>Ga0073928_10007782_pt1 | contig 13722 bp, 11 predicted proteins | sample PaiPotPPA55metaG_FD_76969 | JGI IMG/M metagenome (GOLD analysis project Ga0073928, IMG submission 76969) | Iron sulfur acid spring bacterial and archeal communities from Banff, Canada, to study Microbial Dark Matter (Phase II) - Paint Pots PPA... ... | reverse complement strand
GGCGCGATTCAATATCTGAATGCAGCGCTGATTGTCGGATCGGGCTACAAAGCCCGCCATGTCGTTGAGCGTGCGCACGTGTTCCTCGATGAGGCCGTACTGCTCGGTTTTTTCCGCCAGTAGGTTGAAGGATTCCATTGCACGATCATCAAGATCCGCTTCGAGAATCGCACATAGCGAGCGTAACACGCCGACCTGAAGCGGGCGGTTCTGGGATGGTGGTAGTCTCTCCGCGACTGCCAATGCATGTCGTAGAATCGATACCGCTTCCCTGTGCGCGAAGCGATTGTTGGCGATGTCTGCCGAGATTCGCAAATGCTTTACAGCGCGCTCCCAGGATCCGGATTCCTCAAAGTGATGTGCGAGGATCGGCGCGACATCCGAGTTGTCCGGGTCACGGGATTCGAGCCATTCGCCGCACCGAAGATGAGTTCTTGCGCGCCGTGAAGGAGGCTGTCTTTTGTAGAATACCTCTCGATACAGGGCATGCGCGAATTGATACTGAAAGGAACCACTCGCACTCGGATCTCTTGCGGCACGCAAGATGTGCTGCTTGCGCACCAGGCTCTCACAGAGATTCTCAAAATCATCGATATTCATGCCGGCTGCCGCGGCGCCCGCCGCGGGTTCGAAGCTCGCGCCGAGGACACTTGCTGCTTCGAGCGTTCGCTGTTCCTCCGCGCTGAGACGCTCGATCTGCGTTTCGATCATTTGTCGCAGCGTTTCCGGTACACCGAGGTCAATCTCGGCCAAAGGAACCCGCACTTGCCAGACCCCATTCTCCCGCGAGACGAGGCCGCGCCGCGTCAAAAGTTCCAGCAAGGCAACGATGAATAAGGGATTACCCTCGGTGTGCCGATGCACCTCCTCGGCCAAGCCCGCCGGTAATTCCGATCGTGGCGATCCAGCCGCAAGGTATTCGGCCACTTCCGGCTGCGTGAACCGCTGCAAATCGATCTCGTGACAGAGCTGATGCGTCATCAACTCTTGCGTGATGGCCCTCAATGGATGGTCGGCAGGAATGTCAACGCGATGGGTTGCCAGCAGCATGAACCTGGAGGGCTCGCGGCGGCGCGCCAGCGCGGCGATGAGATCCACGGTGGAGTGATCCACCCACTGCAAATCCTCTAGCACTAGAAGTAGCGGGGTTTTTGCAGCGATCGATTCCAACGCCACACTGATCTCGCGCAGCATGCGCTCGCGTGTCGCTCCCAAGATCTCACGCTGCAGTGTTTCACGATGTCTTCGGGTCAGGAGCGCAGGAAACTGTACCAGCCATGTCGGTGCTTGCGATTCCAGAATTCGAACAAGTGCGTCGCGAAAGGGCTCGCGCAGCAGTTGACCTACGGCTTCGAGGATGGGGTAGAAGGGCTCCGTGCCGCCGTATCCTTCTAGACACTGGCCGCGAGCGGTGCGTATGCTTGAATGCGTGTCGGTTGCCTGACGCTGAAATTCGTCTACCAGGGTGGTTTTGCCGATACCAGGTTCGCCGGTTACAAAAATGATTTGTCGCCGGTTTTTCATGGCCGTGCGCAGATAATCACGCAGTCTGCGCAGTGTTTGATCGCGAGCGACGAGGCTGGTTTGACCTGAGACTTCCGCTTCCGCGGTCGTGAGATCTTTTACCGGCGCGATAAATATGTAACCGCGTCGATGCAGCGTTTCAATAAACCGCGGATTCCTCGCGTCGTCACCCAGCACCCGCCTGACGTCCAGGATCTGGCTCTTCAATACTTCCGGTTGGACGATTACATCAGGCCAGACGGCCTCAATGAGTTCTCGTTGCGTTACCAAACGGCCCGGCCGCTCCGCCAGATAGTTAAGGACGGCATAAGCCTTCGGAGTCAACAGCACCCGATCTTCGGCGCCGGAATCGGCCCTGCGCCACAGACACTGATTCAATGCGTCGAGCTTAAAGGGCAGAAATTCCTTCATGGGCATCCGTGGTCGGGAGCACGTGCCAGTGCCCAATTCTTTGTCGAATTGTATCTCCTTGGCTGAAGAAGGGAGCATTTGCACGCGTACCTTCGTTCAGGCGTTGACCACAAGTAGCGACGATAGAAGCTCGATCCTCGCATCGTAGAGCGCTGTTTCGGCCTGAGAAGTGACTTTTGCTGATGATAACCCAGCAATCGCGTCCCGTGAGCCAGCGGCGAGCAGGCAGACGCTACCGTGGCTGCCAAGCCGGAACTGTTCACCACATCAGAAGGCATGAAATCACGCGCGGGCTCATTTGCGCTTCCTACGCCCCGGTGTCATTCCGGGCCTCTCGCGGCGGGATCACTCGTAGCGCTTTCTTTGATGTGGCTGCTGCTTAAGGTGCGGCGCGCCAATGACTCGTAGCCACATCATTTCGGCCGTCGCAGGCGCCCTGTTGGCGAATACGTGCGCCGCCGAGCCAGAGCTTCTGTCTTACGAGGATGCCAGAACCACGCTGCACGAAGTATCCGACAGCCTCAAGGCCGCGGCCGCCGGGGTTTGTCGAAGCAAAGATGAAGCGCATGCAGCTGCTTCGCTCGGTTTGCCAGACCTATCCAGGCACCCCTCAAATTCAATCAGATGGGCGCCACATGGCTCGAAGCCGCACCGCAAATTATCCGGCCGCTCATCGTGACTGCCGGCTACCTGGGCCTTGTCTGGTGGATGGCGTCCCGGCAGGCGTCGCGCCTCGAACAGCGCATCGGTGAGCTAGCGGCGAGTACACATTGAATATGCTCGATCGTACTTGATGGTGACCTGGCAACGGACCGCGACGCATGACCCGCAAAGCTCTACACATTCTTGCCGTGACAGCACCCCTCTTTCGCTGCGGGCTGACGCGGGCCCGGAGCGTGTCCAATTTTCAGTCGCCGAAGACTCAGATTGCTCACCAGATTTACGATCTTCATTTCTTCGTGCAGGCCATTTGCGCAGGAATTTGCGTGGCGATGTTCGCGGTGCTGTTCTACGCGATTGTGCGGTTTCGAAAATCTCCGCGCCGAACAGCGCTGCAATTTACGGGCTACAGGCCGGTCGAGATCGCCTGGGTGATCGTTCCCGTCCTGATCTTGCTCGTCATGGCAGTTCCCGCCACACACGCCGTGTTCGCGATGAAGGACACGTCCAATTCGGATATCACAATCAAGATAACAGGCTACCAATGGCAGTGGCGCTACGACTACTTGCAGGAAGACATTGGATTCTATAGCGCGCTCTCAACGCCCAGGGCTCAGATTGAGAATCGTGAGGCCAAAGACGAGAACTACTTGCTGGAGGTGGACCATCCGCTCGTCGTACCGGTGGGGAAGAAGATACGCATTCTGGTAACCGCCAATGATGTCATTCACTCCTGGTTTGTCCCGGCGTTCGGTATAAAACAGGATGCCATTCCCGGATTCATCCGCGACGCGTGGTTTAGGGTCGACGAACCCGGCGTCTATCGCGGCCAGTGCGCTGAGCTGTGCGGTAAGGAGCACGGGTTCATGCCCATCGTTGTCAACGCTGTTTCCGAGCGGGAATACTCCGCCTGGCTTGCGGACCAACACGCAGCAAAGCAATCCCCAGCACAAGCCAGCGATGCCGCTGACGCAAAAACCTACAGCCTTGAGGACTTAATGTCGGGCGGCGAGAAGGTATACACGCACACCTGCGTCGGCTGTCAGCAAGCCAACGGCCAAGGATTGCCACCAGCATTTCCGGCGCTGGCGAATGGCAAAACGGCAACGGGTCCGGTTGCCGGCACCATTCATATCGTGATGAACGGCAGCACCAAGAACCCGGCCATGGCGGCTTGGAAGAATCAGCTATCGGACTTGGAACTGGCGTCCGTCATCACCTACGTGCGCAATTCCTTCGGCAATTCCGTCGGTGACTTAGTTGAACCCAGTGACATTGCAACGGTGCGACACGAGAACCCATGAACGAGATTCAAGAAATTGTGGTTCAGCCCGCGGTCGGGCCGATTGAGGAACCGCACGGCATCATGCGATGGCTGACCTCCACCAATCACAAAGAAATTGGAACTCTATATCTTATATTCAGCTTTGCCATGTTCTTGGTCGGCGGATCGATGGCGCTGTGCATACGCGCCGAACTGTTCAGACCGGGGCTGCAGTTCCTGCGACCCGAACTGTTCAACCAACTGACCACCATGCACGGCTTGGTCATGGTGTTCGGCGCCGTTATGCCCGCTTTTGTGGGGTTCGCCAACTGGCAGCTGCCGATGATGATGGGCGCGTCGGACATGGCGTTTCCCCGACTCAATAATTTCGGCTTCTGGCTCCTACCACCGGCTGCGATTCTTCTTATTGCCTCATTTTTTGCTCCGGGCGGAGCGACGGCAGCCGGCTGGACGCTTTATGCGCCATTGTCGGTCCAAATGGGCCCCGGCATGGACATGGCGATCTTTGCCATTCACCTGCTCGGCATCTCCTCGATCGTTGGCGCCATCAATATTGCCACGACGATTCTGCACCGACGCGCGGCAGGTATGACCTTAATGAAAATGCCGATGTTCGTGTGGACTTGGTTGGTCACGGCGTTTCTACTGGTTGCGGTGATGCCGGTGTTTGCGAGCGCCGTGACCATGCTGCTGACGGACCGGCATTTCGGCACGCATTTCTTCAATGCCGCAGGTGGCGGTGATCCCGTGCTGTTTCAACACATCTTCTGGTTTTTCGGGCACCCGGAAGTCTACATTCTGATATTGCCTGCATTCGGAATCATCTCCGAAGTCGTTCCAACGTTTTCACGCAAACCGCTGTTCGGCTATCGCTCCATGGTGCTCGCCACGTGTGCGATGGGGATGCTGGCCTTCCTAGTGTGGGGGCACCATATGTTCACCGTCGGCTTTGGCGTCGGGCCCGAACTCTTCTTTATGTACGCCACGATGCTGGTAGCCGTCCCCACCGGCGTCAAGCTCTTCAACTGGATTGGCACCATGTGGGAGGGCTCCTTAACGTTTGAGGCGCCGATGTTGTTTGCCGTCGGATTCATTCTGGTATTCCTGGTGGGTGGCGTCACCGGAGTCGTGCTGGCGGTGGCGGCGGTCGACGTGCAGCTGCAGGACACCTACTACGTTGTAGCGCATTTTCACTACACCATGGTTGCCGGATCGCTTTTCTCATTGTTTGCAGCCACCTACTATTGGCTCCCAAAATGGACGGGCCGCATGTACGACGAGACGCTGGCGCGTTGGCACTTCGGGCTGTCCATCGTGTTCTTCAACATGACCTTCTTTGTCATGTTCTTTCTAGGATTGGCCGGCATGCCGCGGCGTATTCCGGACTATCCACTACAATTCGCCGACTTCAACATGATAGCGAGCATCGGCGCCGCGGGCTTCGGCTTTTCGCAGCTGCTGTTTCTTTATGTGGTCGTAAAGTGCGTGCGCCGTGGCGCACCTGCCAGCGCCCGCGTGTGGGAGGGTGCCGTAGGTCTGGAGTGGACTTTGCCATCGCCTGCGCCCAGGAATTCGTTCGAAATTCCACCGGTAATCAAATAGTCCCATCTGTATGACCACCGCAACGCGCCAACGAAGGCTTTTCCTGATCCTGATCGCCGTCGCGGCAGCCATGTTCGGCTTCGGATATGTACTTCCACCCCTGTACGCAAAGGTGTGCCAACTGACGGGATTTAACCGGCTGCAAAGAGCGGATGCAGTGTCTGGCACCCAACAGGATTCGAATCGCACGGTGCTGATGCAATTCGACTCCAATTTGCGCGACGGCCTGCCGTGGAATTTTCGAGCTATGCAGGCGACGGCTCCGGTCCACCCCGGACAGCTCGTGCAGGTCTCGTACGAGGTGAGAAACAACTCGGACCACGCCATAAGCGGTCAGGCGATTGCAAGCTACGCGCCCGCGGGCGCAGCAGCCTACGTCCGCAAGCTCGAATGCTTCTGCTTTTCGATTCAGACGATTGCGGCGCATGAGGTCAGACAGATGCCGGTCATTTTCCTGATCGATTCATCGTTGCCGCGCGATGTCCCAACCGTGACCCTGTCCTATACATTCTTCAAAGTTCCGGGAAGACAGGCGAGGGCGAAGGAGAACGGGACATGAGTGAAGTGGGCCGCTCTCGTTATTTTGATCCTTTGCCTGTGCTTTGGCCGATTCTCATCGCCGGCGCATTGTTGCTGATGGCTTTCGGCGCTGCGGCATGGTTGAACGGCGCCAACGCCGGGCGATTCCCTGTTGCGCTGGGTTTGGCGGCTCTCGGCGGCATGCTGTTCAGGTGGTTTGCCGCGCTCATTAGCGAGGGTCGCGGCGGCCTCTACAGCGATCAGGTCGAAGGGTCGATTCGCGGTGGAATGGCGTGGTTCATCGGCTCCGAGGTAGTGGTATTTGGTACTCTCATTGCGGCGCTGTTCTATGAACGCTTCATCGCGGTGCCGGGTCTTACATCCGGGGATACTCACACACTGCTCTGGCCCGCCTTCATAGGCGGCTGGCCCGCAAGTGGTCCTCTCATCGAAGGATCATTCACGGCCATGAAACCCTGGGTGATTCCAACGCTCAACACGGCCGTGCTGCTCAGCTCCGGGGTGGCCATTACATTTGCCAACATGGCTTTGAATCGGGGCCAACGCGGCCGGCTGACTGTATTGGTGCTGATGACCATCTTGTTAGGAATGCTGTTTCTGCGAATGCAGGCCAGCGAGTATTACCACGCGTACACGGCGCTGAATCTCACTTTGGCCACGGGCGCGTACGGTGCGACCTTTTTCGTTCTCACCGGTCTGCATGGGCTGCATGTCGCCATCGGGACCGCATTTCTAATCGTGATGCTCGCTCGAATAGTGCGCGGCGACTTCACGGCGGTTCATCACTCGGGTTTTCAGGCAGCCACGTGGTATTGGCACTTCGTCGGTGTCGTATGGCTGATCGTATTCATCGTCGTGTACTGTCTATGACAACGGCACTTAAGAAGTTATCGCGGCGGTTGTCGTCCTTGGGGCCGAGGAATCGCGCCGTCATGCTCGCTGCGGTGACGTTAGCCTTTTCATCTCACGCCGTGTCCGATGACGGAAAGGGTCTTGCGCCTGTCGACATCGCCGTGTGCCGGGGGTGCCACGGGATTGCGCATTACCGCACGGCCTATCCGGAAGTCTACTCTGTGCCTAAACTCGGAGGGCAGCAGGCGGCCTATATCGTCAAGGCACTACAAGACTACAAGCAGGGGCTTCGCAACCACGCCACGATGCGAAGTATCGCTGCCCTGCAAACCGAAGAGCAGGTCGCCGCCGTCGCCGCCTACTACGCCGGCAAAGACAAAGGATCCGCAGTGCACGCAAACGTCCTTGACGCCGATCAAGGAGCAGGTCCGCCAAAAAGTGCGGCCGCGTGCGAAGCGTGTCACGGGCCGGGCGGCAACAAACCAGTCTCGCCGGAAACGCCGCGCTTGGCAGCCCAGGAATACGACTATCTCGTGCAGGCGCTGACTCAGTATCGCAAGGGCTCGCGCCAGAATCCCATTATGGGCGCGATGACAAAATCGCTCGACGATGCGCAGATTCGCGAACTCTCTCGGTATTTCTCGCATCTGCGAGGGCTGACTTAAAAGTACTGACACGAATCGCCTCTGCCATGGAGGGTGCTGACCTGATCAATGCACTTCGACGAAAGCACCGACGCACCTGGTGGGCGCTCGTGGCTCGTGGGTTGTTGTCCCTTGCCGTTGGCGTCTTTATCCTCGCTTGCCCGCGCGATTCCTTAGCCGATCTTGCGCTCATCGTCGCCATATGGGCATTGCTAAGTGGTACCACCGAAATTCTGCATGCCCTGGAGACGAGGTCTCTGTTCAGATCATGGTGGGTCTTGCTCATCAGCGGCTTGATCAGCATTTGTTTCGGGGTGGCCGCAGTTTATTTCTACCCGGCACTGCCATTGGCGTTCATGGCGGTCTGGGTTGGATTGTTGCTGGCGGCCAACGGGATTGTGGTCATTTACGCATCTGTGCAGATGAAGAACGCGGGCATCTCTTGGCTTTGGACCCGCGTGTGGGGTGTTTTGGGTGTACTAGCGTCGGTGATCGCGTTCATCAATCCTCCTGTAGCGCTGGCCGTCACTCTCGAACTACTCGCCGTATTTTCCATCGTCTGTAGTTTTGCGCTGCTGATAGCCGCATGGCGCATCAGAGCGTTCGCGAAACATCTTGCCGCGATCGTGCATTCTGCTGCTCCGCCTACAAGCGGCGGCGTGTAAGTGAGCCGTGATCCGCGCGGCCGAAGATTACCGGCGCCTACAAGCGACGACTTAGGAGGACCGACGGGCGGATCAATTGAAACTGCAGCGCGCAACGCGATCAAATCTGGTCCCTCGCCGCCGGCCGCGACATCAAATTTGGCTCGCAGAGGTGGCCGGGTGTGATGCGCATCCTCTTTCTGCTGATTTGCGCGACCGTCGCGGCAGGTGTGTTTGCCACGATGCACCGCGCCGTTTGGACTTACCGGCGTAGAAACGAGCCGCCTTACTTCCATCGCTGGATCGCGGTGGAATTGGCTTGGACAGCTATTCCGTGCCTCATGTGGATCGCCTGCGCCATCCCGGCCGCCAGGCTGATACTTGCAACCAATCCATGACCAAAACATTACCGGAGGATCACAACTTGGCTTGAACCTCGACCTTAGGCTGGCCGTGTGTTGGAAGCGCCTGCTGTGGCCCAATTCGAGGCCACTCACGGGTGACCTTCGAACGAAACCTTGCCACCGCGGGAGCCCTTTACATGCGCCAACCCCCCAAAGTTGATTGCCATATCAGTCGCTGCTCACGGTTTGAATCTGAGCAGCACCCTGGGTTTGCATCGCAAGCCTTTTCAGGCTTGCCCTCCGCAATCGCAGAACTGTGCATGGACGCGGTGCGTGCGGGCATTGCGGTTGAGTCGGTCCGATCTCTGATCCGGCACCACCAGCTGCCGGCACCTGCAACCGCAGATGGTGAGTGGCCCTGGCATTTTAAGGTCTATGTCATGGGTTCCTTCCGCGTGCTCAAAGGAGACGCACCGCTGCGTTTCTCGCGCCGCGTGCAAAAGAAGACTTTGGAGCTGCTTCAGGCGCTCATCGCATTCGGGAGCACCGAAGTGAGCGCCGGCGCATTGATAAGCGCACTGTGGCCCGACTCAGATGGCGACGCGAGTTACCATGCCCTCGAGAGCGGCCTGTACCGCCTTCGCCAGCTGCTTGGTGAACCCGGCGCCGTCATCATGGCGTGCAGCAAAGTCAGTCTCGATCGAAACTACTTCTGGGTGGATATGTGGGCCCTCGAAAGGGAACTGCACGAGAGTGATGGCAGCGGTTCCGACGCGGCTTCACGCTTAGCGAGAATCCGACGGCTGTACGCAGGGCATTTTCTCGAACAGGAATCTGATAGGCCTTGGACACTCAACACTCGGCAGTCGCTCCGCGACAAATTTCTACGTTCGATTCGAGAAACTGCGCGAACCTACGAGAGCCAGCGCCTCTGGCAGGAGGCGGCAAGGATCTATCAGAGCGGCATCGAACTCGATGACATGGCCGAGGATCTCTACCGCGGGCTCATGATCTGCCATCGGGAACTGGGAGAGCACACTGAGGTGCTACAGATTTACCGCCGTTGCCGTGATCTGCTGATGCGGGCGCTCGGCGTGCCGCCGAATCCAAAGACGCAAGCGATCTACAACAGCGCGAGGCAAACCCTGGTTATGGCAACTCGCTGAGATTTGTCGCGATGCGCAATCATGTAAGTGCCGAAGTCGGGAGATGAGGATTGGAGCTGGGGATTTCGTTGAATAGGACAGTGCGTCGCGTTGCGGTGGTGGGGACTGGTGCCATCGGTGCGAGCTGGACGGCGCTGTATTTGGCACGCGGGTTGGATGTGGTTGCCGCGAATCCTCATCCTGGCGCCGAGGCGAAGTTGCGTCAATTCGTCGACGCGGCGTGGACGACATTGAAGGCGCTCGGTTTGTCGCACAAGGGATCGCCGGAGCACCTCTCATTCACGAATGATGTATCACGCGCTGCTGCAGAGGTCGATTTCGTGCAAGAGTGCGCGCCGGAGAGCCTTGATCTCAAGATCAAGTTGTTCGCGCAGTTAGACGCTGCGGCCCCAGTGGATACCATCATCGCCTCGAGTTCAGCCACTCTGTCGATGAGTAACATTCAGTCAGAGTGCGCTCATCCTGAGCGCTGCGTCATCGCGCATCCGGTTGACCCTCCGCATATCGTGCCTCTCGTCGAAGTCGTTGGGGGGCAGAGGACTTCGTCCGAAGCCATCCAAAAAACCATGGTGTTCTATGTGTCCATCGGCAGAAAACCCGTCCACACACGCAAGGAAGTCACCGGACGCGTTGCGGAACGTCTTCAGGCTGCCCTCTACCGTGAGGTTGCCTACCTGATAGATCAAGGCGTGCTAAACGTGACTGACGCGGACGCAATCGTGTGCTGGGGCGTCGGACTGCGATGGGGAGTCATGGGGCCAAACATGCTTTTTCACTTAAGCGGCGGCGAGGGCGGCATCCATCACTTCATCGAGCATTTGGCGCGCCCCATCAGCGCCTATTGGAAAGACCTCGGCAACGCTGAGCTCACGCCGGCGCTACAGCAAAGGATCATAGACGGTGTGCTGGAAGAAGCCGGCAACCGCTCGCTTCAGCAACTCTCCAAAGAGCGCGATGAATTGCTGATGGGGCTTCTGCGTCTGCGGGCCAAGCTGTCAAGAGCACGCCGCGCGAAGTAAATGCCGCGAGCCACCTCAGAACTGTCTACGCGTGTGTCAGCGGCGAGCGATGAGCGCTCACACTAGCCCCATGCAGCATTTCCATCGGAGTTAATTTGTGAGCACGCCAAACGCTGCGGGATCGGACGCATGTATAGGAGTATCGAAAGTGACCGGGAAATCGATCTTTGTTCCAGTCCTTATGATCGCGCTGCTTGCCGCACTTGCGCGCCCTGGCATGGCATCGAGTGGAAGTGTGCGATCCGACGGACCGTGGCCGACATATAACAATGGCTATGACGGGCGGAGATTTTCGCCGGCGGCACAAATAACCGCAGCGAATGTGAATACGCTCAAACGAGTATGCGAAACCAATCTGGGTGATGCTGGGACTTTTCATTCCGGCCCCATCGTTATCAACGATGCGTTGTATGTTACAACCGCGCACAGCACAGTCGCCTTGAATTCAAGCAGCTGTGAGATCAAGTGGCGACATGTGTACAAGCCCGCCCAACAAGAGGTGTACGCCGTCAATCGCGGCGTCGCTTATCTCGATGGCCGATTATTCCGCGGCACTGGTGATGGACGAGTCTTCGCTTTGGATGCAAACACCGGTAAGCAACTCTGGGTTGTCAAAAAGGGCGACCCCACCAAGGGCGAGTTCTTTAGTTCGGCCCCCATTGCCTGGAAGGGTTTGGTGTTCATTGGAGCTGCCGGCAGCGACTGGGGCATACGCGGCTATGTAATGGCGCTAGACGCGAAGACGGGCGATGAAAAGTGGCGCTTCTATACCGTTCCGATGGGCAAGGAGGCTGGCGCCGATTCATGGAAGAACCCCGCCACGGCGGCGCACGGCGGCGGCGCTTTGTGGACTACTTACACTCTTGATACCACAAGTGGTGAGTTGTTCGTACCCACAGGCAATCCCGCTCCTGATTACGCGCCGGATTGGCGCCCCGGCGCGAACCTGTATACCGATTCGCTGGTGGTCCTCGACGCGTCGACCGGCAAGCTCAAGTGGTACCACCAATTCGAATCGAACGATGGGCTGGACTACGACTTTGGCGCTGCGCCCTCGCTGTACACAGATGCGCGCGGAGTCGGTGTGGTGGCTGCCGGCAGCAAAGATGGCAACGTATACGGGATTGATCGCGGATCGCATCAGGTGTTGTTCAAAACGCCGGTGACCACGATCAGCAACGCGGGCACTCGGCCGCCGCCCGGCGGCCTGGCATGTCCCGGCCCGCTGGGCGGAGTCGAATGGAACGGACCGGCGGTCGATCCCGGTTCACGCGTCATCTATGTCGGTGCCGTCGACTTCTGCCAGATGATCGTTGCGGGTAATCCAAAGTACATCAAAGGTCAGTTCTACTTCGGCACCAGCCAAACTCCCGTCGCCAGTCAGGGGGCGGGGAGCGGCTGGATCAATGCCATCGATGGTGATAGCGGCAAAACGCTCTGGAAATATCACGCCGATGCGCCAGTCGTGTCCGGCATCACGCCGACGGCCGGCGGTCTGGTGTTCGCTGGAGACTTGAACGGCAATCTGTTGGCACTAGATGCCAAGAGCGGTGCCGTGCTTTACAAATTCAACACCGGCGGCGCCATTGCGGGAGGCGTGGTCACGTATGAAACAGGCGGCAAGCAATATCTTGCCACGACCTCGGGCAACATTTCGCGAGGAACGTTTTCAGCGACGACCGGATCGCCAAAGATCGTGATTTTGACCACCGGTCTCGACAAGGACGATCCGAAACTCGTCTCGGTTTCCGAGGACGCCGCACCTGTGGGTGGTTCTCCCGGCGATCACGGCAAGGCGATATTTGCCCAGTATTGCAGTGCTTGTCACGGCGCATCGGGTGAGGGTAGCGTCGGGCCGCCGCTCAAGGGCGAGTCGGCAAAGAAGAATCTGAGCCAAGCGGTCGCCTTCATCAAAGAACCGAAGGCACCCATGCCGAAGCTGTTTCCCGCACCACTCAGCGAGCAAGATGTTGCCGACGTTGCCGCCTTCGTAGAAGGCCTGAAGTAGATCTGTGGGGACTCCTCGTCTTGAAGTGGGCGACATCCAAGCGACGGTGCTAAGACCGCGGCCGTCTCCTTACAAGGGGGAGTACGTCATGCTGCGCATAGACGACGCAAAGCAAGGGCGGGAAATGTTGCGCCGTTTGATCCCACACGTCGCTCCGGCGGAGGACTGGTGGGTGCCAACGCTTCCTGGGTGGCTGGGCATCGCCTTCACTTATCAAGGACTGAAGGCGCTGGGAGTTCCTCAGACATCTTTGGATACTTTTCCACAAGAGTTTCGCGAAGGTATGGCCGCACGCGCGTCCGTTCTAAATGATGTCGGCGACAACGCGCCGAGCAACTGGGAGTATCCGTTTGGCGGTTCCGATATGCATATTGCACTCGCCATCTACTCAAAGGATAAAGAGAGCTTAGAGTTTGTTTTGGAGCGTGCGCGTGCGAGCCATAAGGATCTGCCTCAAGTCGTCGTTGTCTACCGTATGGAATTCAGCGAATTGCCGGAGGGGCGCAATCCGTTTGGCTTCAAGGACGGATTGCACAACCCTCAAATTGAAGGAACGGACGTGCGCGCGAATCCAGGTTACGGACCCCTGGTCAAGCCGGGAGAGTTCGTCCTAGGGTACCCTGACGAGCGCGGTGAAACGGCGATAGTTCCGGAGCCGGAGGTCCTACGCCGCAACGGCACCTTCCTCGCGTTCCGCAAATTTCACACGAAAGTCGCTGCGTTTCGGAAGTATCTGCAAGAACAGTCCCCATCGGTTGATGAACAGGAATTGATTGCGGCAAAAATGGTCGGCCGATGGCGAAGCGGTGCGCCGTTGGTGCTGACTGCGGAGCGCGATGATCCCTTTTTAGGCGCCGGCGCTGATCGAAACAACAATTTTACTTACAAAGACGACCTGCAAGGTCTGAAGTGTCCCTTCAGCGCGCACATTAGACGCGTGAATCCTCGTGACGCGCTTGAGAACGACATCGTTGCCGTGAATCTCCACTACTTTTTGCGGCGAGGGACTAATTACGGTCCTCC
>Ga0073928_10007781_pt1 | contig 13725 bp, 12 predicted proteins | sample PaiPotPPA55metaG_FD_76969 | JGI IMG/M metagenome (GOLD analysis project Ga0073928, IMG submission 76969) | Iron sulfur acid spring bacterial and archeal communities from Banff, Canada, to study Microbial Dark Matter (Phase II) - Paint Pots PPA... ... | reverse complement strand
CGCTGGTTTCAGTCCCCTCCTCATCGGGGAGATCGGTGCGACGGCGGGAGCGTTTAGCGGCAACGGTGGCGGCAGTTCTAGGTTTCAGTCCCCTCCTCATCGGGGAGATCGGTGCGACCTCGATCGTCGCCGCGGTGCGCGCCTTCGGCACCACGCGTTTCAGTCCCCTCCTCATCGGGGAGATCGGTGCGACTAGAGTACGCTTGCAGATGGGCTCCAGGCGCTTCCGTGTTTCAGTCCCCTCCTCATCGGGGAGATCGGTGCGACGAGACCAAAACCAAGCAGTTCTAGCACCCGCGACTTGACGTTTCAGTCCCCTCCTCATCGGGGGAGATCGGTGCGACTTGATTTCACCATCGGAGCACAATCGACAATTGAAGTTTCAGTCCCCTCCTCATCGGGGAGATCGGTGCGACGTGACGCAGGATACCTACGACGAGTATCAGGATTCGATGTTTCAGTCCCCTCCTCATCGGGGAGATCGGTGCGACGCGCTAAGAGTTGGCATTGGTTGATGCCTCTTTGTCGCGTTTCAGTCCCCTCCTCATCGGGGAGATCGGTGCGACGTCCACAACTGGCGCAACATCACTGTGCAGGTCACTGGGTTTCAGTCCCCTCCTCATCGGGGAGATCGGTGCGACACAAGCAGAATAACGCGCAGGGTGAAATGCAGCTCGTGGGTTTCAGTCCCCTCCTCATCGGGGAGATCGGTGCGACGCCTGGCTCGGGCTCCGCCTGTAGTGTGACGATCTTCCGTTTCAGTCCCCTCCTCATCGGGGAGATCGGTGCGACCTAGCCTACTTCCTATGACCCAGCCTCCCGATATCATCGGTTTCAGTCCCCTCCTCATCGGGGAGATCGGTGCGACGCAACCTCTATTGTCCCATTCCACCAAGCAGTTCCGGGTTTCAGTCCCCTCCTCATCGGGGAGATCGGTGCGACGCTGGCGGTCCGGAGACCAAGCTCTACGATTACGTCGAGAAGCTGTTTCAGTCCCCTCCTCATCGGGGAGATCGGTGCGACGACGACCCACCCTTCCCCAACCTCGCGCTCGATTACGTTGTTTCAGTCCCCTCCTCATCGGGGAGATCGGTGCGACTGTGAGTACAGTGGGGCTTGAGCGCTTCGGCAAATGGCGTTTCAGTCCCCTCCTCATCGGGGAGATCGGTGCGACACAAATGGCGCGCCGCGCCTCCAGCACACCCGCGCCAGTTTCAGTCCCCTCCTCATCGGGGAGATCGGTGCGACTCACGGCTGCGGCTCCGGTATTGTGGAAACCGACTGCATGTTTCAGTCCCCTCCTCATCGGGGAGATCGGTGCGACCTATTTGCTGATTGATTCGCAGCGCCGCAGTTGTAGGTTTCAGTCCCCTCCTCATCGGGGAGATCGGTGCGACGCGCTAAGAGTTGGCATTGGTTGATGCCTCTTTGTCGCGTTTCAGTCCCCTCCTCATCGGGGAGATCGGTGCGACCGCCGAATTTGCCTAGTAAAATCGAGGGCTTTTCCCGCACAGAAGAGTGCATTCTTTCGCAACAGCCTGATTTGCTTCAAATTGTCCCTCATTTGCGAAATTTCTTACCAAATATCGTCGCAGTAGTTTCGAAATTCACAAGCGATGCAGCGTGCGCGCGCCGATGTGGGTTCCGGCATCCTTTCGTCGCGCACGAAGCCCCTAATCTCGTCGATGGCCGAAATCACCTCCTTCCGTAAATCATCGCCGATCTCGATCCGTGTCAATTCCTGGGATGGCACGAGGTACACGAAGGCGGCTGGCACTGGTCGCCCCAGGTTCTCTTCAGTCAGAAGCGCGTAAGCCGTCAGTTGGATGCGATGGTTGCGGCGGACGCCACCGTCGGTGTCCTTGAAGTCCACGGGATAGCACGCGTCATCCGTCACGATCAGCAGGTCAAGCTTTCCCGCGAGTCCGAGATGCTCGGATTTGAGCCACACACCGAAGCGGCGCTCCTCGCGTTCGAGGCCGTATCGGCGAAAGCCGCGCCGCTTCTCCATCGCCTCGACCGCTGCTTCGATGTTTCTACCGCGTTCCATTTTGTAGGTGCGGGTGAATTCCACCGGCATGACGTGCTGGTAGTAGACAATCCTTTTGCAATACGCCCACTGCTTAAGGTCGGTCGCAGTGAGCGGAAGCGGCTGTTCGATATGGACGGAGGTCTCAAGCATTTTCTGGATGCACGACCTGAACAATCTCGCGTTTGGCCGAAGCGTCCTTTTCGCACATTTGCAGCATCATCACCTTGCCTTCGCTCTTTCCGAGCGTATCGCCGAGCCGGGCAAACATCTCGCTGCGACGTGTCGCGTCGAGCGGACCGCTGAACACGCTATACTGAACGTGATCGAGTCCGTAATCCTTGCAGACGTCCGCAATCTTCAGCCGGATGCGATCGCTGGTGATGTCATAGATGATCACTGTGAAGAGTTCCTGTCCTCTCATAAGAGCGTTATCCTGAGAAGGTCACCACTTGAAGGAAAAGGCCTTGTAGCGCCCTTCGCCGCGCAGTGCCGACGCGAGATTGCGTGCCTGGATCTGCACCACCGACTTGAGCTTGTGACGCTGGCCCCGGAAGTTGACCTCACTTTCCAAGCGCTCCAGCACGAGTTGTGCGATGGTGCGTCGGCTTAAGTCGTTCAGCATTCCTCCTTGGGTCTCGATCGCGGTGCCCTTGCCGAGTGCGGCGATTACCGCGCGATCCACAATTGGCTGGCGAAACTCCTCGACCATATCGAGAACGAGAGAAGGCTTGCCGGGGCGGTCGACATGAAGAAAGCCGGCGAACGGTTCCAATCCCGCATTCATGATTGCGCCCCAGACCTGCGCATAGAGCATTCCGTAGCCATAATTGAGCGCGGAGTTGACGGGGTCCGTCGCACCCCGATGCTCTCTTATGTCGAACTCGACTTCCTTGGGTAGCAAGAGCCGGACGCCGCTCCAATAATTTCTGCCTGAAGAGCCCTCAACTGCGAGCAAGGTCTCGCGAGCCTCGTCGATATTTGCTGCCGAGACTTTGGCGGCGTTGCTACGTCCCTTAATCAGCCGAATAGCTATCTCAGAGAGTTTAGCAAACGCCTCGGCATCGATGGTCTTGAGATACTTGCCGAAGTAGCGGAGCAACGCAGCCTGATTGCCGAGTTTGCCTCGCACGACGGCCTTGGCGAATTCCACCCCGCGCGCATCGCCATACGCGGCGAGTTGCTCGCGGCGCGTGAGTACTGTGGCAGTCAGCATCGGCGAGGAAAGCATCGCGAATGGTTTGCCGCCGCGAGTGAGAAAGGAGAGGCGGATCCCGCGCTCGCAGCAGGCTTCGATCAAGTCTGTTGAGATTGAGACTCCGTTGGACGCGACCACGATATGGCCGACGCGGAAAAGTGGAAGTTCGATTTGATCGGCAGACGATTTAGGCGGTCGAGGCGCGGCACCGTTGGTGCCGAGATGCCGGAGCGGTTCGGGAGGATGCTTTTCGCCGTTAGAAGTGACGACAGTCAGAGTCGGACGGCGATTGTCGGCGCCGAGCGGGAGAAAAAGTTGCGGGCCGCCCTCGATCAGCTCGAGCTTGGGTTTGGGTCCGCGCACGACGAGGCGATCGCCTTTTTTGGCAAGCATCACGCCGTAATCAGAGACAATTACGCTGTCCATTTATCTCCCCGATGATCCGCCCATTAGTCATTCACGGTTGTAGAGAGTGAATCCCGGTCCGGTATTGACGATTCCAACTGGAACTATTGTCTCGATGAAGCGGCGGTGCAGATTTCGCCGTGGACGTTTTTGGGTATAGGAGCTGAGCGTTTCGAGGTCAGCATCGGGGCCGAAATCGTCGAGCGGAACGAAGTGTGCTCGTCGAGGCGGACTCCACGGACCGCTTCGGACAATTGGCTGTGTGAATTCGGAGCCGAGATCAATCGCCCGATACAAGCGGACGAAGCGGACGAAAGAACCTCGCTTACCGATATAGCAGACGAGCGGCATGAGTTCGGTCAACCTGGCAGCGAGAGTGTCGTCGCCTGCTGCAAGATCGAAAGCCCATCTAGTCAATCCATGCAAATAGGCGACTTCGCGATATGCGATCGTTGAATTGTAAGGGCTGAGAGAATTTGGATCGCGTGACTCCTGGCGAACCTTGACGAAGGTATGAGTGACGATCACAGTTGGAGTCGGTTCTATCCGGACCTCGACTCCGACGAGGTCGCGGAGTAGCGCCCCACAATCGGACTCCGGCAGACCAACCCGAAAGGCGGCATCGACCAGGGCCATTTTGATCGCGTAGGGAGTCGGAATGACGAGAGTGCGCCCGACTGAGCTGGTTGCGAGACTGATTTTGAGCGAAAAGAGGGACGTCGGCTCGAATTCCGAAATCAGCCATCGGCCTGGGCCGGGGATACCCGCAACGGCTTCGGGGGACTGTAGTTCGGCGATTCGATTCACGCGCGATGCCTCATCGCTCGATTTTGCAGCTTTTGCTTTTGCGGCCATGGTTTCAATTCGGGAGCTCGATGCCGTTGGAGAGATCGGCGAGAGTACGCACTCCGTCGGCAAGGGTTTCGAATTTCACGACACGCACTCCTCCGGACTTGATTCCGTTTAGTACATCAGCTGCCTTTTCCATCTGATCGCGATAATTGTCGTGCAACGGACTAACGGTCGGTGCGGGCAGCGAGGTCGCGGAGGTAGCGACCACGCCTTCGCAATTGACGATATGCGGATTTTGGGTATTGCGTTGGGCGCCCGCGGGTTTGAGCAGGATAGCAGCTAATGCCTGGATTAGTGCGGAAGCCCGCCGGCAGCGCGCTTGCGGGTCGACGACGTATTTGCGAGTGATGTCGTTCAGCCCGATGCGGTATAGATCGAGGTTGCAGATGAAGGCGTAGATGCCGGAGGAGGCGGGGCGGTGAAAGATGGGTTGCGAGCCGACGGTGGTTTCGCCACCGGCGGCTTTGCCTCTGTCGGCGGCATATTTGACGTGAAAATATTGCTCAGTGGTAGTAATAGGTCTCCCGTCGGTGGTAGCAGGGAGTCCGATAACCCATCCGAACTCTACAACGGATTTTCGTGGGAGCGCAGCGTCCACAAAGAGGGCCCCGGCGAGATCTGTCAAGCTGCAGTCGCGGAGAATTTCTGTGAGAAGCTCTGAATTTGGGCCCTTGTGTTGTTTGGCCTTCTTAATGAAGGCGTCGTCAGCGGTGATGCGATCCGGATCGAGGCGGCGAGCGGGCTCAGAAAGTGGTTGTTTGGCCTCCTCGAGCAACGGCAGCAAATGGCCAACGAGAATATGCTTGAACATATCCCCGCTGATCGCGTTGACGATCGCGCGCTGGCCCTGCTGATCGATAATGTGGACCATGCGGGTCTGCTGCTGATTACCTTCGGTGCCTTCGCTGTTGAGATTGTGCGCATCGAGCGTGATGCGCGCCGCGATCGACAATGAGTTTAAGTGTGCCAATTTCTCCCCCTCACTTCTCTTCGTTATCGGTTGGTTGCGAGCTGTCAGATTCAGGTTCATCCTGCTCGCGCGAGAGACGGCACGAGCCATACGCACATAACATCGGGCCGACCGTCACTGCCTGATGAGTTTCGATCAGGGCGACCAGCGATGCGAATTCGTCAGTTGTGATGTTGCGGGGCGCGGTTTTGTTCATTTCACGGCGGCGCGCATTCTCGAAGTTGTATTTGGAGATGAAATCGGAGAGCGCCTGGATGAGAGGATCGTTACCCGGCAGACTGCTTTTGCGGCGCAGTTCGGGGAGCAGATCGTAGCGAATTTCCCGATAGTCCGGGCGGTTCATGGCCTTTTGCGCCTGAGCGCTAACGGTCGCGCTGCGGATGGCGGCAGCGACGGCTTGGAAACCGGAATCGTTCAATACGACGGATAGCCTTGGGGCATTGTGCATAACCAATCTCTCCAGATGGCCAGTTGAGAATTGAGGGATGATTCGCCTCGGCTCGCGCTTTTGATCCCGGGCTCTGAGAACCAGGGCGCCGTAGCGGGACATAAAGTCGATGAGGGTGAGAATCGAGTGTTCGCCGCGGAGTTCGAGAAAGCGGCGATACTGAATGAGTAATCCGATCTCGTCGGAGTGGCTATCGTTGAGGGAGCGCACGACGCGCTGATGCTCGTCGAGGATGGCGAGAAAAGCGGTGGCGTCCTCAGCATCGTTGAGGACGAACCAGCCGGGGATCGCTAGGGTCGCCATTGCGGAGACGGCGTTGGAATTGCCCAATGACAGATAATTTGTGACGGTGATGCCGGAGATGACATCGGCGGGGCTCGCGCCGAGGATTGAGATGCCGATGAGAGCCGCCGCGTCCGCATCGTGAAACTCTTCGGAGCGGCGAATGAGCAGTTCGGCGATTTTCAGAGTGGAGAGGCTATCGAGCTTGGGTGGTCCGCCGAAAACCCACGCCTGACGCAGCTCGCCACAGATTTGCAGCAACCCGTTAATCGAAATGTTGGCAGGCACTGGACACAACAGCCGGACGTTTTTGGAGCCGTCAAAGAACGGGCAGGCGATAGCGAAGTAGCCGCGATAGCGGAGCCATTCGATGAAAGGATCGGTCCAATCCTCTTTGGTCTTGTCGTTGCGGCCGGTGCTGTCGGGCTTGAGGCGCGAATAGCCTTTGGCGGAATTGGGAGAGAAGAGCTGGACGGAACTGGCGGGCCAATCCAGGCCGGAAGGCTCAAATGACTCGATGGAATCGAGCGCGGTCGAGACGGCTTGGGAAAACTCGGCGGGGTTCATCAACGCAATCTGGGCGTAAACGCGGTTACTGGTCTCGTCGCCCTGAAGCTTGTTGAGCACTTGCAGCAACCGCCAGTCGGGACGAGGTTTGTCGAGCTCAAGCAGTTGCTCGATTTCGGGGCCGAGCGATTTTTTGGACTTGCCTTCAGTGAGCTTCTTGCGCCGGTCGGCCTTGGCTTTCTCGGCCTTGTAATCGACGAAATTGATGATCCCGGAAGGAACCTTCACATTCTCGTTAGACTTCAGGAATGGATAACCTGGCTCCTGCGGAATGTTGTCGATGCGGGTCGCGGAAATTTCGAATCCCGCCGGATTCTCGCGTATGAAAACAGGAGAATCAGAGGCGTCTGAGAGCAGATCAGCGAGGCCAACTGCGGCTAAGATATCGCCGTGCGTGCCTGTCGTTCGAGGGATAACGAACATCCGATGGTCTTCATTCACGGCAGGACCACTCCGAGGTAGCACGCTGATCGGCGAGTCGCAGTGTGCGCATCAGGTAGGCGACGAGCGGCCACCATCGTTCGAGTGCGTCCAGCCCGGTCGTCAGGTTCACGGATCGGTTCAGGAGTCCTCTCTTATCAGGCCAGGCGACAAGCCGAGTAAACGCACTAGCATCGGGCATGTGTCCACCGAGCTGGGAAAAATCGTTCGACCAGTTATCGACGAGCGGGAGAATGCCTAGATCTATTCCGAAGCCCTTAGGAACGAAAGATCCATGATGCGCGAGAATCGCTGCGGCGCAGGCGGACGCGACTTCGGGGCGACACGCTTTCGGAATATCGCTCAGAGCGTTGCCGAGAACCGCCAATCCATATAGAGCGCTGGCGGCGGCATGCGGTGGACGGGACACGTCAAGAGAACGCGCGCGCGCACGATCGTCTACGCTGTCGTAATCGAAATCGGTGTGTGCGAGTGGACCAGGCATAACGTAGGAACAGTCTCTCTGCTTCTGATATCGCTCAGCCCACTCCTGCCATCGAACTTGAAGCTTGCCAAGATCGTGCAACAGTCCGCATGCGCGCGCAGCCGCTCGCATCTCGTCCGTGTTGAGTCCATAGTGAGCCCTAAAGCCGCTGCTGACGAGGCCGTCAGGAAATCCGTCGCGCGAAAGTCGGGAATCAGCTTCTTCGGCGACCATCCGCGCATGATTGACCCAAAGTTCCTCTCGCAGCGGCGGGTAGCCCGGTCGCGGAGGTTCCGTTCGAGCTGGGCTTTGCAGGCCGAATTGTCCGAGACGCAATCCGAGTTCGGGACTATAACCGGCGAATTCGGGACGCAGACATACCGCATAAGTGGCGCCTAGGTTTCCCCGGTTTTCGAGCGGTTGCCACGGATGCTGTTCCTCAGGGCTCCAATACCATCCAATTTTCGCGCGGTCATCCAAATGAGGTGCAATGGACCAGCGCGAGAGTGAGATGGATTCCAGCCGCCCCGGTGATTCGGGTAACGCGTTTTCATCCGCAACTAGAACGCGGATCGCTTCGCTGTCATCGCCCCGAATGAGATGGGCGATACCAGTGGGTTCGCGCTGAATAGTATTTCGAAAAATGCATTCCGTCAGCTCTTTGATTCGCCGGCGATAGCCGGAACGGGTTGCCTCATCGTCGGCGCGCCCGTGCACGCGCTGCACCCACTCGTCGATCACGGCTGGATGGAGTTCATTTTCACCATGCTGTGAGAGTAACTCACGGGTGGCGGCAATGGCTGGGTCTTCGCGGCCGAGATCACCATACGGGAGCCATGACAAGGGAGCGTTTGGGAGACGGTAGACGTGAACGGTACCCACTTCGCCAGCGAACCGGGCGCATCGTCCGGCGCGCTGCGCGAGCGAGTTCATGGGACAGAGTTCCGTGTGCAAACACTCGCAAGAGATATCAATGCCAGCCTCGATCACTTGAGTCGCAACGAGAATGGCAGAATCAGCCGCTCCCTTGCCGAAAAGCTCCTGAAGGCGCGCTTCGAGGCGATGCCGGTCGCCCCTGAAGAATCGAGAGTGCAGCATGACGAGCTTCACGTCGGTCCGGCCGACAAGCTTCGTACGTAACTCGTCGAATAGAGCTTGGGCGCGTCCAACGGTATTGACGATCGCGATGGAGCGGCGATGGTGGCGATTCAGAACGGCATCGGCTGTGAGCGGCGTTGGTTCCGCGACCAACGAGCGCTGTACGGAGGTGACGCTCGGCAGTGAATCGAGCATCACGCGCATCGCGGCGTGGTCGTTGGGAACAGGAAGGGCGTCCAAGGCTGAGCACAACAACCGCTCAAGCGGAGCAGTCGCGGTCGCTGTCATCCAGACGGATTGGCACAAGCCCGTGAAGAGCCGAAGCGCGGCAACGGCGGTAAGAAAGGCTCTCGATGGCGGCATCAGGTGAAATTCGTCGAAAACGACCAGCGCGCCCGCGATCGCGGCAGCGTTGATATTGTGCAGCCGATCGGAAAGACCATAGGGACCACATAGCAATCCGCTTAGGAGTTGATCATAAGTCGTCATGATGATCCGGCCTCGGTCAAAGAATGGATCGTCAGGCTGCTCGCCGGTCTGCAGTGTTACAAACGGATGTTCCGTTTCGCGTCCGCTCGCAACCACTGGTTCGACTGGCTTGCCTAGTTTCGCTGCGGCAGTGCGGGCTTCGCGGTAGATCCCGTTGGCGAGCGTACGCAGCGGAAGCGCGTAGATGAGGCGGGCAGGCGGCGCAGTCCACCCGCCGCAGAAGAACGGCGCAAGAACGGCCCAAGTTTTTCCCGCACCTGTCGGTGCGCGAACAACAAGGTTGTGACCTTCGAAGAGTAGCCGTGCAACCCGCTTCTGGTAGTCATAGGGCGGATAACCAGTGAGTGCTTGGAAGGATACCGCGTAGTTTTCGTCAGAGAGTTCCGTAGATCATATACCTCCCCAATCCGAAGGTGGCGCCATGGCCGACGTGCACGCATTGGCCAAATCGAAGATAGGACGAGAACGGGGCAAGGTCGCCCTCGTAAGTTGCTGCACCAAGCAAGCCGTCCCACTGCATCTTCCTGTCTTGGCGGCTCGAATACCGTGACCAATTGACCCATCGTGTGTCGTTGCGGACGAGGCGGATATCGTGTGCCCGATCGATCATTCCCTTGAAATCCACGTCGAGCGGAAAGCCACAATGGAAGCGCGCCATCGATGAGAGCCGGCCCAGGAGGCGGCGGAACAGTATGTGAAAGTCAGGCACCCGCACCCACGATCCTTCGTGTTTAAGCCGCGTCTGCGTGACGAAATCGATCGTGACGGGACCGAGCGGGCATGGCTCGCGCGCGCAGTCCTCCAAGGTCAGCGGCGAGCCCGTGCCACGCACGATGTTGTCACGAGCGTCGTAGACGATGCGCGTCGAAGTGCCGCAAAGTTCGCTCGCTTCGATGCGCGCCAGTTCGATAACCCGTCGTCCGCGGCCGATGCGATCCATCTCGCGTAGAGCGACCACGAAGTGTGGAAAAAACTCCTGGGCGCGTCCGATCAATACCAGCACGAAGGACAGCTCCTGTCCGGGTTCGTAAACCAATCGCGCATCATGGCCATCTGGCGCGAGCCTCCATTCGGGAGCGATCACGAATGGACGCGGAATCTCTTCGTGCGTTCGCAGCGCATCAGAACGCGGCGGCGGCGCCGATTCAAAAATTAGATGATAGGAACACTGCGAAGGAATCGGACACGGCTCCCCCATCCGCGACGGACATGCCAGCGCGCGAAACGCGCGTCCAAAGGCGCCGCGCAACGTCGAGCCGAGATACTCGGGAAGGTCCAGTCGCTGGGCAGCGATGAAAGTGACGCGGTAACAGCTCGCAGCGAGTGACTGCGCTGTTTTCTCCCCATCAAACGAAATTTGACCCTCGTCCACCGAACTTTTCGCTCCAGCATCAAATTGAGAGAAAGAGTAAACTTGGAGCTGCTTCAACGCAAATGAACCGGCTGAGCGGAATAAGGAATCAGTTATGCGCCTTCTGCTGAAGCTGGGCATACCGGAACCACCGATAGCCCCTCATCGCCAACCCCAACTGCGGAATGCAAGAGTGCCGCAAATCCAAGATGGCGCAGAATCCAATGGAAGATTATGCCCCAAACTTCGCGACATCCGACGTTTCCCGTTCGGCTGTTCCTGAAACTTCTTATCCGGCGCAAGCCGCGCTATTGGATGCCGTTTGCGTCCCTCGATGAAGTCTACATCCTCTCCGACGGTGAGGTGTCCTTGAGATGGCCGCCGACAAAGAAGTGTAACTAGTTATTTGAAAGTGCGAGTGAGACTATCAGGTGCCAATCGAACGTCACCGCGCCTGACTGCCACCGTAGGTATAATTCGTCGTGCCAACCTGGCGCAAAAGATTCCCACGGAGACCGTAGATTCCATCATTGGAGCTAGTGGCCTGTAACAAATGAAATGGTATCAATACTAATTCGATGTAAGGGTTCGCGGTAGGTCCAACTTGATGGGCTTGGGGGCGCGATTGTAGTGACGGATATAGCGTTTAAGTTTGCGGGCCAAATCCTTGACCGAGGTGAAGACTCCGCGGGCGATGACCTAGCGCTCGATCCTGGCGAACCAGCCTTCTACCTGATTGAGCCAGGAGGAGTAGGTCGGCGTGTATGGAGGTGGACTTTGGGGTGAGCCGCGAGGAATTGCTCCACCCGTTTGGTCTTGTGGGCCGAGAGGTTGTCGGCAATGAGATGAATCTCCTTGCCGCGCGGCTGATTGGCGACCAGCTCGGCGAGGAAGGCCACAAACTCCTGGCTGGTGTGACGCGCGGCAGTTTGGCGCACAACCGCCGTTGCGCGTGTTAAGCGCGGCATACAGCGAGAGGGTGCCGTGGCGGTAGTACTCAAAGCCGTGGCGCTCCAGTCGCCCCGGCGATAGTGGCAGCACTGGATGGAGCCGCTCCAGGGCCTGGATGGCGGTCTTTTCGTCGACGCAAAATACCGCTGCATGCTGCGGCGGCTTCACATACCTTCCTCGCCCGTGCCGTCTCTAGATACCGTGAAGTGCGTCAGCATTTAGAACTGTGCTGGCAGTCGCGGGGATTGGAGGTAAGTGCGGAACGAAGGGTCGGCGGTGAGTAGCCACGCACCACAGCGATACAGCTTTCGCATCGCCGCGATGACTGCCTTTATCAGCGGTCTGCAAGTCATCAAATTTCGTCCCACCTCACCCGCCGAAGTGCATATCCTTAGCCAAGGACGTGATTTCGTACCCGTGTCAGATCAGGTTTGGGATGCCCGCATCCGTTGGACCGATCCCGTATGTAGTCTCACAAATCGCCCGACTTAGTGCGCGATATTGAGCGGCCAAGCAGCGGAAAGCTCAGCGTCTGCAGGACTGGCTAAGCGTCGGGAATCGAGCAATGTGTGTGTCATTGGAGCGGGATCTCCGCCCCAAGGAGGGACCACATATGGATTTCGCGGCTGAACTGAGCGATTCAGGTTACGCGGAGAAACGCTTATGAAGCGACGGGCAATGGCAACCGACCGGGCAGCGCTCGCGGTGGAAATCGCGGGCCTTTCGCAGGTTTGTATCGAAGAGCTGCGCGAGCGCTGGAAAGAGCTTTATGCAAAGGCGCCATCAGGGCAGATCGGCCGGTCCTTTCTGATTCGGGCGATCGCCTATCGCCTCCAGGAGCAGGCCTCTGGCGGTCTCAAGCCCAGCACTGAGCGCCTGCTCGCGCGAGTCGCAACTGAGACCGCGCTTGCGAGCTTACCCAAGAAACCGCGGAATCGGGAGGCACGAACGGGGACTATCCTGGTCCGCGAATGGAACGGTCACGCCCACCGGGTCACAGTGCTCGATGACGGAGTGTCATTCAACGGGGAACGGTATCGGTCGCTCTCTGAAGTCGCACGCGAGATCACCGGCAGTCGCTGGTCGGGGCCACGCTTCTTTGGATTGCGATCGCTAGTGATGGAGAACAATCATGGAACGCTCTAAGAATCCGGTGCGACGCTGCGCCATCTATACCCGCAAATCTTCCGAGGAAGGATTGGAGCAGGACTTCAACTCGCTGCAGGCGCAACGCGAGGCGTGCGAGGCGTTCATCAAAAGCCAAGCTGGCGAAGGATGGCGTCTGGTCAAAACTGCTTTTGATGACGGCGGACTATCCGGTGGAACAATGGAACGACCGGCGCTGCGGCGTCTGCTGGCTGATATCAGCCAGGGACTGGTCGATGTCGTAGTGGTCTATAAGGTCGACCGGCTGACCCGATCGCTCGCCGACTTCGCCAAGATGGTCGAAGTGTTCGACGCTCGCGACGTATCCTTCGTCGCTGTAACCCAGCAGTTCAATACGACGACCTCGATGGGACGCCTGACGCTCAACGTGCTGCTGTCCTTCGCTCAGTTCGAGCGTGAGGTGACCGGTGAGCGGATCCGCGACAAGATCGCGGCCTCGAAGCGCAAAGGCATGTGGATGGGAGGTCTGGTTCCAATTGGCTACGACGTACATGAGCGTCGCCTCGTCGTGAACCAAGGCGAGGCCGAGACGGTAGGGGAGATCTTCCGGCGCTACCTGGAACTCGGTTCGGTCCGGCTCTTGATGGAAGATCTGAATCGTCGCGGCATCCGCTCCAAAGTCCGGCTGGCAAACAACGGACGCAAGTCAGGAGGAAACTGCTTCTTCCGGGGGGCGCTCTATGTGCTGCTTTCCAATCCCATTTACCTCGGCGAGATTCGTCACAATGGTATCCGCCATCCGGGCCTGCATGAGCCGATCGTGGATCGCGAGCTGTGGGACACTACGCAGCTGCTGCTGCGAAGCCGGGCGGTTCGGCGTGCGCCGAGTGCACGCAAATCGGCGGCCAGTCCGCTCACTGGAAGGCTGTTTGACGAAAGCGGCCAGAGCCTCACGCCGAGTCACGCGGTTAAGGGCGAGCGCAGATATCGCTACTACGTGTCGCGCAATCTGATCAAAGGGACAGCGGAAGCGGCAGGACGCGGTTGGCGCTTGCCAGCACCGGAGATCGAGCG
>Ga0073928_10007780_pt1 | contig 13726 bp, 13 predicted proteins | sample PaiPotPPA55metaG_FD_76969 | JGI IMG/M metagenome (GOLD analysis project Ga0073928, IMG submission 76969) | Iron sulfur acid spring bacterial and archeal communities from Banff, Canada, to study Microbial Dark Matter (Phase II) - Paint Pots PPA... ... | reverse complement strand
GGAGGTTCACTCAACAAAACTAAACTCGCTGTTGCGCTGGCGGCCCCGTGCGCTCCGTGCCCTTTCTCCTGAACTCGCTAGCCCATCCGAGTGACGCCGCTGCGGCTTGAAGCGGAACTCCTGCTCTGAAACTGAAACGCTTGTTTCGCCACGCACGATTGCGCTATATACTCCCGTACAAGTCTGTACACGGATAGTCCGGCCAATGCCAGAATCCATTGCGGACGGCCCCGGCAAGGAGCGCAGGCTCGAGTCGTGGGGCGAAATAGCGGGTATTTGCGGCGCGAAATTCGCACCATGCAGCGCTGGGAAAAAACGCTCGCGCTCCCTATTCATCGTCTGCAGGTCGGCAAACAAAGTTCGGTTTACGCTTATCCTTCCGAGCTTGATAAGTGGTATCGCGAGCCCGGAACCGCGCGATGTAAAGGAAGACGACTTCACTGATGAGCCTGCCGTGGCGCCCAACCATGGCTCTAATCCAACCGATTCCGCGACGTTGATTCCCACAGTCGAAACCCAATCGCGAATCGCAATTCCCTTCTACAGACGAAAGTCCACTTGGTTGGCAGGAATAGCATTTCTCATGGTGTTCGGCGTTCTCGTTGCGCACTCCATTTTTTCTTTTCCTTCTTCCACTTCGAGCCCCGCATCGGTGGCTTCGTCGGACGGAAAGATTCGGCTTTTCGTTCGCCCCTTGCAAACATTGCGGGAAATCCCGGACAGCGGACTTCACCGAAGGCCTGACCAATGAAATCGGATTTTTTCTATTCGATCGCGTCTTTCTAACCATCGGGTTGCGGCACCGGCCGTTCAACCGCTCGGGATTCGAAGCTGCGCGCCCGCGCTACGGTCTCATAGAGCTAGACGGCCAGCTCATACCTAATAACGAAGACTGCATTAGCGCAAAGCTGTCCTTGAGGCTGCGATGAAGATGCCCTTCGGCGATACGGCAAATCGCGATGGCAGTTGTGCTCTTACCATGTCTTAATTGTGTTCAAACCATCGCGCCGGAATGGCCTTTGTTAATTCTTTGGCCTTGCATCAAAATGTCTTTCGCAAGCTCGATGATGATCTCCGCGCCGTTTGCGCCCACACTTTTTCTGGCCTACTTTTTTAGCCTGATTTTTCGAATGATGACGGCAAGCAGCCATAGAAAAACTGCTTGAGTCGCACGGCCGGGCAAGCCGGGACGCAGCATGGTGCGCCCCTACACGGGATGGTTAGGATCGTTAGGTTGCGTCTATGAATGGCAAGATGCCGATCCGTATCTTCCGGCTCGCCACCAGGCGCGAATTTCGTCTTCCACCGAAAAGTGCACACCCGGATTGGCGGCAAATCTGGCGTCCAGTGCAAATGCATGCGCTTTCATGGGTACGAGAAATAGCTTCGCGCGCGCAAAAATCCGCAGACGAACAACTCGGTAAACTCAGCCACCCCGAGTACACGCAGCTGCGCGGCATGGACCAACCCGTGGAAGAGATCGCGGCTTCCGATTCTTTCGTTGAATACCACCACGTCGAGAAATGTTACCGCCGCCTTGTGCGTGATGTCTGGCAAATGCTGGATGCCCTTTTCGCGGGCCTTAGGATAAAACCACGCATTCGCCACCCGCTCGTCCACCAGTTCCAGCACGCGCACCTGGTCGAGCAACGCTGGTTCGAAATATCCTTCCATCATGTCGCGCCATTCGCCGGCCAGTGGCTCGGCACTAGCGTGATATTCTTCGCGTTCTGACCGCAAGTACTCTGCAAACCACTGGATTGCTTTCTGTATGTCGCTTTCCGCGCAATATTGGAATTCGATCGGTCCGCCAACCGCGGTTTGCGAATCCCGACTGGTTGGAAAGCTGGGTTTCTGAACGGAGGGATTTTGTTCCGGCTGTTCCGGCAAACTGCTGTGGTCCTTCGGGGGCCGAACTGCGTTTAACTTGTGAGGCACACTGCTTCTCCTGTCTTTGACAGCGCTCAGGCTATCTTATTGATATAGGATACTTATACATCGTTATCTTTACGTTGTCAACGTATCGTTCGATGTTTGTCGCGAAGCGGTTCGTGGGTACGATAGCGCTCCGATATGCCTATCTTGCGGCGTATGGCGCTTTGATTGGCGATTTGCTTACTTTCCGTGCCGGCGCACTTGGCTTGGCAGCGCGTTTATGGTATTAGTTATACGTCGTTAATGCTACAGAGACGCACTTCAAAACCGGACAAGGACTCTCATGCCGCCCCATGCAGATCAATTGTTACAGGAACGAATCCTGAAAACGGCGCAGAAGTTGTGGCGCACGCGCGGCGAGAGCGGCCTGACGCTACGCGCCGTCGCGCGAGAAGCCGGCACCACTACGCCTACCGTCTACAAACGCTTCCGCAATAAACAGGCCTTGCGCAAAGCGCTGGCTGAACGGGTGCGGCTGCAATTGAACGAGTACCTGTTCGCCGCAAAGTCCCTCGAGGACGTTTCCCTCCGTTACCTCGAATTCGCGGACGAGCACCCTCACGAGTACCAGTTGTTAGTGAACTCCTGGAGTGACATCTTTCACCCGGATTTCCCACGCCCCGGACGGCTGTGGTTGATGACCCAGTTTGCCAACCGTTTCGGCGGCCAGCCGGAAGACTATTCGCGATGCTTCTATGCCATGTTTCTGCTGGCGCACGGCGCAGCATCCTTGCTGAGCCTTCCCGGCGATGACGTCGCGCGGGAAGAAGTGCGACGAAATTTCCTGGAAATTTCCACGATATTGATCAAGCAGAATAGCATTTTTCAGTCATAGTGGTTTCGGGGGCGTTCTGGTGCGTTTCCGCCGCGGTTCGCTTGCGTACATAACGGCCGATGTTTCTTTCGATTCTATCCATCGAAATTTTGCTTTTCCCAGCCGGCAAATTTTATTTCTATAATTTAAAATACCTAGTAGTACCGTTTTTGGTTTTTTGCGAACGGTCAAATTCAAAAGAGGGCAGCTCTTGCGAGTGCTGCTCTCCACTGAAACCCAAAAGGAGTTGGAAGGAAAAACCGCATGGCTAGAACACTGCAAGTCGCTCCCAGCGCAACACGCAAACCTCGAGCCACAAAGAGCGCTGCCAGGCTCGAACAAATCCAGGCCCGCGCCTATGAAATCTATCTGGAACGCCGGGGCGCACCGGGCAACCAGATCGAAGACTGGCTTCGCGCGGAACGTGAATTGGCCTCGGACGGCCCGGCTAAGCCAAGAAAATCTAGCCGCACGCCAAAGTCCCAAGCTGCCTGATTTCTGCTGATCGCGTTGCGCCGCTCCAGCCAGGCAGACTGCGCTTCTACATCATTCCCGTCAAGAAAAATCAGCGATCCTTGTGATAGCCTCTGTGCGGCAGGCACCAGCTGCCGATCCCATCGGTGTGTGGTGTCGCAAAACGACTCGAGGCAAACGGCAGATGAGCTACGTACAATCGAATTTAGTCCCGGGCGAAAAGGTTATTTACGAAACGCGACTGCACTGGATCGTAATGTTGGGGCATCTGGCCGTGGGATTTCTGTTGTTCGCACTGCCCGGGGCGCTTCTGCTGTACTACGCGCGCAATCAAACCGGGATCGACACGAGAGAATTGCACCTAATGGAAGGCGGAGCCGCGGTGCTCCTGATATCCGGCGTGGTGGTGATTCTGGCGGGCATGGTGCGCCGGAACGCGACGGAAATGGCGGTCACCAATCGCCGCGTGGTGATCAAAACCGGCCTGGCCAGCCGTAAAACCATTGAAATGCTTTTGAACAAGGTAGAGAGCATCGAAGTCAGCGAAACTACTGCCGGCAGAATGCTCGGCTATGGAACCATTGTGGTGATCGGGACCGGCGGCACTCCGGAACCATTTCACAAAGTTGCGCACCCGTTGCAGTTTCGCAGTCACGTGCAGCAACAGATTGAAAAGTTGCCGTAGTATGCCAGGCGTTTGCCGGGTGTTTATGCTGAGATTCTTCGGCGCGCATAAGATTGCGCAGCGCACCGCAGAATGATTCGGCGTTTTTTATTTCGACCTAGAGCCTAGGGATTTCGAAAACAACCAGGGAAATAATTTTTCGTCATCATACGCTTTGTCCCACGAAACGTGTTTGATATTGGGGTACTCGGTATAGTGGGCTTCAGCGCCTACTTCTTTCATCGCTGCGTACATTTGCCGTGACTCGGTTATCGGTACAATGTCGTCGTCGGCGCCATGAAAAATCCACACGGGAGTCTTGCCAATCTTGGCCGCCGCGGCAGAATAACTTTTTGGATCGTCAGCCGGCGACCATTTTGCCAGGTCGGGATGGGCCTTCAGGGTAGCAGGGGGCGGACGAATGCCCCCGCAAATCACGATCATCGCGGCAAACTTGCGCGGATATTTTTCCGCCAGGTGCCAGGACCCATAGCCGCCCATGGAGATCCCGGTCAGATAGGTTCGTTCCGGGTCGCCGTGAAATTCTTTGCTGGCGGCATCCAGCGCCGCCACGGCAAGATCGTCCATCGGCGGTTGCGTCCACCACATGTTTTTCCGGCATTGCGGCATCACTACGATGGCCGGAATGCGTCCGCGATCGACGCGGATCTCCGTTCCGATGCCCACGTCACTTTGCTGGATGCCGTCGTTACCGCGTTCGCCAGCGCCGTGCAGAAAAAGTATGACCGGCCATTTTTGATGAGGCGTCCAAGTTTCCGGAACGAAAACTTGATATTTGTAGGTAGTTCCCTGCAGGGCGATAGTGCGATCAAGAAACCCGGTCTCGTGATTCTTGGCGTGGGCCGGAATTGCAATGGCCAACCCCAGGATTAGAAACGCGTGAATTTTTCGCGACGAAACAGGCACCAATCCCTCCCTTCTTTGACTTTAGCATGAGTACTCTGCCTCGGTCTGCTCCTTTGCGAAATACCAGATAGTGATTAAAGACATCACTCGACTGGCCGGGAGATCATAGAACGCTTAACTGGAGCACGATTTGCCAACAAATTGCGTTTCGCGCAGTCCGCAGTCTTTCAACAACGGGCAGGTGAGAACTATTCCGCGCTGGTCAGAAACCCCAGGCGGCGTCTGCGTATCTAACCTCCAGGAGCGGTGATGGGACGGCGTCCGGAACTCGACGGGCTTCGCGGGCTGATGCTCGTATGGATCGCGCTGACCCATCTGCCCACCTCCGCCAGCACTTACGTGAATCAGCCGTTCGGTTTCGTCTCCGCGGCGGAAGGATTCATTTTTCTTTCCGCACTGTTCACTGGACGAATCTATTTCCGCATGGCCGAACATGACGGCTACTGGTCGATGACCCGCAAATTGTGGACGCGCACGCTGCGTTTATATGGCTACCACGCGCTATTGCTGGCATTCATGTTCCTGGTTGCGGTGCCGATTGCATCGCGCGGCAACCGGCCGGGACTGCACAATCTGCTCGATTTTTATTTCATGGTCGGCGCGAAGCAGTCCATTACCGAAGCTGCGCTGCTCATCTATCGCCCGCCGCTGCTGGATATTCTTCCCATGTACATTATTTTTCTGGCGTTCACTTCCATAGCGCTGCTGCTGGCCCGCAAAGTCGGCTGGAAACCGATCCTGCTGGGGGGATTCCTTGTCTGGGGTTTCGCGCAATTCGGTTTTCGCAACGCCGAGCACTCTTTCATGATGCGCTTTATTCCGACGCGCATCCCGCTGCACGAGATGGGTTCGTTTGATCTGTGGGCATGGCAATTCTTGTGGATCAGCGGAATCTGGCTGGGAGTACGTTGGGGCCAGGATAGTCTGCCGATCGAGAAGTGGGCGCGGCGCGCGGTCATTCCCTCCCTGCTGGTAGTTGTTCCTCTCTTTGCGTTGCGGCGAGCGTTGGAACATGGAATGGAACTTGGCGTCAGCGAATTCCTTTTTGACAAATGGCATTTGGGACCTTTGCGGGTGCTCAATTTTGCGGCTGTGGGAGCTCTGCTGATTTTTTCGCAGTCGATATTAAAACCGCTGGCCATCCGGCCGCTGGTTATGCTCGGGCAAAGCTCGCTGCAGGTGTTTTGCGTGCACCTGCTATTTTGCTTCGCAGGACTGACGCTGATGGGCAACGCATCCATGCTCAACGGATGGCGGCAAGCGGGTCTGTTGACAGCAACATTCAGCGCCATGCTGCTCACCGCGAAAGTATTTTCCAAGAGCGAAGCCAAGCATGAACGTCAACCGAAAACCGGAAGCCCTCCGGAACCTCGCGCGCAAACCGATCCGGCGGTTCAAACTGAGTTGGCGCCCTCGGGGATACCTCCGCTGGACCGCCCGCTTGCTGCCTCCGCCGCTAGCACCGCGAAATGACTGCCCGGCGATCGCTGCAATCGCTCAGTTGGGTTCTGGTTCTTCTGTGCCATCCGGTTTGGAGATGGACAAGTCTTCCGGCTTCTCAGATGAAGGCGCCATCGATTCCGCTGCTAGTTTCGCTGCTCGGACGTCTGCGCCCGGGACCGTCCCGCCGTGTGTCGCGTTCAGTAAACTTTCCATCGCAGTAATCAGTTTGTCCCCGCTCTCGCCCTTATTCACCACCTCGGACACGCCAGCTTTCTTGGCTTCCAGGTTCAAGATGGGAGAGCTATGCATTGTGTGCATCAATATCGGCAGCGTGGCCGAAGCCTTGGAAATCTCACGCGCGGCTCTTATGCCGTCCATGATCGGCATAGCCATATCCAGAACCAGCAGGTCCGGCTTCAGTTCTTCGGCCTTGGCCACGGCATCGAATCCGTTTACAGCTTCGCCGCAAACCTGCCAGTCGGTGTGACTTTCAATCAGGGCGCGTAAAACACTCCGGACCGCAGAGTGGTCGTCGGCGATTAGAATTCGAAAAGGCAAACATCCCCCAGACGATTCCCTTGCGTTGCATACCCTACACACGCGGGATAGGCATGTAAATACAAGGAAAGGCCTACAACGCGAAATGTCCAACTATTAGTACGAAAAACGGCAAAAAGAGCGCGACGATTCTTATGTTTGATGCCCTACATAGCACAGACCGGGTCAGAGGGTGCAGAAAAGGCTGCGGCGCGTACAGCTTCTGCTGTATGAGTCTTGCTCGTTTTTTCAGGTTATAAAGATTGGCACGGCCGCCGGCACGAATACATGCCAATTTGCGGTTGCGGAGTCTTTCGTGAGAGCCAAGCACCTTCAGGCGGAAAAAGCTGGCGAACGAAGGGACTCCGCTGGCAAAGCAATCCGTAACAAGGTTCTTCTGTGCATACCCGATGCCGAGTACCGGCGAATATGCCAGCAACTCGAGTTCGTCGATTTGCCCAATCATCTCAGTCTGCATGAGCCGCACAAAAAACAGCGGTTTGTCTATTTTCTCAACCGCGGTTTGGCCTCCATTGTGGTGGCGATGCGCGGAGGCAGAGACGTTGAAGCCGGTGTGGTGGGCTATGAAGGTGCTGTGGGCGTCGCGGTTGTTGTGGGTCTGGACAGAAGTCCACTCCGTGTGGTGATGCAAATTCAAGGCGACGGATTTAGAATTTCCTCCCAGGCTTTATGTGCCGCTCTTGGCGCCGCTCCCGACTTGCAGATGCGCTTGAATCGTTATGCCGTCTTGCAAGGGATGCAAGTGGCGCAAACCGCTGCCTGCAATCGGTTGCACGATATTAAACCGCGCCTTGCGCGCTGGCTGCTGATGGCGCAAGACCGGGTCCAGACTGCTTCCCTGCCGATCACGCACGATTTTCTGGCCGTGATGCTGGGAAGCGACCGGCCAAGTGTGACTCTTGCGCTTGGGGAATTGCAGAAAGACCACGCCGTTCAGTGCCGCCGCGGTGCCGTTCAGATTCTGAATCATCGCAGGGGACTTGAAACATCGGTCTGCGAGTGTTACCGGGTGATTCAAGAGTTGAACGGTCAGCTTGGCCTGAAATAGATCCGGGAGTGTTCGACGCCCTACAGACAATTGCTACGGCCAGCGGCTACATTGCTCTCTCGCAATCAAAAGAATGGGACTCCCAGCCGACATTGCACGCACAGGTGCGCATCCGCGGAACAAGACGGATACTGCGGGATTATCCCTTCGAAACAAGAATCTCCTCGCGATCGCAGAAACTGAAGTTCGGCTGGTTCATCCTTTATTGCAACCATTCGAATTCCGGCAGCACAGCATTCTTCACGAGCCCACACAAAAGTTGGAGTTTGCCTATTTCCCAAATTGCGGATTGATTTCTCTGCTCGTCGCGACCGTGGATGGCAAGACCGTAGAAGTTGGCATGGTCGGCAATGAAGGAGTCGCCGGTGTGGCATCAGCGGTTGGCCTCACAATATCTCCGTTACGTCAGTTGGTGCAAATTTCGGGTGATGGTTTTAGAATCACCGTTAAAAACCTGCAAAATCTTCTGGAATCCACTCCGCAATTCCAAATGGCCCTAAGCCGCTACGCTGTGGTTCAGGGAATGCAAATTGCTCAAACGGCTGCGTGTAATCGGCTGCACGACGCAGGCGAGCGTCTGGCGCGGTGGTTACTGATGGCCGCCGATCGCGTGGATTCCAGTTCGCTTCCCGTCACCCATGATTTTCTCGCGACCATGCTGGGAACCGATCGGCCAAGTGTCAGCCTGGCTGCAAAGATTCTGCAGAGAAAAAAGATCATCGAATACCGCCGCGGAACGCTGGAAATTCTTAACCGCAAGAAACTCGAGAGTTCCGCGTGCGAGTGTTACAAAGTCATCCGGCAATTCAATAGCGTTCTTCAGCTTCCATAATAGTGTCGTCATCACCACCATCCTTTCTAAGCGTTGCCATCACCCGCGCTTTTGGTCTATGCTGCGACCTCGGCGTGATCTCCGGCGCGAGGGCCCGGAGAAACGGGCAAGCTGAACTCACACCTGCTACGTCCGGCTTGATTCTGCATCGTATCTTATCTATGGCTGTCGTATCTTTATCTGGGGATTGGCACATATTCTACGATCAAAGCGGATCGAACAGCATCGACGAAAGACGCGCAGATGACATTTAGGACGCTGTCACGTGCGGCTCGTCGAGTTGCGCCTGCGGGCCGGAATCGGCTCCTGGCCGGGGCCAGCAGTGTGGCGGTTTTTTTCTGCTCTCCTGGGTTCTTCTGGTCTGCGATGTGGGCACAGCAGACTGATCCCGCGACGCCGGTTGTGGTGCAGCCGGGTGCGCCGGGTAAGCCGAGCAAGACGCTGCCTCCGTCGACCAGGGCCACGCTGCCGCCACGGTCGCAGGCGGATGTGGAGTTCATGCAGGGTATGATCATGCATCACGCGCAAGCGGTAGAGATGACGACGCTGATTGCATCGCATACAGAGAATAGGGAACTTCGCTCACTGGGGGCGCGTATCAGTAGTTCGCAGTCGGACGAAATTAAGTTGATGCAGCGGTGGCTGGCGGCTCGGGGAGAGCGAGTTTCCGTGGAGATGCCGGGCATGGACATGTCGCGCCATGCTTCTCAGCATACTTCTGGGCAAGCAGGGGCTCTTATGCCCGGTATGCTTACTCCGGAGCAGATGGAGGCTTTGCGAAAGGCCAAGGGCGCCGAGTTCGACCGCTTATTTTTGACCGGGATGATTCAGCACCACGGCGGCGCGTTGATCATGGTGAAGGATTTGTTTGACACCGCGGGCGCGGGGCAGGATGCCGACGTGTTCAACTTCGCGACGGATGCGGACAATACGCAGCGAGCCGAGATCGGGATTATGCAGACTATGCTGGAGGAAAAATTGTTAGAGGAGAAACGATGAACCGAGTGTCCAGTGTTGCTTTTCGTGTGGTGGTGGCCGCGATATTTTTATTTTTCGGTATAAGCCGGATGAAGGCACAGGAGCCCGCAACGGCTGCGCCTAAACAGGAGGCAGCAAAGCCGGAGCCAGGCAAGCAGGAGACAGCCAAGCAGGGAGCAACTAAAGAGGCAAAGGGGGACGAGGAAGAGAACGAGAATCCATTTGCGCCGCAGCCGGCCCAGCCGCTTCCAGCGGGAATGACGGGATCGGATGTGAACGATCCACGCTTTAAGCTGACGCCTGGAATGTATGACGCGGGTGAATCGGCGATGGGCATTAAGCACTTGCAGCTAGTCAAGAAGCCCGACGCGTTTCAGCTCGGGTCCGCTGACGCCGATGATCCCAAGGTGCAGAAGACGATTGCGCAGCTCGGCATCGGCAGCGTCTCGAAAATGCCGAAGCCGCTGCAGTTGGTGATCGCGCAACTGGCTTTCGCGAACTCGGACCTTGCATTCCAAGGCAACCACCTATTCCAGGGAAATTTTTACGGCGTGACTATCTATGACATCTCGAATCCCGCGAACACGACGCTGCTGACTTCCATGGTGTGCCCGGGCGGACAAGGTGATGTGTCGGTGTACAAAAACTTGTTGTTCATGTCGGTGGAGATGCCGAATGGACGACTGGACTGTGGCGTGCAAGGATTTCCGCCGGAGCCTCCACCGGCCGCAGGCAAAGAAAAAGAACGCCGCTTGCCGGCAGCGCAAAAGGACCGTTTCCGCGGCGTGAGGATCTTCGATATTTCAGACATCAAGAACCCCAAGCAGATGGCAGCGGTGCAGACGTGCCGCGGATCGCATACGCATACTCTGGTGCTGGATCCGAACGATAAAGAAAACGTTTATATCTACGTGTCAGGCACGTCGTTTGTGCGTCAAGCCGAAGAACTGGCGGGATGCTCGGGCGAAAAGCCGGACAAGGATCCGAATACGGCACTTTTTCGCATCGACGTGATCAAGGTTCCGGTGGCTGCGCCGCAGGACGCGAAGGTAGTGTCCAGCCCTCGAGTGTTTATCGATCCGCGAACGGGCGCGCTGAACGGCCTGAACAACGGCGGCACCCACGGCAAGGGCGGAGAAAAGCCGGAGGACAGTAACCAGTGCCACGACATCACTGTGTACTCGGCGATTGGATTGGCGGCGGGTGCGTGCTCCGGAAATGGAATTGTGCTGGACATCACGGACCCGGTGCATCCGAAACGCCTGGATGCGGTGAACGATCCGAACTACTCGTATTGGCACTCGGCTTCGTTCTCGAACGACGGAAGCAAAGTGGTGTTTACCGACGAGTGGGGCGGCGGACTGGGAGCGCGGTGCCGTCCGAACGACCCGAACAAGTGGGGCGCGGACGCGATCTTCAACTTGAAAGAAAACAAGCTAAGTTTCGCGAACTACTACAAGCTGCCGGCTGCGCAAGCCGATACTGCGAACTGTGTGGCGCACAACGGCTCGCTGATTCCGGTGCCTGGGCGCGACATCGAAGTGCAGGCCTGGTACCAGGGCGGGGTGTCCGTTGTGGATTTCACCGACGCGGCGCATCCGTTTGAGATTGCCTACTTCGACCGCGGGCCGATTGATTCGAAGATGCTGGTGCTGGGCGGCGAATGGTCGGCATATTGGTACAACGGCAGCATTTACGGTTCGGAGATTGCGCGCGGCCTGGACGTTTTTGAGCTGACGCCGACCAAGTTCCTGACGCAGAACGAAATTGCTGCAGCGAAGACAGTTCACGCGTCTGAACTGAATGTGCAGAACCAGCAAAAAATCGAGTGGCCTGCGCAGTTGGTGGTGGCGAAGGCTTACGTTGACCAGTTGGAACGGTCGCAGGCCTTGCCGGCAAATCGGATCGCAGAGCTGCGCAAAGCAATTCAAAGCGCTGAGAGTTCGCACATGAGCAAGGGCAAGGTGAAAAAGCTGGAAAGCATGGCGCCGTCGTTGGAAAGAAGCGCCGCAGCGTCAAGTCCGGCTGATTCAGCGCGGTTGCATGCTTTGGCAGATATCCTGAAGCATCCGTCAGCATAACCAAGCGAGGGACAAACAGGAAGATTCGGTGCGAACGAAATGCTCAGTGCGCTCCAGCAGCTGCTTGGTATGGCGCACCGGAGTTGGTGGCCAGCAAACTAACTCTTAAAATTGTGCCATCCGAGGTTGAACAGAGGTCGAACTTGCCGTCCACTTCGCGCAGGCGCTCGCGAATTCCAGCGAGGCCGACTCCGGTTCCGTTTCCGGAGTTCTTGAAACTTTCCAGGATTTTCTGGGAAATTCCGCGACCGTAGTCCGTTATCTCCAGGTAGACTGCTTCGGCATCGATGCCTGCGCGAATCTTTGCGCGATGGCTGCCGGAGTGGCGGTGGATGTTGGTCAGAGATTCTTGCAGCACGCGAAACAGGAGTATTTCACTGTTGGCGGGAAGTCGATCCGGCAAATCGAGAGCAATGTCGACTTCAATTCCGCTACGTCGCGCAAATTCTTGCGCGTAGTTCGAAGCCGCAGACGCAAACCCGACTTCATCCAGCATTGGCGGATGCAAAAGATGCGAAAGTGTGCGAGTCTCGTGCATGCACCGGTCCAGCAGTTGACGACACTCGGCTAAAGTTTCCGACGTCTTGGAGCCATTGGCCCTTTCGAGTTGCGTCAAACCCATCCCGAGAGCAGCTAGATACTGCCCGATGCTGTCATGCAATTCACGAGCAATGCGGCGGCGTTCCTCGTCTTGCGCGTGCATGAGTTGAGAAGAGAGGTGCCTGAGAGCGATGGTGCGCCGCTCGACTTTCGTTTCCAGTTCGTGGCGCGCTTCCTGAAGCTCCGCGGAACGTTTCTCGGCTTCCTGAAGTAAATGCTCGCGTTCCGCTTCGTGTCGCCGCTGTTCCGTCAAGTCATTAAAGTAATTGACGACGCCAATTATTCTGCCGTTGCCAGGATTTCTGATCGGATCGATATGCACCGAGACATGCACGCGGCTGCCGTCCGGTCTGCCTATAATGACTTCCTCTTCATGAACGCTGGCTCCCGTGCTCAGAGCTAGAGCGACAGGAGTGTCACAGTGCGCCATGTGTGAGCCGTCTGCGCGGAAAAGGGTATGAGCGCCGCAAAAAAGTTCATCGGTATCGCCGGCGACTGGTTTGCGGCCCCAGAGTTCCGCCGCTCGTGCGTTATACCAAACAACTACGCCATCGCCCCGAACTACGTAGGCCGCCATCGGCAAGTGGTTGAGCATGTCACTTTTCTGGTCGAGCGCTTTTAGATAATGAAAAACTTCATCAGCGTCGGAAGAAAATGTCATTGACGACTCCAAAGCCGCTCAACATAAGCTGCAGGTCATACGGTACTACAAAGGACATTGCGTGTCCGTACGGTGTCGCACAGACCGGTATTGTCGTCGATTTCCTGGCTCGGTTGTGGATCTGTAGACGGACCGAGTGCCATAACCGAGCAGCAGCGATCGCTTGTGAATTGACGAGTGGGAACTAATGTTTACACGATACGAGCTTCGGTACAGGTTCCATCTCCATTCGCGTTGTCGGCGGCTGAGACCAGTCGTACACGATAACCGCTAACGCGCGGCGAGGTTTTCTACCGGTAGCTACCAATCGCATCGCCACGCCGGCAGGCATCGCCAGGCTTCCAGCTTTTGCCATTTTATAGATTCGGGTCTCGGTCTCCAGGCACTGTTGCCCATCGACAACATAAAAGCCCTCTACGCCCGAGTGCGTATGAATACGCGAAGTCAGCCCAGCCGGAATGTACGCTGACATCGCCAGCATCGAATAAATCCTGGCTGGCGGAAGCGCAGGAAGTTCCACTGGGGTGACATGCTGGCCGCCATGATGGTCGTTGACTTTCGGCGCTATCGTCATCAACCACCAACTGCCATGGGCTTCAAACGCCACACTGACTGGACTACTGATCTCTGCATAAAGAATGCAATAGCTTAGCGCAAAAAAGAAGGCAATTCGGATTGCACGATGCAGCCGCGTAGTTTCTGAGTTGAGCT
>Ga0073928_10007779_pt1 | contig 13727 bp, 9 predicted proteins | sample PaiPotPPA55metaG_FD_76969 | JGI IMG/M metagenome (GOLD analysis project Ga0073928, IMG submission 76969) | Iron sulfur acid spring bacterial and archeal communities from Banff, Canada, to study Microbial Dark Matter (Phase II) - Paint Pots PPA... ... | reverse complement strand
TTCGCGTCGGCCTCCCGGTTCATTTGCTGGACGAATCCGGCAAGCCCGTCAGCGACGCGCGCATCACCTTCGTTTCTCCCGAAGTTGATAACGATACGCAAACCATCCTCGCCAAAGCCTCCATCGAAAATCCTAAACGGCAATTGCGCGTTTCCCAACAAATGCGCGCCCAGGTTGTTTGGAGCAATCACCAAGGCCCGGTCGTTCCAGTTTTGTCGGTAATTCGAATCAACGGGCGCTTCTTTGTCTTCCTGGCCGTGAAAGAAGCCGCGGGTACTTTCGCGCGTCAGAAAGGCCTGACCATCGGTGACACCGTCGGCAACGATTACGTCGTGCTGGACGGCCTAAAGCCCGGCGATCACCTGATCGTCTCCGGCACCCAATTTTTGCAGGACGGTATGCCGGTCGCGGAACAAATTCAGAATGCCAACACCGCGCCCGCTCCTGACAACTCCGAAAAAGGTGCCGCGCGCTAGTGCCGCTCCGACCATGCCTATAGCGACCCACATCTCACGGAAGGCGGACCACGCTTTTGTTTGTTGATTTCTTTATCAACCGCCCCGTATTTTCCACCGTTTGCGCCTTGATGATTATTCTCGGCGGTGCAATCTCCATTCCTTCGCTGCCCATCGCGGAGTTTCCTGATCTCGCGCCTCCGCAAGTGGTGGTTAGCAGCGGCTACATCGGCGCAAACGCGCAAACCGTGGAGTCCGCGGTCACTATCCCTCTGGAGCAAGCCATCAACGGCGTGCAAGGCATGAAGTACATCACCTCCACCAGCGGCAATGACGGCAGTAGCCAAATCACCGTAACTTTTGATGTGACCCGTGACGTAGATTTGGCCTCCGTCGATGTCCAGAACCGCGTCAATCAGGCGCTCGGGCGCTTACCAAATACCGTAAAAAACACCGGCGTCATCATTACCAAACAACTCGGCGGCTTCGTCTTCGGTGCCGGCGTCTATTCCCCGGATGGCTCTTACGACAGCCTCTTCCTCAGCAACTACCTCGATATTTATGTAAGAGACGCCGTCAAGCGCGTCCCCGGAGTTGGCGATGTTTTGATCTTTGGCGAACGCAAATACGCCATGCGTCTGTGGCTTGATCCGGATCGCATGGCCCAGCGCGGTTTGTCCGCGACTACCGTCTTAGCTGCGCTGCAAGAGCAAAACGTTCAGGTAGCCGCAGGCCAAGTTGGCCAGGCGCCGTTGCCCGCGGGGCAAGCGTTTCAGATCAGCGTTCGCGCCATTGGCCGCCTCACCGAGCCCGCTGAGTTCGAAAACATCATTCTCAAGACGGGCACGAACGGTACTCTCGTCCGCTTGAAAGATGTCGGTCGCGCCGAGCTGGGAGCCGAAGACTACGGCTCCGTCCTCACCTTCGACGGTCACGAAGCCGTCGGCATCGGCGTAACGCAGCTTCCGGGCGCGAACGCGCTCGACGTCGATCGGCTCGCAAAAGAGGAATTGCTCCGCCTCTCCAAAACTTTTCCGCCGGGCCTCAAATATGCCGTCGCCTTCGACACCACCACGGTCATCGGCGAATCCATCAAAGACGTACTTGTCACCCTCGGCCAGGCTATCCTGCTGGTCGTCTTCGTCATCTACGTGTTTCTCCAGGACTGGCGCAGCACCCTGATTCCCGCCATCACCATCCCCGTCTCTCTCGTCGGCACATTTATTTTCGTGAAGCTCCTCGGCTTCTCCATCAATACTCTGACTCTGTTCGGCATCACCCTCGCTACCGGGCTGGTCGTCGATGACGCCATCGTAGTCATCGAAAACGTGGAGCGTCACATCACCGAGGGCATCACCGAGCCTCATAACGCCGCTTCCGTGGCCATGAAAGAAGTGGCTGGCGCCGTAATCGCGACCTCCCTTGTTCTCGTGGCCGTCTTCGTGCCTGTCGCACTGTTCCCCGGTACTACCGGCATACTGTTCCGCCAGTTCGCGCTCACCATCGCATTTTCCGTAGCCATTTCCGCTTTCAACGCCCTCACGCTTACTCCCGCGCTTTCCGCAATTTTGCTGGGCCATCATCGCGAACGCGCGCAGGGCCGCATCTTTAGAGCCTTCAATCGCGTCATCGAAGCGGGAACCAACACCTATAGCAAGACCGTCCGCGGCGTCATCGGCTGGCGTTTCGCCGCCGTCATCGTGTTCTTCGCGCTTCTCGGTCTCACCTATTGGATCTATCAGAAAGTTCCCCGTGGATTTATTCCCGAGGACGATCAAGGCTACATCTTGATGATCGTGCAATCGCCACAAGGCGCATCCCTCGACTACACGAAAAATATCTGCGCCCAGGTAGAGAAAGTTCTCTTTGGGGTTCACGAAATCGACGGCGTATTTTCCGTCACGGGTTTCAGCTTCTCAGGCAGCGCCCCAAATCGTGGCATCGTTTTCGCCAACCTCCGGCCCTTCGTAGAACGCAAAGGCGAGGAACATTCCTCCGCCGCTGTTATCGAGCGCCTTCGCCCCAAATTATTTGGCATCCCCGGTGCGTTGGTAATTCCGTTCAATCCGCCGGCGGTGCAGGGCTTGGGGCAGTTTGGCGGATTTCAATTTGAGCTCGAAGATTTGGGCCGCAATTCGCTCCAGGGCATCGCCGATACCGCAAATAAACTCGTAGGGCAAGGCAATGGCAGTAAAACATTGACCGGCTTGTTCACCAGCTTCACCGCCAACGACCCGCAATACCTCGTTCGCCTTGATCGCGAAAAGGCCAAGAGCCTTCAGGTTCCTCTCACCCAAATCACCGACGCCCTTCAGGTGTACATGGGTTCCGTATACGTAAATGATTTCGATTTCAACAATCGCTCCTACCGCGTTTACATTCAGGCCGACGGCCGTTTCCGCTCTAAAGCTAAAGATATCGATCAGTATTATTTGCGATCCGATAATGGAAAGATGATTCCGCTCGATGACCTGGTAACCGTGGATCAGACCGCGAATCCGCAGGTCATCAGCCACTACAATCTTTTCAGATCGGCCGAGATAAACGGCTCCGCTGCGCCGGGCCGCAGTTCCGGCGATGGCATCGCCGACATGGAAGCGCTGGCCAGAAAAAGTCTGCCCAATGGAATGACTTTCGAATGGAGCGGATTGTCCCTGGAAGAACTTGAATCCGGCGGCAAAGCCACAATTCTGTTCGGACTTGGTCTGGTGGTGGTTTATCTCACGCTGGCGGCGCAATACGAAAGCTTCGTCTTGCCCTTCATCGTGCTGCTAGCCGTCCCTGTCGCGCTGCTTGGCGCGATCGGGTTGCAAGCGCTACGCGGCTTGCAGAACGATGTGTACTGCCAGATCGGTCTGGTGATGCTGATCGGTCTCGCCAGCAAGAACGCTATTTTGATTGTTGAATTCGCGGAGCAACTGCGCGCGCAGGGGAGCTCCGTAATCGACGCCGCGGTCGAGGCCGCGCGCATACGCCTTCGTCCCATTCTGATGACTTCTTTGGCATTTATTTTGGGCGTACTTCCGCTGGTCCTTGCTCAAGGCGCCGGAAGAGCGGGCCGCATCTCCGTGGGCACCACCGTCTTCGGCGGCATGATCGCCGCCACAACGCTCAACTTGATCTTCATCCCCGTGCTATACGTAATTGTGAAAAGCATCGTGCCAGGCCGCACCGAAACCCAACCAATTTCCGTCGCCGGAGCCGTCACGCCAGAAGTTTAAGCAGAAGTTTTGTGATTTGCTGCCGGCGAATTGTAACCCCGAGTCAGGTCGCAGCCGTTAAGTTTTACCTATTTACTCGCCGGCAGGCTCGAGAAGTATTGATCGAGGCTCGTCTTGATTTCCTCGACGCCTCTTTGAACATTGCGATCCAAAGCTGCCACCATCGCCGATACATCTTTGCCGCTTACTGGTTCATCGTGGTTGTAATAATGCGACCACACCGTTGCTCCAGATTTCACATCTCTCAAGTCAAACTCCGCCGCTACTCGCGCCTGCAGAGGCTCGCCGGCCACCTCTTTGAAGTCGTACAGATTCCCGTGCAGAACATAATCCGCGTGGCTGGCACTGCGATGTAACGAAACTTCGCGATAACGGCCCGAAGCGCGCAACTCTCTCAACAACACCTCCTCGATCATCTCCGCGGGAGGTTCGGTCCATCGCTGGAATTCATACGTGCCCATTTGCTGCGCCCCTGAGCTAAACACGATACGATCTTCCCGGTAGAGATGCGAAGCGACCAGGGGGCCGAGTGCTAAAGAAATCCCCGACGCGTTAGTCTCTTTGGGGTGTACGTCAGCCGGTACGGTCAGTTGATAATATTGGACCGGCCGCGTTGCCCCGCATCCAGCCAGGCCGCACGCCATCACCAACAGGCTCCCAGCTGCTTTGAAACTCGATGAGCGAAGGATGCTCCGTTCGCGGCGCTTCGCAGTTCGCCCGTGCACTCTAAAAACCACGATGTTCATTGCCGCTCACCCGTTTTATGCTCACGAGGACTGCTGGCCCGCAGCAAAGTGTACGGTTTGGTTTTGATAGTCTCGGTAAATTGCTTGAGGTTTTCGCTTACATGCCGGAAATTTTCCAGCGTCTCATCGATATTCTCGGAGTTTACGTCCAACGTTTCATCGATACGTCCTGTGAGATCCGTTACATTTGTCAGTGATCTCCTCAGCTCCTGCACAGCTTGGCGAACGTCCGCGCGATTCTCTCCAATCAACCCGTCCACGTGATCCAATGTTTTATTGGCTTCCGCCGAGGTTTTGCGCAAGTCGTCAAGTAGCGGCCCCAGTTTCTCGCTGCTGGCATTCAAATGCCCCAGCGTGGATTTTAGCGCTGGCCGATTTTCCGCAATCAGCTGATGGGTCTGCGCCAACGTGCCCGACAAATTAGAACGATTCTGGTCACTCAAAAGATCGTTGACCCGCGCGATAGTAACTTTCAATTCCGCCGCGCGAGCATTCAATGTCTGTAAAAGCTGTTGCGCGTCAGGAGCCAGATCATTAATTCGTTCCGTGATGGCATTCAAATCCAGATACCTGTCAGACGGCAGCGTCGACCCGTCTTTAGCCAGGGGCGCCTGCGGACTTCCCGGCACGATCTCCAAGTGGTTATCGCCGAGCGGACTCATGCTCATGATCCTGACGTGGCTATCGGTCTTCACCGGTAAATCGGACTGTACCGCCAGTGTGAGTTCTATATTCGCGGGATTTTGTGGATCGATGCGTAGCTTCTCGATGCGCCCGACTTTCGGTCCGCCCGCGTAACGCACTGTCGAGCCCACTTCGAGTCCGCCGGCAAACGGAAAGAATGCGTGGAATGATTTCGCGGTTCGCCCGAAAGCTCCGGTGATGCCAAATACCGTCAGAATCAAAACCGCTGACGCCACAATTACAAACAATCCCACCAGAGCTTGCTCTCGTCTCGCTTCCATCACACACTCCTCTTCTCAATTGCGGCCAGATTGTTTGGTCAACATCTGCAAATAATCCATTTCCCTGGCCACTTCCGGTTCCGGTATCCGGTCCAGAAACTGTCGCAGCCGCGGCTGCGTGCTCTTCCTCATTTCATCGACTGTCCCGATGGCCTCAACATTCCCTTTGTCGATCAGCACCATGCGATCCGCAATCAAAAAAGCGCTGGCCAACTCGTGAGTGACCACGATAATAGTCATCTTGAATGCCCGCTTCAATTCCAGAATTAATTGATCGATCCCCGCCGCAATTATCGGATCAAGGCCCGCCGACGGCTCATCGAAAAACAAAATTTCCGGATCCATCGCCAAAGCTCGCGCTACCGCCGCGCGCTTCTTCATCCCGCCACTCAACTCCGACGGCTTGTAATCTTCGAACCCCGCCAGCCCCACTTGCTCCAGTTTCAGCCGCAGCATAATCTCTATCGTCGAATCTTCCAGCTTGGTGTGTTCCCGCAGCGGCAGCGCCACATTTTCGCCCACGGTCATGGATCCGAACAACGCGCTGCCTTGAAAAGACATTCCCAGTTTCTTGCGAATTTCGTCCATCTCTTCGGCCGAAGCGGTGGCAATATTCTTGCCCCTTAGAATAACTTCTCCGGAGCTCGGCTTTTCCAGTCCCACTAATGTTCGCAGCAGCGTGCTCTTGCCTGATCCCGAGCCCCCTAGAATCACCATCGTCTCGCCGCGCATAACGTCGAAACTCACGCCATGCAATATTTCGCGGTCGCCATAGCTGACCCGCAGGTCCCGCAACGAAATCATCACCTCCGGCGAGGCGTTGTCGTCTAATTCTTCTAATTCTTCGATCATGAAATAATTTCCCAGCTAACGATCACTCACAAAAAAGAACAACGCCGTGAATACTAAATCCACCACCACCACTAAGAAAATGGACATTACCACCGCCCTGGTGGTGGAGCGTCCCACTTGTTCGGGACCAGCTCCCGTCGCTAGTCCTTCGTGACAACCCACGGCGGTAATCGTCACGCCAAACATGACACTCTTTACCAGTCCGCTGACAATGTCACGCAAGAAAAGTGCATCAACAGAAGCCTGAATATAACGAACAAAGGTGAAGTCCGCCTGTGCTACGCCAAACAGCGAACCGCCGATCACGCCCATAAAGTTCGCCCATATGGTCAGGCAGGGCAGCATGACGATCATGGCCAGAAACTTCGGCGTCACCAGAAAATGGATGGGATTGACGGCCATGGTTTCCAGCGCATCAATTTCCTCCGTAACTTTCATCGTGCCGATTTCCGCCGCAAACGCCGAGCCCGACCGTCCGATCACCACAATCGCTGTAATTAAAGGACCCAGCTCGCGCGTCATGGAAATCGCCACAGCGCTGGCCACAAAACTGATCGCTCCGAATTTTCGCAATTCGTAAGCGCTTTGCAGCGCTAGTATGAGTCCGATAAAAAAAGTAATCAGCGAAAGGATAGGTAATGCGCGGACGCCCACATCCAGAGCCTGCGAAACTGCCCGCTGCACCCGAATGGGTTTTCCCTGGAAAGGAGCAATGAACGTGTAATACGCGGCTTTACCGCCCAAATCCGCAAGCGAGCCCAGGTATTCAAGGCCGCCAATAACACCGGAACCGATTTGAGCAACAAACGCCAAGAGCCCTCGATATTATGTCCCACTCCGCGGCGAGTCTAAGCCAAAGCTTGCTGTTCGTTATCGAATACTTCAAAAATCTTTATCAATCGCGACAGTTGCAACACTTCCCTCGCCGAAGGGCTCAAACCATACAAAATAAATCGCAACCCCTGATCACGCGCGGCCTTCAATCCTTCTACTAATGAAGCCACACCAGAGCTATCGATATAGCGCACTCCCGTTAGATTTAGAATCACGCGCGGCGTCTTGGTTTCCCGCAGTTCCTTGAGTAGTACCTTTCGCAACTCGGGCGAGTTGGCGAGATCAATGTGGCCTGTGATGTCGAAAATGGTGACCTGGTCTAACCGGCGAGCGGCAATCTGCAAAGTTACTCTCCTTGGGATTTTTGACCTTTTCCATCCGCACTAAAATATTTGACCAGCCGCAGCCGGTTCACGCCGTTTTCGCGGCTGTGCTCCATCGCATCCATGCTGTCTCGAATGAAATGCAGTCCCAGTCCCCCAGGCTTCACTTCATCCAGGGAGCGGGCGGTCAGTTTTTTTTGATCGAAGGGCGCACCTTGGTCGAGCAACTCGATTTCCAGACCTTCGCGTGGTATTCCGTTTACCATGCCTGAGATTCGCTTGCAAGACACGTCGATACGCTTGTCCGGGCTGCCTCCGTAAGCATGACGCATCACATTCGCCACCGCTTCATCCACGGCACGCGTTATGGAACGGCACTCCGGAGGTGAAAACCCGCTCACCTCGGTCAGCCGTTCTATGGCAGCGCGCACTACGCAAAGCAGCCGTGGATCGCTCGTTAACGTCAGTTCCAATAGCAGCCCGCGGTTGTGCAATCCTTCCACTCCTGCGCCTCAACAACCATCTTATACTCGCGTCATGTCCGTAACACGTTGGAAAACAGGGGACTAAGGCAGACACAATCGTGCATACCGCGTCAAAAGTCAATGCCGTCTTTGGCGTTATCCGATTCCTCGGAAACCGGTGCCCACATTACCCGTCTGCCTTCCCCACTACCTTTGCAATGATCGAAAAAAGTCGCTGTTCGCTTCAGATCGACGTCACCGAAGGCAGCGATCTGGAATCCTAATAGCTGTCTCACAGGAGCCTCGAGCGTGTCATCGCGAATCGAAGATTACGGCATGATCGGCGATTGCCACACCGCCGCATTAGTTTCTCGTGAAGGTTCCATAGATTGGCTCTGCCTTCCCAGTTTCGATTCCGCCGCTTGCTTCGCCGCGCTCCTCGGCACCAATGAACACGGCTACTGGCTGATAACGCCGGACTGCCCGATCAAGCAGATCAATCGCCGCTACCGGGAAGACACCCTCATCCTGGAAACAACTTTTGAAACAGAAGCCGGTACCGTCACGCTCGTCGACTGCATGACGCCCACAACTGAGACGCATGATGTCTTGCGCCAGGTGGTCGGTCAAAGCGGCAAAGTGCCCATGAAAATGTCGTTGGCGATTCGCTTTGACTACGGTTCGATCATTCCGTGGGTGCGAAGGACCGATGACGGCATCGTTGCCATCGCTGGGCCCGACACCCTCCGCTTGCGCACGCCTGTCGAGCTTTGCGGCGAGAACTTTCATACCACATCCAGGTTCACCGTCTCTGCCGGGCAGAAAATTCCGTTCGAGATTTGCTGGTTTTCGTCGCATAAAGAGGAGCCGCAGTTTCTTGACTTTGAAAAAACAATCGCCGATACCGAAAAATGGTGGCGCGACTGGGCGGGACGTTGCACTTTCGCGGGACCATCGAAACTTGCAGTTACCCGCTCGCTCATCACTTTGAAGGCTCTCACCTACGCCCCCACCGGTGCCATCGTCGCCGCGCCCACCACTTCCCTTCCGGAACTTATCGGTGGCGTTCGCAACTGGGACTACCGCTTTTGCTGGGTGCGTGACGCCACGCTCTCTCTTCACGCGCTGATTATTGCCGGGTATCTAGAGGAAGCTCGCGAGTGGCGTGAGTGGATCATCCGCGCGGTGGCTGGGAAGCCTTCCGAATTAAACATTGTCTATGGTCTGCGCGGCGAACGACGTCTTACAGAACTGGAACTTCCGTGGCTTCCCGGCTACGAGAATTCCGCCCCGGTGCGAACCGGCAACGCCGCTTACAATCAGCTGCAACTCGATGTGTATGGCGAAATTATCGACACATTCTACCTTACACGTCAGGCCGGCATTAAGCCCGGCAAAGACATATCTCCCGGAATTGGACGCGCACTTCTCGACCATTTGGAAACTTCATGGGAAGAGCCTGACGATGGAATTTGGGAAGTTCGCGGGCCTCGTAGACATTTTACCCATTCCAAAATGATGGCTTGGGTGGCCATGGACCGTGCCGTAAAGAGTGTCGAACAGGGTTGGGTGCCCGATCCTGCAATAGAAAAGTGGCGGAACCTTCGCGATAGAATTCATGCGGACGTCTGCAGCAACGGTTTCAATACTGAACTGAATTCCTTCGTACAGTTCTACGGCTCAAAACATCTCGATGCCAGCTTATTGATGATGGCTATTGTCGGCTTTCTCCCGGCAAACGATCCGCGCATTCACGGAACGGTTGATGCCATCGAAAAGCATCTGCTTTCCAAGGATGGTTTCGTAAACCGCTATACTTTGGACCCCGCGGTCGACGGCTTGCCGCACGGCGAGGCGACATTTCTTCCCTGCACGTTTTGGCTGGCCGATAATTACGCCTTCCAGGGACGCTATAAAGAGGCGCGTGAAGTCTTTGAGCGCGTATTGGCCATTCGCAACGATCTCGGCTTACTTTCCGAAGAATACGATCCTGTGGACCGCCGCCTGCTTGGAAATTTTCCACAGGCGTTTTCGCATTTCGGCATGGTCAACACTGCATTCAACCTCGAAGGCGACACGAGGTCGAGCGCTTCCGACGGTTCCCCTGGCACAAAAATAAAATAACACTAGGAGCTTTCGCTCCCAGCTGCTTCGTCGGCCGTACACATCGGAATTCATCGAGATAACCGTGTTGTTTGAAATTCGCGATGGCCGAGCGCAATTGTGATTGTTTTGTAACTTGTGCTCCCGCGGATTCCGCGCTTCAATTGTCAGTCGCATTCTTTGCTACGAGCCGCTTCCGTCTTCGGCTCGCCGGAGGCTGGCTTGTCCGCTGGAATGAAAATTGCCTTTCTGCTTCTCTGTCCAATTCTTTCTGTAGAACTTGCTGCGAACCAAGAGCAAGAGCGCACGCGACTTCCGACCAGCAAAGCGGTGATCAAGCCGACTCCTGGCGCGCCGCAACGCACCAACGGCTTTCCGGAAACAATTGCGTTGAGCCCCGACGGCCGGTACGCCGCGCTGCTGAACAATGGATTCGGCACCATCGAATCGGGCATGAAGCAATCCATCGCCATCCTGGATCTGCAGACAAATCAAGTGGCGGATTTTCCGGAAGACCGGCTTGGCGAAGATGCGCACCAGAGTTATTTCCTTGGCCTGGCTTTTAGTTCCGATAGCAAGCACCTCTACGCTTCAATGGGCTCCATCAGCGATCCTACCGGCGAACATGCCGGGAGTACTGGCAACGGCATTGCCGTGTATCGCTTTGAACAGGGCAAACTAGTTCCCGATCGTTTTATAAAAATATCTTTGCAACCCGTTCCGGCAGGGACCCATGTCGCTCGCGGCTTGGGTAAACTCCCAGCATCGCGTGCCATCCCGTATCCGGCCGGACTCGCTGTTATCGCCGGCACGGCGGATCAAAAAGACCAACTGCTGGTCGCAAACAATCTGTCGGACAACGTGATCCTGCTCGATTCGGAATCCGGAAAAGAATTGGCGCAATTCGACCTCAGCACACATCGCTTCATGCCTTCCTCGTTTCCCTACACTGTTGTGGCGACTCGCGATGGTCGCCGCGCGTGGTGCAGTCTGTGGAACGCATCGCAGGTCGCCGAACTCGATCTGGCGCGCAAAACGGTTGTGCGGCGCATTCCTTTGCTGGCGCCAAAAAGTTCTATCGCTCCGGGCTCGCATCCCACCGCGATGCTGCTTTCTCCTGATGAAAAATTCTTGTACGTAGCCTTGGCAAATGCCGATTCCGTTGCCGCTATCGATGCGCACACAGGCAAAGTTCAAGCGTTTTTTTCGACGCATCTTCCTAAACAGGAATTCTCGGGCAATGAAACAGACGCTCTCGCGCAAAGCAAAGATGGAAAGCGGCTGTTCGCCGCCAGCGCGGCAACAGATTCCGTTGCGGTATTTGATACCGCAACCTTGGCTTACGGCCGACCGCACACAGGCGAGCAACTTCCAGCCATAGGCTTCATTCCCACCGAATGGTATACGCTTGCCGTGGCTGTCGCGGACAACGATTTGCTCATCGCCACCGGCAAAGGCCTGGGCACTGGTCCAAACGCGATCGATATCTCCAACGTACCTTCCAAGCGAAGAAGACGGCATCCCTACATCCCGACTTTGCTTCACGGCTCGGTCGCGCGCATCAATCTGGAAGAAATCGAAAAAAAACTCCCGGAATTCACCCGTGCCGCACAAGAGCAAATGCAACTCCTGGCCGATCTCACACCTTTGCCGTTTCAGGATGGCGAGAATCCCATTCATCATGTGATTTACATTATTAAAGAAAATCGCACGTACGACCAGATTTTCGGGGACCTTAAAGTAGGCAACGGCGATTCGTCGCTGACTCTCTACGGCGCGGACATCACGCCGAATGAACACAAGCTGGCTCTGCAGTTTGGCGTGCTCGACAATTTTTACGATTCCGGTGAAGTGTCTGGCGACGGCCACATGTGGTCCAACGCGGCAATTGCAGGCGATTACAACGAGAAAACCTGGCAGATCGCGTATCGCAGCCGCGAGCGTACTTACGATTTCGAAGGCATGGTTGCCGATGAATATCCACTGGAGCACGACGAACCGGACGTGAATGAACCGGGGACGGGATACTTGTGGGGCAACGTGGCGCGGCACGGATTGAGCTACCGTCACTACGGCGAATTCGTGGCCAGCGAATGGTGCGGAGATACGGCTGCTGCGAACGCATCGCCGACGGAAGGTACGCCATCTCCAGCAGGTGGTCCGTGCTCGCGCAAAGTTATAAAAAAGGGAGAACCTCTGCCTGCCGCCACTGGCGAAGCGAACGGAACGCCCAGTCCTTATCCCTGGGCCATTCCGGTGCTGCGCCGCGACCTTGCTACAAAACCGGAATTGCGCGGGCATTTCGATCCGCGCTTCGCGGATTTCAAAATTGATTACCCCGACCAGTTGCGCGCGGATGAATTCCTGCGCGAATTTGATGGCTTTGTGCGCGCGCGAAAAGCGAATGCCAAGGCGCAGGCATTGCCGAGCTATGTGCTGCTACGTTTGCCCAACGATCACACCGGTGGCACGCGGCCTGGTTTCGCTACTCCGTCGGCTTCCGTGGCGGACAATGATCTGGCGGTGGGCCGCGTTGTCGATGCGGTATCGCACAGTCCTTACTGGGAGGACACGGCGATTTTTATTGTGGAAGACGATGCCCAGGACGGTGCCGACCACGTGGACGCGCATCGCAGCATCGCGTTGGTGATCAGCAAGTACGCCCCTGGGTCGACTGAACATTCTTATGTGGAGCACGGGTTCTTCACCACCGTAAGCATGGTTCGTACCATAGAGGCGCTGCTGGGCTTGCCACCGATGAATCATAACGACGCGTATGCTCCGATCATGTCAGCGCTGTTTTCGAGCTCGACCGCTCAACAACCGTTTGAAGCGGATTACACCAACCTTCGCAACGGGCTAATTTTCAAAAGCAATGCCTCCAGCGCCCCGGGAGCAAAAGCATCTGCGGCGATGAACTGGCGCCATGCAGACGAGACCAACAACAAGATCTTGAATTCCATCCTTTGGCGCGACCGCAAAGGCGACGTTCCGATGCCGCCGTCCCAGCACACCGTCTTTCCGACGGCACCCGGGGAACGATGAAAATAGCCTTCTCGCAATTCCGGGTAATTGAACCCGGACGACCTCGGCGCGGGAGCGTCTAGATTTTTTAACGGAGATACCCCCCACCCCTATGACAAAAGAGTCCACAAGTCGTTGATATGATAACGGACGGACGGCGCCGCAAAAAATGCGCAAGAGGGCACAACGCACTGAAAACAAGTTACTTGCCTGGATAATAGGGGCTTAACGAAGAAACAAGTGAATATAGTTGGGGATCTTGGAGCTGGCAGTGGGGTGGGTATTAGAAGAAAGATGTAAGAAGGTGCGGTCGCCGCGCTTCCCAGCTCGGCGTCTGTGGTGACAGTCATCCCTTATATTACTATTTATATATATAATTATAAGTTATTTGAAAAGCATTTAAGTTATTAAGCAAGCGTTGCGCGCCGCTAAATACGTTCATCAGGACGTAAAAAGGGCAGCCCGGTCGTGCTACAGACACTGCAAATTTACATCAACCTGCCGCAGCGTCCTGTGGCTTCGAACAATGACAATACAAGTGCTCTGGCGCGCTCGCTGGGGCGCGATGCGCTGCTGGTGGAACAAGTGGAGCGGTTGATGAGCATTCCCGCGGTGGGGACGATCACGGCGCTGACCTGGGCTCTGGAAATAGGAGATGTGCGGCGTTTTTCCTCGATTAAGAAAGCCATCAGTTACTGCGGGCTATGTGGCGCAGAGAAGAGTTCGGGGAACACTGTTCA
>Ga0073928_10007778_pt1 | contig 13732 bp, 10 predicted proteins | sample PaiPotPPA55metaG_FD_76969 | JGI IMG/M metagenome (GOLD analysis project Ga0073928, IMG submission 76969) | Iron sulfur acid spring bacterial and archeal communities from Banff, Canada, to study Microbial Dark Matter (Phase II) - Paint Pots PPA... ... | reverse complement strand
GTCATTCTTCGTCGTCGTGCAGTTCTACACGTCGCTCGCCGCGCTGTCGCCGACGCCGCCGGTCGGCTACGTGTTCGCGTCGCGCGCGTCGGCGGCGGTCCTGGTCGCGATCTTGGCGCTCTCGGCCGCAACGTGCGCGCAGCGGCTGCTGCGCGACCGAATCCCGTTGCCGGCGGCCTCACGCGCGGCGCTCGCAGCATGGATCGGCGCCGCGCTGCTCTCGAGCGTCCTCGGCCTCGACCCGCTGTCGGGGGTGCAAGTCGTCGGCGTCATGGCGCTCGCCGCCGCGTTTCACCTCGCGCTCGTCCGCTACTACGCCCGCGCGGCGCGGCCGGTCTTGTACGCGTATCTCTGCACGGGCCTCGTGGCGTCGGTCGCGGCGTTTGCGATGTCGCTCGCGCGCTGGCCGGCGGCGCTGTTCGCGTACAACCACGGCCGCGCCGCGGGCGTGTTCGTCACCGCGAATCAGTGCGCCGCGTTCTGCATCGTGCTGATGTACGTTGCGCTCGGCACGGCACTGGGAACGCAGGGCCGGTTGCGGGTTCTGGGGGCATGCACGGCGGTCGCAGCGCTTGCGACGTTGGTTGCGACGTCGTCGCAGGCGGGCGTGCTCGGCGCGGCTGGCGCCGCCGTCTTCTTCGCGTTCTCGGCCGGAGCGCGGCGCACGGCCGCCGTGCTCTGCGTGGCACTGGCGCTGGGGAGCGTGGCGATCTTGACGCGGCCGCTCGGCGGCCACAACCCGGCCGACGCGTTCGACCGGCTGCGAACCTGGCAATCCGGCTTGCGGGTCGCCGAACTGTTTCCGCTGACCGGCGCCGGTCCGATGGCATACTGGCGCGTGTATCCGGCGATCCGGCCGCCCAACGGCGATTTGCCGGGCACCTTCGGAGCGTTGCACCCGCACGACGCCTACCTTTCGCTCGCAGGCGAAACCGGAATCGTGGGCCTGGCCGCAGCGGCCTTCGGGTGGCTGCGGATCGGAACGGCGATTCGCGCCTCGTTACGGCGCCGCGCGCCGCGCGAGCGATTGCCCGCCATCGGCATCTGCGCCGGGCTGTGCGCGGCGCTCGTTCAGGGAATCTTCGACACCGTCGGGGTCGTGCAGATGTGCTTCGTTTGGATTCCGTTCACGGCGCTCGCGCTCGCTGCGGCGGAACGCGGGATTCCGGCGAGCGCCGAATGACCGCTCGCTGCAGGTGGGGGGCGCTCGCGCTCGTCCTCGCGGCCGGTTGCGGCCGAAGCCCCGCGCATCCGCCGCCGCCAACCGGAGCGCCGACGGCCTTGCCCGTCCCGACGGCGAAAGAGACCGCCGATCGAACGCCGATCACGTTCGTCGCACCGCGCACCGGTGACAAGTACGTCTACCTGACGAAGCAGCGCCGGAACCGGAAAATCTATGCACTGCGCGCGGATGCGGAGAAGGGCGAGTATTTCGGCGCGAATACCGGACGGAGCAGCTTCGTGAACCCGCACATCGTCTTCTACGGCAGCGGCGGCAAGCAATTGACCGCCGACGCCCCGACCGGCATCGTCCTCGAACGGGAAAAGACCGTCCTGATGAGCGGCGGCGTCAGCGCACGTTCCCAAGACGGGGTGCATCTCGTGAGCGACGCGATGACCTATGACGACGCGAGCGAGACGATCCACGCACGTGGCGACGTCGTGATGGATTCGCCCGACGGCAGCCAGTTGCGGGGAACGACGTTGGACTGGAATCTCCACTCGGGCGCGATCGACGTCGCAGGCGCGCATTGATGGCGCAAGCGCGCGACGCGGGGCAGCGGATCGTGATCGATGGTCTCGTGAAACGCTACGGTTCGCGAGCGGTCGTCGATGGCGTGAGCGCCGACGTCCGCACGGGCGAGGTCGTCGGATTGCTCGGCCCCAACGGTGCCGGAAAGACGACAACGTTCTACATGGTCGTGGGCCTGGTGAAACCGGACAGCGGCCGCGTGCGGCTCGAGGGCGCGGGCGAGACGCTCGATCTCACCGGGCTGCCGATGTACCGGCGCGCGCGTTCGGGCATCGGGTACCTCGCGCAGGAAAACTCGATCTTTCGCAAGCTCTCGGTCGCCGACAACATTCGCTTGATTTGGGAGATGAACGGCGTCTCGCGCCAAGAGCAGGACCGGCGCCTTCCCGCGCTGCTCGAGGAGTTCGGCTTGAGCGACCGGATCGACGCGCGGGGCGATTCGCTCTCGGGCGGCGAGCGGCGGCGCGTCGAAATTGCGCGCGCGATCGCAACCGAGCCCGCGTTCTTGCTGCTCGACGAACCGTTCACCGGGATCGACCCGATCGCGGTCGCCGACATCCAGCTGATGATCCGGCAATTGCGCGACCGTGGGCTCGGCGTGCTCGTCACCGACCACCAGGTACGGGAAACGCTCGCGATCGTCGATCGGGCCTACATTCTCAACGACGGTAAGATCGTCGTATCCGGCAACGCGCAGGAAGTGCTCTCCTCGCCGACGGCGCGCCAGTTCTACCTCGGCGAAGGTTTCCGGCTTTAATGCGCCGCCGCTCATGAGTCTCGCGGTGCAACGGCCCGCCGGGCGCGCGTTTTGGAGAGCATCGCTGCGGCCGGCGATCCTCGATCGGTACGTGCTCGCCGAATTGATCGGCCCGTTCAACTTCGGACTCTCGGCGTTCACGCTGATCTTCGCGGCGACGAACATTCTGGCGATCAGCCGGCTCGTCGCGGAGGAGCACGCACCGCTTGCCGCGGCGGTCGAGTATTTCTTGTGGCAGCTGCCGGAGATCGTCGTCACCGTCATGCCGATGGCGATGCTGCTCGCGACGTTGCTCGCGCTGCAGCGGCTCTCGGGCGACAGCGAGCTGACCGCGTTCAAGGCGGGCGGCGTCGGGCTCGTGCGCGCGGTTGCGGCAATCCTGCTCGCCGGCCTCGGAATGTCGTTCCTCGTGCTGCTGCTGCAAGAGACGTTCGTGCCGTTCGCCAACGATCGCGCCGTTTATCTGCGCGAGCAAACGATCCGGCGGGTTGGGCCTTATGGCGGCGGAAGCCAGACGGTCATCACCGGGCTGCCGGGCGGCGGCGAGCAGGTCACGTACTTCCGCGGCTACGACGGGCCGACCCAAACGCTGCTGTACGTCACGATCATCACGTACGGTGCCGACAAGCGGCCGCAACTGATCGTCGTGAGCGACCGCGGCCGCTTCTCGGCGCCGACGTGGACCTTCAGCAACGCGCGCGAATACCGCTTCGAGTCCGACGGCTCGACCGACTATTCTGAGGAACCGATCGTGCACATCGACGTCGGCGAGCGGCCGAGCGAGCTGCAGCAGCGCGCGACCGACAACAACCGGGAGACGATGAGTCGCTCGCAAATACGGGAGATCATCGATTCCGGGCAACTCTCTCCCCAAGAGCTGCGAGCCTACCAGGCGACATACGAGGGCAAGCTTGCGCAACCGTTCGGGACGTTCGTCTTCACGTTGATCGCGATTCCGTTCGGCATCCGGCCCGCGCGCGGCGGCGGCGCGGGCTTGGGATTCGGGCTCTCGGTCGCGATCGCGTTCGTGTATTTCGTCATCGCAAGCGTCGCATCGGCCGTCTCCACCGTCTCGCCCGGCGGCCATCTCGCCACGATCGTCGGCGCCTGGCTTCCGAACGTCCTCTTCACCGCAATCGGCGCGCTGCTGCTGCGCCGCGCGGCCCGGTACTAACGTCGCCGTGGGTGTCTTGGGCGGCATCGTTCTCATCGCGGTGATTGCGTTCGTCGCGGGCGCGATCGCCTACGTCGGCGACCGCGTCGGCCATCAGGTCGGGCGCAAACGCTTGACGCTCTTCGGGCTGCGGCCGAAGTACACGTCGACGATCGTGGCCGTCGGGACCGGCGTCATGATCGCGCTGATCGCGACGTCGGGCGTCCTGCTCACGACGCCGCTCGCGCGCGATGCGTTCTTTCATTTGAGCGAGATCAACAACAAGGTCAACGAGCTTCAGGCACAGGCGGATCAGCTCGAAAAGCAGACGCACGAGAGCAACGTCGTGATCAACCGCGGCGACCTGCTCTTCAACCAGTTCTTGGTGATCACGCCGCAAGAATCCCAAGCCGACCGGCGCACGAACCTGGCGCGGTTCTTCGACGCGGTCGTCGCGTCGCTCAACGCACGCTACGGCCACGCCGGGCTCAAGCCGTTCGTCGGCAAGTCGGGCGACGCCGACATCGCCCGCAAGCTCGACACCGTCCTCAACGACCCGCGCGTGCTCGGCTTCTTGCTCGACGGACCCGTTCTGCTGATGCCGGTCGCCGACGAGAACCTCTTCCCCAACGACCGGATCAGCTTTACGGTCGCAGCGTACCTCGACAAGCCGATCTTCCGCGCGGGCCAGCCGCTCACGAGCGTCGAGGTCGACGGCGGCACGTCGATCTTCCCCAACGTGGCGTACGCGCAGCTTGCAGGCGCGATCGGCGACGAGGCGATCGGCCTCGGGATGCCGGCATACTTCACCAACCTCATCCCGTCGCTCTCGACCGAGCAGTTCTTCCGTCAAACCCAATCCGAGATCCACTCCGGCCGCGGCCGGTACTACATCATCGCGCGCGCCGCCTCCGACGTGTATCCGCATACGGGCGGCATTCCGGTCGCCTTCGTGCTGAGCCGGAACGCGAAGTAGCGGTGGCAGCCGACGGCGCGGCGGTCCTGGGCATCGATGCGGCAACCAGCAAGTGCGGCTATGCGGTCGTTCGGCGGGCCGGGGACGCGCCGCTCGAACTCGGGATCGTGCCGACCGAACGGTTGGCCGAAACGTTGGTCGCGCTCGCCGGCCGGTTTGCACTGCGCGCGGTCGCGCTCGGCAGTGGGACCCACGCGGCCGTCGTCGAGCCGCTCGTCGCACCGCTCGGCATCCCGATCGAACTCGTCGACGAGCGGGAAACGACGCTGCTCGCGCGGCGGCGATATTTTGCCGTCCACCCGCCCCGCGGCTGGCGGCGGTTCGTGCCGCGGGGCATGCTCGTTCCGCCGCGGCCGATCGATGATTTCGCGGCGGTCCTGATCGCCGAACGGCTGCTGGCGGGACCCCCCGCGTAGCTCGCGCAGCGGCCCGCTACCGGTCCGAAATCGTGATCCCGGCCATCTCTGCCGGCCGACCCAGGCGCAGGACTCAGTGCAACCTGCTCGTAAACCGCAAGAGGCACGCGCTCACAACGAATGGGCCGTACTTTCCGTGTCCGGTCTCGGCCGAGTTCGGGCACTTTGGTTGAGCTGGTGAAGGCAAACTCGGTAACTCTCTCCAGCGGCTGAAAGTACGCTTTGCTCGAGGCGAACGCGGGCGGAGCCTTGGCTTCCAATTCTTCTGGAGGATTTATGAAGCGTCTCGCACGCCTCGCCGTGGTCGGAGGGCTCACCGCAGCTCTCGCGATGCCGGCGTGGCACGCGTCTCTCGCGACGCCGTTCTCAGACGTTCCGGCCAATCATTGGGCATACCAGTACATCCAAAGTCTCGCTGCCGACGGGGTCATCGACGGATATCCCGACGGGAAGTTCAAAGGCGACCGCCCGCTCACGCGTTATGAGATGGCCGTCGTCGTCGCTCGCGTCATCGCCAAGCTTCAAGAAAATCAGGGACCGAAAGCCGCTTCGAAAGAGGACCTCGACAAACTCCAAAAGCTGATCGATTCGCTCAAGGACGAGTTGGACGCCCTCGGCGTTCGGGTCACCAACCTCGAAGACTCGCTCGACGCGTTGGACAAACGCACCAAGTTCGCCCAGTCGCTCTCGATGCACGGCGCGTTCCTGCCGAACGTGACGCTGCGCGAGCGGCCCGTCAGCGAAACGTCGATCACGAACACGACCGCAGCCGCCGTCACCACCTACTACGGCGCGGCGATTCCGTGCTCGCCCGGCGTCAACGGCTGCGCCGCGGCGGCGGCCGGCACGATCGGAAACCCGACCGCGGTCGGCGCGGTCGATCCCTTCGTCAACGCGTTCCTCTCGACCGACGACTCGAACAACCCGTTCACCCAGGCGAGCTCGAGCATTCAGATCCGTCAGGACAGTCGCTTTTCGCTCGCCTACCAGATCAACGACAACCTGACGGTCTCGCTGCCCGTCCACATCCTCAACTTCGAATTCGGCGGCGAGTTCTCGCAGCAGTCGAAGATCGATCTCGAGCCTGGAATCGACGTCACGATCGCCCACGCGGGCGCCATCTCGAACCTCGATTTCAAATTCGGCCTCATCGACAACATGACGTCGTCCCGCACGGGGCTGACGTTCCGCGCGCCGCTCGGGTACAACGGGGCGATTCCTTACGAAGAGCCTCCGCAGCCGTACCAGAAGGGCGTCGCGATCAAGGGTACGATCGGCGAAGGCACCTTCGGTCTCACCGATTTCGAGACGTCGTTCACGCGCATGGACGACGTGCGGCTCGACACGCAGACCGGCGTGACCGATCCCAACACGCTGCCGCTCAACTCGAACGCATACTACTTCCCGGTCGTGGCACCGCAGGAAACGTTCACCCAGACGACGCCGGCCGGCGCCCTACGCACCGACACCTTCAACGCGGGAACGGGTCCGCTCACGCAGGTCTACCTCACGCAGAAGGCCGTCGACGGAAGCGTCTACGTTTCGTACTACGACGGTGCGGTCTACAACTCGGCGGGCGTGCAGATCGGCGGCGGGGCCGCAATTCCGGCGCCGGCCTTCACGTATAACGACGCCTACAACGCGGTCGTCTTCGCATCGCCGCTGCCGGCGGGCGCCGTCGTTCAGATCACCTATAAGAACCTCTCGATCAGCAACAACTCGTCGTTCCAGCGCTACATGGTGCACGCGCGCTTGAACCAGAAGTTCAAGGGTTACACCGGCGGCGAGGTCGGCTTCAGCTTCAACCGCATCTTCGACTACGACGACACCGAGACGGTCGGCTCGGGCGCGACCGGCCTCACGCTCGTCAACCAAGCCTCGGCCGACGGCTACGGCGAGGTGAGCGACACGGTCTTCGGCGTCGATTTCCAAGCGCCGATTCCGTTCAACATCGCGGGGCCGGGCTCGGGTCCGGTACTCTTCGGCGAGTTCGCCAACAGCAAGTTCTCACCCGACTACCGCAACGTCGCGGCGGTCGGCGACACGGCGGGCCTGGTCGGCCTGAAACTGACCGTCGACAAGGTACTGCTGACCGCGCAATACCAGAGCGTCGGGCAGGATTTCTTCGTCGGTGCGCCGTTCCGCTATTTCGGCAACGCGCCCGCGCTGTTCGCGGATTACCACGCCGATTATCTGCCGGACTTCTTCGGCTTCGGCAACAACGTCGGCATCAATCAGCAGTTCGACAAGCAGTTCACGGCGCTCGGCCTGGTCAATCCCAACACGACCGGTAATCCGAACCTCACGTTCGCGTTCCCGGTCTACAACCAGCTCAAGGCGCAGAGTCCGACCTACTTCTCGGCATTCGCACCGAACTCGCGCGGCGAAAGCCTATCGGCGAACGCGCCGATCCGCGTCGGCAGCCTCACGTTCACGACGACGGGAACGTACCAGCACCTCGAAGAGATCCGTCCCAACGGCCTCGGCGCGCTGCTGTTCGGCCCGGCCTACGCGACGAACCAAACCGAGAAGTACGACACCTTTGGATTGAACACGAAGTTCGCCGTGCCGGTCTTCGGGACGAACGCGACGATCGGCCTCAACGGCCAGTACGAAACGGTCCGGCGCTTGGACATGACGGCGCGGCAATACTATCCGGTCAATCCGACGACCCAGGCGTTCGACGCGACCGCGTTCGGGGCGGCCGCAGCGGCGTTCCCGGTGGGCGGCGTCTTCGGTTCGGGCAGCAACGTCTCGTTCTACCCGAACTACATCAACATGCGCCACATCACGATCGGAGCGAACGCGTCGATCCCGTTGACGCACGACTTGAATCTCTACGGCTCGTACTCGACGCAGCGCTACGGCGGGGCATACGGCACGACGCTCGGGCAGAACATCTCCGAGCGCAAGGATTACTACACCGGCGGCGTCACCTACAACATCCCCAAGACCAACTCGTCGCTATCGTTCCTCGCGCGCCAGTACAAGTACACCGACGACGTCGTTCCCAACTTCAACTTCAACCAGACCCGCCAAGACATCAACTTCACGGTGCGATTCTAGGGACATAATACCCGCGGTGCGGATCGGATGGGCGATCGCTGCACCGGTCATCGTCGCGCTTGCGGCGCTCCAAGTGATTTCGAGCGTCGCGCTGCGCGACAACGCTCAGCCCGGGTCCTGGATGGCGCACGCGCCGCCGGGCCTCGGGGCGGCGGTCGACGGGCTGGATCCGTCGCTGCCGATGCCGCCGGCGCTGCGGCTGGTGCTCGCGCGCCGCGCCCTCGACCGGCACGACGACCCGCGCGCGCAGGCGCTGATCGCGGGGCTCGGGCAAACGCCTGACCGGCTCGCGCTCGAAGGCCGGCTCGCCGACGCGCGCGGCGACCGCGAAAGCGCCGTGCGGATGTTCCTCGCGGCGGGCGATCTCGCGGATCTCGAGGCCCGCATCGACGAGCTGGCCAAGGCCGGCGCCCTCGAGGCCGCGCTCGCGTTGCAGCGCGAGACCGTCGCGCGGCTGGCGCGCGACCCGACGCAAGGCGACGCGCTCGCGCAGGCGGACTTCGCCCTCGGCCGCCTCGAGCAACGGCAAGCGTATCGGTTCCCACTTGCGTCTCCCGAACGCGAACGCCACCAAACATCGGCCGCGCAAGCGTACGAGCGCGCCGTCGCGCTCGCACCGCTGCAAGAACGCTACCTGATCGCGTACGCGAACGAGCTCGTCAACGCCGGCCGCCTCGATGCGGCGGCGGCGGGATTCCGCCGCGCATGGGACGTGGACCCGACGAGCGCCGAGGCGCTCGCCGGGCTCGGCGACGTGGCGCACCGCCAGGGCGACGATGCCGCGGCGCGAGCGTACCTCGCGCGGTCGCGGGTGCTCGACGCAACCGACGCCGCCGTGCGGCGGCTCGCGCGCGAACTCGGCGCATAGGTGCGCGTCGGGCTCGATCTTCAGCTTGCGACCGGAACGGCGACCGGCATCGGCGAGTACGCGACGGGGCTCTTCGCGGCATTGCGTGCCGAAGGCGCCGACGTCGTCGCGCTGCGCGAACCGCGCGTGGATCCCTGGCGCTTCGACCGGCGCGTGCTGTGGGATCAGGTCCTCTTGCCGCTGGCCGCTCGTCGCGCCCGCGTCGATCTGCTGCACTGCGCGTCGGGCACGATGCCGCTGCTCGCGCCGGGGCCGGCCGTCGTCACCGTACACGACGTCGCGTGGTTGCGCGTGCAGGCCCATGCGCGGCCGTACGCGCGCGCGTACTTCGGGCGGTTCGCGCTCGCGCGCTACCGGCGCGCGCGGCGCCTGCTCGTCGACTCCGGGTTCTCACGCGACGAACTGCTGTCGGTTGCGCCGCACATCGACCCGGCCCGGGTCGACGTCGTCTATCCCGGCGTGGCGGCGGACGTCGCGAACAACGTTCGCGCGCCCGATCGCGCGGAGCCGTTCGTTCTCGTCGTCGGCACCGTCGAACGGCGCAAGAACCTCGAAGTGGTCGTTCGCGCGGTCGCGGCGCTTGCGGCGATCCGGCTGATCGCGGTCGGTCCGCCGACGCCGTATGCGGGCGAGTGCCTTGCGCTCGCGCGCGAACTCGGCGCGCAGGATCGCGTCGAACTGCGCGGGTACGTCGCGCGACCGGAACTCCTCGAACTCTATGCGCGAGCGACCGTCGCGGCGGTGCCGTCGCGCTACGAAGGCTTCGGCTACGCGGCGGCTCAGGCGCTGTGCGCCGGGGTTCCGCTGCTCGCGGCCCGCGCCGCCTCGCTGCCCGAGATCGTCGCGGGCGCCGCGCCGCTGCTCGATCCGGGCGCCGCGGCCGAGTGGTCGGACGCGATCGCGGCCGTGCTCGCGGATCGCGACGCGAGCGAAGCGGGTGCGGCGAGCGTTCGCGCTGCGAGCACCGAGCGTTTCGGGTGGGCCCGCAGCGCGCGCGCCGCGCTCGCCGCATACGCGGCCGCGCTTCAGTAAACCGGCGAGTCCGCGGTTCCCGGCGGAGCGCTCCCGTCGTCGGGCGCGACCACGAGCCGTAGCGGGTAGGACGAACCGCCTTCGGGCATCGTGACGACCTCGGTGCGCACGAAGCTTCCCGGCGGAATCGTATATTGGCGCAGCTTGTAGTGCCCGAAGGGCTCCATCGCGTGCGCCTGCACGAGCACCCGATCGATCACGAACGTGCCGGTCGCGCGGCCCCCGCGCGGGTTCGCGTAGATCGCGATCTGACGCGCGTTGCGGTGGTCGTTGTTGATCATGCGGATCGTGATGTCTTGCAGGACGCCGTAGTCGCCTGCGAGCGTTTGGCCCTTCACGAGGTTCGGCAGCGGAATTTGGCCGATCGGGATCTCGAGGTTCGGGCCGTCGGCGGCATAGCTGTAGTCGAAATAGAACTCGGGAATCGGGTAGATTCCGCGCGCATGCGGCTGGTCGCCCACGAGCTGCGCCGATAAGGGAATCGGCCCTTCGACCGGATCCGCCGCATCTTGCGCGACGAGCGTGAGGTGCAGCGGCGGGCCTGCGATCTCGGCGATCTGCATCAGGCCGCTTGCCACGTCGCGCGCCGGCAGGGCTTGGTCGAGCAGCGAGACCGTCGATGCGGCCGGAATCGAAACGACCGTGCCTTCGTTCTGCGCGAGCCGAACGAGAAACCGCTGCGTCGAGAGGTGGCCGACCTCCATCTCGTTGGGTTCGGGGCCGGCCGTGCCCGAGATGAATTGCACGAGCGCGGGCTGCGCCGAAGTATTCGCAGCCTTCAAGACGATGCGCCGATCGGGCTGGCCCGGCGGATTGAAATGAAAATACAGAAAGCGTTCGGCTTGCTTCGCGGTCACGTCGGCTTCGAAGAGAATGCCGTTCGCCTTGAGCGTCTCGGGAAAATCGCTGACGAGCAGCGACTGCGGCCGTACGCGCGGCTGCGCGAAATTTTCGACCCGAACGTGCACGACGGCTTGGACCGTGAAGTACTCGTCGCCTTGCACGATGACCGGAACGTCGATCGTCGTGATATCGTCGACGGTGAGCGAGTCGCGCACGGTGATCTCGTCTTGGTTTGCGACGACCGACGCGCCCGGGCGAACGACGACTTGCTTGACCGCCGCAGCCAGCGCTTGCGCGCGCAGGAAGAGCGCTGAGGCGGGTCGACCGGTGACCCGCAAGGGCACCGTGTCCGGCACGGAGCCGGCGGGATAGGCGACTCGCACCGCCACGTCGCGCGTCATCCCGCGGTCGTCGCGCAGCGTCAGGACGGTCGAGCCGATCTGCTTTCCGGTGACCGTGAGCGTTCGGCTGAGCTGATCGACGCTCGCATCGGCGATCGCGGGGTTGGCGACGGTGACGACGATCGTGCCCAGAACCTGCAAGATGCGTAGCGCCTGCGAGCCGCCCGGGACGACACCGGCCGACGGCGGATCGACGATGATCGGCGGCTGCGTCGGCGCGGGCGTGGGGGACGCGGACGGCTCGGGCGTGGTGAAGATCGGCGTCGGCGGAAGCGGCACGTAGGGCGTCGGCGGCGCGGGCGTGACCGGAGCGGGCTCGGCGGTGGCGGTCGCTGCGGGTGCGGGCGGCGGAGACGGCGGCGCTTGGGCGAGCGCGACCGGCGGCCCGCCAAACAGCGCGACGAAGATTGCCGTCGCGCACAGAGCGGCCGGCGCGCTGCCTAGGCGACGCACTGCAAGTCCCTTGAACCCTCGAGGCGGTAGCTGCGGTTAGGCGATTTTTGCTTCGCGCATCACGGCGGAAGCGAGCAACGTCTTGTATCCTACGCTCGGAAACAGAACCGTTACGAGGTCCTTCTCCGCCCGCTCCACGGTGCCTTGCCCAAACTTCGGGTGGACGACGACGTCGGCGATGCGGTAACCGCTCGTGGCCCGGGATTCCAGGCTCGTCGTCGCCTCGCGGAGGCAGTTGTCGCACTGATCGCACGAATCCGATTCGAAGTCTTCGCCGAAGTAGTTCAAGATGAACTTGCGGCGGCACCCGCGGGTCTCGGAATACTGCAGCATCATCGCGAGCTTGCTCTGATCGTACGACTTCTTCGTGTCGTAGTTCGTGAGGTTGAGCACGAGCTCGCGGTTCTCGAGCGCCGGCGGCGTGAGACCGTACCTCGCGCGCGCCCGCATCTCGATGAAGCCGGCTTTCTTCAAGAGTGCGAGCACGACTTTGAGTTTCGTCAGCGGGAGCTGGGAGATCTTGCGCAGGTCCGCGAGCGAAACTCCGTCCGCCTGGCCGCCGAAGTATTCGAGCGTCCCGAAGACTTTCTGCACTTCCTCGATGTCCGGATACTTACCGGTCAAGAAGTAGTTTTGCACGCGCGTGTCGCTCATACGATACAACAAGATGCAACGCGAGAGGTCACCATCGCGGCCGGCGCGTCCGGCTTCCTGGGTGTAGGCTTCGACCGAACCCGGCAGATCGTAATGCACGACGAAGCGGATGTTCGGCTTGTCGATCCCCAGGCCAAACGCATTGGTCGCGACGACGGCGCGGATCGTCTCCTTCATGAAGAGCTCGTGAACCGAAACGCGGTCGTGCTTCTGTAGCTTCGAGTGATAGACCGCCGCCGGAAGGTCGAGTTGGTCGTGAAGATAGCGCTGAACTTCGAGCGCGTTCTTGATCGTCGCCGTGTAAATGATGCCGGTACCGTCGAGGCCCGATTCGAAGAGCCCCCGCAGCGCCTTGAGCTTGGCGGCTTCGCTCTCGGCGCGAATCACTTCGTAGCGCAAATTCGGCCGGTCGAAGCCCTTGACGATCGTCCTCGTGTTCGGGATCCCCAGTTGTACGAGGATGTCTTCGCGAACGGCCGGCGTCGCGGTCGCCGTCAGCGCGAGCACGGTCGGGCGGCCGAGCGCCGCGATGACGTGCCCGAGCGCGAGGTACGCCGGCCGGAAATCGTGGCCCCACTGGCTGATGCAGTGTGCCTCGTCGACGACGAACAGCGGAACGCGAATCTTGCCGAGCATGGCGAGGAATTGCTCGTCCTCGAGCTTTTCGGGCGTGACGAAGACGATCTTGAGTTCTCCCCGCGCGACTCGTGCGAGCGCCGCGGCTTCCTGGTCTTCCGAGAGCGTCGAATTCAGCGCGACGTTGTCGCGGAAGCCGCGCTCGGCGAGCATGTCGAGCTGGTCCTTCATGAGCGCGATCAGCGGGCTCACGACGATCGTGGTTCCGTCGTTGAGCAACGCGGGCAGCTGGTAGCACAAGCTCTTGCCGGCGCCGGTTGCCAAAATCGCCAGCGTGTCTTCGCCGGCCATGATGCGCGAGATGACTTCCTCTTGGCCGGGTAGGAATTCATCGAACCCGAACAACGTGCGTAAGCCGTTGTGGAGCTCCTCGCTCCCGGCGACGCGGTTCGTCAACTTCGTTACTCCTCGGGGGATGGACGGCGGCCCCCTCGTTGTAACGAAGGCGACCGTTGACCTATGACTACGCTACCCGTCTGAAGGTTTCGTGAAACCTTCAAAACAGGGGCGCACCCGGGAGCCCGAAAACAGGCCACTCGTGTCGTTGTACCGGACCTGGCGCCCAAAGTCGTTCTCGGACCTCGTTGGGCAGGAAGCGGTCGTGCGAACGCTGCGCGCGGCGCTCTCGTCGGGCAAGCTCGCGCACGCCTACCTCTTTTCCGGGCCCCGCGGCAGCGGCAAGACGTCGGCCGCAAAGATTCTCGCGCGCTGCATCGACTGCGTC
>Ga0073928_10007776_pt1 | contig 13736 bp, 11 predicted proteins | sample PaiPotPPA55metaG_FD_76969 | JGI IMG/M metagenome (GOLD analysis project Ga0073928, IMG submission 76969) | Iron sulfur acid spring bacterial and archeal communities from Banff, Canada, to study Microbial Dark Matter (Phase II) - Paint Pots PPA... ... | reverse complement strand
TACCAGCGCTGCACTTCGGCAATTTCCAACTCGCCTGATATGACGATGCGCGATTGCAGTCCGGCGGCCTCGATCTGCCGTTTCAGATCGGCGGCAAAGCCCATTTGATCCGGCGTGATCGCCCCGACGATGATGGCGGTGAAATCGGGATGACGCGGCAGCAATCGGCACATCGCCGCCACGAAGACGTCACTGCCCTTCTGCGCGCGCACCCGGCCGAAGCAGCCGATCGCGTAGCGGCCCGGCAATTTCGTTTCCGCGAACGCGGCCGCGCGATCGGCCGGCGGCGCGTAGGCGTTAGTGTCGACGCCGTGCGGAATCACCACTGCTTCGCGCTTGAGAAACGACGCCGATATCTCGTTGGTGGCGATGATCGCATCCATCCGCCGGATCAGCCATCGCGTGATCCAGGTATGATGCCGTTGCGCCGCCGAGGTGAACACCAGCTTCAACGGCCAGCCGAGCGTACGCAGCAGCACGCCCGCGATCATCTCGTTGTTGCGCCGTGCATGCCAGATCAGCGCGTCGCGGCGGCGCCACAATCGCAGCAGTTCCGCCGCGCCGATGCGCACGATGCCGTCGGGTGCATCCGGACCAAGCCAGGCCGCGCGAAACATTCTTGCAAGTTTCGGCGCCACCATCCGGTTGGTCGCGGTGACCCCCGAATAGCGCCTGTGCAGATTCGGCACGATCAGTTGCAGGTTTTCGGCGGAAATGTTCTCGATTGCCACGTCAGGCTCCGTTTGGCGCATTTCCTATACGCAACATTAAGCATAGTGACCAGTTCACTCGCACTGAAACCCACTCTTCACCGCGGCCCGGATAGCATCGGGATCGGAAAATCGGAGATGGGTGAACTCATGACCGTGCTTGTCACCGGCGGCGCCGGCTACATTGGAAGTCACATGGTTCAGGCGCTGGTGGAAGCCGGCGAGAACGTCGTGGTGATCGACAATCTGTCGACCGGCTTTTCGGCTTTCCTGCCCGAAGGCGTTCCGCTGTTCATCGGCGACGCGGGCGATGAGAACCTGGTCGAGGGCGTGATCGCCGCCCACGGCGTCGAGAGCGTGATTCATTTTGCCGGCTCGGTGGTGGTGCCGGAATCGATGCGCGATCCGCTCGCCTATTATCGCAACAACACCATGACGACGCGCAGCCTCTTGAACGCCGTGGTCAAATGCGGCGTCAGCCGTTTCATCTTTTCGTCGACCGCTGCCGTCTACGGCAATCCGGATCAGATGCCGGTGCCCGAGAACGCGCCGACGCGGCCGTTGTCGCCGTACGGCTCCTCGAAGCTGATGGCCGAAATCATGCTGCATGACGTCGCCTCGGCACACGGCATGAATTACGTCGTGCTGCGCTACTTCAATGTCGCAGGGGCCGATCCGCTGGCGCGCATCGGGCTTGCGACCGCGGGCGCGACCCATCTTTTGAAAATCGCAGTCGAAGCGGCAACCGGACAGCGCGCCAAGATCGAGGTGTACGGTATCGACTATCCGACGCCGGACGGAAGCTGCATCCGGGATTTCATCCATGTCAGCGATCTGGCCCAGGCGCATCGCGCGGCGTTGTCCTATCTGCGCAACGGCGGGGCTTCGGCGACGCTGAATTGCGGCTACGGCCGCGGCTATTCCGTGCTCGAGACCATCGCGGCGGTACGGCGCGTCTCCGGGCGCAATTTCGCGGTTCAACATGCCGCGCGCCGGCCCGGCGACGTCATGACCATGGTCGCCGACACCAGCCGCATCCGCTCGACGCTGGACTGGACGCCGCAATACGACGACCTCGAAACCATCGCCAAGCACGCGCTGGCGTGGGAAGAGAAATTGTTCCGCGAGCGCCATGGCGACCAGCGCGAGGCGGTGTCGGCCTAAAATCCGGCTCAGTGCAAGCCCTGATTTGGCTTGAAAAACCCGTCCATAGCGGGCACTAGAACCATTGAGAATCTTTGGATTTCTGGTGTCCTTTCGGGCGCGGCGAACGCGCGAAGCCCGGCAGGTTGAATTTCGGATAGTGAGTTTCGGATTCGGGACACCAGCTAACCCTGACGCGCGGGCGAATGCCTGCCCAGCGCCGTCAATGGAACGCGGATGACCGAACTTCCAAGGAAGATTACCGACGATCCCTATGGCGCGGCGATCCTGATTCGCCGCCTCGTGATGGAGCAGGGCGTCGTGTACTGGCGGCGCTATCTGCTGGCGTTCGCGCTGATGGCGGTCTCGGCGGCGACCACCGCTGGATCGGCCTATCTGCTCGGCAAGGTCATCAACCAGGCCTATGTCGATAAAAGCGTCCGCGGCATCATGATCCTGTCGGGGGTCACCATCGTGATCTTCATCATCAAGGGCCTGGCGACCTACGGACACTCGGTGATCCTCTCCCAGATCAGCAACGCGATCCTCGCCAACAACCAGCGCCGGCTGTTTGCCAAGCTGATGACCGAAAGCGTCGCGTTCTTCTCGGAGCGGCATTCGTCCGAATTTCTCGCGCGCCTGACCGCCGGCGCGAATTCGGTGACGCAGGTGCTGAGCCTTCTGATCAACGCGGTGGGCCGCGATCTGCTGTCGCTGATCGCGCTGGTCGTTGTGATGGTGACGCAGGATCCGTACATGGCGATCCTCGGCTTCCTGGTGGCGCCGCCGGCCATGCTGGTGCTTCGCAAGCTCGTGAAACGGATCAAGGGCCTCGCGCACAGCCAGTTCACCGGCACCGCCGATATCATGGAGACCATGCAGGAATCGCTGCAGGGCATTCGCACCGTCAAGGCGTTCACGCTCGAGCAGACCATGCGCGAACGCATCGACGCCAGTATCGACGCGGTCGAGCGCAACGCCAACAAGATGGCGCGCGTCTCCAACCGATCGAGCCCGCTGATGGAAACGCTCGGCGGTTTCGCGATCGCGGGCGCCTTGATGTATGGCGGCTATCGCGTCGTCGCCCTGGGGGCGACACCGGGCGAGTTCTTTTCGTTCCTGACCGCGTTTCTGCTGGCCTACGAGCCGGCCAAGCGTCTGGCGCGGCTCAATATCGAGTTGAACAGCTACCTGATCGGCGCGAGCAAGCTCCTGGAGATCGTCGACAGCCCAGCCAGCGAACCCGCCGATGACGACAAGCCGGCATTGAAGCTGACCGATGCGCGGGTCGAATTGCGCGATGTGACGTTCGCCTACCGCCCGAACGAGCCGATCCTCAACCGCATGAGCTTTGTCGCCGAGCCCGGAAAGGTCACCGCACTGGTCGGCCCCTCCGGCGGCGGCAAATCGACGGTGCTGGCGCTGCTGTTGCGGCTCTATGAAGTGACCGACGGCGATATCCTGATCGACGGACAGGCGATTTCGGGGGTGTCGCGCGCATCGCTTCGTCACCAGACCGCCTATGTCGGGCAGGACGTCTATCTGTTCCGCGACACCATCGGACAGAACATCGCGTTCGGCAAAGTAGGCGCCAGCCAGGCCGAAATCGTCGCCGCGGCAAAGGCCGCCTGCGCGCATGATTTCATCACGGGCTTTCCGCTCGGCTACGACACGCCCGTGGGCGAGCACGGCACCCAATTGTCCGGCGGCCAGCGTCAGCGCATCGCGGTCGCCCGCGCGCTGGTGAAGAATGCACCGATCATCCTGCTCGACGAAGCGACCGCGGCACTGGATTCGGAATCCGAAAAGCAGGTGCAGGAAGCGATCGAGCATCTCTGCCAGAACCGCACCACCATCGTCATCGCCCATCGCCTGCACACCATCATGCACGCCGACGCCATCCTGGTGGTCGAGGGCGGCGAGATCGTCGAGCGCGGACGGCATGACGATCTGCTGCGCCGCGGCGGCCGCTATGCCTCATTCTTCCGCCTGCAACATCGCGACGCCGGGCCGCTGACGCTGGCGCCGATCAGCGCAACCGCTTAAAGCTATCGCCGAATTCCGGTCCGCAACCCCCCGCCCGAGATCGTTCATGAACGCCACCTCCTTTGTGATCCCCGCACCGAAGCAGCCCTCGATCGCCGTCGCCGGCGATAGCCAATCATTTCCGGTCCGCCGCATCTGGTGCGTCGGCCGCAATTATCTCGAGCACATCCGGGAAATGGGCAATGACGAGCGGGCGCTGCCGTTTTTCTTCGCCAAGCACGCCGACATGATCGAGCCGGATGGCGCTACTATCCCCTACCCGCCGCTGACCAAGGATTTGCATCACGAAGTCGAACTGATCGTGGCGATGAAGAGCGGCGGCCTCAACATTGCCGCCGGCAAGGCCCACGAGCACATCTACGGCTATGGCGTCGGCATCGACCTCACGCGCCGCGATCTGCAACTGGCCGCGCGCAAGAAGGAGCGGCCCTGGGAAGTCGGCAAGTCGTTCGACCATTCCGCGCCCTGCGGCGCGCTGCAGCCGGCTTCGAAAATCGGCCACCCGGCCCGGGGGCGGATCTGGCTCTCGGTCAACGGCATCGAGCGGCAAAAGGGCGACCTCACCGAACTGATCTGGAGCGTGCCGGAGATCATCGAGAAACTATCGGAGCAGGTCGCACTCGGCGCCGGCGACATCATCATGACGGGAACACCGGCCGGGGTCGCGGCAGTCTCGCCCGGCGACAAAATCGAATGCGGGGTCGACGGCATCGGCACCCTGAAGGTCGCGATCGGCCAGCCGGCATAACGGCCGAGCGAGCTCTCGCCGCCAAAACTGGAGCTCTCAAGCCGCATTTGGGGCCTTTTTTGGCCCGACGAAGGACAAATTCGCACTCCGTTAACCATAAGCACACTAGATAGGCAGGCCGCCACGACGACCGCGCTGGAGCTGCCGATGACCCCCGACTGGAACGCTATCCGTCTCGAATCGCTTCAGATCGACGAGCAGGTGCGGGCGACATTGCGCGAAATGCGGCCGTTTTTCGCGAAATCCATGCCGGGCATTCTGGCGCGGTTCTACGACCTGGTGCGGCGGCACGATCCCGCCTGCGGCATCTTCAAGGACGGCGCGATGCAGGAAGCGGTTCGCATGCAACTGCAGCACTGGGACCTGATCGCCGCCGGTGAATTCGGCGCCGAGTACCTGAACTCGGCGACACGGTTTTGCGAACTCAATCAGCGCGCCGCGGTAGCCCCGCAATGGTATGTCGGCTGCCGTATGATGTTCATCTTCGACCAGCTGTTGAAGGCCGCCGAGAATGAAATCGCGATTCCCCGCTACGGGCGGGCCGCGCAGGCCGCGCGCGACAAGAAGGCGCTGATGCTGTCCACGATCGCCAAGGTCGTGATGCTGGACAACGAAAACTTCGTGGCGATCTATTTCGGCTCCAACCGCCAGATCCGCAAGAATACCATCGCCGACGCAAGCGAGCGTTTTCGCGTCATCATCACATCCCTGTCGTCGGCTTCCAGCGAACTGGAAGGCACCGCGCGTTCGCTGAGCGACAACGCCGGCAACACCACGCGGCTTGCCACCGTGGTCGCCAATGCCTCCGAGGACGCCTCCAACAACGTGCAGTCGGTGGCCTCCGCGACCGAGGAACTGGCCAGTTCGGTCCGCGAGATTTCGGCGCAGGTCCAGGAGTCCAACCGCATCGCGGCCAGCGCCGTGCAGCAGGCCGATGAAACCGACTCCCGCATCAATGCGTTGTCGCAGGCCGCCAACCGGATCGGCGACGTGATCAAGCTGATCACCTCGGTCGCCGAGCAGACCAATTTGCTGGCGCTGAATGCGACCATTGAAGCGGCTCGTGCGGGGGAAGCCGGCCGCGGCTTCGCCGTGGTCGCCCAGGAGGTCAAGGCGCTGGCGGCGCAGACTGCCAAGGCCACCGACGAAATCGGCATCCAGATCGCCGGCATGCAGACCGCAACCCAGGAGGCGGTCGGCTCGATCAAGATGATCAGCGCGACCATCGGCAAGATTTCCGAGATCACCAGCGCGATTTCCGCCGCGATCGAGGAACAGGGCGCCGCCACCCAGGAAATATCAGGCAATATTCAGCGGACCGCCGCCGGCACCACTCAGGTCGCCGGCACCATCGCCGAAGTCAGCCAGGGCGCCAACCAGACCGGCGCGGCATCGAGCCAGCTATTGTCATCGGCCAAGCAGTTGTCGGAATCCACCACCAGCCTGCAGTCCGAGATCGACGGTTTCCTCAGGTCGATCGCCGCTTCCGCCTGAGGCGCTCAAGCGCTTCGAGGCTTCGCCCGCTCAGCCCTGCGCCAGCGCCTGCAGGCCCTTGAAGGTCAGGCGTTTGGGATCCTTCACACCGGCGAGGTAAAGCCTGCGGATGAAGGCGGTGACCTGCTCGCGGTCGCAGTCGGTCAGCGCAACCACGGCGTCGATGGCAATTTTCTGGGCGTCCATGGACTTCCTCATGCTGTCAGCAGCCTCAACTGCCGAAGCGTAGGAGTCGCCGATTAATTCGGCGTTAACCGTCTTGCCATAATGGCCGATTTCGCGAGCCGCGCGAATAGGTGAAACAACGCATGGACCCGGCAGCCGGGCCCCGCGCTCACGAATACTGCATCACGCCGTCATCGATCTTGCCAAAGCGCAGGCTGACGATGTCGAGGGCGTAATTCTGGTAGAGCCGCCATGGTCGCTTCGATCCCTGCTTCGGCATCTTCGCCACCGAGCGCTGAACATAACCGGACGAGAAATCAAGCGACGGCAATTCGGTGATCGAGGGATCGACATTGTGCGGCATGCACTGCTTGTAGCCGTGCCGGTCCATGTAATTGATCAGGCGGCAGACATATTCGCAGGTCAGGTCGCATTTCAGCGTCCACGAGGCATTGGTGTAGCCGAAGGCGGAGGCGAGATTGGGCACATCCGAATACATCATGCCCTTGTAGTTGAGCGTCCGCGCGAAATCGACCGTGCGGCCGTCGACGCTGACCTCGAGGCCGCCGAGCACCTGCAAATTCAGGCCGGTCGCGGTGACGATGATGTCGGCCTCGAGTTCGCTGCCGTCCTGCAGCCGGATGCCTTTTTCGGTGAAGGTATCGATCTGGTTCGTCACCACCGACGCGCGGCCCTGCCGGATCGCGCCGAACAGATCGCCGTCGGGCACCAGGCACAGCCGCTGATCCCATGGATTGTAGCGCGGCGTGAAATGGGTGGCGATGTCGTAGTCGGGACCGAGCGCCATCTTGACGCCGCCGAGGATCAACTCCTTCACCCGCTCCGGCTTGCGCCGGCTGAGCTGGAAGAAATACATGCCCCACAACACGTTGCGCCAGCGGATCAGATGATAGGCGAGCTTGCTCGGCAGCCGCGCGCGCAATTTGTTCGCGAACGGGTCCTGTGCCGGGCGCGAGACCACATAGGTCGGCGAACGCTGCAGCATGGTGACGTGAGCGGCGGTCCTGGCCATCTCCGGCACTAGCGTCACCGCGGTAGCGCCGGAGCCGATCACCACCACGCGCTTGCCGGCGTAGTCGATGTCTTCGGGCCATTTCTGCGGATGCACGATGCGGCCGGCGAAATCCTTGGTGCCCAAAAATTCCGGCGTATAGCCTTGCTCGTATTTGTAGTAGCCGCTGCACATGAACAGGAAATTGCAGGTAAAGCGCACCAGTTCCGCGCCGCCCTCGCCCGCCGGCCCGCGTTCGGCCTCGACAGTCCAGCGCGCATCCTGCGACGACCATGACGCCCGCTTGACCCGGTGGTTGAAGCGGATTTTCTTGTCGATGCCGTTATCGGCGGCGGTCTCGCGGACGTAGTTCAGGATACGCGGCCCGTCCGCAATCGCCTTCGGCTCGGTCCATGGCTTGAACGAGTAACCCAGTGTGAACATGTCGCTGTCGGAGCGAACACCGGGATAACGAAACAGATCCCAGGTGCCGCCGATGCTTTCGCGGCCTTCAAGAATGACATAGCTCTTGCTGGGACAATTCTGCTGCAGGTGATAGCCCGCACCGATGCCCGACAGCCCGGCGCCGACGATCAGCACGTCGACATGTTGGTTGATCATTTCCATCATTCGATTAGCCCGCAAGCCGCAAGAAAATCAACCGGCAAACGGCCGCCGCGCTACAAACCCAGGCTTTCGCGCAACCGCCGGAGTTGCGGCCGGATATGCTCGCAGCCCAGTTCCCGCTCGAACCTGGTGATCGCGTCAACGCTCGGATCGGTACGCAGGCGAGCCAGCCGCTCGGCGTCGCGCGCACAGGGGTCCTCCGCCGGGACCGGCTGCGCTTGCGCCTGCTGCGTCGGCGTCACCTTCGGCGCGCTGTCGACAGCGGGAGCGGGCTGCCGCGGCGGCTCGGTGGTGGCGATGCTTTCGAACAGGCGCTGCACCTGGGCTTTCAGCCGAACGCAGGAAAGCTCGCGTTGAAAGCTGGCAATCGCGTCCCGCGACGGATCGGAGCGCAAGCGCGCCAGACGCTGTTCGTCGCGGTTGCAGGCGAGCGCCGGATCGGCGGCAGCCAGCGCCGGTGGCGGCGTGGGCGTTGGCGGCAACGGTTTGGCCGGCTCAACCTTCGCAAGCGCCTGAGCAGGAGGAGACGGTGCTGAATTACCGACGGCATTGGATGGCGGCGGCCCGGCGGGCGGGCTCGCCCGGACCACTGTGGGCGGCTCCAGTTTGGCCACCGCCGCCGGCGGTGCCGGCGCGGGCTCGATCTTTTTCGCCGCCGGCGCCGGCACCAGCGGAATGGTCGCGCCGCCCAGCGAGCCGTAGATGAACGGCTCCTGCCGTCCCCCGGTCATGCCGATCACCTCGTCGCGAACCCGGCCCAGGGCGATGCGGATATCGAGCCCCGGCTCGGCGAGATGCTTGATCAGCGCAGTGGCGTAGGGGCTGTTGCCCCCGTCGCCATCATAGGAAACCGAGCCGGCTTTCGCGGCGTAGGCGACCAGCGTATCGGCGCTGACGTCCTCGATCTTGGCAAGGCCGCCCTTCATCGTCGAGCGGATGCCGGCGGAACGAATCTTTCCGGGAAACGGGTTGTCCCGGCAGGCATCGAGCAGGATCAGGCGCAGGCGCTTGACCGACTGCAGCGCCCAGATGATGCGATCGAGCGCGACGGCCTCGTCTTCGACGTCATAGTCGCGGCCAAGCTTGGCATCCACCGGCACCAGATAGTTGGTGCCGTCAATCTCGACGCCGTGGCCGGCATAATAGACCACGGCGATATCGGCGTTTTCCGCCGTGAGCAGGAATTCGCGCACCGCGCGCTTGAAGTCGACCACACCAAGGTCGGCGCGTGAAATGACGACCTCGAAACCGACCGACTTGAACAGACCGGCGATCGCGGTCGAGTCGTTGATCGTATTGGGCAGCGATGAGGCGTTCTTGTAGGTGGAATTCCCGATCACCAGCGCGACGCGCCGATCCGCGGCGGCGGCTGTGGCGAACAGCACACCCGCCGCGAGACAGAAGCCGCAAACAAGAAGGTCTCTGAGTTTCATCTTCTCATCAGTAGTAGTCGCGCCAGGAATGGTGGTGATGATAGTGGTGCCTCAACCGCAGCCGCGGCCTTGGCCGCGGCGGCGGACGGCCGCTTTCCGTTACCGTGACATTGATGACATCGGAATAAACCGGCGGATCGTGCGGCACATGAGCCGAGTCCGCGAACAAAAGGCGCAGCTTGTGCGGGCCGGGCGGCAACGTGATCTTGGCCTCGGTCTGGCCGGCGCCAAAATGAAGGTGATTAAAATCGTTGGGGATAGGCTGGTCGAGCGGCGGCAGCTCGGCGTCGACGAGCAGGTGATGATGCCCGGTGTTCGGCTTGTCGAAGCCGGCCGGCGCGATACCCATATTCAGCAGACCAAAGCGGATCACCGGGTTCGGCGTTATATAAGCGCCGTCGGTGGGGTAGATGAAATAGACCTTGGCATCCTTCGGCGAAGGATGCCGCGTGCCGGCTGCCGCCTGCGGCGGCGCAGCGGCCTGGTCGACGACTTTCACCTTGATGCGATCCGACACCAGCGGCGGTGAATGAGGAACGTGATTCTTGTCAGCGAACACCAGCTGCAACGTATGCTCGCCCGGCGTCAGCGTCAGCTCGGTTTCGGTCTGGCCGGCGCCGAAGTGCAGATGCTGAAAGTCGTTGGGTATCTCGTGGTCGAGCGCGGGCGTCGGCACATCGACCATCAGGTGATGATGACCCGAGTTAGCCCGATCCGAGCCTGCCGGCGCGACGCCCATGCCGCGAAGAGCGAAATGGATGGTCGACTTGGTCGGCAACGTGTCGCCGTCCTTTAAGCCGATGAAGTACACAGCGGCGCCAGGAGGAGACGGCGTCGGACCGCCGGTCTGAGCCAAGGCGGCGTCGGACAGCGTCAGGATGCCGAGAAACGGCAGGAGAATCGAGGCAAGTATAGCGGCAAATATCGAGGCAAACGATCTGTGGATCATCCCAATTCTCCAGCAGCAGGACAGCGCCCGGCGCGGTCGAGCGAACGATATTCGTTTGCCTTGTGATGTAAATCATAATCTAGGCGCGCCCAATGTGCGCCAGTTCGTCGCGCCGACGCCTCGCCTTGCCGATGATAGCCAAATGAAGCAAAGTACGGTTCGAGCATACGACACCGCAGGTCAGAAGGAGATCCGGTGATCTGGTTACGATACAACAACACGAAATTGGGCCTGTTGTTTGTGATCTCCCTCACAGTGCTGGCTGCGACAGCAAGCACCGGGGCGGAATCGCCACGCGGGCTCAATCTAGGTTCGTCGCCCGACCAGGCCTCTCCGGTTCAAAGGGATCTGGTGTTTGCCCAAAGGCAGACCAGCGTCGAGCCCGGCGAGATCTTTAGGGATTGCGACGACTGCCCAGAGCTTGTGGTGGTGCCGCAAGGCGACTTCGTGATGGGGTCCAACGATACGCCATATGAAAAGCCGGAGCGCACCGTCAGCATCCGCCGCCCCTTCGCCATCGGCCGCCGCGAGGTGACGTTCGCGGAATGGGACCAGTGCGCCGATGCCGGGGCCTGCAAGCACCGGCCCGACGATCACGGCTGGGGCCGCGGCGACCGGCCGGTGGTCAATGTGAGCTGGGACGATTCCAAACTCTATCTCGCCTGGCTGACGCAGAAGACCGGCCAGCGATACCGGTTGCCCAGCGAGGCCGAATGGGAATATGCAGCGCGCGCCGGAACCAAAACGCCGTTCTGGTGGGGCCGCGACGTCGGCTCGGGTCACGCGCAGTGCGAAACCTGCGCCGGCCCGGCTAACCCGAAGATCGCCGCCACCGCCTCGTTCCGGCCGAACGGTTTCGGGCTCTACGACACCGCCGGCAACGCCGCCGAATGGGTCGAGGATTGCTGGAACGACAATTATCGCGGCGCACCCAAGGAGGCGGTTGCCTGGACCACCGGCGACTGCCGCCTGCGAGTCTTGCGCGGCGGCAACTTCACCAGCAAGGCGATCGACGTCCGCTCCTCGGCTCGCTTCCGCTACGATGAGGACGTCCGCTATTACGCCAACGGTTTCCGGATCGTGCGGGACTTGCCGCAATGATCGCCCCGGGCTCGACCCATGTGGTCATGCGAGCGCTGATATCAGCGATCTGGATCAGCGCCGGTGCCGGAAGCGCGATGGCGCAGTCCTATTCTGTTAGCGGTCAGGTCGGCTATCTCCAGGAATGGGAGATGAAGGCGAATTTGGCCAAAACAATCACCGATAGCGGCGTGAGCTATGATGGCCCGGTGACGCTGCGGCATGTCGGGCTGTGCAGCGTCAATGGCGTCGAGGAAAAATCCGGCGTGGTGCGGCTGATGGTTTCGCGACGGACCTCAGCCGTCGCAGGTACGCTGTCCCTGAAAGACGACACCTGCCGGATCGCCGCATCGGCGTCGAAGCCGTATTCGGGTCTGTTGAACTGCCGCGACGGCCAGGGCGTGCCGATCAGTTTTTCCATCGACGAAACAGCCGATACCGGCCAAAACAATGTGAGGGCCGAGCGATAGCCGCAGGCTAAATCCCGTCCCTCACAGCAATGCTCAGACGCTCGATTATTAGTACCGGTAGTGATCCGCCTTGAACGGGCCTTCCGGCTTGACGCCGATATAGTCGGCCTGGTCGGCGCGCAGTTTTGTCAATTTCACGCCGATCTTGGCGAGATGCAGCCGCGCTACCTTTTCGTCGAGCGATTTCGGCAGCACATAGACCTTCTTCTCGTATCTGCCACCCTTGTTGTTGGCGAACAACTCGATCTGCGCCAGCGTCTGGTTGGTGAACGACGCCGACATCACAAAGCTCGGATGCCCCATGGCATTGCCGAGATTCACCAGACGGCCTTCCGACAAAAGGATGATGCGGTGCTTGTCGGGGAATTCGATCTCGTCGACCTGCGGCTTGATATTGGTCCATTTCAGATTGCGCAGCCCCGCGATCTGAATCTCGTTGTCGAAGTGACCGATGTTGCAGACGATGGCGCGGTCCTTCATCGCCCGCATATGCTCGATGGTAATGATGTCCTTGTTGCCGGTCGCGGTGACAAAAATGTCGGCGCGGGGGGCTGCGTCCTCCATGGTGACGACTTCATAGCCTTCCATCGCCGCCTGCAGCGCGCAGATCGGATCGACTTCCGACACCATGACGCGGCAGCCGGCCTGGCGCAATGAAGCGGCCGAGCCCTTGCCGACGTCGCCGAAGCCCGCGACCATCGCCACCTTGCCCGACATCATGACGTCGGTGCCGCGGCGGATGCCGTCGACCAGCGATTCACGGCAGCCATAGAGATTGTCGAACTTCGACTTGGTGACGCTGTCGTTGACGTTGATCGCCGGAAACAACAGCTTGCCTTCCTTCTCCATATTGTAGAGCCGGTGCACGCCCGTCGTGGTCTCTTCCGAAACGCCCTTGATGTTTTTCGCGATCTCGGCGAACCAGCCCTTGGGCTTTTCCTTCAACAGCTTCTTGATCAGCGCGAAGAACACCTGCTCTTCTTCCGATTCCGGCTTGTCGAGGAATTTCACGTCGCCGTTCTCGGCGCGCAGACCGTGATGCACCAGCATGGTGGCGTCGCCGCCGTCATCGAGGATCATGTTGGGGGTGCCGCCGCCATGCCAGTCGAACAGCTTCGCCGTATAGTCCCAATATTCGGTGAGGCTCTCGCCCTTCACCGCGAACACCGGAATGCCGGCAGCGGCGATCGCGGCCGCGGCGTGATCCTGCGTCGAATAGATGTTGCAGGAGACCCAGCGGATATCGGCGCCGAGGGCTGCCAGCGTCTCGATCAGCACCGCGGTCTGGATCGTCATGTGCAGGGAGCCCGCGATACGCGCGCCCTTCAAAGGTTGTTTGGGGCCATATTCCTCGCGCGTCGCCATCAGCCCCGGCATTTCAGTCTCGGCCAGCGAGATTTCCTTGCGGCCGAATTCGGCGAGCGACATATCCTTGACGATGTAGTCAGTGAAGGCGGGCTTCTTGGCGGTGGCGGTCATGTGATGGGTTCCTTTATCCTCGCGGCAACAAACGTTCCGGCGAAGGGGGTCTGCAATTTGACTCGTCATGCCCGGGCTCGTCCCGGGCATCCACGTCTTGGCCGCAACAGAAGAAAGGCGTGGATGGCCGGGACAAGCCCGGCCATGACGGCTTAAATGTGTCGCGTCGTTGTCCTCAAATATTCATCACACCGCGCGCTTCAGCACCTCGGCGAGATCGGTTTTCTCCCACGAGAAGCCGCCTTCGTTATCCGGCGTGCGGCCGAAATGACCGTAGGAAGAGGTCCGCGCGTAGATCGGCTTGTTGAGATCGAGATGCTTGAGGATACCGCGCGGCGTCAGGTCCATCGCCTCGGCCTCCGCCTTCTCGAGCTTGTCCT
>Ga0073928_10007775_pt1 | contig 13738 bp, 11 predicted proteins | sample PaiPotPPA55metaG_FD_76969 | JGI IMG/M metagenome (GOLD analysis project Ga0073928, IMG submission 76969) | Iron sulfur acid spring bacterial and archeal communities from Banff, Canada, to study Microbial Dark Matter (Phase II) - Paint Pots PPA... ... | reverse complement strand
CATTGCGCGGGGAATGCCGGACGTTTCCGGCGTGACCGTGGTGACTAACGCGTGTGCTTTCTACCACTGCACACGCGGCTGCGGACGCGCCGAGCGTCCGGCATTCCCTGCGCCCTCTGAAGGCAGAGGGCGGAAAGTTACGGGTAAAACTCGGACAAACCTGTCGCGAGATCGCGAACGTGTATCTGAAATTGGCTGTTTGAAATTTTAATCGCCAGCGAACGCACAGCACTCAGCGTCGTCCCCGCGAAAGCGGGGACCCATACGCCGCGGCCGATGAGAGAGGCACGGTGGCGGACGTTTCTGCTTAAAATCAAGGCCGGTGGTTATGGGTCCCCGCTTTCGCGGGGACGACGCTGAGAGATTGCGTAAGTCGCGTCTCGTTATTGCGATGCTCGCATCAAATCCCCAGATACGCCGACTGAACCTGCTTGTTGTCGGCGAGTTCGGCGCTGGTACCGTGCATGATCACGTTGCCGCTTTCCAGCACATAGGCGCGCTGAACCAGCGACAGCGCGCGGCTGACGTTCTGCTCCACCAGCAGGATCGCCGTTCCCATCTTGTGAATTTCGCCGATCTTCTCGAAGGTCACGTCGGTCATGACGGGGGCGAGGCCGAGCGAGGGCTCGTCGAGCATCAAAAGCCGCGGTTTGAGCATCAGGCCGCGGCCGACGGCCAGCATCTGCTGCTCGCCGCCGCTCATGGTGCCGGCGAGCTGCTTGCGGCGTTCGGCGAGTCTGGGAAAAATGCTGTAGACCAGCTCGAGCGTGCGGGCGCGTTCGGCCTTGGCCTTCGGCACATAGGCGCCGATCTCGAGATTTTCGTTCACCGTCATTTCCGGAAAGACCTGGCGTCCCTCCGGCACATGGGCGATGCCCAGTTCCGGAATCCGGTACGGCGGAAACGACTTGAGGTTGGTGCCGGCGAAGGTGATGGTGCCGGAGGTGAGCTTGACCAGGCCCGAGATGGCGCGCAGCGTCGTGCTCTTGCCGGCGCCGTTCGCGCCCAGCAGGCCGACCGCTTCACCTTCGCCGATCTCGATGCTGACATTCGAGATGGCCGGCACCGAACCATAGCTGGCACCGACTTGTTCGAGTTTCAGCATCAGGCCTCTCCCGCCGCCGGTGGGTGCACGTAGGAACCGAGATAGGCGCGGATGACTTCCGGATTTTCCACGATCTGTTTTGGCGTGCCTTCCGCGATCTTCTGTCCGTGATCGAGCACCACGATGTGGCGGGCCACCGCCATGATGGCGCGCATCACATGCTCGACAATGACAATGGTCAGCCCGCGCTGCGACAGCTTGCCGACCAGCGCCACCGCCTGGTCGATCTCGGCCGGGTTGAGTCCGGCCATGACTTCATCGAGCAACAGCAGCCGGGGCTCGGTCGCCAGCGCGCGCGCCATCTCCAGCCGGCGCTGATCGATGGTGGTCAAATCCTTCGCGGCGGTCTGCTCCCGGGCCGAAAGGCCGACGAACTCGATCGCCTCGCGGGCCTTGTCGCGCGCCGCGGCGGTGTTCTTGTCGCGCAGGAACGCGCCGGTCATAACGTTGTCCAGCACCGTCATGGCGCCGAACGGCTTTGCCACCTGGAACGTGCGGGCAAGGCCGTGGGCGCAGATGTCGTGAGGTTTCAGGCCCACAATCTCGCGCCCATAGGCCAGCACCGAGCCGGCATCCGGCCGGTGAAACCCGGTGATCAGATTGAAGCTCGTGGTCTTGCCGGCGCCGTTCGGCCCGATCAGGGCGACGGTTTCGTTTTCCTTCACCGTGAAGGAGACCTCCTGGACGGCGCGCAGTCCACCGAACCGCTTGCTGAGGCCGCGAATGACGAGCGCATCTGCCATGATATGCCTTTACGCTTGCGCCGGTTTGCGGCCGGCGTAGCGATGCCAGGCTTCGCTAATCAGGCCCATCAGCCCGGTCGGCCGCCACAGGATCACCGCCATCAGGATCAGGCTGTACACGGTCAGCTGCACGCCGCCGATCGAACTGCCGAGCCAGCTCTGCAGCAGCGTCGACGTCGTCTCCAGAAGGACGGTGCCGATCACCGGTCCCCACAGCGTCCCGATGCCGCCGACGATCGACACCAGTGCCGCCTCGATCGAGATGTTGAAGGAAAACGCCGTCGCCGGATCGATGAAGTAGATGTATTGCGTGTAAAACGTGCCGGCGAGTGCGGTCAGGAACGAGCTGATCAAATAGATGTCGCGCTTGATCCTGGGCGCATTGACGCCGATCGCTTCGGCGGCGTCTTCATCCTCGCCGATGGCGACGAGATAATATCCCATCCAGGATCGCTCGATCACATAGGTGACGGCCAGCCCGACGATGAGCAGGCCGAGCACGACATAGTAATACGACGCCTTGGTCTCGAATTGCATCATCAGCGGTGCGCTGCCCAGATTCGGGATGGTGGTGCCCTCGGCGCCCCAGGCCAGATCGCGAAACTTGAGAAAGATCAGCATCAAGGCCTGCGCGGTCGCGATGGTGGCGATGGTGAAATAGGGGCCGCGCAAGCGGAAGCACAGCCAGCCGATCGGCAGGCTCGCCAGCATCGCGACCACGCCGCCGGCGATCATCCCGATCCAGGGCGAGATGTTGAAATCGATCTGCAGGATGGTCGAGGTGTAGGCGCCCAATCCGAAATAGGCGGCATGCCCGAGCGAAAGCTGCTTGGCGTAACCGCCCATCAGGTTCCAGGCGGTGCCGATGAACGAGAACAGCAGGATCCTGATGGCGATGTCGATCGCAAATGAGCTTTTTACCACCAGCGGCAACGCGATCAGGATCGCAATCCCGATCGCCAGCAGGACGATGCCGCGGGTGCTGGGGCGGTGCGCCATCATCGGGCTCGTCCTCCGCCAAGGCCGGTCGGTTTGAAGGCGAGCGTCAGGAGCAGCATGGCGAATACCACGATCAATCCGGAGTCGGCGCCGACATATTGAATGCCGAGCGACTCGGCGACACCCATCATCAGGCTGGCGATCAGCGCGCCCATCACATTGCCCAATGTCCCCAGCACCACGGCGACAAAGGCCATCAGCACGAACACCTGGCCGACAAACGGATAGGCCGAATAGAACGGCATCAGCAGCGAACCGGCGGCGCCCGCCAGCGCCAGCGCAATGCCAAGGGCGACGCAGAACACGCGGTTGGGGTTGATGCCCATCAGCATCGCCACGTCGCGGTTCTGGGAGGCGGCGCGCATCGCCTTGCCGAGATCGGTGGTGTGCAGAAAGACCCAGAGCGCTGCGCTCAGCGCCATGGCGACGACAAAGGCGATCAGTTTCGCCACCGGGATGTAAAGCCCGCCGACATGCAGCGCTTCGTCGGAATAGGAGGTGTGGACGGTGCGATAGTTTGCCGAAAACAGCATCAGGGCCAGGTTCAGGAGCAGCAGCGAAAGCGCGAAGGTCAGGAAGATCTGGGGCATGTCGTTGGGTCCGAGCACCCTTCGGATCAGAAAATGCTGGACCAGGACGCCGACCACGAACAGCACCGGCATCGACACGAACAGCGACAGCAGAGGATCGATGCCGAACTGGTTGGCGAGAAAAAAGCTGATGTACATCCCGATCATCACGAATTCGCCCTGGGCGAAGTTGACGATCTTGACCACGCCGAAGATCAGCGTGACGCCGATGCTGACGAGCGCGTAGATGCCGCCGATGAGCAGACCGTTGACGACGGCCTGGGCCACTGTCTCCCACATCTGGCTTGACCGGCTTAGATTTTCAGCAGCGGCTTGCGGGCGTCTTCCTTCGGGAAGACGCTGGCGAGATCGCCGTCCTGCCATTGCACGCCGACCGGGTGTCCGTAAATGTTCTTGCCGTCGGGCCCGAACTTGACCTTTCCGCCCGGCGCCATCGCCGCATAGCCGGAGGAGACGTCGAGCGTCGACAGCGCCTCGCGAACCTTTTGTGGATCTGCCGAGCCTGCGCGCTCCAGCGCATCGGCCAGCATGAACGTCTGCGCCACCAGGCCGCCGGCATATTCGAACAGGAAGTCGCCGGTGCGCTTCTTGAATTCCAGGTTCACCTTCTGGGCGTCGTCGCTGACGTCATGGTTCCAGTGCGCCACGCCCTGCAGGCCGTCGGCCAGCTTGCCGACATTTTTGTAAAAGTCCGGAATGACGAAGCCGCCGGAGCCGCCATTGATCGAGACATTGAGACCGAATTGTTTGACGGTCCGCACGATCAAAATGAGGTCGTTGAGATAGGAGACCGAGAACAGCGCATTGGCGCCGGACGATTTGACCTTGTTGATCAGCGGGCTGGCGTCGGTGAATCCGGCCGAATAGGGCTCGAACATCACGATCTCGACCCCCTCGGACGGCGCGAGCTCTTTCAGGCCGTTCGAAGTCGAGGTGCCGAACGCGGTGTTCTCGAAGATCACGGCCACCTTCGGGGTATCGCTGACGAGTTTTGCCATCTGCAACTGCGCGCGGGCGAATTGCGAGGCGCGCGCAAACGGCGTGAAGGTGTAGGTGCGGCCCTTGTTGAGCTGATCGGAACTCGACCCCGTGATCAGCGGCACCTTGGCGCGCTCCGCCACTTCGCTTGCGATCAAGGTGAGGGCGCTGGCATAGCACCCGTGGATCGCCGACAGCTTGTTGCCGGTGATGAGGCGGTCGGTTTCCGTGCGCGTCACCGTGGTGTCGCTCTGCACGTCGGACACGATCAGATTGAGCTTGGCGCCGCCGAGCGACTTGATGCCGCCGGCATCATTGATCATTTCGACCGCGAGCTTGGCAGCGGCGACGCAGCCGACGCCGATCTGCGCCATGCTTCCGGTGGTCGGGTAAAGCGCACCGATATTGACCGGATCGGCCGCCCAGCCGCGCAACGGCACGGCACCGAATGCGCCGGCGGCGAGGATGCCTCCGGTCTTGATGAGAAATTCGCGGCGACCTTGCCGCTTCGACGAGGCCTGGTTCGGGCGGGCTTTATTGCCAGCGGATTCCTTGCGAGCGTTCTTCATGCCATTTCCCCCTGATGCGGCCACGATACAGGCTCGCGTCCGCGTGTTTGTCAGCGCCGCGTTTTTTGAGATGGTAACCGCATTCAGGATTGTTTACAATACAGTTATCAATTTTATCTTTCAAATTGAAAACTATCGCTGGCTTGGTATGTTGTTGGCCGCACCGGGCGGCCGAAGCCTGTCGTCGAAATCGGGGAAATGATGGTCGGAAAACCAGCCAAACGCGCGACGGTCCGAACGCCGAGATCCCGCCAGATACCGGTATCGCGACCGCGGGAACCGGCTGCAGTCATGATCGCCAAGCGCATCGAGGAGGACATAGTACTGGGCCGGCGTCAACCGCGGGAGCGCCTGATCGAGCAGGATCTCTGTGACCTGTTCCAGACCCATCGCGGGGACGTAAGGCTCGCTCTGTTCGAGCTCGAGAAGAAGGGCCTGGTCGGACGCATCCCGAACCGTGGCGCGTTGGTGCGCGGATTAACTCCCCGGGAGGTCAAGGAAATCTACGCGGTTCGTGAAGAGCTGGAGGTGATGGCGGTCCGCATCATCCCGTTTCCGGTTGCCGCGGCAGATATCGGGCGGCTCGAGGAAGTGCAGCGCCGGCACACCGCGGCCATCGCCGCGGGCGACCTGTTGACGGTGTTCTACAGCAACCTCAGTTTTCACCAAATTTTATTTGGTCTGTGCGGCAACGCCTGTCTGATCGAAACCATCGATCTGCTCGCCCAGAAGGTATACGGAATCCGCTCTTATGCGAATGCATTTCCCGACTCGCTGGATCGCGCGCGCCGGGATCATATGGATATGATCAAGGCGCTTCGCGGTTCGCGTCGGGACGAGCTGGTGGCGCTGACCCGGCGCCACCTGCAGCCTTCCCCGGAGGCCTACATCAAGGATTATGAACGGCGCTTCGGCAAAGCCGATCTCGCGCCGGTCCATTAATCCGGGAGGAGCGCTATTCCGCGCTGCTCACCAGCTTGATACGTGGCGCGGCCGCCTCGGTCAGGCTGCGGTAGGCGGCGAGATAATCGAGCGCCATCCGCCTTGCTGTGAATCGCCTCTCGAATTGTTGCCGGATCGCCCCCCGATTCAGCTGAGACAGGCGGCCGACCGCGGAAATCGCGCTGATTTCGTCCTCGACGATAAAGCCCGTCAAACCTTCGTCGACGATTTCGGGAACCGAGCCGCGGTTGTAGGCGATGACCGGGGTACCGCAAGCCATGGCTTCGATCATGACAAGGCCGAACGGCTCCGGCCAGTCGATCGGAACGAGCAATCCGATCGCACCGCTGAGGAAGTCCGATTTTTCGTGATCGCCGATCTCACCGATGTATTCGATCAGGGGATGATCGATCAGCGGACGGATGATTTCATCGTAATAGTCCTGATCGGTCCGATCGACCTTCGCGGCTATTTTCAGGGGGATGCCGCATCGGATGGCGATCTTGATGGCGCGATCCACGCCCTTTTCCGGTGCGATCCGGCCGAGCACGCCCAGATAGCCTGGATTTACCGGCCGCGGCGTCAGCAGTTTTTCCGGCAGGCCGTGGTGGATGGTGCGAACCCAATTGGCCTGCGGCACTGGACGCCGCTGGGCATTCGAGATCGAAATCACGGGGACAGAAGGGAAGGTGTTGAACACCGGCTGGTGCTCGGGCAGATCAAGCCGGCCGTGCAGGGTGGTCACAAACGGGGTCGGCTGGCGGAAGAACAAGGAGAACGGATAGTAGTCGAGGTGAAAATGCAGAAAGTCGAATTCCTCATCGTCGCACTTTTGCCGGACGCGTTCCAGCATCACCATATGCAACGCGTTGGGGTCGCGGACCGATCCGTCGAGGCGCAGCGCCTTCGGCCATGTCGCGTCAAGTTTCGCTGAGGTTTGGGAATCGCCACTGGCGAACAGTGTGACGTCGTTCCCCAAGGCTACCAGTTCCTCGGTCAGCCAGTGTACCACCCGCTCGGTTCCGCCATAAAGTTTCGGGGGAACAGCCTCCGTCAGCGGAGCAACCTGCGCGATGCGCATCTATCCGTCTCCTGTCGTTGTCATAGATGAGAAAGCCCCCATCAACCGGTCGTCACCGGCAGCCGCAGAGGGAACGTTTCCGCATGTGCGAAGTTCCCATGGAGCGCGCACTTCTTCCTCAGGATGGTCTTGCTGATGCCATCACGCCCGGTCAGGATTTTGCGGTTGTCAGTGCGGCCCCATTGTTGCGCAGCGATGGCAGCACAATGGAAACCGCAGGGATTCATCCGTCATTCGATCGAGCGGAACACAGCCAGGTAGAATTTTCCTTCTCCTCCAACGGGTTTTGCAGCTATATGGACAGTCTTTCAGGATACGCCAATCGTCCGCTTCCCTTCGTGCTGCGCTACTTGCGCCAGCGTCTTGCATCGCATGTCGTCATTTTGGCGTCGGTTGTTGCCGCCGTTGCCTGTTCGGTAGGCACGCAATACGGCGTGAAGTATCTGGTCGACGGGTTGTCGGCGGGACCGGCCAGCGCAGGTGGCGTATGGCTGGCATTCGTTTTTCTCATGTCGCTGATCGCAGCTGACAATTTCCTGTGGCGGATCGCCAGCTGGACGGCAAGCTTTACCTTCGTGGGCGTCACCGGTGACCTCCGTCGCGACATCTTTCGTCATCTGACCGGTCATGCACCCAGCTATTTCTCGGATCGGTTGCCGGGAATGCTGACCAGCCGCATTACCGCCACATCCAACGCCGTCTTCATGGTCGAGAACATGTTTGTCTGGAACGTGCTGCCGCCGTGCATCGCGACCGTCGCGGCGATCGCCTTGATCGGGACTGTCAGTCCAGCGATGGCGGGGGGTCTGGTTGTCGTCGCCGGGGCGATGGTGGTTGCAATGTTTCATCTCGCCGCTGCAGGCAAGCCCCTCCACGACGACTTCGCGGACAAGGCCGCGGCCGTCGATGGCGAGATGGTCGATGTCATCAACAACATGCCGCTGGTGCGGGCATTTTGCGGCCTCAGTTTCGAGCACGACCGTTTCGACGCCACAGTCAATCGGGAATTGACGGCGCGGGGCCGCAGCCTGCGTTACCTCGAAAAGCTCCGGATCACGCACGCCGCGATCACCGTCGTGCTGACGATCGCGTTGCTCGCCTGGGCCATTGTGCTTTGGCAGCGCGGCGCGGCTACCACCGGCGACGTCGTGCTGGTCTGTACGCTGGGACTTTCCATATTGAGCGCTACCCGCGATCTCGCTGTGGCGCTGGTCGATGTCACCCAGCATGTTGCCAGGCTGACCGAAGCGATCGCCACCCTGCTGCTCCCGCACGAACTGCGGGACCACCCTGAGGCCGAGCCTCTGGTCAAGAGCGGTGCGGCGATTGTCTTCAACAACATCTCGTTTCGCTATCCCGGTGGACTTGGGGTGTTCGAGCGATTCAGCCTTCGCATCCAGCCGGGGCAGCGGGTCGGTTTGGTCGGTCAGTCCGGCGGCGGAAAATCCAGCCTGTTTGTTCTCCTGCAGCGGTTCTACGACGTCCAGCACGGCAGCATCACCATCGATGGCCAGGATATTGCGCGTGTCACGCAGCAAAGTCTGCGCGAGGCGATTTCCGTGGTGCCGCAGGACATTTCGCTGTTTCATCGGTCGATCATGGAAAACATCCGATACGGGCGTCCCAATGCGACCGACGACGAGGTATTGCGCGCGGCGATCGCTGCGCGTTGCGATTTCGTCGAGACGCTGCCGGAGGGGCTTGCGACCATGGTCGGGGATCGCGGTGTGAAATTTTCGGGCGGCCAACGGCAGCGTATCGCGATCGCGCGTGCGTTCCTGAAGGACGCGCCGATCCTGCTGCTGGATGAAGCGACCGCCGCACTCGACGGCGAATCCGAGGAGGCGATACGCGAGGCGCTCGGTCGCCTGATGCGCGGACGAACCGTCATCGCCATTGCCCATCGTCTTGCGACTCTGCGGAATTTCGACCGGGTGGTGATGCTGAAAGCCGGCAAGATCATCGAAGACGGCCCGCCGGATCGCCTGATGCAGGGCCAGGGTCCCTACCGCGAACTGGTAACACTGGAAATGAGCCGCCTTGCGCAGCACGCGGCCTGATCTGCGACAGTAGCGTTGAGTGCGCTTATCTTAACGCTCGGGGAGTCGATCGAGGTCAAATGTCAGCCGAAGCCGTAACCCAGATCACGACGATCCGGACCATGGAAACAGTCACGGAATCGCCGTTCTATATTCCGATGACCGGGCCCGCGGCGCGGCCGCGCCGCTCGCTCAAGCATGACGACACGTTCATCGTGCTCGACAGCCATGGCGATATCGGCGCTTCCGCCGGCGGACCCGACGGCTTGTTCAACGCGGACACCCGCTATCTGGCCCGGCTCGAACTCGTGCTGGACCAGGTGCAGCCGCTGCTATTGGGCTCGAATCTGCGTGACGACAATTCCGCGCTGACGGTGGATCTCACCAATCCCGATGTCTATCGCGGCGGCCGGATCGTGCTGCCGAAGGACATGCTGCACATCGTACGCACAATCTTCCTGTGGCGCGGAACGGCCTATCAGCGCATCGGTGTGCAGAATCACAGCGACAATCCGGCGAGCTTCGATCTGACGCTGCTGTTCGATAACGACTTCGCCGATCTGTTTGAGGTCCGGGGCGAGCGTCGTCCGCGCCGGGGCATCGGCTCCAGCAAGTTGCTCGGTCCCGCCGACGTTGTACTCGAATACATGGGGCTCGACGGCAAATCTCGCAGCACGGCGCTTCAGTTCGATCCGCGCCCGACACGGCTTGCGGTCAACGCCGCGACCTATCACCTCGATCTGGCACCGCAACAGGTCCGCGCGCTGTTTGTTGTTGCGTCCTGCAACAAGCCGGTCGCGCCGAAGCCTATGCCTTTCTTTCGCGGCCTGCTCGCACATCGCCGCGAGATGCGTCAAACAACCAGCGGCGGCACGAGCATCGAAACGTCGAACAATATCTTCAATGAGGTGCTGTGCCAGTCGATGGCTGACCTCAACATGCTGATGACGGATACACCGCAGGGACGGTATCCCTATGCGGGCATCCCGTGGTATTCCACGACATTCGGTCGCGACGGGATCATTACCGCGCTGCAGATGCTGTGGGTCGACCCGCGGGTCGCGCGCGGCGTGTTGAAGCGGCTTGCCTTGTATCAGGCCAAAACGGCCGACCCGCTCGCGGACGCGGAACCCGGGAAGATCCTGCATGAAATGCGCGGCGGCGAGATGGCTTCGCTGCGCGAGGTGCCGTTCGCGCAATATTATGGCAGTGTCGATGCCACGCCGCTGTTCGTTCTGCTGGCCGGCCTTTACGTCGAACGCACCGGCGACAATGCGACACTGGCCGAGTTGTGGCCCTCGATCGAAGCTGCGCTGGACTGGATCGACGGGCCGGGCGATCCCGACCGGGACGGATTCGTCGAATATCGGCGGGCGTCGGAGCAGGGCTTGGCGAACCAGGGCTGGAAAGATTCCTACGACGCGATCTTCCATGCCGACGGGCGGCTCGCCGAAGGCTATATCGGCCTCGCGGAAGTCCAGGGCTATGTATTCGCCGGCAAGCGGCTGGCGGCGCGTTGCGCCGTGCGCATGGGCTTGCCGGAGAGGGCGCTGCAGCTTGAGGCAGAGGCGCAACGGCTGGCCGAGCGTTTCGAGGAAGCATTTTGGTGTGACGAACTCGGGACCTATGCGCTCGCGCTCGACGGCGACAAGCGGCCGTGCAGGGTGCGCACGTCGAATGCCGGGCAATTGTTGTTCACCGGAATCGTGCGCGCCGACCGCGCCCGCATGGTGGCCGCCGATCTGATGCGGCCGCATTTTTTCACGGGCTGGGGTATTCGCACCGTGGCGCGCGGCGAAGCGCGTTACAATCCGATGTCCTATCACGATGGCTCGATCTGGCCGCACGACAATGCGCTGATCGCGCTCGGGCTGGCGCGTTATGGGCTCAAACATTCGGTGGAGCAGGTGTTCGGCGCTCTGTTCGACGCCGCGACCTACATGGATTTGCGGCGGCTTCCGGAGTTGTTCTGCGGCTTTCGGCGAGAGAAGGGACGCGGACCGACGCTGTACCCGGTGGCCTGCGCGCCGCAGGCCTGGGCGAGCGCGACGCCCTTCACGTTGCTGGAGGCCGCACTCGGGCTCGAATTCGACGCTCGGCGCGGCGAAATTCGCCTGCGTAACCCGCGCCTGCCGGCGTTCCTTAATGAGGTGATGCTTCGCGGACTGCGGCTCGGCCCCTCAAGCGTCGATCTTCGCGTTCGTCGACAGGGCGACGACGTATCGCTGGAGGTGATGGGCACCCGTGGCCAGATCCAGGTTTCCATAGTGCTGACGCATTGAGACCGGCGCTTTGCGGCCACGGCTCCGTGAAGCCGGGGCAAACAGCGAAAGAGTTGTCGCGGCGCTGCCGGCCCGTTCAATCGAGGAGAGTATATGCGTGCCAGATCCTTACTCACCTTTATCGCATTCAGCCTTGCGGCGTTGCTGGCTGCGCCATCCCGGGCGCAAAATGATGCGAGTGCGCCGCAGCCGTCTCAACAGCAGAATGCAACTCCCCCGGCCACGTCGCCGTCTCCGCCGGCCTCGGTAACCATCATCGGCGCCAAGGAGGCACACGGCGTGCTCGGACGCGATGTTCGCAGCCAGGCGGGTGAGGATATGGGACATATCGTGGACGTGATCGTCGATCGGGCCGGTTCAGTGCGCGCGGCCGTCATTGATTTTGGCGGTTTTCTCGGCGTCGGCAGTCGAAAAATCGTCGTCGACTGGAATGCACTGCATTTCGGGCATGTCGCCCACAAGGGGGACAGCATCACGCTCGAATTGACAAAGGATCAGGTGATGGCGGCGCCCGAATACAAGGAGGATGCACCCATCGTGGTCCTCGGCGCATCGGGCAGCTTGCGGCCGCTGCAATTTGATCCTTAGCAGGGAAGTCGGAGAGCTAATTGTTGGTGCGCTTGTTCGGACAGCCACCCGACCCGATTGATGACCACCGCAGCCGGGCTACCGGTCACGGTGACCGGCCAGTGCTGTCACCGAAGCCGAAGGCAGGGGTAATCGACCCGCCAGCGCCATCGCGCGAGAGCTTGCGCGGCCTTGATTGGTTCATTTTTTTTCTTGCGGATGTGCAAACCGGATTTGGTCCGTTCATTGCGGTTTATCTGACGACGCAGAAATGGACCCAGGTAGAAATTGGCTTTGTGCTGTCGATCGGCGGCTTGGTCGGCTTGATCGGGCAGATGCCCGGCGGAGCCATCGTCGATTTCGCTCGCTCCGAACGGCTGGTGGCCAGCCTGGCGGTTGCGACGATCGGCACAAGTGCTCTTGCCTATGCTGCCTGGCCGATCTTGCCGGTCGTGTTAACCGCTGCGACGCTGCATGCCGCTGCCAGCTGCGTGCTGGGTCCGGCAATTGCCGCGATCACCCTCGGTCTGGTCGGACCGCTTGGGATAGGCGAGCGGTTTGGGCGAAATGCCCGCTTTGCAGCGCTTGGTAATGGAACAGCCGCCGCCGTGATGGGTACCTGTGGCTATCTGCTGTCAAGCCGTTCGGTATTTCTCGTCACGGCCGCTTTGGCAATTCCAGCTTTGTTTTCGCTCGCGCGCATCCGCGAGCGCGAGATTGATGCGGCCCGGGCCCACGGTACCGTGCCGCGCGCGGCGCCCGATGCCAAATCAACCAGCGTTCTTGATCTGCTGCGCCAGCGCACCCTGCTGATCTTCGCCGGCAGCATATTGCTGCTTCAACTCGCCAACGGGGCGATGCTTCCCTTGATGGCGGGTGTCGTGACGACGCGATCAAGCCGATGGGCGCCGGTCTTGATCGCCGCGTGCATTATCGTGCCGCAGGCCATCGTTGCGCTGACGTCTCCGTCGATCGGACGCAAGGCCCAGCAATGGGGGAGGCGTCCGCTGCTGCTCATCGGCTTTGCCGCGCTGGCGATCCGCGGCGTGATGTTTGCAACCGTGAGCGATCCATACCTGCTGGTCGCGGTCCAGGTGTTCGACGGTATCACTGCGGCCGTCTTCAGCGTCATGATTCCGCTGATTGTCGCCGACGTCGCCTTCGGAAGCGGTCACTTCAATCTTGCGCAAGGCATCGTCGGTACCGCAACCGGCATCGGCGCTTCCCTCAGCACCGTGCTCGCCGGTTACGTCAGTGACGAGTTCGGCAGCAGCGTTGCCTTTACCGGGCTTGCCGTCGTTGCAACGGCAGGCCTCGCCATGATCTGGTTTGCAATGCCGGAAACGCGCGGGACGCCGGCGCCGGACGCTGCTGCGGATTGAATGGCGATCGCATTCTCGGATCGGCGGCTGACCTGTCGCACTCCCGTCTAGGGCGACACAGCCTTCCGATAGAGCGCGCCGTAACAGGCTGCGGCGATATCCCAGCTGAAGGATCGGGACATCGCGCTGCGGCGCATCGAGTCCAGGCGATCCTTCGCCACGAAGGTCGAAAACGCGCGCCGGATGCCGCCGAGGAAGGACTCGGTCGATGGTTGAGGGAACAGGAAGCCGGTTTCGCCGTCGGTGATGGTTTCCGCCAACCCGCCGGTTTGATGGCCGATCGGGAGCGATCCGAACTTCTGCGCGTACATCTGGCTCAGCCCGCATGGCTCAAAGCGCGAAGGCATCAGCGTAAAATCGCTGCCGGCGAAAATCCGCCGCGCCTGGCCGTCATTGAATCCGATGTTGACCCCGATCGCGTCCGGCCTGCGGCGGCGCGCATCGATCAGTGCCCGCTCGAT
>Ga0073928_10007773_pt1 | contig 13740 bp, 12 predicted proteins | sample PaiPotPPA55metaG_FD_76969 | JGI IMG/M metagenome (GOLD analysis project Ga0073928, IMG submission 76969) | Iron sulfur acid spring bacterial and archeal communities from Banff, Canada, to study Microbial Dark Matter (Phase II) - Paint Pots PPA... ... | reverse complement strand
GCAGGCGCTCAAGGTATGACTCATGATTGGGGTGAAGTCGTAACAAGGTAGCCGTAGGAGAACCTGCGGCTGGATCACCTCCTTTCTAAAAGAAAAGGGAGTACGACCTGCTTCGGTAGCAGGCACGACTCTTCATCCCGGATCTTAGGATCTCGGGAGCTCGGTCCGTTTCTCTCCTCGATTCGTCGAGTTGAGAAGCACTCAATGGGCCGGACGGGTTCTGGTAAGTCTCATCCGATATCAAAGAGTTTGCAGAACAAACGCAAGCCCCGGTTCAATAAAAATTGAGCCGGGGCTTTTTGTTTTTGCATCCTCATTAATCTCTCCGCATCTGAAAAACTGCGTTGCTTACTTATTCGGTTCGATCGATGTCAAAACATCGAATGAAAGCCAAGATCCGTTCCGCGGTAAGCGCTGCCACGTATCAGCACGTCCGCGATAGCTTTGCTCGCCAAGGGTTAATGAGCCATCTCGGCGCGGAATTGAGCGCACTCACTTCCGGCGAATGTGAAATCCGCGTGCGGCATCGCACGGAGCTGACGCAGCAGCACGGTTACTTCCATGCAGGCGTTACCGCCTCGGTCGCCGATAGCGCTTCAGGATATGCGGCCTACAGCACGATGCCGGCAGATTCCTCTGTGCTAACCGTGGAGTACAAAATCAATTTGGTCGCGCCGGCTGAGGGAGATCTCCTGATCGCTCGGGCCCGCGTTTTGCGTTCGGGCAGGACGTTGAAGATTTGCACTGCGGACGTTTTTGTCGTGAACGGCAAACAGGAGATTCTGTGTGCGACTTCCCTTTCCACCATCATGGCGCTCCCCGGTCAGTCAGACACTTCCCGCTCCCGCCCTCGCCCCGCCAGGTGATTCGCTGCAAGCGCGTTTACATCCGTGCTGACCTGGGAGCTGAAATGCGAGAAACTATCCGTTTGCAATCTGCTGCTCGACTCCGGCGAGGTCAGGAATGAAGTATTTTCGACTGCCAACAATGTTATCGATCGCGGGACTTCTTGCGATCGGATTTTCATCCAGCACACAGAGCTCGGCGTCACGTGCCCACTCGTTTGCTTTGGTGCTTTCCACGCAAGATTCCACGTCGCCACGAACATTCGCCGGCGCCGACGAACGCTACAAAGTCGACATCCTTGTGGTGGTCGCCCATCCGGATGACGAAGCCGCAGTCACGCCCTATCTAGCGCGAGCCCTCGACGACGGCAAGCGTGTCGCAGTGGTTTATGGCACCCGCGGAGGAAGCGGCGCAAATCAGGCGGGCGCGGAGCACGCCGCAGCTCTGGCCGACATCCGGGAAATTGAGGCGCGTCGCGCTTGCGCTTCACTCGGAATTGCAAACGTGTGGTTTCTAGCCGGCAAAGATACCGCAAGTCAAAACGTGCTGCAGTCACTGGCAAGCTGGGGACACGGAGCCGCGCTTGAAGAGATGGTGCGCTTGGTCCGTTTAACTCGGCCGGAAGTTATTCTCACGTTTTTCCCCGGTGTATTCATCGGCGAAAATCACGGCGACCATCAGGCAGCAGGCGTTCTAGCGACCGAGGCCTTCGATCTGGCCGGAGATTCAGCCGTATTTTCATCTCAGGTAGCTGGTCCGACGCGCCGTCTGGAGCCCTATCTCGAAAATCTGCGCCCCTGGCAGCCTAAAAAAATCTATTACTTTGACGGCGGCGATTCTGAGAACTTTAAAGATTCGGGCCCGTCATATTCCGTCATAGGAATCTCAAAGTCCCGACACATCCCTTATTGGCGCGTTGCGCTGGAATCTTTTCGGGCGCACGAGACCCAGGAAAAAAAATACATTGATTCGATCGGTAAAATGAGCGAGCAAGAGCTTGAAAAGCAGGCCACCGATGGGTGGGGTTCCGAACAAACGTTTGTTTTAGGTAAGTCGTTGGTCGGAGGAAGTGTCACGGGCGATATATTCGAAAACATCTCCGCTTCGCCCGCAATTCCTGCTCCCCGGACATTTTCGCCGCCAAGGATGCCGACAAATCTTTTGATCGAACTGGGCGGGCCGTGGAGTTTCTATCGCGATTTCCGAGTCGCTCATGGCTTGGAGCGGTTACCTCAATTGGGCGTTCCGGAAATTGCCGTCGCTGCGAGCGGAATGCTTGAGATTCCGGTATGGCTACATAATCCGACAAACAGCGCGCAAGAAATCAAGCTCAATGCCACGGTTCCAAACGGCTGGACTGTGAAGAATGGCGCGGATACATACTCGATAAGGCCCGGTGAGGACGGTGCAGCAACCATTGAGATTGCGGTGCCACAACTTCCTGCGTCTGAAACCAAATCGAAGGAGATCAGCGAGGTATTGGTCAGCGCCGAGTCAGGCGCCCAGAACATGGGCACAATAAAGTTGCGCGTCCAATTGCGCGCCCATGCCCTACCGCAGTAAAAACGCGCCCCGCGCTTGTCGGCTAATGACTGGAAACCATCGGTTGCGGCTGAATACCGGTGAATCTGCCCTGCTGATCGAAGGTGAAGTTTAGACTTGCCGCTCCGATTTGCGCGCAGGCGTGACAACCATCGCGAAGAATATATTCCACGACAAATAATTGCTGTCCGGATCCGAGATCTTTCACCAACGGTTTGTTGCTACGGTAGCGATCGCTGGGCCAAATGCTGATCTGCGGATGCTTCTTCACGAGCGCGGCATAAGTTGGATCCTTCGAGAAGTTACTCGGAGACGCAAACTTCTCACTATCCACATCGATGATGGCAGGATAGCCGTTTACGAAAAGCACTCCGTCCAACTCGTTGGCACGGAACGGATATTTGGATATAAGCAATATCCACCGTACCAGCTTTGCGAAAGGCGCGCGCGTAAAACAAGCCGTTGTCGACATTTGCTTTTGCGAATGCTACCGCTTGCTGGGAAGCGCCGGCCGCGCGCATCTCGGTAAGAAAACATTCACTTAGGTTTGCCGGGATCGCCCTTGCCACATTTTTCGCGAATAGCAGCTAACATTTCTGGAGACGGATTCCACACAACTTCGGGTGTCACTCTCGGGGCAGAGATCTGCGCCGAGTTAGCAGGCTTGTGCGGCAGCAGAAATAGAAGCACGAGGCACAAAAATACCGTTATGGAGAGTTTGCGTTTCATAGGATTGTCGGGCGAATCGCGCTGCAGCCCGCAAGTCGAAAGATTTCTGATTAAGGTCCGGGAACGAAGACTTTGTCAGCCGCGGAGATTTCTACGCCGTGTTGCTCTGTTCGAACGCGAAAACTGCGAAGTTCGCCTTTGGCTTTCGTCGAGCGCGCGGTGGCATAGCTCAGCCAATATTGATTTTTTAGGACCATGTCAAGCTGTTGAAGAAATGGCGCATACGATACTGGAGTAAAAAATCCCTGAAAGAAACCTTCTCCTCCCGTAGCATCCGCGATCTTGGCGAGATTGCTTTGCCCCAGATTTAGGCGGAATGAGTTTCGTCCAACGCGCCCTACTCCGGTAGCAAACAATGTGTGAATAATGACGCCGGCTTTCTGCGCATTTCCAATGGTACTGTCGACGTCCGGACTGATCGGATAATCTCCACGAAAGCGGTCGATACCATCGGCGATCAGCAGAATCTCACGGCGCGCGCCGCCAGTGACTGGCCATCCCTTTATCAGGCTCATCACCGAGAGATAAATGCTGGAATACGCTCCCGTGTATCCGAGCGGAATTCGGACCGATTTAGCGACTGCTTCATGGTCGGTACTGAATTGGGACACAGCCTGAACCGTGCCATTGCTGGCGTAAAACACCCCAATCGCCGTGCTGCTTGGTTGAGAATTGATAAAGCTTCTCAAATCGTTAAGCTGGGTGGCGACTTCCTGATTGTTGGCGTCGTCGACGACGACGGCGAGCTGTAGCGCGGCTTTATCTCCCTGCGCGGGCGTCCAGTCAGTGACCTCTCGTTTTTGTTTTCCTTCCGACACGTTTATGTCTTGCTTGCCCAGTGCCGGCGGAGCCGTGTATTTCGGTCCTAGTACAGTGACGACGGTGGTGACCGGGACGTTAGAGGATGACGATTTATCTTGCCCGTAGGCTGGAAAAAGGTTCGCTATAACAGCTACAAAAACCAAAAGGCCTGAAGAAAAGCAACGCGACTTACGCATTTCTGCCTCCTAGGAAGGTACTCTTCACGGCAAATCATAGACGGAAGATATACAGCCACGCTGAAGAGTCTTTCACGCGTAACTCTATTTTGGGAAATGCTTTCTGTCAAGTCGCGCTAACCCAGCGTTAATACACCAATGTTAGCTGTTTGCGGCGCTCAACCCATTCCTGCGTGGCGAAGATTCTGGGGGTGAGTTCGATGAGGCGCGGAAGCATATTGAACACGGCAACCGGACCCCATTCAGTTCCTTTGCGGGTGCGGAATCCTTTTTTGTTGAGTTCCTCGGCTACCTTGGTGAGCGATATATCCTGGATGATTAATTCCATCATAGACAGAAGAAATTGCATCTCCTTAGGATTTTCCTCGAGGTGTTCGCAGTCGCCCGAGACACGTGTGCCGAAGGGAGATTCCTCCACAGGTGGGCGCACCTCTTCAGCATCGCCTTCCATCTTTCTTTCCCATTCGATGCCTACCATCCGCCAGCCGGCTTGCTGGCGCTGCTTTAGATACTCCGGGTCGAGATTTCCTTCCAGCGCTTCTCTGATTCGTTCCAGCTTTGCCATAACGCCTCCTATCCAGAAAGACGATCGTTCGCAGCGGGCGGTCCACAAAAAACAAATTCATTTTCATTCATAGCGCAGCGCGATCATCGGGTCAACGCGAGAGCCCCGCCGAGCCGGGATGTAACACGCAGCAACCGCGACAATCGCGAAAAATACCGCCACGGCCACGAACGTAACCGGATCATTTGCATTGACCTGATACAGAATCGATCCGAGTGCACGCGTGGCTGCGGCCGCTGCAAGCAAACCAAAGGCAATCCCCCCGAATGTGAGCTTTAATCCCTGGCCCACGATCAATCGCATAACCGCGCCGCGAGTGGACCCTAACGCCATGCGAATGCCGATCTCGTGAGTGCGTTGCTCAACCGATTGCGCCATCAATCCGTAGATGCCGATCGCGCCAAGCAACAACGCCAGCACTCCGAAAAAACCAATCATCTGCGTGAGGATTCGATTGGGAGTATTCCGTTCGGTGATCATATCGTCGAGCGGCCTTACTAAAGATACGGGCTGGTCGGAGTCCACCGCCCAGATAGCTCCACGTATTGCCGCCGCAAGGTTTGGCGCAGGGCGCGAGGTGCGGGCGACAATCGACATGTAAGGGCTGGGAAATTGCGCCGCTGAAACGTAGATTTGACGCCTGGGGCGCTCGCTCAAACTATTCTGCTTCACGGTTTGGACCACGCCTACAATCGTGTAGATCCTATGCTGCTGGCCCACTTCGAGCTGCTTTCCGAGCGGGTCCTCCTTGGCGAACTGCTGGCGCGCCAGGGTTTCATTGATTACGGTAACGTTTGGGGCGCCTGGGCCATCGCCCGGCTCAATCCAACGTCCGCGGAGCAGCGGAATTTGCATAGTGGAGAAATACTCCGGAGTTGTTGCCGAGTATTGCGCGCCAATTTCTTCACCAGGCTGCTCGGCAGGCCGTCCCACTACGTGGACAACTTGAGCCTCGCTCGACTCGCCAAAGGGCATGTATTCGCAGGCACCCGCCGAGACAACTTCGGGAAGCGCACGTACGCGTGCCATTACCTGATCGTAGAAATTCCGCACCTGTTCATCGCCGTGGTACTTGGAGGGAGGGACTACTAACTGCGTCGCCAGAATGTTTCGTGGCTGAAATCCCAGATCGCTCAAGAGCATGTGCGCAAAGCTTTCGACTAGAAGCACAGTTGAGATCAACACGACAACCGCCATCGCAATTTCACCTACCACAAAGGCGCGCCGCAATCGTGCGCCACGCCGGCTGCCGGAGACCTGCCCGGCGGCATCTTTCAAAGCGCGCGAGACATCTAGGCCCGAGTTTTCAATCGCGGGTGCCAGACCGAACACTGTGCCGCAAATGAGTGCGATGCCAAGAGTGTAGGCGAGCGTCGTGAAGTCGAGGTCCGCCCGGCCATAATTGACAAGGTAACCGCGAATGTGGGCAGGAATGGCTTTTGCGATCCAGTTCACGCCCCAGGCGGCGAACAGCACTCCCGCGGCGCCGCCAACTGAAAAAAGAAGCAGGGATTCGGTGAGCAATTGGCGAATCTGCCGCCCGCGCGAAGCTCCCAGCGCGCTCCGAACGGCGAATTCCTTTGTGCGTCGCGTGGCACGGGCAAGCATAAGGTTCGCAACGTTCGCGCAGGCAATTAAAAGCACCAGGCCGACGATCCAGAAACAGATCATCACCTGTAGCGTCCCTTCATTCTGCCCAATCTCGTAAGTCATGGTGCTGAGCAACATGGTTTGGTTCGTATTTGTTTGCGGAAATTGTTTTTCCAGGCGAGACGAAAAGGTAGCCACTTCTGCTCCGGCCTGTTTCTGCGTTACGCCCGGTTTCAGCCGGCCGAAAGCTTTGAACCAGGAGGTATTCCGATCGGCACTCTGCTTCTCGTCTAGCGCCAGAGGGGACCAGATATTGGCGATCCCCATAAGAGGGAATTGGAAATCAGACGGCATGACGCCGACTACCGTGTAGGTCTCACCCTGCAGCGTGATGGTGCGGCCAACGACGCCCGGGTCGCCGGCGAAACGGCTTTCCCACAAGCCACGGCTGAGAATGGCCACATGGCTTGAGGCAGGCTGGCCTTCCTCCGGCAGGAACGTGCGGCCCAGCAGAGGTTGCACGCCGAGCGTCTGGAAGAAATTCCAGCTGACCAGGCCGCCGTCTACGCGATCTGGCGGACCGTCGCTTGTAAGATTGAAATACCAGCTGGTCCAAGCGGCAACCTGCTCGAACGAAGTGTTCTCCTTCTCATAGTCAACAAAGTCCGCGCTGGACGTCACGCCATCGCTCGTCCAGCCTTTTTTCGTATCGTGTGAAAGGAAAACCATCAGGCGATCGGCTTGCGGATAGGCCAAAGGCTTGATCAGCCAGGCGTTGACGTAGCTGAACATGGCGGCATTGGCACCGATGCCAAGCGCTAAAGTGAGAATGGATATGACCGCGAAGGCCGGGCTTTTTGTTAGCATTCGAAGCCCATACTTCAAGTCTTGCCACAATGCTTCCATAGGCGATCCTCGCGGAATTAGCCTTGGAATCTGGAGCAAATCTTGGGCCTCTGGCTTTGGCCCGTATTTCTATGTAGGAAAAAGACTTAATGCTAGGAAGGAGCCAGCAAGAACGGTAGTTTTGCCCGCTTGTGGGATGTCGTGTAGCTGAATCGGACATTGCAGACCGGGCCCGCTTGAACATGGAAGCTAAAACATCCGCCAGCCATCAAGGCCCCTTCTGACTCACAACCGCTTCGTAACGACTAGTCCCTTCCTGCTCAGTTGCCTGCGACGCCGGGTTCATGCCGCTGCAGCCAGGATTGCAAAAGTGGCTGCTGGTGGGTGCGAACGTCGATGCAGCCGTTGATTTGCTCGAGCGTCAATTTTAATTCGCGTTCCGCTGCCGGAATCTTATGCTCGGAAAAGAACTGCTGTACTTCGTCGCGCTTGGCCGTGTCACAAAAAACGCCGGAGGCCTGTACCAGGGAAGCTTCGGAATAATTGCTGAGCTTGCTCTCTATCTCGGGCCAGTGCTGCCGGATAAAGTTCCAGGTGAGCTGGCGCCCAGCGGGATTTTGCATTATCGCTCCAATCACCCGTGGTGCGTCCTGCGCACGCATAGCAGGAGAAATTGCAAAATCAAGCGTGCGCGTCAGCAAAGCGGGCTCGCTGAACAGGCAAAGCGCCTGACCAAATAGAATAAATTCCTCCTGCGTCTTAATCTCGGCAAAATGAGCCAGGATTCGGTTGTAAAGCGCGGCGTCGCCGTCACGAACGGCACTGCGAACCGCGGTAAAAAGCAACGTTTGGTCAACCTGCTGGCCATTGAGGGCTTTGTCGAATAGATCCTTCGACATCTGAATGATCTTAGGATCGCGGCCCACCCCACCGAGAATGGTGAGCAAACTTCCGCGCAGCGAACGTGTTTCGTCTGAATCACCGGGAGCAGAAACCCAGCCCAGTTTGTCAGCCACAGGCCCAAACGTGGCGCGGACCCAAACCCGGTACTCCTCTCGATCTGCATCGATAAGCAGGTAATCGTCTGCGAACGTCAGTTGATTCGAAAGGTAGGTCATCACCGAGGCGGACGGATCGTCCTTCATATCTCGTGCCAGCTCTAAGACATCGCCCGCGGTCAAACGGTTCAAACTAACCTGCGCTATTACATCGTTCAGCAGCAAATACCGTTCGCCGGCCGAAAGCTCGTGCTCAGCCGTCGAAGAAATCAGCTTGAGGTTCTCCGCATCGTATCCGGAGCGGTAGTAGCCCCGAGCGCCTGCGTTGCCGAAGATTGCAGTTCCGCATCCCGGAAGAACGACCTCCTGTTGTTTGGACCCCAACAGTTGGCACTTCTCATCTTTTCCCATCTTCAAGCAAACAGGGATTTGCCACTGCTCTTTCGACCCCGCTTCAAATGTCGCGCGATCGGAAAAATAACGCTGCTGAGAAAGCGTGACTTTGGTTTTCCCGCCCTCGCATGCTGTACGCATGGTTACCAGCGGCACGCCCGGTTGCTTCACGAAACTTTCCATAATGCGGTCAACCGGCTGGTGCGACACCTGCGTAATTTCATTCCAGAAATCTTCCGATGTAGCGTTGGCATAAGAATACTTCGCCAGGTAAGAATTCACTCCCTTGCGAAAAACGTCTCGGCCCACATCGCCTTCCACCATCGAGAGTACCGCGGCAGCCTTGTTGTAAGTAATGCTGTCGAACAATTCCTGAATCTGTGCCGGGGTTTCGGCATGAGCTTCGATCGCACGCGTGGAGCTGAGCGAATCGGTGTCCATCGCGCCGGTGCTCGAACTTACGGCGTCGGTCTGCAGGTTCCACTCGGGCTTCCACGCTTCCATGGGCTTGAACGCCATCCAGGTAGCGAAGCCCTCGTTAAGCCAAACATCGTCCCACCATTTCATGGTCACTAAGTCGCCGAACCATTGATGCGCAATCTCGTGCGCGATCAGGTCTTGGGCGACTATCTTTCTCAGGAAATATGAAGATTGCTTTGGATCCACAAAGATCAAATCGCGGGAAATGATGCATCCCGTATTTTCCATCGCGCCCGCGGAAAAATCCGCAACGCCCAAAATATCCAGCTTGCCGTAAGGGTATTTAATGCCAAAGTAATGATCGTAGAACTTCAGACTAAATTCGGCAGCTTCCAGCGAAAACCCGGCATATTGTTTTTTGCCCGGAACTCCGCACACACGAATTGGAATATCGTCGGCGCTTCCTTCCAGGCATTCCCAATCGCCCACCGCCAACGCGACCAGATAGGAAGACATCTTGGCCGTGGTGGAAAACTTCAGCGTATGTTTACCATCGCCCGGACCCGGCGTGTCCGAAACAATCTTGCCATTCGAAATGGCGGTGTCGCCTTTGTCGATGATCGCGGTGATGTCGAATGTAGCTTTGTAAGAAGGCTCGTCAAAGGAGGGGTACATTCGGCGCGCGTCGGTATTTTCGAGCTGCGTGATTGCATATTTCCGGTTGTTTGCCTTGCTCAAATAGAGACCACGGAGCTGGCCGTTTAATATGCCGGTATACCGAACATGGATTTCGGCTGGTCCGGCAGCGAGCTGCTCCGCTACTGTAAAAGTAGCAGTCTCATTCTTTTCATCGCTGGTTACTTGCGCGGTCTGGCTTTTGCCGCCGGACGCTATCGTTACTTCCGCGAATTTGATCTCCAGCGCGTTTAACGTAATTGACGCGGACGGTTTTAGTAACCGGATGTGGATCGTCTCGTCGCCTGCAAAATTCTCGTTGGCAAAATCCGGCGTGATGGTCAGCTGATAGTGCTCAGGAGTAGCGAGATTCGGAATCCGTTGGGCAAATGCGGGGATTGCGAACGACACCACGTTCAATACTATTAGTGCAAATCCGATTCTCTTCATACTCACCCCTTTTGACAATCGCTTCATATGCGACAGCCATACCGCCGCTGAAGCATTAATAAACTAGCTTCCAAGCCGGCAACATCCGCGGATTTACGCCCTAAATGCAGAGCAACTGTCCTACCTCTGCATTGCTTTCTAAAGCTATGGCAGGAAAACTCTTAAGGTCCTGACCTCTCCAACCCTGCCGAAACGCTGTTCGATACTGGGAGCGCCTGTCCCGAACCGGACATCGATAATGCCATCAAATTCCTAATACGGTATCGCCAGTGATTTTGTTTCAAATTCAACACGGGTTCTTAACAGCTTTCGACGATTTTTCTTGTAGCTCTGCCAAAAAGGAAGTCGATACTCTGGTTCATTGACCTACAATTGACTCCCCAGCCTTTATCTGCGACGTTCGCTAAATATTCTCTGGATCGGAGGAATTATGAAGATCTCACACATTCTTTTAATCCTGGTTGCGTTTTTCGCCCTAGTCTCGGCAACTCGAGCGGATTCGCTCACGATGCGCAACGGCGATCATCTGACCGGGACCATGGTTACCTCTGACGCCAAAAATCTCACTCTCAAGACGGATTACGCGGGCGAGATAAAAATAAGTTGGGCCTCCGTGAGAGAAGTTTCTTCAGATAAACCGCTCTACGTCGTTGCCTCCGGGGAAAAAACCGTCAACGGCACGATCACCTCCGAGGGCACGAACCTGATCGTGCATACCGCCGGCTCGGGCGAAGTCCGAGTGCCTCTCGCACAGGTCGTCGTTGTCCGCTCCGCAGATCAGCAAGCCGTGTACGAAAAGAGTTTGCATCCGTCTCTCGTGGAAGGATGGAAAGGGGGAGTGACTTTGGGCTTCGCCCTTGCTCGCGGAAATAGCGATACCACCAATCTGAACACAGGATCCACTGCGGATCGCAAAACCCTCAAGGACGAGCTGACCATCTATGAGTCCTCCATTTACTCAACCCATGGAGGCAAGAATAGCGGAGTCACCGCCAATGAAATTATGGGCGGAATAAAATACGATCGAAACTTCACAAAAAGACTGTTCGGATTCGTCAGCGGTGACTTTACTCATGACGAATTGCAGGGTCTGAATCTCCGTTCGATTTATACCGGAGGACTGGGCTGGCATTGGATCAATCATCCGAATACAACCTTTGATTTGCTGGGCGGCATTAACTACACCCGTGAAACTTACAGTGGCGGGTCAACCTCCACTACTCCTGGCGTCAACGTAAACCGCAATTTGCCGGGCATCACCGCTGGAGAGATTTTTATGCACAAATTTGGTTCTTCGACAGTGGTCACGCAGGACTTTTATTTTTATCCGGACTTGAGCGACACAAACCAATACCGCTTTTCGGTCGATGCGGGCTCCGTCACAAAAATCAATAAATGGCTGGGTTGGCAGCTAAGCTTCAGCGACCGCTATGTCACAGATCCGCCGATCGCGGGAACAAAAACCAACGACGTAATTTTGTCAACTGGCCTCAATGTGAGCTTCAACCATTAGAACCGGCACCGAGTAAACGATCGTAGGCCGGAGTGATGGGAAGCTCGCGAAATAGTGCGAAGCCCTCGCTCCTCTCCGCTCACGGATTCTGTATTGTCACGTCTATGGAGGCACAGACTCCGAATGGACTTCTCACAGCTCAGTTGCGTCGCCGGGAGAAAAAAATGAAGATGCGGAGGGCTTGTCTTGTACTGTTGCTCATAGCGGGCGGAGCAAACCTAACGCACGCCCAGGGAAAAAAGTCGGCGTGCCAATCGCCGGAATACCGTCAGTTCGATTTCTGGCTGGGGGATTGGGACGTTCATTCGCCCGACGGGCCATCCGTCGGTCGCAATCTGGTGACCTCAGAGCAGGATGGCTGCTTGCTAATAGAACACTGGACCGCATCGACCGGCGGGGAAACCGGGACGAGTTTCAATTATTACGATGTGCGGGACAAGAAATGGCATCAGCTTTACCTGGATAACTCCGGCAACGCCGGCAACTTCCCCGCGATGGGTGGTAATTTGATCGATGGGAAGATGGTTCTGGTCAGCGATGAAAAGCAATCCCCAGTCTTCCGCTGGACTTGGTACCTCCTCGCTCCAGGCAAAGTCCGGCAAATGGCCGAGAAATCGGATGATGGCCAGAAATCCTGGAAAATTATTTGGGATTCGGTGTATGTGAAGGGCGGTACTTCTTCTCCCGCAAAAAAATAGAACACGGCTCGCTGACGGATGGTGAGATTGGAGGGCCTGGGTAGACTTGAACTACCAACCTCGCCCGATCAGGGGCTGAGGCGATCGATGCTTGCGCAATGACTCAAAAATCCGCGGGAAAGCCGGTGAGTGGAATCGTAGGCTGCTCTGTATGATTGTGCACCGCTCAGCGCATCTTGACGCCAATCTAAAACACTATACTTAAGGCGGCTACTTTACCTTTGGGTCGGGATTAGGAATGCTCCAGGTATTCTCTCATCCAACGTCGCAAGAATTGCGCTCTTCGCCTTGGCGAGTTGTACGAGATGGCCGTCCGTGGTTTGCTTTGCAGTCTTGACCCAAGCCGGATTGTGCGAGACATCACGATCGTCGGGAATGAAAGTAAACTTCAGGGAACTTCCCGCTTTAAGGCGGAGTAATAGGGTACGTGCGTGGGCGATAGTGAATCCATACTGCGTTGCTTGTGCGAGCACCCGCACGAACCCAAGTTCAGTAATCGAGCAAGTTGCCAGTTCCGGAACTCCCCTAGAGGCCAGAGTGTGCACCCAGCCAGCAACGCGCTCGTGGAATTCGTGCTGGAGGAAACCCAACGCAACAAGACCGTTTACGTCGAGAAGATACTTCATGGGAAGTCGGATAAAATCTCAGAGACCTGTTTGCTGCTCAACACTTGAGCGTCTGGACCCGCACTCAGAACCGGAAGCCCTGTTATGGGGTCCACGACAATACTTGCCTTCCGTGCGCGCGGGCTTCGTGGTGTCAACACAATGCGTCCACCCTCCACCTTCGCGTCGAGCAGGTCTCCCGTCCGGAGACCAAGTTTGCGGCGAATCGGACCGGGAAGAACGACCTGACCCTTCGTTGAAACTTTGGTTTCCATGGTAAGACAATCTTACCTTAGTTTGTCTTCGATAGCAACTCTACGCCTGATTGAGTCTGAAGCTTCGGCGCTCTCATTCCTGCAAGAATTGAGATATTCTTTCGGTGACTCGGATCGGCGCATTTGAGAAACCAGTCCGGGTTTCGGTTTTTACTTGACATGTCGTATAGGTCTATACGATTATACAAATGGCAACCTACTCTACTGTTGAAGTCGCAGAGCTGGTGGATGTTAGCTGGGACACTCTCAATCGTTGGATACGGGAGAAGAAATTCACTGTCCCTCCTATCAAGCTTGTAGGACGAGTCAAGGTTCGTCTATGGACTCCAGCCGAAGTAGATGAGGTTCGAAAGTACAAAGAGCAGCACTATCAGGGTAAGGGTAGTCAGAAAAAGCGAAAGAGACGAACCAAGTAAACACGCGGGACGCGCCGGTGCTGAAACACCAAACGCGCCCCTGAGCAAGGTAGCACGTCTGAGGTGCAACGATGCCTGCAAGAGACGTTATCTATTTCCCCTTCCGCCCGCAACTCACCTCTCGCTCATTTTTTCCACACTTGCTCCCCCCCAACCCCGCCTCAGAATCTCCTCCCTAGCT
>Ga0073928_10007770_pt1 | contig 13742 bp, 11 predicted proteins | sample PaiPotPPA55metaG_FD_76969 | JGI IMG/M metagenome (GOLD analysis project Ga0073928, IMG submission 76969) | Iron sulfur acid spring bacterial and archeal communities from Banff, Canada, to study Microbial Dark Matter (Phase II) - Paint Pots PPA... ... | reverse complement strand
TGTCGGCAGGCTGAGTCCAGGCAGCAACCCCGATGTAAGGCATATCAACTGATTCCCTGCCCTCACTTCGTTTCGCTAGAAGTGCGTAGACCGTGGACGACGGAGCAACATCAATCGTGTGTGTCTTTAAGATGTACGCGGAGCTGTCAGCGAGCGCGGAGAAAGGCAATAGATGCAGGGAACCATCGGGAATAATCACGAGGTCGGTTTTTTCCGTGTACTGCTTGATGGGCTTCAGCAACTCCGAAAAGAGTTGCTGTGCGAGGTTTCGGTCTTCCTTCTGGTCGTGAAGTTCCTTTCTGTAGTGGCCGGCGTCTGTTTCGATGATGCTCTTAGATGGCAGACGGTACGGCGTCACGGTATCGTGGGTGATGGCGAAAGCGTAGGAGTTGGGCTCTGCGAGAACGTATTCGATGAGAAGTGTGTTCGGGTGTAAGCAGCGCTGAAGCTCCTTCAAAGGAACCGGGTGCGCGATGGTCTGCTGCGTGAGAGCGCTAGGGCTGATTTTCAGCTCAGTACTGTAGATCGCACTTGTGAGGGCAGCTCTTTTCACAGGATCATCCGTGTTGATCAGGGCGACGTTTAGTCCGGTCAGTTCCCTCTCGTCCGGTGTCGGCGCATGAACGGGTTGGCTGGCGTGATGTTCAATGGCCTCCGTTTCAATGCGGCCCCGCACCTTTTCCAGCACTTGCAAGGCTTGGTCGTAGTGTTTTTCAGCCGATAGAGTTGCGAAATACCCGGAGTAAACATCACTCATTTCTGCAAGCAAGTAACGCTCAATGTTCGTTGTCGCTGCGTGCTGGATCATTTCATCGACCAGGGCAACACTCTTGCGATATAAGGCGTCGGCTTCCTCAGCGTGGCCCATTTTCACGGTGATCTCTGCTTTGATTGCGAGATTGCGCGGGGCTAAATAGAGCTCGTCGGCAATGTGCGTGTTCGCTTCAATGGCTGCATTGATCGCACCCAAGGCAGCGGGAAGGTTGCCGGTGTGTTCGTAGGCTTGGGCGAGCAATCCTCCAGCGTCAGTGATGTCCCGGTAGTTCTCGGTTGTCGTGGAATTTGAAACTGCTTCTTTGTAATCGGAAATGGCCGCGTTCCAATCTCCCCGTTCTCGATTGATCGAACCTCGCGAGATGTACACCTGCGACTTGTGTTGTTCGTAGACCGTTCCCTGAAGTCGTGCAAGCGAAGCGTTGGCAAGAGCCAGGGCAGAATCGTACTGCTTGAGGCCTGTGAGTGCGTCAATCTTCGCGTAAACGGCGATGGATGGGTACGCTAAGGTGGAATCCGAGCCTGCAATCTTGATCGCCTGGTCAAGCGGAGTCAACGCCTCCTTATAGCGATGGAGTTGTACCAGGCCGGCTCCAAATACGCTCGCGTATCGAACCGTCGCGGCTGGATCGCGTTCGACCTTGGAAAGCCCCCAGGCCCGAACAACCAGCTTTTTGGCCGTCTCCGTATCTCCCAGAAAGAACGCGGCAATTCCCTGCTCTCCCTCTGCTCTTGTGGCTAGTTCTAAGTGTCCCTGCTTCAGTGCCAGAGTCTTTACATCTTCCCAGGTCGCCCGTGCCTGCGCCGCGTCGTAATTTGTCTCCAGCATCCCCCGAATAGTGAGGATACGCAATCTTGTTTCGGCATTCTGGGCCGTCGGCTGAGCGAGGTCTCGCGTGAGTTGGAGAATTTTGGCCGGGACGCTTCCAGACTCGTCTGGGGGGACCTGACTCACTTCGGCATAAAGTGCTTTATCTGGCCGGTTCTCGGCGACAAAGAGGCGCTGGGCCTTTGCATAAAGTGGAGCGGCGGGGACCCAGAGGTTTCCCCAAGCCAAAGTGTCAGCTCGATCGAGCAAGCCATCTGCCGATTCCGCCGGGGCCCAAGTATGGTGAGGAGAGATTGCGTAAAGATATGATCCAACAGCTATTAGGAGGGTCATACCAAGGATTGCTGTGATTCTCTTTAGGACCAGGGGGAACGACATGACTCCATTTTATGAAAGTGCCGAACCTTCTCTCCTGTCGTGAATCGCCTGCACCTGATTCTCGGTTTGTGCCAGCGCACCTCTCTATGGAGGAATCAAGGCGATTACTAGAGAGGTTGGCTGGCACGACTTCGACCTAAATGCTCTGTTTGCAGCATTTCTGATGCGTTTTCCACACCTGACATCCAGTATTTTTGCCAGCGCACCTCTCGCTCAGACAAAATTAGCGGCATTGGGGTGTCAAAAATCGCGGAATAGAGAGGTTGGCTGGCAAAATGAGCGGCTAGGAGCGCCCTGTAGGGGTATGAAATCCATCCGAAAGAAGCATAGAGAGGTTGGTTGGCACGAAATAGAGAGGCTCGCTGGCAGAATAGAGAGGTCTGTTGGCAGAAAGCGAGAGGGACACTGGCACCGTTCCCGAGAGGTGTGCTGGCAGCCTTAGAGAGGTGCGCTGGCAAAGATAGAGAGGTGCGCTGGCAAAGATTAGGCTCTAAACATAAGCACAACAGTCACTTGCGAAAGCCTACAGTACTTAAAGATTTTCATAGCATTTGCTTTTCTTATAGTATTCACCAAGCAACAACATTTCACGCGATGTCAAAATTACCGCCCCACAAAACGGAACGCCAAGCGCCATTGTTGCCTGTTGCTGTTGATCCTGATTTGGTTCGTTTCGAAAAGAACCTGCTGTCAATCGGATTCTTTGGCGCCAACGACTCGCGCGATAAGAGCCGCACCTCTCGGCGCATCGAACAGGTCGTCTTTCGTAATGGGCACAAGGTCAAAGTTGCCGCTGAGTTCCGCGGGTCGGAGCAGCTTGGACTTCCTTCTACGACCGACCGAGATAAGTTCATTGCTTTGCTAAAGATACTCAGTGAAGAACGCGGCAAGATAGGTCAGATTGCGAATCCGATCCGCTTTAGCGGCTATCGCATGATTCAGGAGCTGGGCCTGTCTCGCAATGGAGAGATCTACGAAGAGATTGTGCGTTGGGGTAAACGCATGACCGATACGACGATTACCTCGGAAAAGGTAGTCTTTCGCGCCGCGAAGAAAGTTTATTCAGATGAAGTGCTGCACGTTTTCCGCTCGTTCAAACGGACAGGGGAGAGCAATCTCAACGGAACAGATCGGCAAGAGCATTACGAGGTAATGCTCGAAGACTGGCTCATCGAGAACCTCAATCAGCGGTACGTCATTCCTGAAGATTTCAATGCGTATAAGATGCTCACGCGGCCGACTGCGAAGGGCATCTTTGGCAATCTGCATCTCTGGTTTCATGCGAGCCAGGGGAGGCAGGTCGAAAAGGACTACGCGGAGCTATGCAATCTGCTCAACGTGCAGGTCTATCCTCATTTATCGAAGATCAAATCCACCATGGGCCTTGCGCTGAATGAGCTCGTGAACATCAAGTACCTGGACAAGTGGGCCGTGCAGCCGATGTCCAGCAAAGACGGGTACAAAATTGTGCTTGCGCCTGGTCCTGCGTTGATGCGCGTTCTGCGTGAGTCATATCCGGAGCAGCGTGAATTGCCAGCAGCTAAATCGGAGGGATCGAAGCTTCCCTCGTCTCCGGAAGACGAGGCGATCCAACTCCTGAAGAAACATGGCATTGTGCCCTCGAAGTGTACCGCGTTAGTCGATCGCTTCGGCCCTGACCTGGTCTGCGATACGGTCGAGTACCTCGAATCGCAGATGAGTTCTGGTAAACGCAACGGGGTCGAGAATCCTGCCGGTCTTATCATCTACTCGCTTGAGAAAGAGCTTCCCGTTCCTGCTGGATTCATCACTAGCCGCCGGCGCGAATTGATGCTGCAAGCCGCCGAGCGCGATCGCGCAAAGGAAGAGGCGCGACAGGCTTTGGAATCGGCCTACATGAGTTGGAAAGACGGCAAGCGTCAAGAGGCATTGGCCGAACGCTATTCGGACGAAGAGCTCGAAGCTAAAATCTCCGAAGTCGTTAAGAAAAATAGCAAGAGTGACGTGTTGTTCCGGCGCGTACAGCCTGGGCAGCATCGAAATTTAGCTTTGCAGCTCATTATGAAAGAGATTCGCGAGAGCCTCGCACTTCCCTCTTTCGAGGAATGGCAGTCGCAAAGCGGACAGATTGACCTCTTCCCGTCAAACTGAGTAAAAAGCCTCCCACCAACCTGCGATAAGCGATATAGCTGCGACAAACTTGCGATAAACAATATCGCAAGTTTAGTTACGTTTTATGGACATTTCCTGCGATAAACTATATCGCAGCAATATGGTTGCGATATAGTTGAAACAATGCAATATCGCAGCAACAATGCAATATCGCAGCAACAACAAATATCGCTTGGAGGGCCGTATGCCTGTAATTGCAGTCTCTAATCCCAAGGGCGGGGCAGGGAAGAGCACAACCACTCTGCTACTTGCAACGTATCTCGCTCAAAGCGGAGCGTCCGTGTGTGTTCTCGATGCAGATCCGAATCAGCCGATCATGGATTGGAAGACGAATGGGCTATCGAAAACGACTTTGAAGGTCATTGGCGGAATCAAAGAGTCGAACCTAATGGAGGTGCTTGACGCGCAAAACGATCAATTCGTTTTCATCGACCTGGAGGGAACCGCCAGCGTTCTCGTATCCCGTTCTATTGCGATGTCGGATTTCGTGATCATCCCGGTACAGGCCAGCGCCGTTGACGTGAGGCAGGCAGGGAAAGCAATACGGGCCGTCAAAGATGAAGAGAAGGTAGCCCAACGGTCGAACTTGCTGCGAAAGATTCCTTACCGCGTGCTGATGACGCGCACGCCTGCGCCGGGTGCTCCTGTTTCCTCGGTACAACGCCAATTAGAGTCTGAATTGGTGGACGCGAAGGTGCCTCGCTTTCGTACGAGCCTTGCGGAACGTCTTGCTTACAAGGCGATCTTCGTTGAAAGGCTTACTCTCGCGGAGTTGGGTGAGCATAAGGTCGGAAATCTCGAGGCCGCCTATCAAAATATTCATGAATTGGTAGAGGAGCTGGTTGAGACGCTCCGCGAGCTCGACAGAAATGAGGTGTCTAAATGAGCAGTAAATTTGGCCTCATAGATGACGCTGACGACGCTGTAGCGCGACCAGAGGGAAAGATTGATCTGTCGGGCTTTGCCCCGGTTCAGAAAAGGCCGCCTATTGATTTCGCTGAGGTGGATGCGGCTGCGGCTCCGCATGGATTTGTGAGCCGCGAGGCCACTCCTGTATTGACAGAGGCAGCTACGCACGGCAGACGACGACGCGCAGTGCAGTCTGAACCAACACGTCATTTGGCAGTGCGAATGGTACAGTCCCAGTACGATCGGTTCGTCGGCTACGCTGATCGCTACAAGCTGACCTATCACGACGCAATTACGAAGTTGTTGGATGCAGCAGGGGAGTAGCACCGCTGCCTTCGCGCGGTACCCAAATCACAGACCATATCGAACAGCGTTTAACTTTGGCGCTGGCTACGGAGCTCTGCGAGGAAGGCCCGCAGATCATCATCTTCTACATAGGGCGGTTTGGCAGGGGGTTCCAAGACCGCTTGCACCTGGGCGAGGTCGTTCTGCATCGCCTGTGCGAGTAGCGTCAAACTCTCCAGCATGGCGACCGCAGAATCGGCGGTAATCTCCAGTCGCCCTGGCGACAGGGAAATGTGTGCGGGCAGGTCTCTCAGCATGACGCTGCGGAGATCTGCCGGCAGAGCAATTCTCAATGGTTTCGGAGAGGGGGGCGCGTCGGCTTCGAGGACTCGGGATCGAAACGCCTGGTCGAAATCCGGCGTGGCAATCATGACGTCCAGGAAGCTGAGTAGGGAACTGCGTTCGACGAAGTGGGCTCCGCCGACGGGCTGCACCTCTCCGATGACCTTCATGAGCGTCTGGGCTGTGACGCGGCCGACGCCGAAGAGTTCTTCCAAGTCCACGCGGCCCCAGGTTTCGGTCCGGGCGTGCGCGGCGCGCTCCCGGATGGAGTGCAGTTCGCGCGACCATTTGACGGGGCGACCCAAGCGAAAACCTCAGCTTTCCAGCACTTTCAGTATACCGGGATTATTGGCACACCTGCCAAAAACTCTTCTTTGGGACAGTGCGCGACTCCATATAATTACCTACGACAATGTATGTTGTCGTGCTAATATTCTGTCCGTGACCGAAATTACGACTTCCGCGGCTCTCAGCGTCCACACGCCCGACCTAGCAGGGCAGGGAAGTGGGCAGGGCGGCGGGCACGGTCCGACTCAGGCCCTCACCTCCGCCCAGACGGAGCTGCGCCGCATGGTGCTGGAGGCGGTGGTCTCGCCCCACACCCGCCGCAACTACGGGAAGGCCCTCGACGACCTCTTCCTGCTCGCGGCCGGCCGTCCGCTGAGCCGGGCGCTGCTGATGGAGTACCGGGCGGCTATGGACGCGCTCTCCCCCTCGACGGTTAATGTCCGGCTCTCGGCCGTCCGCAAGATGGTCTCCGAGGCTCGGAAGAACGGGATGCTGGGGGCCGAGGAGGCCGCCAACCTGACCGAGGTCCCCAATATCCCGCAGAAGGGAACCCGCCTGGGAAATTGGCTGACAAGGGAGCAGGCAAGGGAACTGCTGGCCGTGCCCGACCGGACGACGCTCAAAGGCAAGCGGGATTACGTCCTCCTGGCCATCCTGGTCGGCTGCGCCCTGCGCCGGGAGGAGCTCGCCATGCTCGATGTCGAGACGATCCAGTTGCGGGAAGGGCGGTGGGTGCTGGCCGATCTTGAAGGAAAAGGGCGCCGGGTTCGCACCGTGGCTGTTCCGGCATGGGTGAAGCAGGGAATCAACATCTGGATGACCGCCGCCGGCGTGGAAGACGGCAGGCTGCTCCGGGCCGTGACCAAAGGCGGCAAGGTCAAGGAGAGCATGAGCGGCTGGGCCGTCTGGTCGGTGGTCGAGCAGTCTGCCAAGGTGATTGGGATCGAGCGCTTCGGGGCCCATGACCTGCGCCGAACCTGCGCCAAGCTCTGCCGAAAGAACGGCGGAAATATCGAACAGATCAAGTTCCTGCTCGGCCACTCCTCCATCCAGACCACGGAACGCTACCTCGGCTCCGAGCAGGAGATCGAGATCGCGGTGAACGATAATCTAGGTCTATGAGCGATTCATGCCCTATAAGGGGTCCCGTCAGAAAACGGGCAATAGAGCACGCTAAGGCGACGTTCAGGTTGAATAGCCGTACCGTTATCGAAGGATAGTTACTGGATGTATCTTTTGTTTGGTTAACGCCTCATCTCCCTTCTGAGGGGGCCAAGTAGCAATAACCTGATTAACGATTCGATAAATATCGCCGTCCGAATCGAGAGCATGTTCTGAGGCACGTTGAATCCAGCGGACGATGCCATTGCGATCAGTCGCAATTAACAATGGAAAGTCCGTAGCGGCGAATTCAGCAAGAGTTTCGGTAGGGACGATCAGCGTAGGTGTGCCTTCGAGCGCGGGCTCAGGAATCGTTCGGACTCCAGGTCGCTGGTCTACCTGAATTCTTTGGCGGCGAGTCTGTTGACTGTTTCTAGAGTTCACAATCACTGTAGACTCTCCTGGCAAAGCTAATGGGCGCGCATCGGAAGAACGCGCCTGAGACATGATTAGAAAAAAGCGAACCTGAGCGCTTGCCAGCTCTTCGTATTTTGCTTTCGAATTTTCGCCGAGCTTGATGCACTGATTACACCAATCGGGAAAGAGCATAAAAACAGCCGCATTCTCAAACCGCGTATTTAGTTCTTGTGGCAAAGCTCCGGCCGGCGACAAGAGCGAAATCACCGGCTTCAATACTGGGAGGTGTTGTCCCAATAACGCATACTGTCGTCTCTCCTCTCCTATGTACATTGCATCTTCCGAGGATATATTTGCCGGTACGGAAGCCTCCAGCTCTGCATAAGAGGTAGCGGCCGCCTGGGGCTGATCTATCAGCTGTTGGTACAGCGGAAGCGCCAGGGCATCGTGGTAAAGGGCGTAGAGAGAGAGAGGAGCAGCGACATTCGTAACGCTAGTTGATTCAGTACCGCCGGACGCACTGAACGATTTGATCCTTTCTAGGATGCTGGGCTCACGTTGTTTCAGGAGGTTCAGCGCCTGAGGCATCCGCGTGAATCGAATTGCTTCAGTTGTGCTGTTCGTCGCCTCCGAAGCGAGTCCATCGTAGCGCACGGTCTGTAGCATTTTTTGAGATGCAGTTAGCGCACCGTCTATATCCTGAAGGGCCAAGCAAGCCAGAACCTCATAGTCGTATGCAAGCGATACATCGGACGAGCTTTTAGGGGGTACCCCGACGACATGTGACACTGCAGCAATGTACTTAGAAGCTGATAGGTGAACCGGTTGCCATTGCAGAGAAAATGCGCAAAGACGTGCGAGAGCTAGAAGATCCGATGTAGCACTTTGATCGGGGTCTCTTGCAACACATTCAGCCTTAGCGTTTTCGCGGGCTACCTTCAATGCGTCCAGCTCTACTTCCGACCAGTTCTGCGGCGAACGGCGCGTGATTTCTAATGGTCGAATCGACCGTTCATAGGCAGCTTGGGGGGACAATTGAGTGTCGGATTTAAGTGGATCTTGAGCGGGCGCTTGAGCACTGAGTCCTTTCAACAGGACCAACACCAACAACGTGCACAATGTGGTGTGCCTCATGGGCGCCCCTTTCCTGTCGCCATAATGGAAGTAATCGCACCCACCATTGTTTGCCAGCGTTCATGATCGGAGAGAAGCTGTTGTTTCCCCTTTGTGGTGATTGTGTAAAACTTCGCGCGCTGGTTGCTATCGGTCACTTTCCATTCGGACTTGACCCAGCCATGTCGCTCCAGCCGGTGCAAGGCCGGATAAAGTGAGCCAGTTTCTATTTGAAATACCTCGCTCGAATTGAAGCGAATCGCCTGCGCGATACCATAGCCGTGCATCGGACCCCATTGCAAGGTTTTGAGAACGAGCATGTCTAACGTCCCTTGCAGCAGTTCGATCCGATTCTTGTAGGACTTTGATGGAGTCATGCGGTATTGAGCCCTCTCCTCTGTTAAACCGAACCTGTCTGGCGCAGTTCCGGGAAAATAACGCGTTGTGGTGTACTGGGAACTACGATCCTCTACAATGGCCTATGTTCCTCATTAGAAGCATCGAAGCAAGTACGGCTATTGTTCAAACTTCTAGGGTTGCTAGAGCACTCCCATTTGCCCAGTGCCCAACACGCTGAGGACCGGATACATTTTTGATCACTCAGCTCTCAACGCCTCAATTGGGTTGACCTGCGCCGCTCGTCGAGCGGGAAGATATGCAGCCAGAGCTCCGCTAAAAGAAAGCAATACGATTGCTGCTGCGATTGTCCAGCCATCATGCATGCTCACACCGAATAGATATGCACGCAGAAGACGGCCGGCAACCAAGGACAGGCCGGTACCGAGTACGAGTCCTGGGAGCAGCATGGTGCCTGCATGCCGGAACACCAACCATAGCAGCCCGCTTCGTGAAGATCCGAGCGCGATCCTCACACCCATCTCTCTCGTACGCTGCGTGACCGCCCACGAGAGCAGACCGTAAAGCCCTGCAATCGAAAGCAGCAATGCTGAAGCACCAAACCCCTCAAGAAGGCGTGCAGCCAGGCGCTGGTTCCCAAACGAATCCTCAACAACCTGGTCCATAGTTGAAAAGGTGCCGTTTGCCATCTCAGGACTCAACTGACGGAGTATCGAGCGGAGATCGGGGATCATCGTACCTGGGGCCTCATCAGTGAGTACGACGAGATCCATTCCAACCGTGGATGGCTTATAGAAAGCGCTATCGGGTGTCAGTTGAGGAAGGCATACTTCGACCTCCGGTTGAGATTGCTCAGCGAGTGAGACCTGGCGGTCATCGTCCAGGACTCCGATGATGTAGGTTGGTGTATTTTTCCTAACATTCATGAATCGTTGCCCGATAACAGCGCTCGGATTGTGTCGGTCAGGCGAATAAAGCTCCGCAAAGGCACGATTAACCACGACAACAGGCTGCGAGGTTGCAGTATCCTGGTCGTTAAAAAAACGGCCCGCTAGCATTCTGAATCCAAATATATGTTGGATCGATGGGCTTACGGGCTTTAGCATCGCGCTTATGTTCTTACCATTCATCAGCAGGGTTAACTGAATATTGACTCCATGATCAAGAGGCACATCTGAGATGTAACCTGCATCCTGAACGCCGCGGAGTTGTTTCACCCTTCGAAGCATCGGTTCATACAAGTTCACGACCATGTCTTCGCTCGAATATTTGTAAGAAGGAATTGACAAATGGGAAATGATGATGCTGTCCGTGCGATATCCGAGGGGCACGTGGCGCAAGGCGTAAATGGTCCGGAGCAGCAAACCGCATGCAATCAGCAGTGCCAGTGACATCCCGACTTCGGCAATAACCAGTAGCCTGCGTGCGCGGTTCTGACCGCGACTACTGCCAGCCTGAGGCGCGCTCTGCCGGAGGGCTGGCTCGATCGCGCTGTGAGCGGAAAGGAATGCTGGCCACGCCGAGCATAACGCGGCCGTTAATACCGTCAAACCGCAAAGAACGGCGAGGATAGTGAAATTGAATCCGGTAGATGAGGCGACTTTTAGACTGCTGGGGATTATGCTGCCTGCGAGCCGAACAGCGGTGAACGCTAGCGCCGCACCCAAGAGTGTGGAACCGCAGCTGAAGACCAGACCCTCAACAAGGAACTGTTGCAAAATGCGTGAGCGGCTGGCTCCGAGCGCTCCGCGCATAGCGATCTCTCGCTGGCGGGCGATATTGCGTGCCAGCAACAGATTGGTGGCATTGACACTGGCAATGAGCCAGAGGACACCTGAAGCCATCAACAAAGCCAAAAGAGCCCTCTTCACGTCGCCTGCTACAAGGGAATCTGCGTAAGAACCAATGAAAACGCCGGAGTGATCCTGGCGGAGCTGTGCATCGGTGTAATCGGAGGAGATTCTCGCTTGTATTGTGTTCATCTCAGCGCTGACTGCGTTAATGCTTGCGCCATCCTTGAGCCGACCAACGACCGTGTAGTTCGGTGTGACGAGAGTACGGGTTTTATCCTTGTCACCAAGGACGAGTGGCACCCATACCTGCGGTGACGCGCCGCGCTGAGGGATTTCGAAATAAGGCGGCATGACTCCAATAACAGAATAGGAATCGCTATTAATCTTTACGACTTTTCCAACAATTGTGGGATCTGAACCAAAGGCTTCTTTCCACACTGCATCGCTGAGCACGACGGTGGCTGCGTTCTCACCGGCCGTAAAGCTGACATTCTCAGGTACAAAAGTATGACCAACGCTCGGGTCAACCCCGAGGACTGAAATGAGATTAGGACTGATGGTAACTGCGTCAATCTGAAGCGACGTCGTGTTCCCCTGAAGAAAATTGCGCCCGCCCATGGAGCCATAAAAGCCAAATTGTTGCAAGGAGATGCTCTGCTTTATCCATTGTTCGATATCGAGCCACGGTGCCCCCGCGTTGGTTGTTCTTTTCCCTCCGATCTCTTGAAGGACCACTAGCCGAGACGGGGCAAGGAACGGTAGAGGACGTAGTAGAACCTTGTCTACTACCGTGAACATCGCAGTTGCAGCAGCAATGCCGATGGCAAGCGTGCCAATGACGGTGGCAGCAAAGCCGGGAGAGCGCCGAATCTGGCGTAGTGCAAACTTAAGGTCCAGAAGCAGAGACTCAAACCTCATCGATCCCCACGTTTCGCGGGTGACGTCTTCAATGAGAGGTAGATTTCCGAACTCTCGGAGAGCAGCAACTCGTGCCTGCTGGGGTTCCTCTCCTTGCTCAATGCGGTCGTTGATCGCCATGTTTAAATGGCTCTCCAATTCGGCATTGAGGTCCTCTTTGCGTGCTTCGTGACGAAACATTCGACTCCAGGCAAACATTGAAACCCTCCCGCGCTCAACTTATTGAAGCGGACTGAAGAATATTTGAGATTGCCCTGATCCTCGTTTTCCACTGGACCCAGGTATGTGCAAATCTCTTCTTGCCGCTATCAGCCATCCAGAAGAATATTGCGCGCCGATTTCGGTAGGTTCAGAGGCGAAGTCTGTGGCGATCTGGGGGCTCAGGCAAGCCAAAGCGAATTGCTTAGCAGAAGCCTTAACGATGCTGAGGTCGCCAACATAAATCTGAAGAATAGTCACCTCGGCGGTACCCGAAACAGCTGCATGATACTCCGAGACGGCAGCTCTTCGTATGTCATGCAGTAGACAATCTACTGCAGTGGGCAGTAGACTGTCTACTCCCTAGAATTGGTTCCGAGGATTTAAAGCTTGTGGACCTTGTAGGCTGTGTAAACGTTCCGTCTCCGGTCGGCCTCAAGGCTCGACCAGGGATCGGTCGCGACATATCGCGGATTAAGGGAAGATTGGGCAGTTGCGGCGTTCGGGTGAGGCAGGAGTCAACGTGCCAAGGCGACAAAATTCGAAAAAGCAACTTACCCGGGTTGAACTCGGGATCATGCAGATTTTGTGGGCTGAAGGACCTGCGTCCGTTCAGGTTGTGCGCTTGCGACTCAGAAAGCCGCAAGCATACACGACCGTTCAGACCATGTTGAACATTCTTCACCGAAAAGGCTATGCCTCTCGGACTCTCGTTGGACGTGCTTACGAATATAAAGCCCTCGAGGCCCGTGATGCGGCCAGAGGAAATGCTGTCCGCGATTTGGTGAACAGGATGTTCAGCGGTTCTGTCGAAGAGCTCATCATTAATATGGTTCAAACGAAGCAGATTGATGGAACGGTACTGATAGAACTCGGCAAACGCGTGGCGAATCTTACTCGATCCACTGAACCGCTTCTGAGCTGTTCGAGTATCAATCCAAGCTCGGCCGGGGGACAGGAATCTCACGGCGGACAACCATGGGTCCCGTCAGAAAATGGACAATAAAAGCATGTTAAGGGTGGGCGGAGGCCGGAATCCACCGATAGAGGGTCGGCACGGAGACTCCGAGGTTGCTGGCTACGTCGCGCGGGGGCACGCCGCTGGCGAGCAGTTTTTTGGCCGACTTGATCTTGCTGTCGGTCATCTGCCGTTTGCGGCCTCCTCTGCGGCCAAGCTGGCGAGCGACTTCGAGGCCTGCACGGGTTCGCTCGATCGCCAGCTCCCGTTCCATCTCTGCCAAGCTGGCCATGACGTGGAAGAAGAAGCGTCCGGATGCGGTGCCAGTATCGATCGCATCGGTCAGGCTCTTGAATTGAACGCCCTGCTTGCGAAGTTCTCCGACTAGGTCAACCAGGTTCTTGACGCTGCGGCCAAGCCGGTCCAGCTTCCAAACGACCAGATAAATCATCTTTGGTCGCCCCTGGAATTGGAAGGCGGCATCTACTTTGGTTGCCAAATGAAGCGCCAGGCCAGGCTTCTCAATGAGCGCGCCGCCCGCATCAATCCTCAAACGACGCAACATTTTGCCGGCGCCGGTTCACCACCAGCCGCGTTACGTCCGGCCGGGAATAATGCCCGGCCTGATCGAAATTCTGCCGTTCGCGTCGAACTTCGTTGCGATCCAAAGTCGCCACCAGCAAGCATTCCGTGCCGACCGAGGGCGGGATCACCCATTCGCCATTGGGCGCGGCGATGCACGAGCCGCCGTTCGCCAGCACCTCAGGACAATCTGCGAGAATCCGGTCCAGATGCGGGGTATCGGCGGGAAAGTCTTCGCGGCGCATCAGGGCCGATACGGAAATCGTGTAGCTGCGCCCTTCCTTGGCAATGAAACGCCTGCTCCATGAGTTTCAATAAGAGGAAGTCCGGCAGCGGAGGAATCAGAGCA
>Ga0073928_10007768_pt1 | contig 13746 bp, 13 predicted proteins | sample PaiPotPPA55metaG_FD_76969 | JGI IMG/M metagenome (GOLD analysis project Ga0073928, IMG submission 76969) | Iron sulfur acid spring bacterial and archeal communities from Banff, Canada, to study Microbial Dark Matter (Phase II) - Paint Pots PPA... ... | reverse complement strand
GCGGCCATCCAGCGGGCACAATATGCCGATCGATTCTTTTCTCCGCGCCCTGGCGGCGGACCGGGGTAGCCAGGCGCTCGGCGTGGTTCTGTCGGGAACCGCCTCGGATGGGACGCTGGGACTGCAGGCGATCAAGGCCGCGGGCGGCGTCACCTTCGCGCAGGATGTGCGGACCGCAAGGTTCGATAGCATGCCGCGCAGCGCCATCGCAGCGGGTGTCGTGGATTTTGTCCTGCCGCCCGCCGAAATTGCGCAGGAACTGGTAGCCATCGCGCGCGTTTCTCATTTCGCGATCGAGCCTCGAGGGCCGATCAAGCCGCCCGGGAATCCGGAACTGGCCAAGATACTGCGGCTGGTGCGGATCGCCACGCGAGTGGACTTTACGCACTACAAGCCCAGCACCCTGACGCGTCGCATCAAGCGGCGCATGACCCTCCGCGGATTCGCAAATCTGGAAGACTACAGCCGGCATCTCGAGCAGAACCTTGAGGAAGCCAAGGAGTTGTGCGAGGACTGTCTGATCACCGTCACAGCATTCTTTCGGGAACCAGCAGTCTTCGAGGAACTGAAGACGAAGGTGTTCCCCGCGCTAGTCGAGAATAGAGCGGCCGGGGATCCCATCCGGATCTGGGTGCCTGGATGCGCCACGGGTGAGGAGGCTTATTCGATCGCCATCTGCCTGATGGAGTTCCTGGACGACAGAAAAGTGAGCGTTCCGTTCGAGATTTTCGCCACTGATGTCAGCGAAACGGCGTTCGCAAAGGCCCGCGCCGGCACATACAAGGACTCCGAAGTGGCCCATGTCTCGCCGCGGCGATTGGCGCGTTTCTTCACCAGAACCGAACGCGGATACCAGATCGCGAAAGTCGTCCGTGACGTATGCGTTTTTGCCAGGCACGACGTGGCCGAGGACCCGCCTTTCTCCAAGCTGGACCTCGTCAGTTGCTGCAACGTACTGATCTACCTGGGTGCTCTATTGCAGCGGAAGGTGTTGTCGATCCTGCATTACGCTCTCAAGCCAACGGGCTTCCTGGTAGTCGGTCCATCGGAGAGCATCGGCACACTGTCCGAGTCGTTTCATCAAGTGGAGAAGACTCACAAAATCTATTGCCTGGTGCCGGCCGCGGGTGAGCCGCCGCCGCGGGTGAGCCATGGCCGTCGGGCCGAAGGCCGGGTGGACCTCCCGCAGAGACCTGCCGAGGGCCGCGCCGCGCTGGAAGTGCTGAGAGAAGCCGACCGGCTAGTGCTGGCCGAACATGGCCCTCCTGGCGCTATCGTCGACGATGCCATGAACATTGTTCAGGTGCGGGGCCGCACCGCGCCGTACCTGGAGCTTTCGCCCGGCGAGCCGAGCCATAACCTACTGAAACTGGCGCGTGAAGGCCTAATAGCGGGCCTCGGTAAGGCCATCCAAACTGCCAGAGAATCGAACGCGGCAGCCAAAGAAGACGGGTTCCGGATCGAAGCGGAGGGCCAGTTAACAGACGTCGCAATTGAGGTGATCCCGTTTAGGGGCGCGTCCTCTTCCGAGGAACGCTACTTCCTGGTCCTATTCGAGGACGTTGAGCCGAAGCGTGGCCCGAGCGTGGCGCATGAGCCCGCGGTCGAGGACAGCCGGGGAAGCACCCGGCTGCGGCGCGAGTTGGTCGCGACCAAGGAGTACCTGCAATCGATCGTCGAGAATAATGCATCCACCGAGGAACAACTTAGGGCAGCGAACGAAGAGGCGCAGGCGGCCAACGAGGAACTGGGGACCGCGCAGGAAGAGCTGGAATCGGCCAACGAAGAATTGAACACGTTGAACGAAGAGCTGAAGATCAGCAACGTGGAATTCAGCCAGGTCAACCGGGATCTGACCAATCTTCTCGAAAGCATCAGCATCCCCCTGGTAATGGTCGGGCGGGATCTGCGCATTCGCCGCTTTACGCGCGCCATGGAACCTATGTTGAATCTAATCGCCTCCGATGTCGGACGGTCGATCACCGATCTCCAGCCTCAAATAGAACTACCCGACTTGCGGCGGTTGCTTTTAAATGCGATGGAGGGCGGCAGCCGGAAACCGCGCGATGTCCGCGACGCGCATGGCCTCTGGTACTCGCTGCGCATCCTCCCGTCCGTGGGACCCGATGGCAAGATTGACGGCGCCGTGCTCCTGTTGATCGATATCGATGCGGCCAAGCGCGGCCTTGATTTCGCCGAAGCCATCGTAGAAACGGTGCGGGAGCCTCTGGTGATCCTGGACCAGAACCTGCAGGTCATGAAAGCGAACAGGACGTTCTACGAAACTTTCGAGACCTCCCTGGAGGAGACCGAGGAGCGTCTTATCTACGATCTTGGGAATGGACAATTCAATATCCCGAAACTGCGCGAGCTATTGGAGAACATTCTGCCCGCGCACTCCACGTTCCGGGACTTTGAGGTGACCCACGTCTTTGAACATGTCGGACGGAAAGTGATGCTGCTCAATGCCAGCGAGATCTTCAATCCAAATGCTCGTGCGCGGACGGTCCTGCTGGCGATTGAAGACATAACAGACCGCAAGCAGACTGAGGAAGCACTCCGGACAACCAACGATGAACTGCAGCATTTCGCCTATGCCCTTACGCACGATTTGCAGGAGCCTCTTCGCATGGTAGTGAACTTTACGGAGCTATTGGGACAGGAGTATACAGGGAAGCTGAGCAAAGAAGCGGACCAATTCATCGCGTATTCGATGGAGGGCGCGCTGAGAATAGAGGCCCTCCTGAGAGCCCTGCTTGCCTATTGGGAGGTTACTGAGCGGGAACCAGGCAGCTCCGCCTCGATCGACTGCGGCGCGGTTCTCGCTAAAGCGCTGCTGAACCTCCAGGCGGCCATTGTGCAGAGTGGCGCCGTAATCACTTCCGATCCGTTGCCAACCGTACTAGCCGAAGAGGTTATGCTGACGCATGTTTTCCAAAACCTCATTTCCAATTCCATCAAGTATAGAGGCGAGGACATACCGAGAATCCATGTGTCGGCGGAGCGTGACGCGGGCGGGTGCCAATTTGCGGTGCGGGACAACGGGATCGGTATCGATCCGCAAGATACGGGCCGTGTGTTCAGCATGTTCAAACGCTTGCATGGAACCGAGATTTCCGGTACGGGCATCGGTCTGGCGCTTTGTAAGAAGCTGGTAGAGCGCCATGGTGGGCGGATCTGGGTGGAATCGGAAAGCGGGCAGGGTGCTACGTTTAAATTCACAATTCCCGACGGCCGTAAGGAACCGCTCCGCTTAGGCGCGCGGGGTTGTTAATGGGCGACTCTGATCAAGACCACTCGGCAGACGAGATCGAACAGTTGCGCAAGGCGCTAGACGCGGAGACGCGGCGATGCCTCGAACTCCAGAGGCAGTTGGAGGGGGAGCGTGCGGAGTTTGAACAGTTTGTTTCTATGGCGGCTCACAACCTGCGCGAGCCTCTTCGGGATGTAGCCTCGTACAGTCAACTGATGGCCGAGACGTGTGCGGGCCGCCTCGACTCCGACGCCGGCATATTCCTCGAGCGCATCCAGGAGGGGGCGGCAAGTATGCAGTCACTGCTCGCCGAGGTAGTAGACTACTGGGCCACCGGTACTGGCGGCTGGCAACCCACCCGGACCGATATGGAAGCGGTCCTTCGCCAGGCGCTTCTCTCGGCGGACAAGCAGGTAACAGAACGAAGGGCAGTCGTTACCCATGACCCTTTGCCTTGGGTAATGGGAGACTTCGAGTGGCTGGCCAAGGTCCTGCACCATCTGATCAGAAATGCTATCGAATATTGCGACACCCCTTCTCCGCGTGTTCACATTTCATCCAGAAGGTTGGATCTCGAATTAGTGGTGTCGGTTGAAGACCACGGTCCCGGTATAGAACCCGTATTCCAAGGCCGCTTATTCGGGGTGTTCAAGCGTCTGCACGGGAGAGAGCACCCCGGGAGCGGACTCGGGCTCGCATTCTGCAAGAAGGCCATCGAGTGGCAGGGCGGTCGAATGTGGATGGAATCGACACCCGGGGCGGGATCAACGTTCTATTTCACTCTGCCGCCCGCCGAATAGCAATTCTTGCCTGAACAACGGCAGGAAATGCATGCGGTGGGGCAGGCATACAGGACTGCGCGAGTGCTCCAGGACCGGCTCCAGCCTCCCGGAACGCCGGCCGGCAGGAATTGCCCGCGCTGGTCCCAAATCTGCTCACTAAGGCCGTGAAGGATAATAGTTCAGGACCTACTACTCTTTTAACAGTACTGAGGAAAAGGAGATATCATGCCACAAACGAGAGATGCCAAAGGACGGTGGATGCAGAGTGTTCTGGCGGCAGACACTCTCACCGGCGATCGGGTCGTGAACCGTCAAAAAGAGGATCTCGGAATAATCGAACATCTGATGATCGACGTGGAGAAGGGCCGCGTGGCTTATGCGGTTCTTTCGTTCGGAGGATTCCTGGGCCTGGGCGACAAATTGTTTGCCATCCCCTGGAGCGCCCTCACGGTAGACACCGGTGAAAGGCAGTTCATTCTGGACGTCGATAAAAAGGTGCTCGATCGCGCTCCCGGTTTCGACAAGGCGCATTGGCCGAACATGGCTGACCACGCCTGGGGCGCCGAAGTCTCTGCCTATTACGGCGCCAAGCCCTCTTGGACCTAGAAGTGCCACTACATTGGGCGCGGGACGGACACGCCGCCGCCTCCGAGGAGAAAACAGATGAGCTCGAGCACAAAGGATCGGATTCAAGGTGAGTTTCACAAGCTGAAGGGAAAAGTCAAACAGAAGGCCGGCCAGGCCGCCGGCAATCCCGCTGTAGAGTCGGAAGGCCAATCGGAAAATCTCGCAGGCAAAGTCCAAAAGAAAATCGGGCAGATCAAAGAGGTTTTTGAGAGATAAGGCGGGGGCAGGCCTGTAGGTGGGGCTCCGGCGAAGCGCCGGGCCCCAGAAAGAAGGGAGAATACAAAATGGTGATACTACTGATCATTGTTCTGTTGTTGGTTTTCGGCGGTGGTGGATACTACGGCTATGGCCGCTGGGGTTACCGAGGAGGCGCAGGCATAGGACTGGGAACCGTGTTAGTGATTCTCCTCATAGCCTACATGTTGGGAATGTTCCGCTGAGGCAAGTAGCCCTAGCCTTCCTATCCTCGCCTGCCGGCTAGTCTATGGCAACCATTCCTTTGAAGGCGTCGGGGAACAGGATGATACCTTTGCGCGAATAGCGCAGGTAGCCTTGGCTGCGGAACTCGTTCATGAAATGCGTGACGACCTCGCGCGAGGTGCCCACGTATTGCGCCAGTAAATCCTGCGTGATGCCCACCATCCGGCACGAGCCGTCCGGCTCAGGCGTACCGAGCCGCGCGGAGAGACGCGTCAGCGTGCGGGCCAACCGGCGGCTGGTATTGTCCACCGCAAGGCTCTCGATGCGGTGGCCGTATTCGAGGGTGCGCTGCACCAGGGTCTGCATCAGCGCGATGGCCAGCATCGGCCGTTTCAGGACGATCTCCTCAATCTCCGCAGCCGTCCAGCTCGTCAGCCAGGTGTCCTCCAGAGCAGTCGCCTGCTCCGATCTTAGCGGCAGGCCCAGGAGTGCGGATTCGCCGAACAACTCGTCGGTCCGGTAAATGTCGACGACGGTCGGGCGACCATCATACGCCATGCGGGCAACCTTGACCCTGCCGTCGATCACCAAGTGAATTTTAGTGGACGGTTGTCCCTGGTCATAAATGACCTGTCCCCTCCTCTTATGCTCGGTGATACTGGAGTGCGGCAGAAAAGCTAAGGGATCCTTCAATGCTATGTGCGGCGCAACCACCGCCTGGCTACTTGTCATACGACCTCCGGCGCATTTGGAGAGGCGCCCATCTCTTTTTTCATCGAGTCTTCGGTATGCAGATTATGGGCCAAAGTAGAATGCGGAAGCCAATAGCATGGCGCCAACCGAGCATTAGCAAGACAGCCGCAAACCGCCGCCATCAACGGGAAAAAGGACATTGCGGCCCGCAGGGGGGGGCTGCCTGGTCACCTGGAGAGTTCTGGCTCAGTGCCGGGACCGCAGTTCTTCTACGGCGCGCAGCCAATCCTCCTCCGGTGATCCTTCCGGACAGCCCCGGCCTTGCCAAAGCTGATAAGCAAGTGCGGCGATCTCCTCTTCGCTGACCGCGTGAGTGCCATGCCCGGTCCTGGTTCCCTGGTGCTTCTCTTGGGTGTGCAGGTAAGCTTGATTGGAGTGCTCCAGCGCCTGTCGGGAACTTTCGTGTCCGGTCAGGTGATCTTCTTTTCCGTGGTGCTCGGCGCCGCTGCGATGGGCATGGGCAGCCAGATCATGGTGCTCGGCCGCTATCTGTTGTGATTCGCGCATACCATTTCTGTTGCACGCGCAGTACCGTTTTTCGCGCGCGTGGCGCGCCGAACGGCAGATTTCGCACTTCAAGTGCAGCCTTTGCCTCTCGCTCCGCCGAGTCTCCGCTAACCCACGTTGGTTCAGCGATGGGCCATCCCGTGCTAGAAAACATGGGCACCACATCCGAGCGAAGGGAGTGACATGGCGATGGCATCGACTGATATGTTCCAAGAGATTCTCACTCGAAAAGCGGCAGAGCTAGGCCGGGTACTACGAAACAGGGACGGCATGGCGATCGAGAAGAGCGCGGACCAAATGGATGAGATTCAGTATGCGTCGGAGCGGGATCTGGCGATTCGAAACGTGGACCGTGAGTTCATCCTGCAACGTCAGGTAAAGGCCGCATTGTGGCGGATTCACGACGGCAGCTTCGGAACTTGCATTGAGTGCGAATTGGAGATCAGCCCAAAACGCCTCGCCGCCGTGCCATGGGCGTCACGTTGTATCCAGTGCCAGCAGTCCGCCGATCGGGATCGACAGGAGAGAGCGTATGTGGACGAGACTCTCGTCAACGCCGCGTGACCCAGTTGCGAAAACATCCTCGAGCACGCGAACCATCGCATTTCTCGGAGACTACCCGCCGCGCAAATGCGGTATTGCCACGTTTACTTCCGACCTGCTTAGGGCGGTGGCAGCGCGGCATCCGCAAAGCCAGTGCTTTGCGGTGCCGGTTAACGACACGGACGGGTGCTATCAATATCCGCCTGTCGTTCGCTTCGAGATTGAGGAGCAGGATCTGGAGTCTTACCAGCGCGCGGCTCGCTTCCTGAACACCAGCGAGGTCGACGTTGTCTCGGTCCAGCACGAGTTTGGAATCTTCGGCGGTCCGGCCGGCAGCCACCTGTTGGCGCTGCTGCGAGATCTGGAAGTTCCGGCCGTCACCACGCTGCACACCGTTCTCCTCAAGCCGAACGGCGACCAGTATCGTGTGATGCAGAGCTTGATCGCCTACTCCACCCGGCTGGTGGTAATGGCGGAGCGCGGGCGAACGATCCTGCAGCAGGTTTACAGGGCGCCACCGGCCAAGATCGATCTCATCCCGCATGGCATTCCCGACGTACCATTCGCCGGCCCGGATCACTACAAGGACCAGTTTGGCGTGGGCGGAAAAAAGGTCTTGCTGACGTTCGGGCTGCTGTCGCCCAACAAGGGGATTGAACATGTATTAAATGCTCTTCCGGATATCGTGGCGGAGTTTCCCGACGTCGTCTACATCGTGCTGGGCGCTACTCACCCCCACGAGTTCCGCGCGCGGGGCGAAGCCTACCGCCTGAGCCTGGAGGCCATCGCCAGGAAAAATAGGATCGAGAACCACGTCATCTTCTACAACCGTTTTGTGGAGTTGAAGGAGCTAACCGAGTTCATTGGGGCCGCGGATCTTTACATCACTCCTTATCTGGACGAAGCCCAAAGTACGTCGGGAACGTTGGCCTATGCGTTTGGCGCGGGCAAAGCCGTCATCTCGACGCCGTACTGGCATGCCGCCGAGTTATTGAGGGACCAGCGTGGCGTGCTCGTGCCGTTCGCGGACCCAAGGGCGATTGCGCGCGAGGCGAGCGGGTTGTTGCGCGATGGAACGCGCCGGCACGCCATGAGCGATAAGGCATACAAGTTGGGCCGCGCCATGGTGTGGAGCAGCACGGCGGGTCTGTACATGCGCTCTTTTGAACTGGCACATCGGCAGGGGGCGGCGGCGTCCTGCGAATTTGTTCCCGCGAACGGGTTTGGCCATCGGCCGCATGCATCGCCGGAATTGAATCTGGATCATCTTTACTGCATGACTGACTCCACCGGCATTTTCCAGCACGCCGGCTTCACAGCGCCGAATCTTTCCGAAGGCTACTGCACGGACGACAATGCCCGCGCGCTGATCCTGGCGGTGGTGCTCGACCAGTTGGAAGAAACTCCGCAGCGTGCGCGGGCCCTCGCGACCACCTACGCGGCATTCTTGGACCGTGCCTTCGATCCAAAAACGGCGCGCTTCCACAATTTCCTTAGCGCGGACCGCCGTTGGCTCGACGAACAGGGGTCTGAAGATTCTCATGGCCGGGCCATCTGGGCGCTGGGGACGGCGGTAGGGCGCTCCCTGGACTCGAGTTCGCCGGCGATGTCCGCGCAACTCTTCGCGCAAGCGCTTCCGGCCGTGACTGAGTTCACTTCACCGCGCGCTTGGGCATTCAGCCTGATTGGCATTAACGAATATCTGCGCCAGATGAAAGGTGACCGCCAGGCCACACGTGTCCGCCAAGAGTTGACTCGGCGGCTCGTGGCGATCTTCGACAAAGTCGCCGAGCCCGGCTGGACTTGGTTTGAACAGAGCTTGACTTATGACAACGCCAAGCTGGCTCACGCCCTGATTGTCAGCGGACGCGCCACCGGGCAGAGGAACGTATACGAACGAGGTATACAGTCGCTGCGCTGGCTTGTGGGGATACAGACCTCACAGCGTGGTCAACCGCGGCCCATTGGCAGCAACGGTTTCCATAAGCGCAACGGTGAGCGCGCGGAATTCGACCAACAGCCCATCGAGGCGCAGACCACGGTTTCGGCCTGCCTGGAAGCGTACCGCGCCACAGGCGACCCGTGGTGGCATTCACAGGCGCAACGCACCTTCGACTGGTTCCTGGGCTCCAACGATCTTGGTCTGGAACTCTATGCCCGCCAGAATGGCGGTCGCCGCGATGGGCTGCACGCGGACCGGAGCAACGAAAACCAGGGAGCGGAATCCACGCTGGCCTTCCTCCTGTCCCTCGCGGAAATGCGGCTGACGGAGAATACTGCGAATCGCGTTCAACGAGCCGGTGTGGCAGCCGGGGCCGCGCAATGAGGCAAATCGACGTAACCCGCAGCACCGTTACTTTGGACCCGGACCGCACGCATGTGCTGGCCCGGCCTTTTCGTCTCATGAGCGATCAGCGCTCCATCAAGATCTCCGCCCGGGTTATGGCTCTGCGCGAAGACGAAGTCCATACCCTTTTGGAAGGGGTGCGGGCCGAATTCGGCGACCGCCAATTCAAGATCGACGAATTCCTCCTCCGCAGATATAACGAGGTCAGCCCCTATCTGCTCAATGGCCAAAGACTGTCCGATGAACGGAAGTTGTTACTGGGCGGGTATTTTAGTCACGAGTATTCGCTCGAAGCCGCGGCTTTGTTCAATCCCTCTATGGTGCCGCATCCGGATCAGTCGGGCGTTCTGCCCGGCTCCTTGCGTTTCATCTTGAGCTTACGCGCCACGGCGGAAGGCCACGTTTCCTCGATCGCTTTTCGCAGCGGAATATTGGACGGCAACAGCAACATCGCGATGGACTTGCCCTCCCGCTACAGCCTCGAGCCGATGCAAGTGCCCAACTCGACGTTTGAAAAGCAATTGTTCGAACGGAAGTTGCAGGAGCTCCGTCTCATGGGCGGCTTCAACCGGGACGTTCTCAATGGCTTGCCGGACGCGTTCACGATGGAAGAACTGCGCGCCACAACAACGTTCGCGACAATTCCGCTCGATCAGATCCTGGCTGCGATGGAATAGGATAAGGTGGCCTCATGAAACCCGATCTGCCGCCAGCAAGGCTCGCTGCGCGGCCGAAGGTCAGCGGTGATGCGGGGACCATTGTCCTGTTCGGAACCATCGCGGCGTTGTACTTTGCGCGCGAGATTTTAATTCCCTTTGCATTTGCTCTCATTCTGACGTTTCTATTGACTCCCGTCGTGGCGCTCCTCCAGAGGCTGCGCACCGGCCGTGCCGTGTCCGTTCTCGCGACGGTCCTGCTTTCGATCGCGGTGCTGGGCGGTATCGGCTGGATCATCGCGAGCCAGTTGGTGGATGTGGCCAATCAACTCCCTCTATACCGCGAGAACATTCATGCCAAGATTGACGCTTTTCACCTCCCGGTAACAGGAGAGTTGGGCAAAGCTGCCGGGAGCGTGCAGGAGATCATGCGAGAACTTGCCAGCCCGGCGGCTTCCCCGGCATCGCCTGCGCAGGGCCGGCATCCTAAGCAGGCGAATGCGCCGCCCGCGCCCACGTCGCCCATACCGGTTCGAATGGTGCAACCCCCCAGCAGCGGATTGGCGGAGCTTCGCGATCTGGGCACGCCCGCTCTCGCGCCGCTGGAACGGGCGGGATTTGTCGTCGTCTTTACGGTCTTCATGCTGTTCAAGAGAGAAGACCTGAGGAACCGCCTTCTGCGGCTGGCCGGGCTCGGTCAATTGAACCTCATGACGCAAGCGCTCGACGATGCGTCAGGCCGCGTCAGCCGATACCTGCTGATGCTCTTCCTGGTCAATGCGGGCTTCGGAACGTTGTTTGGTTTCGGTCTTTACCTGATCGGTCTACCTAATGCAGCGCTGTGGGGGGCGGTCGCCGGTATCCTGCGGATTGTACCCTACGTGGGAACGTTGGTTGCCGCCACGCTGCCGCTCGCACTCTCGTTGGCCGTTTTTGACGGATGGCTCAGGCCGCTGCTCGTACTTTTGTTGGTTGTGGGCCTGGAACTGATCATCGCCAACTTCGTCGAACCCTGGCTCTATGGCGTCCACGTGGGAATCTCTTCCTTGGCTCTGCTGGTGGCCGCCGTCTTCTGGGCGGCGCTGTGGGGACCCGCCGGCCTGATCCTGTCTACGCCTCTGACGGTCTGCGTTGTGGTTTTGGGGCGCTACGTCCCTCAACTCGCGTTTCTGGATATCCTGCTGGGTGACGAACCGGCGCTCGCGGCCGAAGCCCAGATCTACCAACGGTTGCTGGCGATGGACCAACTGGAAGCACGTAGTGTGGTCGACCGGTTTCTTAAAGGAAGGCCCCTGGTCGAGTTGTACGATGCAGTGCTTATCCCGGCTTTGGGGATGGCGGAACAGGACCGCCACAAAGGTGCGATCGATCCAGCCAGGGAAGAGTTTCTCTTTCTCAGCATTAACGAAATGATCGCCGAGTTCTCCGAGTATGAACTGCCGGAAAGCTCAATCGGCGCTGCGGAACATCCAGACGCCAGGATAGTCTGTCTGCCGGCCCATGATCGGGCCGATGAGATCACGGCCGCCATGCTGGCTCAGATCCTCGAGCAAAAAGGGTTCGCGACTCTATCCTTCCCTGTCGTCGGGCATTCTCTCAATGAGGTGTTGGCAATGATTGAAGCCGGACACGGCGATGTAGTCTGCATCTCGGCGCTGCCTCCTTACGCGTTCGCGCCGGCGCGGGCCATGTGCAAGCAGATCCGGGAAAGGTTCCCAAAACTCAAGATAGTAGTTTGCGTCTGTGGATTCAGCGGCGATACACACAAAGCCATCACCCGTTTCGAGCGAACTCAACCCGATCGCCTGTCCACCAGTCTCGCGGAGGCCGTGGCGCATGTTCAGGAACTCGTTAGTCCCAAGCCGGAGTTGGTGGTCCTTGCCGGAAGTATGGTAGAGGCCTAATCCTTTTCCAGATATTCGCCTGGCACATCGTCCTCGGGGACCTGTTTCGTGTGAACTTCAGCCACGTCGGGATCGGGCGCATCTTCCACGCCGCCGATTGCTTCGGCTTCGTAGGATTGTCCCTCCTCGAGGAGTTCTCCGACGCTCTCTGAACCTGCCTCCGCGACCTCTGACAGCCCTTGAGTATCGCCGGACTGGCCGGCCGAACCTGTACCTACCGCTTGCTTCTTCATGCGCTTGTTGATGCACGTGACTCGCCAATGGTTACGCAATCCCGAGACGCTTGAACACGGGGCCATCGACATCATGGCACCGCGTGGCACGCCCGTGTTAGCGGCCGATGAATGAACAGTCAATCCCATTCAAAACAAACGATTGTCACCGTCCTCCAGATCCAGACAGCCCCCTGGCATGTACTTAACGGGTGGTCGTTAGCCGCAGAAATTCAGCTTTGTGCCCGTCCGGATCGACGCCTATGAATCACCGGCCTGCAACTTTCAGGCGCTCCCGGTGTTTACATTAGTACGAGTAGCTTAGTTCACCTCTAAGCATAGTCCAATGAAGATAAGTTAATCCTAGCAGCACTAAGGAACTACTCAATTGAGAACAACGTCGCTCCAGCGCCGCCCTCCTCTAGGGGCAAGACTGCGGAGGCTCAAACACCGCCGTTCTGCACTCAACCGCGCCATTCGGTTGTTCGAAGAAATCATGCTGCGGGCCCCGGAGCTAGCCGCCTTCATTTCCCAACTCGGGCGGGTCGCCGGAGGCCGATCGGCCGTGCAGTGGCGGCTGATTGGACTCCAAGCCAGTTGCCGGTCTCGACAGGGCCTTGGCAAATCCGTCAATTGGTCAACGTCATCTCGACGCCAGGGCAATGTCCGCGCAAATCTTCAACAGGAAAAAATGGACCCCAAACGGTTTAAAGCATTGCACGCGAGGTGTTGGGAAGCGCTTAAGCACTATGTGCACGAGGCCGAAAGGATGTGCGAGTTGTTAGGCCAGTGCCTCCCCGAACCCTCATCCATCCAGACTCGCTCGGAAATAATAGAGCAACGTGTCCGCGAAAATAATGCCCACGCCAGTTACCTCGAGATCCGCCGGCAACTTCTCGAGGCGGCTCGGATCGGCTACGACGCGTCAAACTGAACCACTATCTTGCGCAGAAGCGTTAGGCCGTGATTTCGCTGGTCTAAATATAGCCAAGGGGCTCCGCCCCTTGAAATCCCCGGCAGATGCCTTGTAACAATGTTACATTGCTCCGCTTGTCGCCCCGAGATCTGAGAGATGGATTCTCAGACTTGCGCGGCTAGGAACCTAAATTGGCCCCATTGGATGATCTGATTTGTCCCCACCCGGACAGCCCGAGCCTGGCAGAGATGCCACGATGTTCGGATGGACAGGAGAGCCAAAATGGAACTATTCGAAGAGATCCGCCGCGGCTACGCGGCCGGAGAGACGATACGCGCCTTGGCGAAGCAGTATGGGGTTCACCGGCGGATGGTGCGGCAGGCGGTGGAGAGCGCAACTCCGCCGAACCGGAAAAAAGGGGCGCGTGAGCGGCCGAAGCTGGGTCCGGTGCAAGCGTTCATAGACCGGATTTTGAGCGAGGACCGGCAGGTGGCCCGCAAGCAGCGACACACCGCGCACCGGATCTGGCAGCGGGTGCAACAAGAGCAAAGCGAGTTGCCGATCGGAGAAGCCACGGTGCGCGAGTACGTGCGGCGGCGCAAGCAGGAGATGGGGTGGCTGGGACGCGAAGTATTTCGTGCCGCAATCTTACCAGCTTGGGCAGGAAGGGCAAGTGGATTGGTTTGAAGCCGCGGTCCGATTGGGAGGGCAGATGAGCAAGTTGCAATTCTTTGCCATGCGCAGCATGGGTAGCGGCGGCGCGTTTCACCGGGCATATACGAATGCGACGCAGCAAGCATTTCTGGAAGGGCACGAACATGGATTC
>Ga0073928_10007766_pt1 | contig 13748 bp, 16 predicted proteins | sample PaiPotPPA55metaG_FD_76969 | JGI IMG/M metagenome (GOLD analysis project Ga0073928, IMG submission 76969) | Iron sulfur acid spring bacterial and archeal communities from Banff, Canada, to study Microbial Dark Matter (Phase II) - Paint Pots PPA... ... | reverse complement strand
GTTGTCACGGTGAATCATCTTCGCCCACCCGTCGAGTGTCGGCGAACCGAACTGACCCGTGAGTAATCGTGGCACTCGGGTTCTGGCCGCGTCCGGAGTACGGTGCGAGCTGTTATGAAATTCGAGAGCCGCACGGCGCTGATCACCGGCGGTGCGATCGGCTTCGGCAGGGCGTTCGCGCGGGCGCTGGTCGCCGAGGGCGCCAGTGTGGTGATCGCCGACGTCGACGCCGAGATGGCCGAACGCACAGCCGCCGAACTTGTTTCAGCCGGCGGGGGAGCGATCGCGGTCGACTGCGACGTTGCCGATCCCGATCGGGTGGACGCCGCTGTCGATGCGGCCATCGACCGGTTCGGCGGTGTCGACATCGTGATCAACAACGCCGGCCTGCACCTGACCAAGTACAACCAGCCGTTCGGGGTGCTGTCGCGCTCCGAGATCCGCAGTTTGTTCGACGTCAATGTGATGGGTGTGATCAATACGACGCTGGCCTGCCGGGACTCGATGCGGGACCGCGGCGGTGGGGTGGTACTCAACATCTCGTCGATGGCCGGCTACCTGAGCGCAACGCCGTACGCGGTGTCCAAGCTCACGGTCCGCGGCCTGACCGTCGCATTCGCGACCGAACTGGCACCGGATCGCATCCGTGTCAACGCGATTGCCCCAGGCTTGATGAACACCGAGAACGCGATCGCCGATCTGCCGCGACCCCTGATCCACGAGTTCGTCCACCGACTCCAACTCGTGCACCGGCTCGGCAAGATGGACGACATCGTCTCGGCGATGATGTTCCTGTGCTCCGACGAGGCGTCTTTCATCACCGGTGAGACACTTAAGGTCAGCGGCGGCTACCCGCTGAACTTCTGACGCGCGTAGCGCGTCAGGCGCTCCTGCATCTCGGGATACGGGTCGGCGCCCGGCAGCTCGGTCGAATCGCGGACAGCGAGCGCGGCCTGCACGGCGGCGTGGATCGCGGCCCGGTACGGCAGCGAGCCCGTCGACACCCTGCGCACACCCAACGCCGCGAGATCTGTGAGTGAGAGTCCGGCAATGGCAAGGACATTGACCGGCAGCGGGATGGCCGTGGTGAGTTCCCGCAGCACGTCGGGTCCGGTGGCGCCGGGAACGAAGATGCCGTCGGCGCCCGCCTCGACGTACTGCGCGGCGCGGTCCAGCGTCGCGGCGACCGTGGCATCCTGGCCCAGCCAGTAGGTGTCGATGCGGGCGTTGACGAAAACCTGGGGTGAACGTTGTTTGATGGCGTGCACTTTCGCCGCGTGCTGCGGCGGCGGTATCAGCTTCTCGGCGGTGCTGTCCTCGATGTTGATGCCGTCGACGGGAAGCCGGGCGACATAGTCGGCGACCTGGCCCGGGTCGTCGGCGTAGCCGTCCTCGATGTCCAGGCTGGTGTAGCAGTCAAGGGGGCGCAGCGCGACGGCCAAGCCGAGATTGGCCGCCCTGGTCGACCGGCCACCGTCGGGCCTGCCGATGCTGGACGCGACGCCAAAACTCGTGGTGCCGATCGCGGTGAAGCCGCACTCCAGCAGTGCCAGCGCCGACGGCACATCCCACGCGTTGGGCAGCAGCAGGGGCAGCTCGCCTCGGTGGAGGTCGGCGAACGTCATCGATCAGCGCTCCACGGCGTGATCAGCACGTCGCAAAGCCCGGAGCCCTAATCGACCCCGATGGCGACCTCAGTGGATTTCACGAATGCCGTCGCGCGCATCCCGGTCTGCAGGCCGAGATCCTCCGCGGCGGCCTTGGTGATCGAGGACGTGATGATCTGATCGCTGCCGTCGAGGCGGATCTTCACGGTGGCCATCACCGCCCCCAAGTTCACTTCGGTGATCACTCCGGTGAGCTGATTTCGGATCGATAGCCGCATGGGCGTCAGCTTAGGCCTACCGTGCCCGCCGATGGACTCGGTCGGCGACGAGCTGATCGTGCGGCGCCTCGGATGCTTTGAGGCCGGCCACCACTCCCGTTCGGTTGCGTTCGGGTTGGTTCTGCGACATCTTCGCCTTGCCTTCGACTTTCGAAATCGAAAGTTCCACCCCGACGATCGCGCGTAGCTGCGCGCGCGTGTAGCTTTCGGGCGCGTCGCTGACCTGCCACGGCTGGGCGCGGCGCTGCTCGTGACGATTCGTCAGCATCGTGACGAGGTTGAGCACCCAGTCCGCATCGTCGTGCGCAATGAGCCGGCCGTAGACGCTGAGCACCTCGTAGTTCCACGTCGGCACCACCTTGCCCGTCTCCGCTTTGGTCGCATAGAAGCTGGGCGAGATGTAGGCCTGCGGACCGGAGAAGATGGCCACCGAATCACCGCCGTCGGCGTGCCAATGCGGGTTGGCCCGTGACACGTGACCGATGAGCGAGTGCCGAGCCACGTCGTAGAGAAACGGCAGCGGAGTCACCATCAACCCCGACGCGTCATGGGTGACCAATTGCGCGAAGCCGGCCTGGGCCAACGCGGCCTCGGTTTCGGCGTCGGATAGCGCGAACTTCTGCGGTATGTACATGACAGCCTCAGCGTAGAACGACCGCTACGCCGACCTCTGATTCCCGGGCTGGGCGGATGTCCCGGTCTCGGCGAGTCCGGCCAGGGCCCGCGGCAACGGGCCATGGTGCAGGACGCCGAGGCGTTGGGTGGCGCGGGTGAGCGCGACGTAGAGCTCGGCCGCGCCGCGTGGGCCCTCGGCGAGGATCCGTTCCGGCTCCACCACCAGGACGGCGTCGAACTCAAGGCCCTTCGTCTCCGACGCCACCACCGCACCCGGCACACCCGATGGCCCGATCACCACGCTGGTGCCAACGCGTTCAGCTTCGTCCCGGACGAATTCCTCGATGGCAGTGGGTAGTTCGTCCTCGGTGACCTGCCTGGACCATGGCCCAACGCCGCACGCGCGGACCGACTCCGGTGGCTGGACCCCGGGTGCGAACTCGGCGAGCAGCGCGGCGGCGACGGTCATGATCTCCGCCGGGGTGCGGTAGTTCACCGACAGCGACCGGTAGACCCAGCGGCCGGGCACGTACGGCTCCAACATCGTGTCCCACGAGGTTGCGCCGGCCACCGACCGGCGCTGGGCGAGATCGCCGACCACGGTGAAGGATCGGCTCGGGCAGCGCCGCATCAGCACCCGCCAGTCCATTTCGGACAGTTCCTGGGCCTCGTCGACCACGACGTGCCGGTAGGTCCAGTCCCGGTCCGCGGCGGCGCGTTCGGCGAGTTCCCGGGTGTCGCGCTCGAGGAAGCGATCCGCCAGGTCCTCGGCGTAGAGCATGTCCTGGGCGAGCAGGTGGTCCTCGTCGTCCATCAGGTCCTCGCGGCTGATCATGTTCTCCAGCACACTGGCGGCGTACTCGGCCTCGAGCTTGCGTTCCCGCTCGGCGGTCTGGTCGGCGGCCTTGTCGCGGCCAAGCAGGTCGACCAGTTCGTCGAGCAGCGGCACGTCCGACACCGTCCATGCGTCGCCGTCGGCACGCCACAGCGCCGGGTCGGCGCCCGCCGCGCGCAACCGGTCCGGGGACGTGTACAGCTGTGCCAGCAGTGTTTCCGGCGTCATGATCGGCCAGAGTTCGTCGAGCGCGGCGGTGAACGCGTCGTGGTCCGCGAGCTCCTCGAGCAGGTCCGCCCGCAGCCGTTCCCATGCCTTGCGGTCCGACCGGGTCAGCCAGCCCCGGCCGATCCTGGGTATCGCCCGTTCGGTGAGCACCCAGGTGACGATCTCGCGGAACACCGCGCGGGCCTCGTTGTGCGGCTGCCCGCTCGCGCGCGCCTCCTGGATGGCCCACTCCGCGGTCTCGGCGTCGATCCGCACCGTGACGTCCGCCAGTTGGATCGTCAGCGGATTCTCGGGCAGCCGCTGGCGGTCGCTGACCGCCGCCGCGAGCACGTCCAGGATCTTCAGCGAGCCCTTGAGCCGTGCGGCGTCCGGGGCGTCCTCGGCGGTGACGCGCAACCCTGGCACGAGGTCGCCCGTGGTGATGAACACCACGTTGGACTCGCCCAGCGACGGTAGAACGCGGCCGATGTGGTTCAGGAACGCCGGGTTGGGCCCCACCACCAGCACACCATGGCGTTCGATCCGCTCCCGCTGGGTGTAGAGCAAGTACGCGACGCGGTGCAGTGCCACCACGGTCTTCCCGGTGCCTGGGCCACCCTCGATCACCAGCACCCCTGGGTGATCGAGCCGGATGATCTCGTCCTGTTCGGCCTGGATCGTCGCAACGATGTCGCGCATCCCGTCACCGCGCGGCGCGTTGACCGCCGCGAGCAGGGCCGACTCTCCACTAAAGGCGCTGTCGCCTCGCGCATCCATCTCGGGGCGGCCGAGGACCTCGTCGGTGAAATCGACCACCCGACGCCCGCGGGTGTGGAACTGGCGGCGCCGGCGCATGTTCTCCGGGCTGGCGGCGGTGGCGACGTAGAACGCGCGCGCTGCAGGCGCCCGCCAATCGAGCAACAGCGGTTCGTACTCGTTCTGCTCGTCGAACAGGCCGATGCGGCCGATGTAGGAGTGTTCGCCGGAAAGCGTGTCCAACCGACCGAAACACAGTCCGTCGTCCGCCACGTCCAGCCGCTTCATCTTTTTGCCCAGCGCACGCACCTCGGCATCTCGATGCACGAGTGTCCCGCCGTTCTGAATGTCGATGGGGCCCCGCAACGCGGCGCGGTACCTGCCCTTGACTCGCGCGCGCTCGGCGTCGAGCAGCGTGTAGAGCCCGCTCACGTAGCTCCGCTCGGACCGCAATTCGTCGTCGTAACCCTGTGTCGACATGTGCCCCCGTTTCCGCACCTTCTGGCCTCGGCCAGCGATTGTGCGGCACGACCCGGGTCTTGCCGCAAGCCCCCCGGTGCGCTATAGGTTGAAAGTGGAAGGGGTGAGCACTCGCCTTCCCTCCATCGTCCCCCATGGGCGGACCATCTCCTCGCTCAGCCTCGCAGACGCGCTGGAGAGCAACCCATTCGAACGTATGATCGAACAGTGGGTGAGCTTCAGTCGATCGGCTACCACGGGCAGCCCGTACAAGAGGCGTTTCGCCCCGTCGATCCGCCGGTCGCGGTGCTCGTCGACCTCGCCGCGCTGTTTCCGCGCGAGCCGCATCGCCCTGGCGGCTACCACCCGACCGGATTGCAGATGCACTCGGTCGTCGACGGTCGGCTCACCTGCTGGGGCATCTGCGAGCAGGGCTACTGGTGGGGCCTGGTCACCTACGAGATCACCTACGGCGCCCGCCGCAAGTCCGTGACCCACTGGATCCCGGCATGGATGCTCAAGCGGAAGACCGAACTTGCATAGCGTCCTCACATCACCGTCCAAGCATGCGGACAGGCCCGCCAATAACGGTGTAACCATGGTCATCTCATCTTGTGCGCACCGATATGCGGTAGTCGCCGTCGCCGGATTCGCCGCCTTCTCGCTGGCGGCATGCGGTTCGTCAAGCACGCCGTCGGCGTCCTCCAGTTCGGCCAGCAAGCCGGCGGCCAGCAGCGCGTCGCCTTCGTCGGCGCCGTCAAGTCCGACGCCTGGAGCAGCGGGCGGCAACGGTAAGGACCGGGCCCGCGGGCTGGTCGGCACGGTGTCCGGCGGCACGGTGACGGTCACCGGGCCGGATGGGCCTGCCACCATCAATGTCACTGCCGCGACGAAGGTCACTCAGCTCACCGCGGGCCAGCTGACCGACGTCACAGCCGGCGAGTGCCTCATGGTCCATCCCACCAAGGACAGCGGCGCCCCGCCAACGGTCACCGCCGCGGCCGTGCTCTTCGGCGCGCCAGCCAATGGTCAGTGCGGGCGTCCCGGCAACGGGCCGGGACACGAGCTCGGCGGAACCGTCGCGTCGGTCAACGGCAACTCGATCGTGCTCACCACGGCAGACAACAGCCAGACCACGGTGACGGTGACACCCGACACCCACTACGCCAAGCGCGCTGCCGCGGATGCGTCGGTGATCGCCGCTGGTCAGTGCCTCGCGGCGCGGGGCCAGAAGGACAACAGCGGGACCCTGCAGGCGACGGTCGTGAGTGTGCGGCCGGCCAACAACGGTCAGTGCGGTGGCGGGCACCCCGGGGGCTAGTCTCCCGAGTCATCAAAAGTTTGCTCAGTGATGATGATTCAACGCTGCGGGCCGGAGGTGGTGTCGTCGCTGTGCCCGCCGAGCATCGACAAGACGTGCCGGTCCGGGTTCGTCACCCGATAGCCGGTGACAGCTGTTGCTGCGCGCCGACGAGCGCGGCGCCGAGTTCGTCGAGGGTCAACGCGGCCGGCTCGGCCAGCCGGATTTCTATCTGATACTGGGGCGCAGGCGCATCGCCGAAGATCGGTAGCACAATGAATTCCGTTGTTGTGAGGTCGTATTCGAGCGACCCAGTGACCGACTCCAGGGTCAGCATGGTCATCAGCGTGGTCAGCTGCGGGGTGACGGCATCGCTCGGTCCCAGTGAATCGAGCACACGGGTAAGTCGATCGTGCAACGCGGCGTGCTGCGCGTCGAATCGCCAGGCGCCGTACCCGCGCGCCCGGATGTCGCACAAGACCTGCTTCTGGCGAGCGATGTCAGCGTCGGTCAACCGCGGGGTGACCCGGCGTAGCCAGGCATTGACGGCGGTCTCGTCGTGCCACGCCATGGCTACCAGCCCAAACGGCGGACCGATCGGGAAGCGTTGGCCGACGACGTGTTCCACGTCGGCGCTGTGCCCGACGGAGTCAACGATTGTCAGTCCGGCGCCGTCGATTCGCGACATCGAGCACGCCGCGTTGAGATGGGCGTGCAAAGCGGTCAGAGTGGCGCGGCCCCGATCGAGCAGCGGGAATTGCCTGCGCAGACCGTGAACCACGCCGAGCAGTCCATTACCCAAGCCGTAGGTGCGGTCGGCGCGCCGGGTCACCCAATTGGCGGCCTCGAGTTCCGCGAGGATCAGCGCGCAGGTCGAGGTCGTGATGCCGCAGCTGCGAGCAATGTCGGCCGAGGTCAGACCTGCGGGTGCGGCCGAAAGAATGGCCAGAATCTCCACGACGCGGCGCGTGGGCGGTGACTTCGATGTTGACGTGGTCACGATGATCTTCCTACTATGCGTCCAAATAACGGAGTATATCGTCCTAATAGTAGGAGAACTATGGCGATCAACGTCGGTGTATGGGGACCAGGCTCAATGGGACTGATCGCGCTGCGCGCCGTGATCGACCATCCCGAACTGCAATTGGCTGACCTTGTCGTACACAGCGACGCCAAATGCGGTTGCGACGCGGGTGAGCTCTGTGGGATCTCGCCGGTCGGCGTCCTGGCGACCTCGGACCCGGCGGCGATGCTGGCCGGGGATGCGGACGCGGTGGTCTACGCAGCCGCGGCGAATCTACGACCGCTGGAGGCGGTGGCCGACATGGTGTCACTGCTGCGCGCGGGCAAGAACGTGGTGTCATGTTCGGTCGTGCCGCTGGTCTATCCGGATGGGGTGGACGCCGCGTTCACAGATCCGCTGCGAGAGGCGGCACTGGCGGGGGGAGTGTCCTTCTTCACCACGGGAATCGATTCCGGCTTCGCCAATGACATATTGCCCCTGACCCTTTCCGGCGTGGCTCGTGCCGTCGAATCGGTACGCGTGACGGAGATGTTCAACTACGCGACCTACCCCGACGCTTCGGCGGTTTACGAAATTCTCGGATTCGGAAAGCCGCCGGAATTCAGCGCTTTCGCCGCTACCCCGGGTGTGTTCACGTTCGGCTGGGGGCCGGTCCTACACCAACTGGCCGCCGGGTTGGGCGTGCACATCGGCGACATCGACGAGCACGTCGAACGGGTTGCCACGGACTTCGCGTTCGACACTGCAACGGGGCATATTGCGGCAGGCACCATAGCGGCGATGCGCTCGACCCTGACCGGATATGTGGACGGCAAGCCCACGTTCGTCGTCGACCACGTCACCAGAATGCATAACGACATCTGTCCGGACTGGCCGCAGCCAGCCATCTCGATCCCGCCGCGCGACCTGGGCTATCCCGGCGCGTCGGGACGTGGCGCCTATCGCGTCGAAATCGACGGATCACCCACCATCCGCTGCGAGCTCGAGATGGCGGAGAACCATGACCACGACTTCGGCGCACGCGTTGCCGGGGCATGCCGCATGGTCAACGCGATTCCGGCCGTGGTTGCGGCGCCGTCGGGACTCCTGTCGGCGCTTGATCTGCCGCTGGTGAGTGGCGCCGGCTTGGTGCGATCAGTCCAGGAACCATCGCCAGATAGCCGCGTGGCCTTCCCATCTCGGTCCGGCGCCGATCAGCAGGGCAGGGTCGAGCCTTAGTTCAGCGGCGATTGCGCGAAACCTACACGTCATAACGGGCCCGTGTGCCCTGCAACCTAAGCGGAGCGCGCCTCGCCTATTCGCCTTTGCGCTTCGCCTGGTGATATTCGCAGCCGTCTGGAAAGCACATCGGCCCACGAGGTACCACCGAAGACGGCGGGATCGCCTCCGGCGATGAGCTGTCCGATTAATTTGCGGTCAAGGGTGACCCACTCCTTGTCCAGTTCTTCCAGCCGCGCCAGGAGTGCGTGCTTTTCCGAACGGGTCAGCGTCTCCAGCGGAAACGCGGCGACGGCGCGGTAGCCGTCTTTGATCGTGTCCAGTGCCCCGATAATCAATTCTCGATCCGAACGCATGTTCGAATCATACCCCACGAACCGACACGTGACGAAAGTTATCCACGCGCTCACACCACGTTCACCGCGTCGAGAAACCGGGCGCCGTAGTCGGCGTCGCCGCCGACCCCCACCTCGCGGGCGCGCCAGCTCGCCCGCTGTGTTCCCCACTCCGGGAATTCGAGTGCGACGCCTTCGATCTGTGCCGCGGCCCCCGTGGGCGATCCGAGATCGACACCGCCATCGGGACGCACCACCCAGCACCCGCCGCCGGGACCGGACAACGTGATCGACACCGGTCGGTCGAGCCACTCCGGCCGTGCGGCCCGCAGTTGGTTGCTCAGCACCGCCATCATCCACTCGAGGACGGTGGCCATCCGGTTGGCGTCGGTGTCGCGGACAGTTCTGCCCAGTGCTGGCGCGATGTCGTGACGCAGGTGGGTGTGGGTGTCGAAGACAATTGCGCACAGCAACTGGCCGACCCGGAAGCGACCCAGCTCGGCCAGCCGCATCGGAGCGCGAGCCAGCGGAGTGCGCGACACCGGGCCCATCAGGCGCAGCATCACCTGACTCCAGCGCTCGTACTCGGTGATGACACGGGACGGCGGCCAATCGCGGCGCTCCTCGACGAGCGCGTCGTTGGTGCGTTCGATGTCGTTGCTGCGCATCAGTTCCAGTGCCGCAGCCCCGAACAGTGCGTGGGACGCGGACCCCAGGTGCGCGACGACGTCCTGCACGCGCCAACCGGTGGCCGCGCTTTGCGTCTGCCAGTCGCTCTCGGAGAGGTCCCGACAGAACATCAGTAGTTCGGAGCGCTCGCGCCGCAATGCGCCGACCGGGTCCATGGCCACCCGTGTACCTTAGGCTGGCCGAGTGGCCAGAAAGTACGCGACCGCTGACCCGGTCAGCCTGCCCGATCTGCTGGAGTTCATCCGGCCTCGACATCGCATGGTGCTAACCACATTTCGCTCGGACGGCTCGCTTCAGACCTCCCCGGTTTCAGGCGGGGTCGACGACTCAGGCCGCATCGTGATCGCCAGCTACCCGCAGCGCGCCAAATCGGCGAACATCCGTCGCACGCCGCAGGCCAGCGTCACGGTGCTGTCCGACGAATTCAATGACGCCTACGTGCAGGTCGACGGCGACGCCGAGGTGATCGATCTGCCGGACGCCGTTGAGCCGTTGGTCGACTATTACCGCTCCATCGCCGGCGAGCACCCCAACTGGGCGGAGTACCGGCAGGCGATGGTCGACCAGGCCAAGTGCCTCATCCGCGTCACTCCGCGGCGGTGGGGTCCGGTGGCCACCGGCGGCTTCCCTCCGCAATAGCGCTACCAGGCGCCGTCGAGGTCGAGTGTCATCGTGCCGGCAGGATCGGCCAGAAACTTTCCGCTGCCGGCCACATTCGCCAGCTCGTTCGTGCCGGACGCGACTTGCAGGTCGGCAGTCGCGACCCCGTCGCGGTACTCGCCGTCGTGAAACACCACGATGCTTCCCTTCTTGCCGCCGATCGTGCCCGTGATGTACTCGACGCCGACAAACAGCGCACTCTTGTCCGGTGCGTAGGACATCAGCCATTTCGTCGTAGAGGTGCCCACAATGTCGCCCTCATAGCGTTTCGACACCAATGCTTCCGTCAGTTTCGTGCTGTCATCGCCGTCCTCGAACGGTGTCTCGTCCCAGCTGGCGATCTCGAATCGGGCCTCGGTGTGTCTGCTCATGGCAGCCGGAATACCCGGTAATCGCCTCGCGGAATCGGCAGGCCGAACAGGACGCCCGGCGCCGACTGTGATAGTCAGGGCGGGGTGGCCGCGTTGCGTCCGCTAGCACGTCAAACTATAGTCTGGACACATGTCCAGAGGTTTCGGAGTTTTTGCGTGACACGATTTGTCCAGCTCAGGAGCCCTGAATATCCCGACCACCGCGCATTGTCGTGAGTTGACCATGCGCATCGCCTTGTTGTCCTACCGGAGCAAGACCCATTGCGGCGGGCAGGGCGTCTACGTTCGCCATCTGTCCCGCGGGCTTGTCGAACTCGGCCACGACGTCGAGGTTTTCTCCGGCCAGCCCTACCCTGAGGTGCTCGACCCGCGGGTCCGGCTGACCAAGGTGCCCAGCCTCGACCTCTACCGCGAGCCGGACCCCTTCCGCATTCCGCGGCCCACCGAGATTCGTGACCGCATCGACATGCTCGAGCTGCTGACGACGTGGACGGCCGGCTTCCCGGAACCGCGCACGTTCACCATGCGCGCGGCCCGGCTGTTGGCCGAGCGCCGCGACGACTTCGACGTCGTCCACGACAACCAGAGCCTCGGCACGGGCCTGCTGACGATCGCCGGCCTCGGCCTCCCGGTGGTGGCGACCGTCCACCATCCGATCACTCGCGACCGTGTCCTTGACGTTGCCGCCGCGCGGTGGTGGCGAAAGCCGTTGGTCCGGCGGTGGTACGGCTTCGCGGAGATGCAGAAGGACGTCGCCCGCCAGCTTCCGGAGTTGGTGACCGTCTCGTCGACGTCGGCCGCCGACATCGCCGAGGACTTCGCGGTGTCGCCGTCCCAGCTGCAGGTGGTGCCGCTGGGAGTGGACACCGAACTGTTCACACCCGCCGAGCGACGGGTCCGCAACCGCATCATCGCGATCGCCAGTGCCGACGTTCCGCTCAAGGGCATCAGCCACCTGCTCCACGCGGTCGCGCGGTTGCGTGTCGAACGCGACCTCGACGTTCAGCTCGTCGCCAAACTCGAGCCCAACGGACCCACAGAGAAGCTGATCGCCGAACTCGGCATCACCGACATGGTGCACATCTCGAGCGGCCTGCCGGACTCCGAGCTGGCCGACCTGCTCGCGTCGGCCGAAATTGCCTGCATCCCTTCGCTGTACGAGGGTTTCTCGCTGCCCGCCGTGGAGGCGATGGCCAGCGGTACGCCGATCGTCGCCAGCCGCGCGGGCGCGCTGCCCGAGGTGGTCGGCGCAGACGGCGAATGCGCCCGGCTGGTCCCGCCGGCCGACGTCGAGGAGTTGACCCGCGTGCTCGGCGAGTTGCTGGACTCGCCCCATGAGCTGCGCCGCCTGGGAGCGGCGGGGCGTCGGCGCGCGCTCGAGGTGTTCAGCTGGGAATCCGTTGCGGCGCAGACCGTCGCTGTGTATGAGCGGGCCTGCGCACGGGTGGGGCAATGCTGACAGTTGACTTCGACCGGCTCGGCGTGCGCGCGGGAACGAAGGTCATCGACGTCGGCTGCGGTGCGGGCAGGCATTCCTTCGAGGCGTACCGTCGCGGCGCGGACGTCATTGCCTTCGACCAGAACGCCACCGATCTCAACGATGTCGACGAGATCCTGTCGGCAATGAAGGACCAGGGCGAGGTGCCCGCGTCGGCGCGGGCCGAGGCGGTCAAGGGCGACGCGCTCGAACTGCCATACGCTGAGGGCACCTTCGATTGCGTCATCGCGTCGGAGATCCTCGAGCATGTCCCCCAGGACGACCGGGCGATCGCCGAGCTGGTTCGGGTGCTCAAACCCGGCGGAGCGCTTGCGATCACGGTTCCGCGCTGGCTGCCCGAGCGGGTGTGCTGGGCGCTGTCCGACGAATACCACGCCAACGAGGGCGGCCATATCCGGATCTATCGCGCAGCCGCGCTGCGCGACAAGGTGCAGGCCCGCGGTCTGCGCCTGACGCACACGCATCATGCGCATGCGCTGCACTCCCCGTTCTGGTGGCTGAAATGCCTTGTCGGTACGTCGAACTCGGATCACCCCGCCGTCGCGGCCTATCACAGGCTGCTGGTATGGGACATGGTGGAACAACCATGGCTCACCCGCACCGCCGAGTCGCTGCTGAACCCTGTGATCGGTAAGAGCGTGGCCATGTACTTCCGGAAGCCAGGTGTGCCCGTTGCCGTTGTATGACGTGCCCGCGATGGCCGGGGCGTTGTCCCCGGGGCAGTGCAGGCAGACCGCGGCGTCGATCGCCGCAACGCAGGAATCCTCCGGCGCCATACCGTGGTTCGACGCTGGCCACACCGACCCGTGGGATCACGTCGAGAACGCGATGGCGCTGACCGCAGCCGGCCTGCTGGAACCAGCACGTGGCGCGTTCGAGTGGTGCCGCACGGCCCAGCGGCCGGACGGTTCATGGCCCATCCAACTGCGCAACGGTGTCGTCGAAGACGCCAACAGCGACAGCAACTTCTGTGCCTACATCGCCACCGGGGTCTGGCACCACGTGCTGGTCACCGGCGACCGCCGGTTCGCCGAGACCATGTGGCCGGTCGTCACCAAGGCGATCGACTTCGTGCTCGACCTCCAGCAGCCCGGCGGCGAAATATCTTGGGCAAGAGCGAAATCCGGCCCTGAACCAGATGCACTGCTGACGGGATGCGCGAGCATCTACCACAGCATCCGGTGCGCGCTGGCGCTGGCGGACTACTTCGACGATCCGCAGCCCGAGTGGGAGGTCGCCGTCGGCCGGCTGGGTCACGCGCTCGCCCACCATCCCGAGGCGTTCGTCATCAAGGACCGGTGGTCGATGGAGTGGTACTACCCGGTGCTCGGCGGCGCGCTGCGCGGTGCAGCGGCCCGATCACGCATCGACGAGCGGTGGGACGACTTCGTCGTCCCCGGCCTGGGCATCCGCTGCGTCGACGACCGGCCATGGGTCACCGGAGCCGAAACCTGCGAGCTGGTCATGGCATTGGACGCGATCGGAGACAGGGCGCGCGCGAACGAGCAGTTCGGCGCGATGCATCACCTGCGCGAAGGCGACGGCTCGTACTGGACCGGCCTGGTGTTCGCCGACGGCAAACGCTGGCCAGAGGAGCGCACCACCTGGACCGGCGCAGCCGTCATCCTCGCGGCCGACGCGTTGTCGAGAACGACCGCGGCCAGCGGCATCTTCCGCGGCGCGGACCTACCGCGCGGCCTCGAGGGCGAGTACGACTGCGCCTGTGCGACGAGCGAGCGCTGACGTCACTTCCCTTCGCTGGGATTCGCGGACTACTCACAACTGCTCACCGGGCGTTCCGGAGATCCGTTCCAGCACCCGCATTGACCCCACGGCCGACACCTCACGGAAGTCAGCGCTGGCCAGTGCACGCTGGTAGATGTGAAACGGCGCCT
>Ga0073928_10007765_pt1 | contig 13753 bp, 9 predicted proteins | sample PaiPotPPA55metaG_FD_76969 | JGI IMG/M metagenome (GOLD analysis project Ga0073928, IMG submission 76969) | Iron sulfur acid spring bacterial and archeal communities from Banff, Canada, to study Microbial Dark Matter (Phase II) - Paint Pots PPA... ... | reverse complement strand
TGCGCAGGGACTTTATCTCGCGGGCGCGATTGATGAGATGATAGCTGGTGGCGCCGGGGTCTTTGTAGACGAGGTGGCCGGACAACGCACGGTAGACCAGCACGGCGAGCTTACGGGCGGTGGCAGTAATCGCTTTGGCGTTGCCAACGCGGGCGGCGAGGCGGCGGTAAAAGGCGCCAAGCGCGGTCGAAGTACGGCTGAGGCTCATGGCGCAGCGGCGCAGAACAGCCGCCGCTCGATTGGCGGATGGCGCGGTCCTGGAACTGAGCAGGCGTCCGCCGGAGACTTTGTTATGGGGAGCCAGCGCGAGCCAGGAGGTAAAGTGCTGCTCGGTTTTCCAGCGGCTCATATCGGTGCCGATCTCGGCTATGAGTTGAAGCGCGGCGTGCGGGCCGATCGAGTGGATCTGGCTCAGGTCGGTACCGCCGGTGAGTCGATGCAGTGGAGTGCGGATCTCAAAGCGGGGCTCGCGGTTTTTCGGCTGCCGAGGGCGCCGCGCAGCCGGGAGCGCGGCTTGGGGCTGCGGCTGCTTTTCGGCGAGTGTCGCCAGCAAGGCTTCGATGGCGGCATCGCATTCCTTAATCTGCTTGAGCAGGAACTGATAGGCTTCGAAGTTCTGCTTAAGCGCGAACAGGTGCTCGGCGCGATAGTTGCCGGTGAGCGCAGCGGCGATCTGTGCACGTGAGGCGTGGCACCGGTAGTCGCGATGAGCGGCGAGGAGCTCGGGGTCGCGTTGTCCCGCCAGGATGGCGCTGATGATTCGCAGCCCGGTCGCGCCGGTGATGTCGGTCACCACCACGTGGAGCATGACATTCATCTGGGTCAAGGCCTTCTGCATCCGCAGAATGCGAGTTGAGACCTCCTCGACCAGGGTCTCGCGTTGGCGCACGTAAGAGCGCAACGGCACGATGTAGGCGCTGGGACGGAAGCTTGAGCGCAAAAGCCCCACGCGGTGAAGCTCCCGGAGCCACTCGCAGTCCTGGATGTCGCTCTTGCGCCCGGGCACGTTGTGCACGTCTCGAGCGTTAACGAGCACTACCTCGAAGCCGCGCTCTTCGAGGATTTCGTAGAGTGGAATCCAGGTCGATTCCATCGCCACGGTCTTAACCCGACACTGAGCAAGCCAGTCCGCCAGCTCGTGCAGGTCGCCGGTGAAAGTGCGGAACTCGCGTACCGGTTCGCAGTCGCGGTCGGGGGGGATAGCCGCGAAATGGCTGTTCTGTCCGCAGTCGATCCCGGCCGCGTCGGGCTGAATGCGTTCGAGTAACGACGGCTTTAGCCGCCGCGGCTTTTTCTGATGCTCACGCCGCTTTGCCTCATCTGCCTGCTTGTGCTCCATTGCCGCCGCTCTCATAGTGGATTCGACGGATGGCGCCGAAGATAGGGGTGCAAAGGAGATTCACTCTTCTAAACGGGATCACGCCAAAGGCGCGTGTCACCAATGATGCCGTCGCATCACCCCACGGACCATGCTCTCAAACGGGCTTTCACAGGCACCAATGGGTATACGGTCTCAGTCTTCGGCAGCCCTCCGCCGTCGGCCCTATATATCTGTTTCTGACAGGATGCGTCGCGCATTCGCGTAATTTGCTCTTGAGAAATGGTGCCGCCGGCCGCCCCAAAAAACAGGCTCAGAACCCACGCCCGCCGATCATCCAAGGCGAGCGCTGCCAACGCAACCGTGATAGGGGTGGAACTTTCCAGACCAGATAAAATGTTTTGGCCCGACGGCGGCGATGGCAATCCGATTACGAAGCTGGAGCTGGCGCGTTACTACGAATCGGTCGGCCCACGAATGATGCGATATTTGAAAGGCCGGCCATGTTCAATCATTCGAGCGCCCGACGGCATAGGCGGTGAACATTTCTTTCAGCGCCATCCGATGAGAGGGAGCTCGGCGAAGCTACTGGAAATGGCGAAGGTGGGAGGTGTCAGCGAACCCTATCTGCAGATTGATCGCGTGGAGGGTCTGGTGGCGATGGCTCAAATCGCGGCGTTGGAGCTTCATCCCAGGAACTGCCAGCCCGGCCAGCCTGAAGTGCCGGGGCGGCTGATATTCGACCTCGATCCTGCTCCCGACGTCGAGTTCACTGTGGTAATTGAGGCTGCGCGAGAAATTCGCGATCGCTTGAACGAACTCGGCCTGCTCAGTTTCTGCAAGACCACTGGGGGCAAAGGCCTGCACGTGGTGACGCCGCTGGCAATAGAGAAGAACGGCGAAGTGACATGGCCGCAAGCCAAAGCCTTTGCACGCAAGCTTTGCGCGCGAATGGCCGCGGACAATCCCAGCCGTTACCTGATCAAGATGGCAAAGAAGGAAAGAAGCGGCCGCATCTACCTCGATTACTTGCGTAACGATCTATTCGCATCGGCGGTCGCGCCATTGTCGCCGCGGATGCGCGCGGGAGCACCGGTATCGATGCCGTTGTCATGGCAGCACGTACGTAGGGGACTCGACCCGCAGCGCTTCACACTACGAACAGCTCCGGGCCTCATGTCAGGCACCACAGCGTGGGAGGAATATTGCGACAGCGAACGCCCGTTGACAATCGCGATGCAGCGGCTGGGCGGAGCTGGCGATGTCAGCGAACATTAGCCGCGTGATCGCACTGGCGCCTTTGCCGGTCGGGCTCGACACCAGTCCGATGGAAGCAAGGTTAGTCAGCGAATTGCGACGCGAACCGGGCTGGCAATTCGAACCGAACTGGGAGGGCTTCCGTTGCCTGGCTTTTCGGGCGAACGATGAGGTCGAGCTGGGGAACAAGTCGGGCACGTCGTTAACGCGCGATTTCCCGGAGATGGTTTCGATGTTGCGCGCGTGAAGCCACAACATTTTGTGGTGGATGGTGAGCTGGCGATCCCGAGAGGCAAAAGTCTCTCGTTCGACGCTTTGCCAATGCGCCTGCATCTCCGCGGAAAGCAGGAGTCCTTCCGCTCGCTCTTTCGCCGCATGCGAAACTAGGCTTGCGGCTGACTATCTATTTTCCGATTCTCTTCGAAAGGGAGCGAAAGTTCGGATTGTCGAGGCGAAGCGAGCTATCAGCCAATATGAACGCGCAACCAGAGATGTGGCGGGAACGGCGGATCTCATATGGCTCTTTGTTGAAACGGGCACCGCATTTGCGGCCGACCTCGGATACGGCGAAGATGAGTTCTAGCACACTCGAGGTCATTCCTGATGCGCAACCACGCTAATACCGCGGCCTGACGGACCTTAATCGATTGCTGTAACGAGGATGAGCGCGCTTTTCCTCCAAAGCCTCAAGACTGTGAGGGATGCCGCGGTCTAAGCCCACCATCTCTCCAGCTGCGATGACGCGCTGGTCTGGGGCGGCGGTGAAGCGAATGGAGCCCGACACCAGTTGGACGGTAATTGGACCCTTTGTGCGATGCTCATGCAGATGGGCGCCTTTTTTGAGCACCATGAGCAGCACATTCAGAGCATCATCCTTTACGAGACTTACGGCGTGACGATCCGCAGACTTCCATTCGTCCGTGCTCTTGAGACGCGCAATTTCGTCAGCAAATTTGACGGTCATCATTCCGCCCGCACTGGGACGAAGGGCTTGTCTACTATGCTCGCTCGTCATTTCAAACGCTCCTAATCAGCTCAACCGCACTCGGTGGCCTGAGCCGCTCGGCCTATCTCTGACAAGCAAAAAGTCCTTGATTTTATTGGTGGAGCTGAACGGGATCGAACCGTCGACCTCCTGAATGCCATTCAGGCGCTCTCCCAAACTGAGCTACAGCCCCACCTCCAAGAAGTTAAAGGCTAAGCTCAAGACTCTGGCATAGTCAACCCAGGTCCGTCCGCTTCTCTACTCAGGAGGCGGGCGGTTGAGAATCATCGTGCGCCGTGCCACAAATAGCCGCAGCGAAGCGCAACGGCTAGAACGCGCCTCGTGCACAACAAAAAGTGCGAGACTGGGATGAAAAATTAAGGTGACTGGAGTAGCGAGCGATGGCAGTTCAGGTGACCTGGGACAAAAACGTTTGCATCCATTCCGGCAATTGCGTGAAGACGCTGCCGCAGGTGTTCAAGGTCGAAAGCGGCAAATTCGTTATCGACCCGAGCGCCGCTGACGACGACAAAGTACGCGCGGCTGTCGCCGCATGTCCATCCAGTGCGCTCCAAATCAAGGACTGATACCGCAATCCAGGTCGCGCTGCGCTGATAGCGCCGCTGAACGACGAGCTTCGGCTCAAGCTCGCCGCCTAAAGCCGCTCGTGGCGGTGGGCTATAGTTTCTTGCTGCCGCTGAGCTTGCTACGGTTCAGTTGGTCGAGCGTGGCGAAGTTGGCGCGACTGGCGGCGAGCATATCGAGTTGCGCGTTAATCCGCTCCGCCAGTTCCCGCCGCACTATCGGCTTGGTGATAAAGTCGCTGACCCCGAGTTCCATCCCTTCAGCACGAGCTTCGACATCATCGCGCGCCGTCAGCATGATTACCGGGATTTCGGCTGTAGCCGAGTCCGCCTTCAGCGCGCGGCAAACAGCGAACCCGTCCATTTCGGGCATCATCAGGTCCAGCAGGATTACATCGGGCGGATGTTGTCCGGCGAGGAGCAGGCATTGGGCACCAGAGCATGCTTCCACGGCGGCGAAGCCTTCGCGCTTGATGTAGCGTACGAGAATCGACAAAGCGTCCGGGTCATCATCAACGACCATAATCTCAGGGCAATGCTCATCCTGCGTCATAGAAGTCAGGCTTAGTCGCTGGTGTCGGACGCGATTACGCCGCATCGGCGTAATTTGGCCGAAAAGGTCGTACGTTTGAGTCCCAACAACCGTGCGGCCGCTTGCTTGTTGCCGGCCGCCAGCTTTAAAGCTTCGTTAATCATTCGTCCTTCAAGCTCACGAACCAATGCATTCAGGTCGACGCCGCCTTCGCCGATTTCAGCCGTCATTTGGGCCTCGGCGAGGCCGCAGTGCCCCTTCCTCAGGTTTTCCGGCAGCAGCGAGACGTCGATCATCGGGCCGTCGCTCAGGATGATCAGCCGTTCGATGAGATTTTCCAGTTCGCGCACATTGCCGGGCCAGTCATAGGACCACAAATGAACCATCGCTTCACGCGTGATGCTCCATTGCCCATCAAAACGATCGCGGTTTCGCTCCAGGAAAAAATCGACCAGCATCGGGATATCGGATCGGCGTTCACGCAACGGCGGAACCACCACCGGCACGACTTGTAAACGGTAGAACAAATCTTCGCGAAACCTGCCCTTCTTGACTGCCGTCACCAAGTCGGCATTAGTGGCCGCGATTATGCGCACGTCGACACGGATCGCCCGATCCGACCCGACCGCGCGCACCAAGCCGTCCTCCAGCACGCGCAGTAGCTTGGCCTGAAGTTGCAGAGGCATTTCACTGATTTCGTCGAGAAAAATCGTGCCGCGATCGGCCAGGCTGAACAGCCCATGGCGGGGCAATGCGGCCCCGGTAAAGGCGCCGCGTTGATGGCCAAACATCTCGGACTCCATCAATTCATTCGGAATCGCGGCGCAATTGACCGGGACGAAGTTGCGCATCGAGCGGCGCGAGAGTGCGTGAATCTCCCTTGCGACAATCTCCTTGCCACTGCCGCTTTCGCCGGTAAGCAAGACGGTGGTATCTGTCGGGGCGACCCGTTCCATCAGCACGCGCAGTTTGGCGATCGTCGGATGACTGCCAATTAGAGTGTGCTCCGGTGCCGAACGCCAAGCCGCGTCCGCGGTGCTGAGCTGAGATGCCACTGCCATATTCCCCTCTGTTTCCACCAGTGCTCCTGCAGCGCTAGGATTGTCACATCTATTTTGGATCGCGGGCAAACGAGTCTAGTCGTACGGCTCTACTAGCTCCGTTAAAGCTCGCCTTGTACGAATAAATCCTATTCTGTCGCACTAGAGAGGAATATAGGCCGCTATACTAGTCGGAATAGGAAAACTACCTACTTCCGAAATAATTCCTGCCTATAAATCGCGGCTTGGCCTGGTCCTTCGGCTACCGACACTTCCATCGCGCTGACATCGCCCAGCGCGCTGCGCTGGGTCAGCTCGCCATGCAATTCGGTCCAGATAAAACGCGCCAGCTCTTCCGCCGAACTGTGAATAATCGGGAGCAGCGCAACATCGGAAGCGGGAAAGACGAAACGGTCGCCCTCGTAGGCGACGGTCACCTGACCGTCCTGTTGGCGAATCTCGAGGCAGTCGCTATGCGAGGGGATAATGGTGTGTTCGTCGAGGAGCTCGACGATCTGCCGGGTGAGTTTTTTAATTAGTCCAAAATCGAGCACGTAGCCAGTGCTCGCAAGGCGGCCTTCGACCTTGATGCCGACTTGATAGTTGTGGCCATGCAGCGGCTCACGAAAGCCGGGATAGGCGATAAAATGAGCGGCTGAGAACTTCAGGTTCTCCTTCGCCACGTGAATGGAAAAATCCGCCACTACTGTTCTCCAAGGTTTATTCCTTCTCCTCGCTTCTATCCGAACAGCGCCTGCAACGTTCGCACTGGAACGCCCGTAAAGCTTTTGCGATAGCCGGTTTCGTCAAGCGAAGTGGCTTGCAAAAAGAGTGCGCGTTCGAGCGGGACGGCAGCGCCCATCCGCCGCGCAAAATCAGACCCAGAGCCGTTCGGGAGTGACAGTCCTGCCACCAGGTCGCCAACTCCAAGTCCATGAAGTCCACCCAGCACGCATTCGACGAAATAGCCAACCTGACCATCATAGTCGAGGGTGAGCGAGGTAATCTTCAACGCTTCAGCTAAACCCAGCAGCCGATCCATCCCGAACTCGTTGCGCTTCGAGCGCACGGCAGGATCACCACTGCCCTCGAAGCCTGAACCAATTGCGGCAATCGCCACACGTCCGTCGCGCAACGGCACGGGATGGAAGATGTAGCCGTGTGACGTGTAGTTAAGCATTTCGCGCAGCGCACACCGATAGGCAAGCAGGTTGAAGTGGGTGCGTTCGGCGATCTGCAGCAAAAACTCTCCCAAAGGTTTGCGGGCCCGATCAGCGAAATCGAGTAACTCGAGGAATTTCGCCGGGTCGTATTCTTCGCGCCGCGCCAGCCGCTCGGCCCATTGCCGATCGAAAACGAGCCCCAGCGCCCCGATTCCATCCGCGTCCTCGCCCGCCGCGTCGGCCACGATTGGCAGGTTCGGCTCCGTCGGCTCAAGGTCCATCGCCAGATAACTACCATGGCTGGACGGCTTCGCCAGTCCGCGGTGTGCGTTGTGCAGCATCACCGGAAAGGCATCGCGCGCTATCAGTTTGCTGCCACCGCCGCGGCGATGGGCCAGCATCCCGTAGCCACTCAGCAAAGAACCGTAGCCGATTACCAGCAGTGTCCGGTTCACGTCAGACGACAATCTCCACCTCCACCGTCCTGGATGCTTCAAATCATATCCTTGCGTGCGCCGAGGATCGATGTCGTACTTTCCTGAACCGCATGGCCCGTGTGCCATCGCGAAGATGTTGCTTTCCGGTATTCAAAGCCGTCACGAAGGGTGAAACTAGCCGCTCGAATACTCAGCCTGATTGCATGAAATTGTACTCGGACGCGCAAGCGAACTCCCTTGTTACCAAGCCAACAAGACTGGTTAATCGCATTCAGGGCGTGAGCTGTGGGCCCACTGATAACGTCATCCAGGCGTTACAACCACAACAGGACGCCGATCGCGGGAAGGCCCGTGCTGGCGCTAATGCCGCGAACATAGAGTCCTAATTGAGCACGATACTCGTCGAGCCGGTGTTGTATCTCAACATCCGTCTTAAAATCCAACACGGTCCAGCTTTCACCTTCCTTAAAGGCCAGATCTGCGACACCCTCGACCATCGAACCATCTTCCAGCCGAATCACGACCGGAGATTCGCGGCGAATCTCCGCCGCGCCCGCCGCACGCTGCATCAGTGGGCTCGCGAGAGCTTTCGCGACGGCCCGGGTAGCGGCGGCGGTCTCGGCGGACGAGGCGCCGAGAATCCGGGTGTGCATCGCGGCAAAGCTCGCAATCGACTCTTCTCGCGCGTTCGCACGGGTGCTCATCAGTATTGCGTGCACTAGGGCCCCAAAGCGGGGGCCGCTCGGCCTGGTGGGCTCGCGGGCGACCTGTTCGATGGTGATCTCCCCAGCTTCGGCAATCACCAGATCACCGCGGCTTGCCCGCCGCGCCAGCTCAGTGGCAGTCTGCAGCCGGCGGAGCGGCGCCTGGCCGCGCTTGAGCATCGAGTCGCGCCGTGCGAACCAATCCTCATAAGCGCGCACGCCTTCCTGCGAGACTTTGCCGCTCTCGTCAGCTGCCAGCAGCCGCTCTTGTCGCAATCCCATCGCATCGTCAGCCTCGAGATTAAGACACGCGGGATCCCACCAGATGACCCGGTGTGTACCGGTTGCCGGCTTATGCAGTCCCGGGATAATTGACTTTGTCTTCGGCGGCGCTTTGGCGGGCCGCTCAATGACGGTATCGTCGCCGAAGTTGGGACACCCCGGTACTGGCCGAATCGCGGTGCGGCGCTTATCGAGACCCGGGTACAAAACGTCACCGAGTTTGCCAAGCCATTTTTCGCACGGCTCATCGCCAAGAACCGGCACTACCAGTAAGTCACGCGCACGCGTGGTGGCCACGTAGAGCACCCGAGTTGCCTCTTCGCGCTCGCGGCGTAATTCATCCTCGGAATGGTCGAGTAATTCCTGCGGCGCGCATCCTGCGATTCGCAGCGCACAGAGCCCGCGCTCGGGGTCGATGTAGCGTTGCGCTTCCTCGCGAATCTCATTGCACGTGATGTCGGCCAGTATTACGACCGGAAACTCGAGACCCTTTGCGCCGTGCACAGTCATCAAGCGAACGCCCTCAGTGCCTTCTTCGACAAGTGGGGCCTCGGCCAGGGTTCCGGCGTCAGCATCGTGTTCGAGCTGGTCAATGAAACTACGAAATGAAGTCCCCCCGCGGCTTTCGAAGCGGCGCGCCTGATCCATCAGGCGCGAGATGTTTGCGAGCGCCTGTTCGCCGGTCGGCCAGATTGCGAAGCCCGCGTGGGCGCGAGTCGCTTCGAGCAGACGCGCGACGGTGTCGGCGAGCGGACGGCGGTTGCGGCCACGATGCAATTCGCGCAATATCCCGAGTGCACTAGCGATCTTTGCGATCGAGTCGTTTGCTTCATCTGCGGGGTTTGCTTCATCAACGTGGCGGAACGGATGCAGCGTTCCGATGGTTTCCCTGAACGCCAGCAGCTCGCCGTCGCTGAATGCGAATAGGGGTCCGCGCAGCGTCGCGTACACCGAGAGTTCGTCGTCGGGGCGTTCGATCGCGTTGAGCGCGTTGCGCATCGTTTCAATCTCTTCGCGCTCCTGGAAGGAGCTGCCTTTGACCAGCACGTGCGGCACGTGCCGTGCCTCCAGCTCCCTGGCGTATTCGCGCGCGACATCAGTGCGAAAATTCGTCATCCGGCGGAACAGGATGCAGACGTGCCGCGGCTCAATCGCCACCAGCTTCGCAGGCTGGTTGCTTTCGGTGACTTTCCATCCGCTGTCGCGAACCAGCCATTGCACAAACGCCGCAGTCGCCTTGGGTAATGATGCGTCAATCGCGTAGTTGGTGATTTTCCCGAAGCGTCCGTAGGGCTTCGGCACTGGCAGCGCGACGATAGGGGGTTGCGCCAAATCTTCTCGCGCGGGCTTGAGCGGATCGTAGTGGGCCTGGGTTTCCGATTCCGCCATCCAAGGCGCGATGGCGGAGTTGACCATTGATTGAATCTCGGGCCGTGCGCGGAAACTCACGCTCAAGTGCTCTAGCTCCGCGCCGCCTCGCACGAGTTGCGCCTTTATGCGCTGGTACATTGCGACATCCGCCCGGCGGAAGCGATAGATCGACTGCTTGGGGTCGCCAACTATGAAGAGCTTTCCGGCGGCTGGCCGTACGCGGCGGAAATCTTTTTCGGTTGGATCGTCGGCCGCAAGTAACAGGATAATCTCCGCCTGCAACGGGTCCGTATCCTGGAATTCATCGACGAATATGTGTGTGAAGCGCTTCTGCAGGTCGACGCGGACTGCGGCATGATCGCGAATCATGTTGCGGGAGAGCAACAACAGATCCATGAAGTCGAGCTTGCCCGCGCGCTGTTTCAACTCCTGGAAACGATCGATCACGGCCTGGAGTTCATCCCTGAGCTGCGGTGCCAGGTCTGCGCCAACCTTTTCGCTTAGGGTTTTAAGCCTGCTATGAAATTCGGCGCGATGCTGCCGCACGTCGGAGCGCGTGTTTTCGCCGAAATCCCCGCCGAAGCCCTTCCAATTCCAGTGATTTTGCTTCCCCCGGAGTAATTTCATCAGGGTCGCTTCGCGCGCGTCCAGGTCCCGCCCACGAATGTTCTCCAAGCGCACCGCCTCGCGTGCAATCAACCGAATCTTGGCGAGCGACTCATACAGCCAGTCGCCCGGACATCCAAGATCGGCAAGCGTGCCAATCGTGCTCATCTCGGTGAACAATGCTTCGAGCTCCGCTTCCCGTTCAAACGGCGGCCGGTCCCATTGAGCAGGAAAATCGCGCCAGCGCGAAAGCTCCAGGGCTGCACTAAAGATCCAGCCGGTCGGCGTTTCTTCGCGATCGCCCTCGGCCCGCGCTAGCATTCGCCTTAGTCCGGGCCCCGGCGATTGCAGAGCTTGTTCAAACCAGCGATCGAAGGCGGCACGCAACATCGCATCGGCTTCGTCCTGCGGCGCAACTTCGAACAGGGGATCGATTCCGGCCTCGACCGGGCGCTCCACAAGGAGGTCGCGGCAGAACGAGTGGATGGTGCTAATATGTGCCTCCTCCAGTTTTTCCAGCGCTCCATCCAGGAGCAGGCGTTCCGCGCCCTCGGCCGTAGTTCGACGCCGCTCTTCAATCTGTTCGCGGACACGCAGTTTGAGTTCACCGGCGGCTTTTTCCGTGAAGGTGACCGCAACAATCTTGTCCAAGGTCGTCCTGCCAGAGGCTACCACCGCGACAATCCGTCTCACCAGTTCGGTGGTTTTTCCAGTCCCCGCCGCGGCTTCGACGATCATCGTGATGTCGAGATCCCGGACGATTCGCTCTCGCGCGATTTGATCGGCCAGAGTCACGGCAGCGCCCGCAGTTTGCGCAACGCCATCAGACGCGCCGGAGGCTTCATTGAAGATCGTCGCTGTTCGTATGGTCCGCAGAGCATACGGTAGTCACACCATTGGCATTCCCGCTCATCGGGTGCCGCCGGAAAAAACCCGGTTTCCAGCGCGTCGCCGATGATTTCAATAACGGCCGTGACTTTCTCGCGGGCCGCGTCGTTCAACTCCACCTCGCGCTCCTCGAATCCACCCGCCAGCGTGCAATAGTACAGACGTCCGGAATCCACGGGCTCGGTCAGGAGTTTTTCAGCCGCCAGCGAATACAACAGGGGCTGCAGCACGCGTCCGCCGCCGACCACGACTTGTAACGGGGCCCTGGCCTTTCCAGTTTTGTGGTCTGTAATGCGCAGGCGGCCGCGCGTAGGGTCGCGCTCGACCAGATCGATCGAGCCTCGCAGCTTGAGTCCGCCCGCGATTACGATGGGATCATCGCAGCTCCTGGGATCGGCCTGCTCGCGGTCGTGCAGTCCGAATGACAACTCGAACCGATAGGGGTCCCAATCATCCCGCTTTTCTGCCGAGCGGCGGAGCCATTCCGATAAATCGGCCGAGATGCTCGCGATGCCGTCATCCCATACGCGATCGATTGCCGGCGCCAGCTTTTCTCTTTGTCTTTCGGCCACGCGGCCGAGCTCCTCAACTACGAGCTGCAACGCGGCATCGAGATTCTTCTCGGTAACGGGCAGTGTGCCGCGCTCACGCAGGAGTGAAAGGACCTCGAATTGCACCTCGTGAAACATGGCGCCTCGAAGGAGAGGATCGATGGCTTCGATCGGCTCGATTTCCTCGCGAGCTTCGAGCTTCATAATCGTGTATAGCGCGAAGCGATATGGGCACTCGGCGAACTTCTGCAGCGCGGTCGCCGAAAACGAGCGAGCCGCTAATGCGTGCTTTTGAAGGGCCCCCTTTGCCGCTTCAACTGGGTAGTCCGCCTCGCGCCGCAGATATTCTTCATCCGGACTAATCAGGCCATCGTTGACACTCCAGCGCTTGCGCCACCTCCGCCCCCGCGCGCGCAGCGAACGAGTTAAATGCGGATTGGAATACTTTGAGGTTAGAAGGTATCTGGCTGCACCAGTTGTACGCTCGGGTTCTTCATCGACCAGCTTGTCGAGTAAGGCAAGATCAAATTCCGCGTTGTCGATCGCTTCGGCGGGATTTGCCGGAGCAGGCCAGCCGAGCCTAAGTTCGCGCACCGCCGACGCAACCAGGCCCAATTCCTCGAAGCCGCGCAAATGGCCCTCGGCGGCACGCATTGCTTCAAGCGCATAAAATGAGGGCACACGCGGGCGGCCCTGATCGATATCGATGCGAGGATAGGACAGCACCACCGATCGCGCTGCCGCGCCGACCGCGAGCCTAAGCGCAAGACGCTCCTTGATGCGCCGGTCGTCCTGCACGGCAAGCTCACTGCCAAGCGTCTCGCGTAAGCGGTCCGGCAAAATGGGATCTTGGATTAGCTTCTGCGGAAAGAGGCGTTCGGCCAGGCCGGGAATGAAAACGACGTCGAACGAGAGCCCGTATGCATCCTCCGCCTGGGCGACATACACGCTGCCGTACCGGCGGCGCGGCGGCTGACGCGTGAGCTTCCCCAGCCGTTCGGCGAGCACCAGCCGGACCTCGTCGAGGGCAATCGGTCCAACCGGCGCCATTGGTTCCAACTCTGCCAGCGCTGCCAAAACCGGATCGCGATCGCGAATCGCGAGATCGGTGAGCGCCGTCAGCGCCTGAAGCCATTCGCCCCAATTCGCGCCGCGCGGCAGAGTGCCAAGAGCGTCAATGATCGGTAGCGCAATCTGCTTCAGATGGCCGAGATCAATGAGTTGCCGCTTGAAATGGGCGGCCGCCGCTTCGTCCTCGACTTCAGTCAGTTTGGTCCGCAACTCCTCTTCGAGCCCATCGAGGCGCCGCCGCCATCGCTCCCGTCCTCCGATTACCGACGCCTCGACGATCAGGTCCTCCCATCGCCACGGGGCCCGCACGCTCCCCTCGACCACCGGAAGAGGATCATCGACGGTGACGGCGCGCTCAGGTGAGGGCGGTGAGCTAGTAGCGGCAGGTTCGGGCAGCGGCATCAAGTCGTGCTCCGGCACGAATGATGTCCCTGAATCGGTACGGCGATCAGGATCGGGCAGTTGTGCGAGCGAGAGATACTCTGCGAATCGTCGCGCCGAAAGGCGTTCTGCCGCGCAATTCAGCAGGGTCAACAGCGCCCGTCCCCCTGGCTCCGGGCGCAATGTCCCTCGTGCGAAATATGCTGGCACGCTAGCGCGTGCCAGCGCCTCCTCAAGATGCGCATTGTAAGGCGTGGACGCGCGAAGCAAGATCGCTATGCGATCAAATTCGACGCCCGCATGAGCACACGCGTGGATTTCGCGTGCGATCTCGACGGCTTCGCGCGCTTCACCCGGCGCGGAAAAGATCTTTACTGACTCGTCACGCGCTTGTTCCGCTGACGTGATTGTTTCAAACAGATTGTCCTGCAGCCTGACGAGAGATGATTCCGGCCGCATGGGCTCCGTCCCGCTTATCGGACGCTTGAAAACAATGCGCGCGTAATTCTCCGTTCGCGCGTCCCCGGCAGCAATGGTGAACATTGTCTTGGGGGCGCGTGCCGCCAATTGACTTATAAAGTCC
>Ga0073928_10007764_pt1 | contig 13754 bp, 12 predicted proteins | sample PaiPotPPA55metaG_FD_76969 | JGI IMG/M metagenome (GOLD analysis project Ga0073928, IMG submission 76969) | Iron sulfur acid spring bacterial and archeal communities from Banff, Canada, to study Microbial Dark Matter (Phase II) - Paint Pots PPA... ... | reverse complement strand
TTCGGCGCCGCGGGAGAAGACCGTACTGTCGGCTTGACTTGGACGGATGGGAGACCGATCAAGGTTTGGCGTAGCAACCTTCGCGAGCAATCGCTTGAACCGCTCCCTACACAGGTGCGCGTAACCGCTTGGGAGTTGGTTACCCTGCGCATTGAGGCCCTTAACACGTAGGATCGGCTGCAATCCAGTTCGAGCCCTTCTGAATCTTCCGAAGTGCCGCTGTAGCGCGGTGCCCATCTCAAATGCGATAGCCAAGATGTACTCCAATTGCGGAATTGAGCCGACACTTGCAGTAATCCGGAAGTACGAGACACGAACCTCTGGCAACGGTCGACTCGGCCAGCCTCACTGCGGACTGCGTCAAATTTCGACTTTTCAAAAGGTTTCTACCGGAGTCCGTTGCGGCAACTTAAGCCCTTTAGATCAAGCCTGACTCGACTGTGCTAAATTCCGAATCCAGGCTGCTTTCATCTTGCTGGAGGTACGCACATCGAAAATGACGTCACGGAGAGAGTTCTTCCAACTGGCCACCCGAACAGCGGTCGCAGCGATGCTGGCCTCTAATCACGGCGCCGCAGCGGAGCAGAACGATACGCAGCACGCAACTCCGCGTCGCGGACTGTCGCTCCAGGATCTGCAACAGCGGTTTGTGGATCTGCGCTTCGGCATGTTCGTCCATTTCAATATGGCCACTTTTCAGGACCGCGAATGGGGCGATCCGACATCGCCTGCTGATCTCTTTCGTCCAACCGCTCTCGATACGGACCAATGGGCAGCGGCGGCGCAGTCGGCGAACATGAGTTGGGGGTGCCTGACGACCCGTCATCACGATGGGTTCTGCATCTGGCCGACAAAATCGGCAGCGGCAAACGTGGGGCAGACCTTGCACTCGACCGACATCGTCCGCGCCTATGTCAATTCCTTCCGCAAGGCCGGCCTGCGGGTGGGGCTTTATTATTCGATCTTGTCGCTGCGCGATGACATCCGCCATTTCAACGTGACATCGGTCAAAGTTCAGCTCATCAAAGATCAATTGACGGAGTTGCTCACGCGCTATGGAGAAGTTGATATCCTCATCACAGATGGCTGGGATGCACCGTGGAGTCGCATCACGTATGAAGAGGTACCGTTCCACGAGATCTATGAGCACATTAAGAATCTCCAGCCCGACTGCCTGATCTGCGATCTCAATGCCAGTCAATATCCTCCGAGCGGACTCTACTATTCCGATGTGAAGGCTTTTGAGCAGAATGCCGGGCAGAAGGTCCCGGAAGGTAGCGACGTGCCTGCCCTCTCCTGTGCGACCCTTACCGAAGGATGGTTCTGGAAGCAAAGAGACGCGAATGGACCTCTCAAGGCGGTAAAGACTGTTGTTGACGAGTGGCTTCGGCCACTGAATCTCAGACACTGCAACCTGATTCTCAATGCTCCACCGAACCGCGAAGGACGGCTCGCGTCGAATCTTGTGAGCCGCTTGGAGGAGATTGGGAGGGCATGGACGCATCCTGGACCCATGGCAAAGCTTAGCAAGCACATCGTGATCACGACGCGAAATCTGGCGAGGGGCAAGCCCATTCATGCCAGTTCTTACCCCGATACTGTCGGTCCGGATGAGGCGAACGATGGTGACTTTCATTCGAGCTGGTATTTGGAGCAGGGGCAAACGTCAGGCTGGCTGGAGGTGGATCTGCAAAAGCAGGAGAGCTTCAATGTTGTGTCGCTCGTGGAGCCTGTTGGCGAAAGAGATGACTATTTGGAAAGCCGTATTCGGAGCTATCGTTTTGAGTGCTGGAACGGTGTGAACTGGACTACCCTGGCAAACGGCGAAAAGCCGACACCTACGAGAATTCACCGCATTCCTCGCGCATCATCGCAGAGGGTGCGATTGCTGTTGGAAAGCAGCAACCAGATGCCTCACATTGCCGAGATCGGCGTGTATGACGAACCAGGCTAATCAGCAGCAAAGAGGTCGCAAGTCGGCCGACCTGCGGTGCAGTCATTGCGCAGTACTCAACCGGTGGATAGCCGCAGCGCTCTGTAAATCTCCGCGAAGGCACTGGTACGATTCGTTCGTCTCATTTAGACAACGGGTCAGAATCCGTTTCGGCGTCTGGCCCTACCGATGAGCTTTGGTCTTTCGCACGTTTTTCTCACATCCCCTTACTCCGCACAGCACGCCAGTGATGCCATTACCCTCAGTGACGGCATGGATCCGATCTACTTCAGGTCGTAGCTTGGTTGTTTCCCTTTCGCCCGACAACCAGCGGATCTCCAAACTTCCTGCATCCGTCCTCAGCGGTCACTCAAAACCGGCCAATGAAGGTCACCTTAAAACCGGCCAACGAGAATGAGGCTCGCGGACGTTGAATGCGACGCAAGGCACGATAGCCTTCGTCGATAGGAGCAACGTCTTGAGCGAAGCGAAAAAACAACAAGTGGTTACCCTGGGACGGCTCGGATGGCCATTGCGGCGCATCGAGCCAGAGACCGGGGTGCGTCGGGAGACCGCCGGCGCCTATCTCAAAGCGGCCGGGATCGGAGTGCGTCCGCAGACAAGGCGGCGCTCGTCCTTAAACAATCCCTCGCCAAAATAAAACAATCGGAGAGATTTTTCGCTCAATCAATCTTGTTGATCTGTTCAGCCGCGATTTGAAAAGCAGTATTGGCCGCCGGAACACCCGCGTACACGGACGTTTGCAAAAGGACTTCCTTCAAATCGCATGCCTCGAGTTCACCTGCCAAACCAGTTCGTACATGAAGAGCAAACTCTTCCCATCGTCCGAGCGACGCCGTTACTGCCAGCACCAGGAGCCGCCGGGTCCGCCGGTCCAGTTGCGGACGAGACCAGATCGTTCCCCAAGCATATCGGGTTATCAACTCTTGAAACTCGCGCGTAAATTCTGTCGTCGCCGCAATTGCCTTGTCGACGTGTGCGTCACCAAGCACGGCGCGACGCGCATCGAATCCAGTATGCAGTGAATTCGCATCGGTACCCGGTTGCGGGAGCACGAACTCAAGCAGGCCTGCCGTAAACGAGTGTGGCCGCTCAATATTGGAGAGATGCGCTGCCGCCAGATGAAGCGCTTTTGCTCCCGGAATCTCCTGCGCCAGCCGCTCTCCATGCCCGCTCCACGGAGTCGCAACGTCGCGGTCGCCAGAGATCACTAGCGTCGGAGCCTTGATCTGCTTGAGCAAATCTCCGTGATTCATGTCGCGCAGCGCCGCACAACATCCCGTGTATCCAACCGGGTCCGTTCCTAAAAAGACAGACCGGGTCGAAGCGACATGCGGACTCTGTTTCCCCAGAGTATCCGGCGAGAAAAACCGTTGCATCGCCACATCCACGACGGCCGACATTCCGCCGTTGAGTACTGTTGTAATTCGTGTTTCCCAATTGGCGCGCGGACCAAACTGAGGCGAGGTGTTGGCCAAAACTAAATGGGTGATGCGCTCGGGTGCGTGCGCCGCGACCCATTGTCCGATAGCCCCGCCAAGCGACAAGCCGCAAAAGGCAAATTGCGATATCTCCAGCGCGTCCGCGAGGGCGAGAATATCCTGGCTCAGCATCTCAATCGAATATTCGCCGGGAGTTGCGTCCGACGCTCCATGGCCTCGTGTGTCGTACCGCAGAATCTGGAAGTGTGGAAGCAGGTCCGCTACCTGTTGCTCCCACATTGCGTGGTCCGTACTGATCGAGTGAGACAGGATGAGGACCGGTCGTCCCGAGTTTCCCTGCAGTCGGTAGAACATGCGCGTATTGCGAACAGTTGCGAAGGGCAAATCAGTGCTCCTTGTCCTTGTTTTCCCGATCGGACTGCGATATTAGAGCTCTTCGAAAAAGCTCGGCAGACCCAAGATATTCCTCAGGCGTTTCCAGCTGCCTGAGTTCGGCGGGACCAAGGTGGGCCGTGACCTCTGGAATTTTGGCCAGAACGGCAGCGAGGTGCATGCCCTCTTTGACGCTTCTCCGTACCGCCTCGTCAAGAATCTTATGAGCGACATCTCGCCCCAGCTTTGCTCCAAGCACCATCATGGCGCGTTCAGCAAAAATCGTCCCGTTCGTGCTTTCTATGTTGGCTCGCATCCTTCCTGTATCAACAGCCAGAGCCTGGGCAACTTCAGCCATTGAGGCGATTGCCGCGCCAGTCGATTGGACTACAGCCGCAACGATTGGCCACTCCGCCTGCCAGCCCCCGACGCCGCGTTCATGCTCCTGAGACATCGCAGAGAGAAACGTTGCAACCAATCCGGGTACACGTTGCGCCGCCGCGAGCGTCAGCACACAGGCTGTAGGGTTGCGCTTGTTCGGCATGGTGGAGGAGCCGCCGCGGCCTTCCCCTCCGGGCTCGGCCGCCTCGCCCACCTCGTTCTGCATAAGCAGACTGATGTCGCGCGCCATCTTGCCTAGAGATCCGGTCAGCACTCCACAATGGCAGATCAGCGTTGCCAGTTGGTCCCGCTGCGTGTGCCAAGGCGCTGCCGGAGGATTTCCGAATCCGAGATCTATACTCAGACGTTGAGCCACGGAAATTCCGCGGTCCCCCAGCGATGCCAGCGTCCCGCTCGCTCCTCCAAATTGCAACACGGCCGCAGTCCGGAATGCTTCCTCTAAACGCTGCCTTCCTCGGCGAACCGATGCCAGCCATCCGGCCGCTTTGAGTCCGAAAGTCACAGGCGGAGCGGCCTGAAGCAGAGTTCGTCCCAGCATGACGCTGCTCTTGTGTCTCTCCGATAAATCTGCCAGTGCTCTGTCCAATCGCAACCCATCGGCGATCAGAATCGGTTCTGCTCGCTTGAGTAGAAGAGACATCGCGGTATCAGCGACGTCCTGACTGGTAGCTCCCCAGTGAACAAATCGCGCCGCTTCCTTGCTGGTTTTTCGCACCTGGTCGGTCAGCATTCTCACCAGCGGAATTGCGGGCGTTCCGGCTCGAAACGCGGCATCCGCGAGGAAGGAAATATCGAAATTCCGCGGGTTTGCGGCCACCGTGATCGCGTCCGCCACCTCGGTTGGAATCAGTCCATTTCGCCCTTCTGCGCGGGCCAATGCGGTTTCGAATTCCAACATGGCCCCAAGAACCGACTCGTCGGAAAACAGCGCAGCCAAGGCAGGCGTGGTTGCCAGGCTTTCAATCAGGCGTCCGCTCATCGTTGGCTCCGCATCGCTCGTTGCTTCCGTCTGTGTCGGCTGCTCCATGCGAAGTGATTAGACATCGAAAAACACCGTCTCAGCCTCTCCACGCAGCCGCACCTCGAAAATCCAGTTCCCGTTGTGAGCCGGATCCGGCTGCGCCAACAAGGTCGCTCTGCGATTTTCCGCTACCAAAGCCAATACCGGGTCTGCTGCGTTCTTTGACTCTCCCGCGAAGTAAACTCGTGTCGACAATCTCTTGAGAATGCCTCGGCCTAGAATCGATACATTAATATGCGGCGACTGAAGGGTTTCACCTGGGCCCGGGACGCGTCCCGGCATAATCGTTTCAAATGTGCACGAGCCATCCTCCGCAGTTGCCAATCGCCCAAAGCCACCGAAGGTTGCGCCCTTCGCGCCACTGTCCTCTTGGACATAGTTCCCTTCGGAATCCGCTTGCCACAATTCGATCATCGCGTCTGGAACGGGAACTCCTTCTCCATCCAGTACCCGGAAAGTGAGCCGTATTCGTTCGCCCTTCGCTACATCGCCGGCAACGCACGAAATACTCTGCGTATCCGTGAGGCCAAGATGAAGGTACGGACCAACTGTTTGCGAAGGAGTCGGTGTCAAATCCATCGTTGTCTCCCTATTGCTCAAAAGGCGTTGATTCGCGTCCCCGCAGCACGATGTCGAAACGATAGCCAAGAGCCCACTCCGGCCTTGTTGTTTCCAGGTCAAATTTCGAAACCAAGCGCTGCCGCGCCCTCTCGTCAGGAATCGATTGCAGAATGGGATCGTAAGCAAATAGCGGATCGCCGGGAAAATACATTTGTGTGATCAGCCGCGTAGCGAAAGCCGGCCCGAATAAAGAAAAGTGGATATGCGCCGGCCGCCACGCATTGTCGTGATTCCGCCACGGATACGCACCCGGCTTGATGGTCACAAAACTGTAGAATCCGTCCTTGTCTGTGAGCGTTCTTCCGGTGCCGGTGAAGTTTGGATCGAGCGGCGCGGGGTGGTTGTCCTTCGCGTGCGCATATCGTCCGGCCGCATTCGCCTGCCAAATCTCGATCAAACTATTCGAAACGGCATCCCCATCGCCGTCGACCACTCGGCCGCGCACGATGATGCGCTCCCCCAACGGTTCTCCTGCATGCTGAACCGTGAGATCTTGATCGATCGGACGAATCTCGGAATTGCCAAAAACTGGCCCGGTGACCTCGGAGAGAGTATGCGGCAAGAAAATCAGCGGATGAGACGGCGCCCGCAACCTCGTCGCCCGATACGCTGGATAGAGGGAGTCGGGTTGCGTCCCTGGTTCAGGTCGCCGGAAGGCGACGACTGAACCTTCCGGGTGCTTGCCTTTGGCCGCGATTAACGAAGGGGACATGTTTATCTCACCATACCCTTTGCTGTTCTTCGAGGCCGAGGGAACGGGTTTCCGTTCGGCCATGCTACAAATTGTACGTTGCCATCGGAAGGCCTACGTAGTTTTCGGCGAACGCTTGCGCCGCTGCATGAGAACTTGTCAGGTATTCCAGGTCGGCCAATTGCCGGCGCTCCTCGAATCGATCATTCCCAGGAATTCGGTGCAACACTGCAGTCATCCACAAGGAAAAACGTTGTACCAGCCATACTCGTCTCAAACAAGTCTCTGAATAGTGGTCGAGCAGGCCGAGGTTGCCGGAAGCATAGAGTTCTGCGAACGCGGCGGCCAGGACCCGAACATCAGCCACGGCAAGATTGAGGCCTTTTGCGCCGGTCGGAGGGACGATGTGCGCCGCATCCCCAGCCAGATAGAGCCTGCCGTACTGCATCGGCTCCGCGACGAAACTGCGCATCCCGGTCACGCCTTTCTGCAAGATGGGCCCCTCCGTCAGGTTCCGCCCATCACGAGTAGCGAGCCGCCTTTGCAACTCCTCCCAGATCCTTGCGTCGGGCCACTGCGCCAAGTCTTCATCTGGAGCGCATTGGAGATACAGACGTGTAATCTCCGGAGTTCGCATGCTATGCAGGGCGAAGCCACGATCGTGGTAGCAGTAGATCAGCTCTTCGGACGACGGTTGCGCAGCTGCCAAAATGCCGAGCCAGGCAAACGGAAAAATCCGCTCATAGACGGTTAAACAATTCTCTATGCTGGGGCGGCACACGCCGTGAAACCCGTCGCACCCTGCAATGAAATCACAAAGGATCTCCGAAGGTTCTCCACAATCCTGAAATCGTATCTTCGGAGTCGTGGAATCGAAGTCGTGAACCGTGACGCCCTCAGCCTCAAAGAAAATCTTCGCCCCTGCTCCGAGCCGCGCCGCGATGAGGTCTTTCACAACTTCCTGCTGCGCATAGATTGTAATGCCGTGCCCCGTCAAGGCTTTGAAATCGATGCGATGCCCTTGTTCTCTGAAACGAATCTCCACGCCGTCATGAATCAGGCCTTCCCGCTTCATTCGCTCGCCTACGCCTATTTCCGTCAGAAGATCGACGGTACCTTGCTCCAGGACACCGGCTCGCACCCGCTGCTCACAGTGCTGTCGGCTCCGAGCTTCGACCACAACCGAATCAATTCCCTGTCGGTGCAGGAGATGCGACAGAACAAGCCCCGCAGGTCCAGCGCCCACAATCCCAACCTGTGTGCGTTTTCTCATTGCATTTTTCGTCGCGATTTCTGATGAACCGGTCGGGGATTGTTTTCCGCTGAAAACATCTCGATCACCTCGCGTGGCACGGGTTTGCTTTCAATCCGTTCCGGATCGGCTTCTGACACCGCGGCCCAAACCCTGATCTCAAAACATTCCACGGCTAACGCATTCTTGTTAAACAACCTATGGTGGACGCAAAAACTGCTGCGGCGCCACTCGGTTATCTCAGAATCGACGATCACTGTGTCCGAGAAGCGCGATGGCGCCTTGAAGGAGACCCGCAGATCGACCATCGGAATCCCCATGATTTGATAGGTTTTGAGCATCTGCCGCTTGGACAGGCCGGCCTTTTTGAACAATGCGGTCGTGCATGCGTCGAAATACGCCAAGTAGCGAGGGTAGTGGACAATCTGCGCTGGATCACAATCGCCCCACTCGATGTGAATCGTTTTCCGGTTCGTGATGTTCGCCTTCTTGCTCAATAATGTCCTCTTCCTGTGACGCCTCGTACCATTGCTCGTCAACCTCGGCGACGATGGAATAAATGATGATAGATGATAGTGGTTGGTGACCCGATTCTGCACATCCGTCGAACATTGCAGGTCACTGGCCGTTGGCCCTGGCCTTGACCGGTCCAATGAAAGTCCGAAAATGCGGAGTATCCAGGCGACTGCCCATGCAACTGGGACGAAATGCCATGCTAACTGGTCGGTGGAGAAAATGCGGCTTTGAGATGTTCCTGCCGCAAGAAATCCAGAGGGTGGGGAGGATGCGGAATTGCTGCGCTCCTTTTGTGAGCAATTCGGATATAACAAGGCTGATTGACGCAAGGCTGAATGAAAGTCGCCGGAAGCACTCGCGCAATTGGCACGACTGTTTCTAGGACTTTTGCTCGACTCGCGTGCTGACTCGGTAGGGATCGTCGTTTTCATTGAGTTCACTCGAGGCGGCAAAGAACAGATGCGTCACTGCCCAAGCGTGCGAACAACGGCCTATTCAGCGGATACATCGACATACTTGGCTAACCTTTTTGTTCACCGCTGTTGGCGGTTTGAGAGATGGCGGCAACAATTCCTCTTTCGTTGGAAACGCCTGAGCTGTTCAACCAGAATGGATTGATCAGCGGGGAGCTTTGTTGGCAAGTGAGGTTGCGCTTCGAAGGTCACGGCATTAAGAGATAATGTCGCGATATGTTCAGAACGAGATTCAAACAACAAATCGTAGCCGAGTTCCTGCCTCCCTCACGGGAACGAAGAGACCAGAAGACAATCATCCTGTGCGACGGCATGCCATCTATTCCTCGCAAGCAGCCTCTATCGGAATTTCTCGCCGCCAAGGGTTTTTGGGTCGTTTATCCGCGCTATCGCGGAGCCTGGGAAAGCGATGGGCAGTTTCTAGAGAGGTCTCCCCATGAGGATATCCTCGAAATCATCGACGATTTTCCAAAGGAAATTGAGGAAATTGCGTTCGGTCGGCGCTTCCGGTTTTCGCCGGATCAAATCTTCGTCATCGGAGGAAGCTTCGGGGGCGCGGCAGCAATCCTTGCGTCCCTGGACCCACGGGTTAAGAGCGTGATCGCAAATTGTCCCGTGGTGGACTGGAGAATTCTGGATCGTTCCGAAAAGATGGAAAGCTCTAAAGAAAACTATGCCGAATATATTCGCGAAGCGTTCGGCAACGGGTACCGCCTCTCCGACGCAAACTGGGACAAACTCAGAAGCGGCACCTTCTATAGCCCGTGGCACCATCGAATGGCAATCACCGCGTCGAAGGTGATGCTCTTCCATGCCAAAGACGATCCGCATGTGCCTTATGCGGGAAGCAAGCAATTTGCGGACATCACCGGAGTGACCCTGAAGTCCCTTCAGCGGGGCGGACACGTTAGCACGGATTATATCGTTCGAAGATATTGGGCTCAGATCAGGAAGTTCTTCGATCTCTCTCGGACTTGAAACGAGATGGTGGTATACGCTTTATCGACATGGCAATGCGGCCTTAACTAGTTCCACCGCCGCTTGCGGATCGGCGACTTCAACGATTAGCTGGTTGTATCGTTCGTCGCTCAGCTCGATTACAACCGTGTTATCGGGGTTGTGTACATCCCAGAAAACCCGCTTGCCATCTTGATAAAAAGTGCCCGCCGTCAGCACTCCGGGAATATTGGTGCCTGGCATTCTCATCCCGTGCCACCAGCCGTGTGCCACGGCGGTGTCTCCCCTGATTTCCGCAATGTGCGCCAGTGGAATTTCGAGCGAACTCTTGAACGCCCACAGCTTGTCGGCTCCCCGGACGTGCAGCACCAGATTGCCACCGGAAATCGATACGTCCACCATGTTGTCCTCCTTTGCCACGGGGTATGCGACCCCTTGCCGTCGCGGGCACGTGCCTACGCTACCCTCGGTTCAAGTGCCCTCCAGCATTTTAAAACCAATGTCCCTGGGGGGCTCAACCACTGGAAACTCCAGAATGACCGACCATTTGGAGCGCGCGGTTGCCTGGAAAAACTTTCCCCTGAAAGGCACGGACTATTGCTCCCTGTGGCGCACCGCCGAAGGCTGGCTCCTTTTAAGGGCTCGGTCGCCGGAGTGTTGGAGGACCTGCGCCCAATGTTAGCGAAGTACGAAGTCTATTGCGATGAGAACTGGCTCATGCAGCGAGTCCAAGTGGAGCGCACCATCGGAAGTGAAACGAAGGCATTGAGGCTGGATCTGGAGCAAGGCGGTCTGTGGCGCCGTTCGGGACAGGAGATAGCCGAAGTGCGTGGCTGTCTCGATGCTGATCTCTCCGTGACACCTGCAACCAACACTCCGCCCATCAGGCAACTTAACCTCGGTATCGGCAAGAGCGAGTCAGTCGTCGCCGCTTGGATCAGGTTTCCTGAGCTTACGGTTCAACCCCTGCCCAACGCTATGCCCGTACAGCAGAAAATATCTATCCCCACGAAGCCCGGGGAGCCGGGATGAATTCCGGCAATGATGGTGGGGAAATCGTAGGCTGGATGTGCGCTCCAGGCGTGCGTGTCTGAGCGCGAAGGATCGGAATACTCCGGTGTAGTAGTAAGGCCGAGCGCTAGCATGTTGCGCCAGCGCTGGAGCAGATCGCAATAGGAGTCCGCCATTCCGACGTGCTCAAGTGCTCGTGCTAAATAGAACTGATAGAACAGGCTCACCTGGGCCAACTTCGGTGCGTTGTTCCCTGCTCTGCCCAGACTCTCTGCCAGCACCTTGCGCATGACTGCCGCCTGATCAGGTTTCGGAATCACGTCAAACAGGACTGCGGTTAGGTTGGCGTGCTGGCTAAATGAGTCTTGGGCTGGAGTGTCGGCCAGTAGCCCGAGCTCGGCATTCCAACACAATCGATAGACTCCCGCCGCGGCCGCCTTTGCCTGCTTTCGATAGCGCTCCGACAAGACGGGATCGCCCAGATCTTGCTCCAGCTCGGCGGCGGCCTGGAGAGCGCCGATCATCTGCAGCGTGATGACGGAGGAGCGGCCCTGTTCGTCCTGACGCGGGAACGTTTCGACGCCCTGCGGCGTATCGAGAAAGGGCCAGCCCGGCAACGACGAGAGCAACCCGTCAGGACGCTGACGGGAAAGGAACCAGGCAAGGATCGGCCGGGTCCCGGGCAGCAACTGTGCGACGAAAGCTTGGTCGGGGCGGTACATCCAGTAGTCGTGGAGCATGTTGACGTAGAGCAGAGAGAAGGGCGGGATCAACTGGACGAGAGAGGAAGGGTACCGGCTTTGGGTAGGGCCTTCTGGGATGCGCGAATCGTTGAAAGCTTGAAGAGCCTGTCGTGCGAGCCGATCGTCGCCGCTGACCGCGTAGGAGATCAGGGCCTGCAGCCGGGTATCGCCAATATATTGCAATTGCTCCCAGACTGCGGTGTCCATGTAGGTTTCGTGGGCGTCGAGGCGCGCGGTGCGCCAGCAGATCTCGCGTATCCGCGCGAGTTCGGGATCGCTGGACTGGAAGGTGCCGCGTTCCACGAAGGGGTAAGCGGTGTAAAAGGTGCGGAGCGATTCCAGGCGCAACGGTTCTTCCGCGGTTTCGATTTTGAGTTCGAGGTAGCGCCAGGTCCGCCACCAAAGCGGACTGAAAGTCCTATGCTCCCCGCCATCGGGGAGGAACTCGTCGGTAAGGCCAAGAACGAAGCGTTCGGCGATTAGGTTGCGGTTTGCCCGTTGCTGCTTGGCGTCATAGAGAGCCTCGGTAAAGGCCATTGCGATTCTAGAACCCTTGCCGTCACTGAGGGTGAGTTCAGGGTAAGCCGAGATCACGGTCGCATGATCGAGCAGGATGGTCATTGTCGTGTGCGCTGGAACGACGACTGGGCTCGATGGGAAAGTCTTGACCTCATCGAGACTCGCGCGCATCACCTTGCCACTCGGGACTTCGAGGTATTCCATGGGTGGCAGAGGATCGGGCACCATCCGCCAGCGCACGCTGCTGTCCGTCCACAGTGAAGCGGGCGTGCTGCCGTTCGGGTAGATGGACTCGCGGATCGCGGGGGCGGCTGCGAGCCACTGGGAGTTGAGCGCCGCACCTGGCTCTTTCCACCCCCAATCGTAGCTGTTGCCATCGATGTGTTCGCCTGGTCCTGCGGCCCAGTACTGCCACATGCCTTCGGGCAGGGGGCGCTTGGGACCTTGTCCGCCTGCCTGCTCGACTTGCCAAGTCGCATCTGAATTGAGAACGGCTTCCTTCGCACCGTCACCTTCCAAAAGGAACGCCATGCGATCTGAGACCTGTGCTAAAGGAGCGTAGATGCCAAACTGCCAGACCGCCGCGGCAATGACGTTTTCTCCTGCGCGCAGAAAGGGTGCAAGGTCGAAGGTCTCATAGCGCCAATGGGAGAGATCGCCGCGAGCGGGTCCTTCGCCGACTCGCTGGTTGTTCACGAACAGCTGGAAGCGATTGTCTGCGCTCACGTGCACGACAAAGCGTGAGGGCATGGCGGACAATTGAATGATTTTGCGAAAATGGAAGACCCCCGGTTCCCGCAGAGGAGCGGTGGGATGTGAAATCCATTGGGCTGTCCACTTATTTCTCGGAGGAATGCTTTCCGGACTTTGGCCAAAGGTCGCTCGCGGAGCAGAGAGCATGGCACTCATCAGCGCACACATTGCGCAGAGTCGGAAGCTGCTCGCGGACCATTTAGTGCGGAGTCGTTTCATGAAGAAATCTCTCTCCTGGGAGTGTCGAGGATTCAGCGATCCGGGCGCGGTCCGGTCTCTCGAGCTTTTTGATTCAGCTGCAGCACGATCTCGCGCTCCTTTTGGCTCTTCTCTTTCAGTCCCGTCCGCAGATACACAGTTGCCAGTTGCACATGAACCTCAAGGAAGTCGGGCCACTCTTTTTCGAGCGGTTCGAGAATTTTTCTCGCTTCCTCGAACTTCCCCAGAGTCGAGTCCAGGGCGCCGATCTGAAACCGCGCTTCGGGGGAGGTGGGACGCAAGCGCAAGGCTCGGTCCAGATATGGGGTAGCCTCGCTGGTGTCGCCGCTGAACCGCAGCATGGCGCCAAGGTGAAGATTGGCGGAGAAGTCGTTGGCATCGGCCTGGAGAGCCCGTTCAAACGCTGCTTTGGCCCCGGCGTTGTCGTTGCTTTGCAGCAAGGCGCGTCCGTACAAAGACCAAGTCCCAGGGAGGGTCGGGTCCAGTTCGATTGCCTTCTTGAGCGTCGCCGTAGAAGCTGCGTAGTCTCCCGCCGCGAATTGAGCCTCTCCCATCAAGAGACTTGCTTCCGGTGTGCTCCCGTCTTTCAGAATACGATTGATGACGGCTTGGCCTGGCTCGATCTGCCCCTCGCGGATCAGTGCCGTGCCGAGCGCGTATTGCACGGCGCGATCGGCTGGATCGACCTGGTACGCGGGCGTGAGCAATGTCACAGCGTCCGAATTTCGGCCCAGCCGGAGGTAACAATCGGCAAGCAGATAAAGAGATTGTTTGTTATCAGGTTGCTGCTTGCGGAGCTTGACTAGCT
>Ga0073928_10007762_pt1 | contig 13760 bp, 9 predicted proteins | sample PaiPotPPA55metaG_FD_76969 | JGI IMG/M metagenome (GOLD analysis project Ga0073928, IMG submission 76969) | Iron sulfur acid spring bacterial and archeal communities from Banff, Canada, to study Microbial Dark Matter (Phase II) - Paint Pots PPA... ... | reverse complement strand
GGGACCAGCTTCAGCGCCTGACGCAGCGTCCACTCGGCTTCGGCAAGTTGACGGCGCTCCATCAGTTCCGCCGCTCGGCCGGACAACTCGCTTATCCGCCGCTGGTCCGCGACCGATGGAGACGCCGGCCCCGTCGCCGGCGCCGCGAGCAGCGCGGCCGCGACAAGCTCGACGAGAAGGACCGGAGCGACGGCGCGGAGCACGACCGATTCTATCGCGCCCAACGGAGCTAAGAGGCTGTTTCACAACCTAATGGCCCCGCGACGACTCGATTTGGGTTCCCATCGGCGGAGTACCGCCGATGGGAGCCCTTTTCGCCCTCAATCAAGGAGCGAGTCCGAAGCGACTCAGCTTTATCGAGTCGTTGAGGGCGAGCGACGATGAGTGAGGGCGAAAAGCGAGTCGCCTTCGGTGGGCCGGAAAAGGCCCTGCTGCGTCGTCATCGCGACTCCACGATTCGGACGACTTGAATCGCGTCGTCGCTCTTCCTCGCGTCAGGGCCTTTTCCGGCCCATCGCGGGGCCATTAGGTTGTGAAACCGCCTCCAAGCCCTATCGCTTGGCAGTCAGGGTCGCGGCGGCCGGGAGCTTGAGCACCATCCCGGGCTTCAGCTTTGTCGAGTCGGGGCCGATCACCTGCTTGTTCAGGAGGTATAGCTCATCCTCGATGCCCCGCTTGCCGGGATAGAGCCTGTGCGCGATCTTGTAGAGGCTGTCGTCCTTTTGCACGGTGTAAGTGGACCCATCCGACGCGGCCGCGGGACCGCTCTGGGGGGAGCGGGCCTGGGCCTTGCCAGCCGTCCGGGCCGGCTGCTTCACCTCCGAGGCAGGCGGAAGCTGAATGGCCATTCCGGGCTTGAGCGCTCGAGGGTCCACCTTCGGATTGGCCTTTTCCAACGCCTTGAAGTATTTCCCGTTGCCATAGACGGCGCGGGCAATGGTGACGAACGTCTCGCCCGGCTGCACTTTGTGCGTGCGCGGCCCGGTGGAAGCCGGCGCGCGGTCGGAATCGGGGTTGGAGGCCGCCGGTTGGGACCTGTCGGAACCGCGCGGCGCGGCGGCGTCGGTCTGGGGGTCGACGGGTTGCTGCAAGTCGGCGGTTGCCAGGCGCTCCACCGATGAATCGGCGGCGACCTGGGCCTTTTGCGATTTGTGCCGACGCACCTTGGCAGAGGTCAACTCCGCCTTGATCGGGTCGTCAGCCGTGCTGGCAAAGAGCATGTCCCAGCGACGGCCCGCGCTGTCCGCGTCGTCGTCGCTCGATCCCGCGCTTCCCCGCACCTTGTCAGCCGGACCGGCGTCTTTCTTAGCCAGTGATAAGGGCTGACTCGAGCGATCCGCGACGGCGCCGCCCGGGCCCGCGACATCGATCGGGCCCTTGTCCTCGCTCGATGCGCCGGCAGTGGTAGAGCCATTGCCCGGACCGAACGCCACCTTGTTCGGGTTCTTATTGCGGTGCATGACCAGCACCGCGACGATGACGACGGCCAGCAGAACGCCGCCGACGGCAAACCCCATCCTCACGTCCTTGCGCATAGTGGGCTTCCTTTCCCGATGCGGATTATTAGCGCCGGACCACGCCGGCGCGTCTATTCCATTTTCACCTGTCGCCGCCGCTGGCTTACGCCCCGGTCCGCTGAAGTTGCTGGCGGAGCGGCTGTCTGCCGGGCGCCGGCTGGGCCGCGCCCTTGTTTCCGATCAGCAGGATCGGGGCGGCGATCGCCACCGACGAGTACGTGCCTACCAATATGCCAATCAGCAGCACAAATGTAAAGCCGTGTATGCCTTGCCCGCCGAGAAAGTACATGATCGCCACCGTAATGGTGGTCGTCCCCGCGGTCAGAAGGGTCCGCGACAGGGTCTGGTTGACAGCGTCGTTGATCACCTGGCGGCTCAGGTGGCCATATTTCCCGCGGTTCTCGCGGATACGGTCGAACACGACGATCGTGTCGATCATCGAGTAGCCCATGATCGTCAGGATGCCGGCAACGACCGTCAGGTTGATGCGGAACGGCTGGAGTTGGAAGATCGTCCTCAGCGCCGGCACGTCCACCAGGTAGTGGGCGAACCCGAGCGCGGCGATGGTGAACAGCGTGTCGTGCAGAAGCGCGATTACCGTCGCGGTCCCGTACTTGAGGTTCCCGAACCGGACCCAGATGTACACCATGATGACGAGGATCGACAGCGAGAGGGCCATCAGCGCGTTGGCCTGGGTGTCGCCGGCCACCTGGGCGTCGAAGTTGCGGACCTCCTTGAGCTGGGCCGGCCGGTCCACGCCCTCGACCACCGTTTTCCACAGCGGGCCGGCAAACAGGTCGTCCCACTGCTTGGGGTCCTTCTCATAGCTCATGTGGGGGTCGCGGGACAGGATCATGGCCATCGACGTCGGCTGAGTGGGCCCGTAGGGCGATTCCACCACGAAGGGGTGTTGCTGAACGGCCTGCCCCGGCGTGGTCTGGAGGAACTGGCGGTTGATCCGGTCGGCGATCTGGCCCGGCGTCAGCGCCGGCGAAAGGTGGACCATCACGATCGCCACGCCCCCCTTGTAATCGCTCCAGTTGTCCGGCCGGAACCTCTGGCCATCCGGCGTCTGAGGCCACTTGGTGGAATCGGTGACGGGCAACACCTGTTTGCCGAGCACCGCCTCCATCCTCGGGACCACCCCACTCTGCTCCACGCCGTCGAACGTGCTAGGGCGTTCCAGTTTTAGGTTGTCGCCCAGCGTCGTGATCACCGCGTCGCGGACGGCAACGGCGTTGGTATTGGGGCAGAGCAGGTCGAACGAAGTGTATTTCCCATTGCTCGCGTTGCCCAACGCGACCGGGTTGGCCCCTCGCAGCGCGTCGGAGTTGGAGCGCTGGAGCACGCCGGCCAGCTCGTCTTTGCTCATCGCGTTGTTCAGGTCGAACTGCACCGACGTGCCGCCGGCAAACTCGATGTCGAACATCTGCCGCTGGCTCAGCTTCATCCCGAAGAGAACCAGCCCGAGCGTGATCGCGATGATGCTGAACGTGTAGAAGACCCACGCGAACCCCATCCAATCGATGTTCGGCTTGAGCAGCTTGTCCCATTTAGGGAAGGTAAGCGGCAGACTGCGGAGCGCGCGGACGCCCAGTTTGTCGATCAGCAGCCCGAAGATCGTCCGCGTCACGAACAGGGCGGTGAACAAGCTGGCCAGGATGCCGATGACCAGCGTGATGCCGAATCCTTTTACTTCCTCGGTGCCAAACCAGATCAGGAAGACGGAGGTGATGAAGGTGGTGGCGTTGGAGTCGAGGATGGCGCTCATCGCCTTGTCGTAGGCGTTGCGCAGCGCCATTCGCAGCGACAGCCCGCGGTGCTGCTCTTCGCGGAGCCGCTCGAAGATCAGCACGTTGGCGTCCACCGCGGTGCCGACCGAGAGCACGATGCCGGCGATGCTGGGCAGCGTAAACGTAGCGTTGAGCCCGGCCATTACGCCCAGCACGATCAACAGGTTCATGATGACCGCGAAGAAAGCGACGACGCCGGCCAGATAGTAGTAGCTGATGAGGAAGACGCCGACGACGCCCACGCCGACCACGCACGCGACCAGGCCGTGGACGAGGTTGCTGCGGCCCAGTTCCGGCTCGACGTGCCGCTCGCTGATCGGCTCGTCCTCGAGCTGTGCCGGCAGACTGCCGGCGCTGAGCGTGTTCACCAGATAGTCCAGCTCGGCCCGGCTGAAGCCCTCGCTGCCGCCGTCGATGTAGCCGCTGCCGCTGATCATCGTCTTGATGTACGGCGCGCTGATGACCTTGCCGTCCAGGATAATGGCCATCGGCTTGCCGACGTTCTTGCCGGTCAGCTCGGAAAAATAGCTGCTGCCCTGGGCGTCGAACTGGAAGTTGACCACGGCTTGCTGGTTCTGGTCCTGCCCCGGCGCGGCGTTGGCCAGCGCCCATTGCTTGGTCCCCTCGCGGTGGTCCAGCGATTTGTCGGGCGTGGTCCATCCCAGCACGTACTCCTTGTTGCGGTAGATGGAGGTGATGTCGCGGCCGAGCTTCTCGCCGGGCCGATCGACCTGGAACCAGCGCATCTCATCGCCCGCCTGTACCACCGGCCCGGGCCCGTCGGGCTTGAGGCGGTCGAGCATGGCGGTCACTTGCGCCTGCGACGCCTCGCCGGGCTGCACCAGGATGTGATACTCCAGCACGCCCGAGCCGCGGAGCATGCGCTTCAGGTCGGTCGTGTCATCCAGCGAGCCTCTGACCTTCTCATAGGCGTCGAAGGCGGCGGCGTATTGATCGATTGCCGCAAGCCGCTCCGGAAAATCCTTGTTGCGGTCCTTCAGCTCGCTGAGCGCGGGGCCGTGGGTGGTGGCATCGGCAAGCTGCTCGCGAAGCCGGGCCGTGTCGACGTTGGTCCGCTCCACCTTCACCTTGAGCTGCTCGTATTGGTCGCGGAGTCGGGATTCCTGCTGGGGGTCGCGCTGGTTGATGGGCTTCTGGTGGATGGCGTCGATCTGGTCGTAGACCCTGGCCATCTGATTGAACAGGTCGAGGCGGCCTTTGTCCCCCGCGGACAGCTTTTGCAGGTCGGTACGGCTTCGCCCGTTCTTCTGCTCGACGGCATCGACCACCTCGGACAACGACAGATTGGTCTGTTCGAGTTTCTGCTCGGCGGCGATGAGCTGCTCCTGCCTGGCCCGCGCGTCCGCGCCGCCGGTGCTCGTCGTGGGGAGCTGGATCTCCAATCGGTCGCCCCCTTGCGGCCGCCAGACCAGGTTCATCACCCCGTGCGGGTCAACGCGCCGCTTGAGCGCTTCGGCCACCTTGGTCGCCAGATCCGCCTTGTAGGGCTGCCCCGCCGCCGGCTTGATCTGGTAGACCAGGCTGGTCCCGCCGACCATGTCAATTCCGGGTTTCAGATTCACCCATTTGGTGATCTGCGCGTGCCAATGAAACGCTTTTTCCAGGACCGGCGAAAAGATCAGCGCCAGCGATCCGAGCAACATGACCAGGATCACCGCGACGCGGCCGGAATAGTTCTGAGGCATGACTACGTCGTCCTAACGGGGGGTTCGGGGTTCAGGGTTCGGGGAGTCAGGCCCGAATCGTTTCTCGGCACTCACTTAGTCGTGGCGACCTTGGCTTCCTTGAGATCTTCGGCGGTCACGCGGGCGATGGCGCTGCGGGAGAACCAAATCTTGGTGTTGGAGGATTCGTCCACCTTCACCAGGACGCGGTCCTCGCGCGGATCGACGACCTTGCCGATGATGCCGCCGATCGTCTGGATCTCGTCGCCGCGTTTCATGCTGTCGAGCATCTGCTGGCGTTTCTTGTCCTGGTTGCGCTTGGGCAGGATCATGGTAATGTACATGACGGCCAGCACGATCATCAGGATCGGGAACATTCCATGGGTGAGGCCGTACAGGAGGCCGCCGCCTCCTGCCGCGCCGGAGGGCTGGTTTGCCGCGTCAGCTAATTGAGCGAGAAAATAGGTCACGGTTGAGTCTGTCCTTTCAAGATTGTGATTCACTATAGGGACGCGGAGGCACGGGCACACCTGCCGGTGCCGCTACTCGGCGGCCGCCGGGATTTCGTGGCCCGCCGGCCCGAGCGAGCACCGCGGGTCGGTCTGCCGGAACTGCGCCAACCCGCCCGAGGCGATCGCCCGGCGGATGTCCTCCATCAGCCGCTGGTAGAATCGAATATTATGCACCGACGCCAGGATCGGGCCAAGCATCTCCCCGGCAAAAAAGTAATGCCGGATGGCGCCCCGGGTGAACGTCCGGCAGGCATAGCAGTCGCACCCTTCCTCGATGGGCCCGGTCTCGCGCAGGAGCCGGCTGTTCCTGAGCCGCAGCGGACCTGTTGCAGTAAACGCGTAGGCGTTTCGCCCATTGCGCGTGGGCATGACGCAATCGAACATGTCCACGCCGGCGGCGACAGCAGCCACAATATCGCGCGGGAAGCCGACGCCCATCAGATACCGCGGTTTTTCCCGCGGCAGCAAGGGCGTCACCGCCTCCAGCACCCGGACCATGGCCGCGAACCCTTCGCCTATCGCCAAGCCGCCGATCGCATAGCCCGGGAGCTCCAGCTCGGTAAGACGACGGGCGCAGCGGGCGCGCAAATCAAGGTCCGCTCCTCCCTGTACGATGCCGAACAGCGATTGATCGTTCGGCCGTGCGTGCCAGCGCTGGCACAGCTCGGCCCACCGTAGCGTCCGCTCGACGGCCTCGATGTGATATTCGGCCGGCGCGTCCGCCCGCGGACACTCGTCAAACGCCATGATGATGTCCGCCCCGAGGGCATTTTGCACCTCGATGCTTCGTCGCGGCGTCAGGTGGACCATCGATCCATCCACATGACTCTTGAACGTCACCCCTTCGTCGGTGATACGGTTGATGTCGGACAATGAGAAGACCTGAAACCCCCCGCTGTCGGTTAGAATCGGTCCCGGCCAGGCCATAAACCGATGAAGGCCGCCCAGCGCTGACACCACCTCTTCGCCGGGCCGGAGCAGCAGGTGATAGGTGTTGGCCAGGATGATCTGCGAGCCTGTGACCGCCAGGTGGTCGGGCAGAACGCCTTTGACCGTCCCCTGCGTGCCCACCGGCATGAACGCGGGCGTATCAAATGTCCCGTGACGGGTCGCAACGCGGCCGAGCCGGGCGGCGGTTGTCGAATCGGCGCTGAGCAGATCGAAGCGGAGCGGGAAGGCATCGGTTGACTTCATCGGGTCAGTGATCTTTGCGTCGTCACGGGTAATGCTCAAGCGCCAGGGTTGCTACAAGACCGAGTTTCGGCGGATCTGATTCAAAGAATATGGAGGCGATGATGACACGTCCTGCGATTCTCCTGTTGGCCCTCTTGCTCTGTCCTGTGGCTGCCGCCGAACAGGCGCCGCCGATTTTGCGGGAGGCACAGATAATCCCGCTGCCGCACGTCGAGGGCCGGATCGATCACTTCGGGGTCGACCTTCGCGGCAAGCGCGTGTTCGTCAGCGCGCTGGGCAACAACACCGCGGAGGTGATCGACGCCGCGGCGGGAAAGGTCGTCCATACGATCGCGGGCCTGAGCGAGCCGCAAGGCATCGCGTATGTGCGGGAATCGGACCGGCTGGTAATCGCCAACGGCGCCGACGGTAGTTGCCGGATTTTTGACGCATCCACCTATCAGCAGCTTCACCTGATCGACCTGAAAGACGACGCCGACAACATCCGGCATGACGCCGAGCGGGGGCGGGTGTGGGTTGGGTACGGCAACGGAGCGCTGGCGCTGGTGGACGTCAACGTCGGCACGATCCTTCAGACGATCCCGCTGCCCGGCCATCCTGAGTCGTTTCGGCTGGAAAAGAGGGGCGGCCGCATCTTTGTCAATGTCCCGGCGGCCCGGCAGATCGCCATAGTCGACCGCAAGCAGGGGAAGGTCGTAGCGTCGTGGCATCTGGAGGAGAAGGGCAACTTCCCCATGGCGTTCGACGAGCCAAACCACCGGCTGCTGGTGGTCTGCCGCGACCCGACCAAACTGCTCGTCTTCGACACCGACTCCGGCAAGCAGGTCGCCTCCTCCGACTGCGTCGGCGACGCCGACGACATCTGGCTCGATCCTCAAACCAGGCACGTCTACATCACGGGCGGCGAAGGGTTCATCAGCGTCATCGAACAGGCGGATAAAGATCACTATCGACAGGTCGGGAAGCTCCCGACGGCGCCAGGCGCGCGCACTTCGCTGTTCGTTCCGCAGTGGCAGCAACTGTTCGTCGCCGTCCCCCACCGCGGCGACCAGCCGGCGGAGGTCCGGGTCTATTCGGCTGGGCCGCAGTTTTAATTAATGAATGCGATTCGCTGAGACAATGGAATTCTGTTCAGCAAGCCGGCTGGCGCGGGGGGTGATATAATTCGGAGCATGCCGAGTCCCTTTCCCGGGATGGACCCTTATTTGGAGCCTCATTGGCTCGACGTGCACAGCGCGCTGGTGGCCGAGGCTCGTCGCGCCCTCAATCGCTTGCTTCCAGCGGGGCTGGTCGCGCGGGTGGAAGAGCGCGTCGCCATTGAATCAAACGAGGATGTGTTCCAGCGCATCGGTCCGGATGTCAGGGTTTTTTCACCCTCGACAGCCGACCCTTCGGAAGACGCTGGGGGAACCGTCATTGAAGCGCCGTACAAGCTTGTGGTCGAGCTGGACCCGATCGTTGAGCGCTACATCCGCATTATCGACGATGCCGGACAACTGATCACGGTGGTGGAGTTCATCAGTCCGACGAACAAACGGCAGCCGGGGCTGGACGATTATCGGAAAAAACGGGCGGCGTTGCTTTCGGGGGGAGTTCACGTCGTGGAAATCGATCTGGTGCGGGCGGGAAATTGGCGGGCACTGATGCGGCCCGAGGTGTGCCCGCCGGAGGCGGTATCGCCATACCGAGTCACGATCCGCACAAGCGGTGCGCATGCGGGCGGATACCTGTTTCCCGTCTCGCTTCGTGAGCCGCTGCTTGAAATCCCAATCCCGTTGCGGCCATCGGACAAGCCGATGCGATTGATGCTTCAGCCGCTGCTGGCCAGCGTCTATGAAGACGGGCGTTACGAGCGGACGCTCGATTATCGGCTGCCGCTGGAACAGCCGCTGGAGGGGGAGGACGCCGCGTGGGCGGACTCGTTGTTACGAGCGGTCGGACAGCATTGAATCGATGCTATCTCGACGAAACCGTCGCACGTGACGGCGGATTGAGCGGCTGGGGACGACTGCTCGCCGCCGGCTCCCCCTTCAGTTCCCGCTCGTGGGCGGCGGCCAGCAGGTTGCGCAAGACCAGCAGCAGCGCGTCGGGGTGCATATACGTCGAAGGCATGCGCAGGTAGACGGTCTTCTCGTCGATCACCCGCAGCGTGCCCGGCGCGCCGGTCAGCGCCGCCTGGGCCTTGCCGGCGTCGGAGACCGTGAGCACCACGTCCGGGTCCTTCTTGATGATGCTGCTGATGCCGTACAGGCCGGCCAGCAGCCGCAACTCGGTCAGTGCGAACAGGAGCATGGCCTGCCGCGGCGGCTCGCCGAACGCGTCCTTCGCGTCCTGCTCCAACATGTGAAGCATCTCCAGTCCCGTGCAGCGCGTGAGCCGGCGGTACATGTCCATCCGCTGGCGTTCGGCCGCGATCCAGGTCTTGGGGAAGAACGCGCTGATGCCGATGTCGACGTGCGCCTCGGGGTTGGTCGGCTTCTTCTCGTTCTTGATCTGACGCGTCGCTTCCTCCAGGAGCTGGCAATACATCTCGTATCCGACGGCGGCGATGTGTCCGCTCTGCTCGGGGCCGAGGATGTTCCCGGCCCCGCGGATCTCCAGGTCGCGCATCGCGATCTTGAAGCCGGCCCCCAGGTGGCTGTATTCCTCGATCGCCTTGAGGCGTTTGGCCGCGACCGGCGTGACGGGCCGGTCGGCCGGAAGCAGCAGATAGCAATACGCCCGGTGCTTGTACCGCCCCACCCGCCCGCGGAGCTGGTGCAGCTCGCTCAGGCCGAACCGGTCGGCGTTGTTGATCAGGATCGTATTGACGTTGGGGATGTCCAGCCCGCTCTCGATGATCGTCGTGCAAACGAGGATGTCCGCTTCGTGACGGACGAACTCGAGCATCACCTCTTCCAGCTCTCCCTCGGCCATCTGGCCGTGCCCCACGAGGATTCGCGCGTCGGGGACGAGCTGCTGGACCTGCTCGGCCATCTCGAGGATGTTGCTGACGCGATTGTGAACGAAGTAAACCTGCCCCTCGCGCTGGAGCTCGCGGAGGATCGCCAGCTTGATCCGCTGCTTGTCGAACGCCATCACCTCCGTGACGATGCTTCGCCGGTCCTGTGGGGCAGTGGTCAGCGAGGAGATGTCGCGCAGGCCCAGCATGCTCATGTGCAGGGTGCGTGGGATCGGCGTGGCGGACATTGTCAGCACGTCCACCGTTTTGCGCATCTGCTTGAGGCGTTCCTTGTGGGTGACGCCAAACCGCTGCTCCTCGTCGATCACCACCAAGCCCAGATCGGCGAAGTTGACGTCTTTGCTCAACAGCCGGTGCGTGCCGATCAGAACGTCCACCTGGCCCTTGGTTAGCTTCTGCACCGTCTCCTTCTGTTGCTTGGTCGATTTGAACCGGCTGATCGACTCGATGTGAAACGGATAGCTGGCCATGCGTTCCCTGAACGAGCGATAGTGCTGCTCGGCCAGGACGGTCGTGGGCACGAGAATGGCGACCTGCTTGCCGAACTCGACGGCCTTGAACGCCGCCCGCATGGCCAGCTCGGTCTTGCCATACCCGACGTCGCCGCACAGCAAGCGGTCCATCGGGCGGGTCTTGTGCATGTCCTGCTTGATCTCCTCCGCGGCGGTGACCTGGTCGGCGGTCGGCTCGTAGGGGAACTCGGCCTCGAACTCGCGCTGCCATTCCGTGTCCGGCGGGTAGGCCACGCCCGGCTGCGCGGCCCGCGCCGCCTGGATGTCCAGCAGCTCGGCGGCCATGTCCATCACCGCCTCGGCCACTTTCGCCTTCTGCTTCTCCCACGACCCCGACCCCAGCCGCGAGAGCTGCGGGTGGCCGTGGAAACCCCCGATGTACTTCTGGATCAGGTTGATCCGCGCCGCCGGGACGTGCAGCGATGCGTTCTCCGCGAACCGCAGGGTCAGGTACTCCTCGCTGTGCCCGTCCTTGTTAATCGTGTGCATGCCCATGAATCGGGCGATGCCGTGCGCGACGTGGACGACGTAATCGCCGCTCTTGAGGTCGAGAAACGAGTCGACCGGCCGCGACGCGATCACCTTCCCCACCCGCCGCCGCTGCTCGTAGCGGTGGAACAGCTCGTGATGACCGATGAGGGCGAGTCGAGGGTTCAGGGTTCGGGGTTCGGTTGCGGGGTTCAGGGTTTGGGGTTCAGGGTTGAGTGGAGAACCGACAACGGCGTCTTCACCTGAACCCTGAACCCCGAACCCTGAACCCTCCAATTCGTCCCACACAAACCCGTGATGGAGATAGCCGACCGGAATGTCGATCCGGCTCCGCAATCCGGGCTGGTCCTGGTCGAGCAGCTCGGCAAACCGCTTCTGCTCCCCTTCGTTGTCGCAGAAGACGGTGACCTGGTGCGTGGCCGCGAGTTCCGCCAGCTCGGCCAGCGCCTTTTTCGCTTCCGTCTCGAACCGCTGGAGCGACGTGATCGGCAGGCGAAGGTGCGGGACCTCTTTCCCGCCAACGAGGCTCGGCATGGCGGTCGCGCCCTGGTCGAACTGGCTCAGCTCCAGCACCGAGAATTGCCGGGCAAGGTTCAACACCGCGTTCAGCGGGTAAATGCCTTTCACTTCCGGCAGCCGGTCGAGGTAGCTCTTTGCCTGCTCGGCAATCTCCAGCGGCGCCCATAGGACGACGATCGCGTCGGGCGGCAGGTAGCTGAGCAAGCTGACGGAGGAGCCGACGTCCGGCAGCGTGCCCTTAATGTCGAGCACCCGCAGTGAATCGAGAGTTTCGAGCGAGCCGAGCGTATCGAGATCGAAGCGCTTGATCGATTCGATCTGATCGCCGAAGAAATCGATGCGGGCGGTGAGGCCGACCTGTTCGCTGGAGACGTCGAACTCGCCGGGAAGATAGACGTCGATGATGCCCCCGCGGACGGCAAAGTCCCCGGGAACTTCGACCTGTTCCAGCCGGTTGTATCCGTGTTCGCTCAGCCAGACGATCAGCTTCTCCGGTTCGAGTTCCTGCCCCGGCCGCAGCGTCCGGATCAGCAGATCGAGCTGCTGCCGGCTGGGGACCGACTGCATCAGCGACTGGATCGGCGCCACCAGCAAGCTCGAATCGGGTACGCCAGCCGCGTAACGGGCCACGAGCTGAAGCCGGTTGGAGACCTGCTCTTCGCTGAGATGACCGAGCGTGCCGGAAAGTTCCAGGGCCGGCAGCACGTCCGGCCGCCGCCCGATGAACAGTTCGATGTCGTCGGCCAGATCATCGGCCTCATCGAGGTGCCCGCAGATCAGGACCAGCGGGCGGCACAGCTCCCTCTCGACGCCGGCCACCACCGCCGCCACGCTGCTGCCCCACAGGCCCGAGGCCGTGGCGGCCCGGTTTTTCGCCAGCGCATCGGCAATCGCTTTGAGCGGGTGCGCAGCCACAAGCCGCCCGATGACGTCGGGGGTAGGTGTCGATTGCTTCATTTCAGCCCGTATCCTAGCGCGGCAGTCCGATGGCGTAAAGGACGCCGCTTCACCAAGGGGCCGAAGCGTGCTATACCGTCGGCAGTGATGAGCACCAGGCGGTTGCCCCGTCACGCCTATGTTTGACGAACCGACAGAAGATCCGACGGAGCATCCATCCGATCCGGCGGATCGGGCGCGGGAGAAGTCCGACGAGTTCCGCATGCACGCGGAGCTCGCCGCGGTTTTTGAAGGGCACAGGAAGTTCGAGGCCCAAATCCTTCCGGGGCTCGACCCGCAGCTCGCCCGCGACATCCAGCGGAGCATGGGCCGGCTGGAGAAGGCGAAGGCGGCCGAGCATCCGGTCTTGCCCGAGCAATCCGACACGGAAGCGGCCGGTCTGCTGACGCTTCCCAACACTCGCGGCCTGTCCACCAACGACTACCACATCCACCGCCGCCCCGGCGAAGTGATGATTGTCCGCTGGGTCGCGGGCGACCAGGTCGAAACGTTCTACGAGCGGATTCAAGCCCACTTCGACGCGGCCCTGAATGGGTACCGGGAAGAGGAGCGACAGGCCCATGAGTGGAAGCAGGACCCCGGGACGCTGGCGTACCTCGCGGCACTCGACGCCGTCGAGGTGAAAATACCTGACCGCTATCTCCGCGATGTGATCCGCAAGCACAACGTCTTCGTGCTCTCGACGCAGACGGCCGACGAGATCAACATCTCGTACCTGAGCGACCACATCATGGGCGTGTCCCCCGCCGATATCGTCGGCACCGCCTCGGCGCCCCCCGACGAGCCGGCCGAGCGGGACCTGGCGTGGTTCTTCAAACTCTTCTCCCTCCGTGGAATCGCCGAAGGGATCGAGCAGATGTGCTTCTTCACTTACCTGCAAAAGTCGGACGACACGTTCGATGGCGAGGGATGAACGCCGGGCTCCGCCTGGAAGTGTCCGACTTGGACATCGCGGAACCGGCGGTCCGAATTCGGTTAGGTCGGCCAGAGGTGATTGATTAGCTTTCGCTCGAAGGGCGATAACGGCTTGCTCAGGAGGTGCTTCCTCCGTTCGGCGAGCCATACCTTCACATTCGGTCGACGATTCACGCCCAGTAATCGCGCAGTAATCAGGCTTCGCATGTCAATAAACACGTGGCCGCTGACCGGATCATACTTTGTGTCGATGCGCTGGAGGAAACGGTTTGGCACTTCGTCGTACTCCTCAACTGCGTCTAGCATTTTGACCATCTCTGAGAGATGGTTGCGGAGCATCCGGCTGGCCGTCCGTCGGAAAGCGCGTGCCTGTTTTGGCCCATAGCCAGCGAACACAATCGCCGATGCTGTATTGCTTCAGTCGGAATTGGAGAACGGCACCGTCGGCGTTAAGCAATAACAGCGCCCGAACGGAGGTTCTCCGATGCCCGCCGATCGACGGCATTTTACCGGCGCCCAGAAGATGGCTATCCTACGCCTGCACCTGTTGGAACACGTGCCGATCTCCGAGGTCAGCCAGAAGAACGGGCTCCAGCCGACCGCCTTTTACCTCTGGCAGAAGAGGCTGTTCGAGGAAGGAGCGGCCCTGCTGGAGCGGCCGGCGGGCAGATCCTCCCGCGGCGCTGACGCCAGGCAGACCGAGGC
>Ga0073928_10007761_pt1 | contig 13760 bp, 8 predicted proteins | sample PaiPotPPA55metaG_FD_76969 | JGI IMG/M metagenome (GOLD analysis project Ga0073928, IMG submission 76969) | Iron sulfur acid spring bacterial and archeal communities from Banff, Canada, to study Microbial Dark Matter (Phase II) - Paint Pots PPA... ... | reverse complement strand
TCAAAGCACATCGCGCCCGCGGCTAGCTCGTTGTTGCTGAGCTCTGCGATCAGATACTCGAGAAAGCGTTCATCGTTGAGCGAAGTCCCCGAGAGGTTCACGGCAATCGTGAACGGCTTGACCCCCGCCCCGATGCGATGCACCAGCCGATCGAGTGCCTGGCGAACCACCCACCGGTCGATCGACGGCATGACGTTGTAGCGCTCCGCCGCCGGAATGAATTCCGCCGGCGTCACCAGGGCGCCCGATTCGTCCCGCAAGCGCAGCATCAGCTCGAAGTGTTCGCGCTCGTGCACGCCTTCACCGATCGGCACGATGGGCTGGTAGAAGAGCTCGAACCGGCTTTCATCGCAGGCCCGCGCCAACTTCGAGACCCAATGCATTTCGCGATGCCGCTCGGGCACGTCGTCGGGCTTGTAGAGGTGAACGCGATTGCGGCCGAGATCCTTCGCCGAATAGCAGGCGACATCGGCGGCGCTCATGACATTGGCGACGGTCGGCGTATCGTTGGTGATTTCAACGATGCCGATGCTGACGCCCACTTCGAGCACGCCGTCCTGCCAGATGAATCGAAAATCGCGAATCGCCTGACGCAGGCTTTCCGCGATGCGCAGCGCCTGGTCCAGCGAACAGGTTTGCAGCAGAATGCCGAACTCGTCCCCGCCCAAACGCGCCAGGGTGTCGCCGCTGCGCACCCGCGATTGCAGCACACCGGTGATCTGCTTCAGCAACTGATCGCCCGCCGGGTGCCCGCAGGTGTCGTTCACCAGTTTGAATTGATCCAAATCGAGATACAGCAATGCATGACGGCTGCCGGGATCTTGCCTTGCGTTCTCAACGGCGGCGGTCAGGCGATTTTCGAATTCACGGCGGTTGATCAATCCCGTCAGTGCATCGTGGCTGGCCTGGTAGTGCAGCGCGCGGTGCAGACGGCGCTCCTTGCTCACATCATGGAACACCATGACCGCGCCGATGAGATTGCCGGCGCGATCGCGGATCGGCGCCGCAGAATCCTGGATGGCCAGCTCCTGGCCGCGGCGGTTCACGAGCACGGTGTGTTCCGAAAGGCCGAGCACCCGTCCCTCGCGTAGACAGCGCATGATCGGGCTTTCGCTGGCGACCCTCGTTGCTTCATCGACGACGGTCAGCACGTCGCCGATGAGCTGCCCCTGCGCTTCGCGGTTTTCCCACCCGGTCAGGCTTTCGGCGACCGGGTTCATGTAGTCGATGCGCCCTTCGGAGTCGGTGGTGATGACCGCGTCGCCGATCGATTGCAGGGTGACCTGGGCACGCTCCTTGGCTTGAAAGACCGCGGTTTCCGCCTTCTTGCGTTCGGTGATATCGGTGAGCGTCCCCTCGTAGCCCGTGACGCGGCCGTGCGCTTCGCGCACCACCCGGCTCGACTCCATGACCACGAGCATGGTGCCGTCCTTGCGGCGGAAAATGTATTCCTCGTTGCGCAGCGCGCCTTCGCTCTCCACTCGCCGTACGAAGGTTTCGCGGTCGCTCGGGTACCAATACAGCGCGGCTGCGGGCACTTCATAGAGTTCCTCGGCCGAGGCGTAGCCCATCAGGTTCACGAATGCCGGATTGGCGACGAGAATGCGGCCGTCGCATGACGTCTGGTAGACGCCTTCCATCATGGTTTCGAACAGCCCGCGAAATTTCACTTCGCTGTTGCGCAGCGCATCTTCAGCGCCGCGGCGCTCGATCGCGATACCGGCAATCTGCGCCATGCGCGACATCAGCTCATGATCCCTCGCCGATGGAATGCCCGGATGGCAACGATAGACCGCAAAGGTACCCACCACCCGCCCGTCCGAGGCGACGATGGGCGTGGACCAGGCGGCTCTCAAGCCCGCATGCAGCGCCGCTTCGCGCCGAAATTCCCACAGCGCATCCGTCTCGATGTCGGCGACGGTGATTTGACGCGCCAAGTACACGGCGGCGGCGCAGGAACCGTAGCGGATGCCGACGGGCGCGCTGTCCATCGCCGCCACGAACTCGCGCGGCAAATTCGGCGCGACGCCGAAATTCAACGCCTGCCGCTCGGAATCCAGCAGGTTGATCGCGCAATAGCTCCCCGCCATGACGCGCTCGATCAGTTCGCAGATCGACCTGAGCGCCGAGTTCAACGGCGCATTGGCGGCGATCTTCTCGAATACCCGGCGCTCGCCCGCCGCGATTGCATCCGCGCGCTTGCGCTCGGTGATGTCGGTGATGCTGGCGCGAATCAGCCGGCGATTGGAGCTCGGTAAGCGCACGAAGCGCACCTCGCAAGGCATGACCTGCCCCGAGGCATCGCAGTGCGCCCATTCGAACACCGGCGCTTCTCCCGCCAGCGCGCCTTCTATGAAGCCGCGCGGCGGCCCGAAGGACGGCCTGCCGTCGGGTTGGTACACGGGACTGATCTTGTCCGGGCCGCTGGCAAGCAGGTCCTCACGCGGCATCTTGAAAAAGCGGCATGCGTTGTCGTTGACATCGACGAACTTGCCCTGGTCGACATCGAATACCACGATCACTTCGGGGGCGTGCTCCACCAGCGTTCGGTAGCGCGCTTCGCTTTCGCGCATCGATTGCTCGGCGAGATGTCTTTCCGTGATGTCGCGGATGCTGACGATGTAGCCGTCGCGCCAATTGAGCTTGGCCTTGCTGACGGCGATCTCCACCGCGACGCGATTGCCGCCCTTCGCGCGCCCCCAGGCCTGGTGTGCCGCGAGATCGACGTGGGTGTCGTCAATCTTGGTGGCGAGGCGCTCGAGAAAGTCGCTGGCGCCGCGCGCGATGTCCGGGAGCAGGAACTCGAGCGAGCGGCCGAGGATTTCCGCCTGGGCGTAGCCGAAAATGCGCTCGCCGGTGGGATTGAAGGTTTCGATGTGGCCGGCATCGTCGACGGTGACGATGGCGTCTTTGACGTTGTCCAGAATGGCTTGCAGGTGCGAGGCGGTCTGCTCGCGAATCTCGCGCGTGAGCGCCTGGGCCTCATCGGACATGAGCTGCATCGAGCGCACGATGCCGCGCCGTTCGCCGTCGATCCGATCGTAGTGGGCGCTGACCGTTTTGAGCAGCGTCTCGACATCCAGCTCGCCGCCCCCGCCTCGTGCCTCCGCGATCTGGCGCTCGAGCAGGTGGTTCAGGTTGGGGGCAGGCTCAGGCGCCTCGCTACGAACTGCGGCCGCGATATCGCGTGACACTCCTGAGATCTCCCGCACATGAATCTACGGCGCGCGAAGGCGCCCTATGCGCTGGATGTTAGGGAGATCCCCCAGTGGCGGTGTGACGGGGGTCTCGGTTCGGGCAATAATCGGTTAAATTCTAGTGTCCTGTCCCATCAATACCTTGCTCGATCCGCCCGCGGATTTTCGTGCCGGGCAAGGCGCGCCACTATGATCCTTGGTCGGCCGTCTCGCGCTCTGAGCGTTTGCGGTCGTTTTCACGCAGATTGCGCTTACGCAGGCGAACGGAATGGGGGGTCACTTCGATGAGCTCGTCGTCGTCGATGAACTCCATCGCCTGTTCCAGGGAGAAGCGGATCGGCGGCGTCAAGACCACATTTTCGTCCTTGCCCGCGGCGCGCATGTTGGTCAGTTTTTTCCCCTTGAGGGGGTTCACGACCAGATCATTGTCGCGGTTGTTGAGGCCGATGATCATCCCTTCGTACACCTCTTCGCCGGGACCGATGCACAGCCTGCCGCGCTCCTGCAGGCTGAACAGCGAGTACGCCAATGCCGTACCCTGGCCGTTCGCTATCAACACTCCGTTCGGACGCTGGCCCAGCTCCCGCTGCACCACGGGGCCGTAGTGATCGAACACGTGGTGCAGCAGCCCCGTGCCGCGCGTCATGGTGCGAAACTCGGTTTGAAATCCGATCAGACCGCGCGACGGCACCATGTAGTCCAGGCGGATCCGGCCGCGGCCGTCCGCCTGCATATCCTTGAGTTCGGCGCCGCGGCTGCCCAGCGCCGACATGATGTCGCCCTGCGCGTCGGCGTCGGCGTCGACGGTGACCTGCTCGTACGGCTCGTGCGCGGCGCCGTCGATTTGCTTGATGACCACGCGCGGCCGGGAAACCGCCATTTCATAGCCTTCGCGGCGCATGTTCTCCAGCAATACGCCGAGATGCAATTCGCCGCGGCCGAACACGACGAACTTGTCCGGATCCGCGGTCGGTTCGACCCGCAAAGCAACGTTGTGGATGGCCTCGCGCTCCAGGCGCTCGCGGATCTGCCGGCTGGTGACGAATTTGCCTTCCCTGCCCAGGAAGGGCGAGGTGTTGACTTCGAACGTCATGCTGATGGTCGGTTCGTCGACGGTGAGACTCGGCAGCGGCTCAGGCGTAGCGGGATCGCATAGCGTGTCCGATACCTTGGGCTCGGCGATTCCGGCAAAGGCCACGATGTCGCCGGCGCTTGCCGACTCGACCTCGACCCGGGTCAATCCATGGAAGCCCAATATTTGGGTAATCCTCTCCGAGCGCTGCTTGCCCTCGCGGTTGACCACCGTGACCGCCATGCCGCGCTTGATGGTGCCGCGCTTGATGCGCCCGATGCCGATGGCGCCGACGTAACTCGAGTAGTCGAGCAGCGTGACTTGAAGCTGCAGGGGGCCGTCCGCATCCACATCGGGCGGCGGGCAATGCTCGACGATGGTCTTGAACAAGGGCTGCATGTCGCCGTCGCGCACCGTCGAATCGAGGCCGGAAAAGCCGCGCAGTGCGGATGCATACACCACCGGGAAGTCCAGTTGCTCATCGGTCGCTCCCAGCCGATCGAACAAATCGAAGGTTTGATCCAAGACCCAGCCCGGACGCGCTTCGTCGCGATCGATCTTGTTGATGACGACGATGGGACGCAATCCGTGCTTGAACGCCTTTTGCGTCACGAACCGGGTCTGCGGCATGGGTCCGTCGACGGCGTCGACCAGCAGCAACACGCAATCGACCATGGCGAGCACGCGCTCGACTTCACCGCCGAAATCCGCGTGTCCGGGCGTATCGACGATATTGATGCGGTAGTCGCCCCAGGTGATCGCCGTATTCTTCGCCAGGATGGTGATGCCGCGCTCGCGCTCCAGTTCATTCGAGTCCATGACCCGCTCTTGCAGATCCTTGCGGGCGTCGAGCGTTCCGGATTGCCGCAGCAGCTGATCGACGAGAGTGGTCTTGCCGTGATCGACGTGCGCGATGATGGCGATATTGCGAAGTTTCTGAGTCACGGTGAGGCCCTAAGGGAAACCGCCCATTATAGGGCCTCGAGGAAGTTCGCGCCTTAAGTATTCAGCGCTCGACGATCAGGGGAATGGAAAACGCCCGTGATTCGGTCATTTCGTCATGCTTGAGCGATACGGTCAAGCCCAGCAACAGCACGCCGTCCGCCGTGGGCGTCACTTTGACGCTTTGGCGATACACCTGCCCCGCCTCGACGGCGGGAAAATCGATTTGATTCGGGCCCTGCGCAACGGTCAACCCGTCGCCGCCCGTCACTTGGATGTTCGCCGGACCGGCGTCTATTTGCGGCACGACCGCGATGTCGATGTCGAGCGCTTGCCCCAGCGCCGGCCGTTGCCTGAGATCGAACTTGAGTTCGACGGGCAATTGAGATTTTCCTTGGCTCGCCGCTTCTACCATGCCGGCCGTCAAATCCGCCGCGCTCGGCCCTTTTTTCGCGATCACGGGTGCGCTGGTGACGCGCGGTTTGGGTGCGGGCTGGGGAGGAGGCGGCCCTGAATCTGGGTGACAGGCGCTTAGCAAGCCCACGGTGACGAGCATCAGGACTCTTGCGGTCTTCATCCGGCTATGATCCCCAAATACTGCTCCGATCACAACTCGAGAGGCGGACCGGTGACCGCGGTGAGCTGATCTTCGAGCGACCGGTAGTGCTGCTCCCAGTAGCGCGGTTCGGCAAACCAGGGAAAGGCCTGGGGGAAAGCAGGGTCATGCCACCGGCGTGCCAGCCAGGCCGAATAGTGGATCATCCGCAATGCGCGCAGGGGCTCGATGAGTGCAATTTCGCCCCGATCGAACGGGAGGAATTGCTCGTACCCCTTGAGTAGATCGTGCAACTCTGTGCGCATGTCCTGCCGGCCGCCCGACAGCAACATCCAGATATCCTGGACGGCGGGTCCGGTCAAACAATCGTCGAGGTCGACGAAGTGCGGCCCCAAGTCCGTCCATAGAATATTGCCGCGGTGGCAATCGCCGAGAATGCGCCCGAGGACCGCCCCGCCCCAATCGGACGCACGCGCTTCCACCTCGTCCAACAGTTCATCGGTGACATCGGCGTACTTGGTCGCCAGGTAGTCGGGCATCCAGTCGCCATCGAGGACGAAATCGCGCGCCTTGCGGCCCAGCTCGTCCATGGACAGACGAGTCCTCTCGGCAAAGCGCGCAGCCCGGCCCACCGCGTGAATGCGGCCCAAGAATCGGCCTACCCACTCCCGATCGTCGCTGACCCCGAGCTCCGGCCAGCGCCCGCCGCGGCGTGGAAAGACGGCATAGCGAAACCCTCGATGCACATGCAGCGATACGCCGTCCCGAAGCAGCGGCGCCACCACCGGAATCTCCTGCGCCGCCAATTCGCCGGCAAACGCGTGCTCCTCTCGAATGGCGGCATCCGACCACCGGGCCGGGCGATAGAACTTGGCAACCACCGGCTGGCCCTCTTCGATCCCGATCTGGTACACCCGATTTTCGTAGCTATTGAGCGCCAGGACCCTGCCGTCGCAGCGGTGACCCACCGCCTCGATGGCGTCCAGCACGGTCTGCGGAGACAGTTCGCTATAAGGGGCTTCACTATTGTTCATATCCCGAATTCTACAGGTACGATGCGGTCACTCCTTTGGCGAATCACGCTGCTAGAATGCCCGCCATGCGATTTCCTCGACCTAAGTCATTGAGCGGCCTGATGCTGATCGGCTTCACGATCGTGGCCGCCCCGCTGCTGTTCGCCATCGTGAACGCCGCAGTCCAAATGAATCATCTGTCGGCCCGCAGCGAAGAGCTGGTGCTGCACGGCGTTCGCGGGACCCGCAACAATCAGCGCATGTTCGAGGAAATCGGCGCACTCGAGCGTACCGCGCGCCTGTATCAGATCATCGGCAGCGCGGATCTGCTCGATGTCTATGCACGCAACCAGGAGCGCCTGGTCGCCACTCTCAACGAGCTGCTCGCCATGCCGCTCGATGCCGGGTCGCACAACGACGCCGTGGCGCTCCAGGCCGAAGCCGGCCGGCTGGAACAGGAATTGAAGCGCAGCGCGCCCAACTCGGCGCGCATGACGGACCTGATCAATACGTTCCCGCAGGTCTCGGAAATGGCGTCCAATGTGTCGAACCGCGTCAGCGCACAGATAGACCGCGAATTGACGAGCCTGCAGCTCGCGACCCAGCGTGCGCAGGGCAATCTGTTTTGGGAGACGCTGCTGCTGGTACCCTTGACACTGGCCGTGGTGGGCGTTTTTACTTATTTATTCGGCCGGCCCATTCGCGCCATCGACCGCGCCATCAGCGAACTTGGGCGCGGGACTTTTTCCAGGCCCATTGCCATTCGCGGACCGGCGGACCTCGAGCGCCTGGCGGCTCAATTGGAATGGCTCCGGGGCCGATTGTTGGATTTGGCGCAGGAAAAGAACCGATTTCTGCGACATATGTCGCATGAGCTTAAAACTCCGCTGGCAAATATACGCGAAGGGACCGAACTCTTGATGGACGGTGCAGTCGGCGAGCTGCAGAGCAGCCAACGCGAAGTGACGGCAATATTGCGCGAGAACGGAATGAAGCTACAGCGGCTCATTGAAAATCTGCTGTCGTTCAGCGCCTGGCAGGCCAAGAGCGTCGGCTTGGAGGTCACCGAATTCAAATTGCGGCCCCTGGTCAAGAGCGTGTTGGAAAATCAGCAGCTCACGCTGGTCGCGCAGCGCGTGCGGCTCGACGTTCACATCGAAGATCTCACGCCTCTCGCCGACCGCGGCAAAGTGCGCCTGATCCTCGACAATTTGCTGTCGAATGCCATCAAGTTCACTCCGCGCGGCGGCACCATATCGATCCATGCGCGCGGTGAACGCGAACAGCTGGTGATGGATGTCATCGACAGCGGACCGGGAATTCCAGCCGACGAACGCAATCGGATATTCGAGGCTTTTTACCAGGGAAAGACGCCGCAGGGAGGCCATGTCAAGGGAACGGGAATCGGATTGTCCGTGGTGACCGAATTCGTCAACGCACACAGCGGCAGCATTGAAATTCTCGAGGCCAAGGCGGGAGGCGCCCACTTCCGCGTGCGCCTCCCTATGCGGCAGGCGGCGGCTCCGCGCGAAAAAGCTCATGCCGCATAAATGGTTGCGCTTTGCAGCATGGCTCTTCGTCGCCGGCTGGATCACCGCCTGCGGCGCGGGTGGGCCCTTTACCCGCCAGAAGCCGGCCGCTCCCACCGAGCCGGACCGCGCTTCGCAGGACTTGAGTCCGATCGCCCCCCTGCTCCAAATGATGAGCAGCCTGCCGCAGGGCGATCCGGCACGCCAGGCGGAATTGTTCCAATCGGCCAAGGATGCCGCCGAACTGACCCCTACTACCAGCAACAAGCTGCGGTTTGCCCTCGCACTGGCGACCCCCGGCTACAGCGGGAGCGACCCCGTCGCAGCGCAGCGACAGTTGTCGGAACTACTGGCCAGGCCTGAAACTCTATTGCCGATTGAACGCCTATTGGCCCTGGTCGAGCTCAAGGAAGTCGAACAAAGACTGATACTGCAGGCCGAGAATCAGCGCATGCGCGATGATGCGCAGCATGACGAATCACGCGATAAGTTGCTGGCGATCAACCGTCGCCTGGCCGCGGAGTCGGATGAAAATGTGAGGTTGCGCAAGGCCTTAGACGAAGCTCGAGCCAAACTCGAGGCGATCACGCATATTGAGCGATCGATCAACGATCGCAAGACGAACGGATCGCACACGCCGTGAAAGTCACCGGAGACACGAATTGAACGCCTACTCGATAGCCGCCACGACCCCCCTCTCGTTCGGCCTACATTCGACCAGCAGCCGGGAGACGCAGGCGCCGCAAAAGCGCAAAGCGCGAATTCTGGTGGTGGACGACGATCCGGGGCTGCTACGCCCGTTGACCATCCGCCTGCGCGCCGAGAACTACGAGGTGGAAGCGGTCGAAAGTGCGGCGGCTGCCCTGTCCGCCTGTGTGCGCTTCCGGCCGGATCTCGTGATCACGGACTTGCGCATGGATCAGATGGACGGCATTGGCCTGCTCAAGGAGCTGCAGAGCCGGTGGCCGGGACTGCGGGTGATCATCCTGACGGCGCATGGCACGATACCGGACGCCGTGCACGCCACGCAGAGCGGCGCCTTCGGCTTCCTGACCAAACCGGTGGACAAGCAGGACTTGCTCGATCACGTGCAAAAGGCCCTCAAGGTGTCCGGATTTGCGCATGTGGACGAAGACTGGCGCTCGAACATCATCACGCGCAATCAACTGATGGAAGACAAGCTCGCGCAGGCCAACATGGTGGCCGGCACCGATGCGCGGGTATTGCTGACCGGCGAGAGCGGCACGGGCAAGGAACTCCTGGCGCGCGCCATCCACGAAGCGAGTCCCCGGCGCAACAAGCCGTTCATCGCGATCAATTGCAGTGCCATGGCGGAAAACCTGCTCGAATCGGAACTCTTCGGCCACGAAAAGGGCGCATTCCCGGGCGCGACGCGCTCGCAGAAAGGCCTGTTCGAGACCGCCGACGGCGGCACCTTGCTGCTGGATGAGGTCGGCGACATGCCGATGCGATTGCAGGTGAAATTGCTGCGCGTGCTGCAGGAGAACCAAATACGCCCGGTGGGGGCAGCCGAAACGGTGCCGATCAACGTACGGATCATTTCCTCAACCCATCGCGACCTGCATGAATTGATGGTCGGCGGCCAATTCCGCGAGGATTTGTATTACCGGCTGAATGTCGTGCACATCGAGATGCCGGCCTTAGGAAGGCGCCGCGAGGACATTCCGCTGCTGGTCGCGCATTTCCTGGAGCAGATCGCCAAGGAGAGCGGCCAGCGAAAGATCTACGCCCCCGAGGCGGTGGAGCTCCTGGCGACCGCCGAATGGCCCGGCAACGTGCGCCAGTTGTACAACGTGGTGCGCCAGAACGTCGCGCTGTCGCATGGCGCCATCATTACCGCCGAACTCGTGCAGCAATCCCTGGGCGGCAACCCCACGCGGCTGCCGTCGTTCGACGAAGCGCGCGATGAGTTCACGCGCAATTACCTGTCGCAGATACTGCAGATCACCGGCGGCAACGTCAGCCAGGCGGCACGCCTGGCCAAGCGCAACCGCACGGACTTCTACAAGCTGCTGTCGCGCCACCAATTGCTGCCCGATGATTTCAAAAAGAGCTGAGATCCGGTTCGCGGTCCACCCTCTTACTTCTTAGGCGTAGAACTCGGCGATCGTCGCAACGACGTGCGCCAATTGCGCTCGGGTGAGTTCCGGATAGATGGGCAGTGCCAGGGTTTCCGCTGCGGCCCGTTCCGATTGGGGAAAATCCCCGGCGCGGTGGTTCAAGTAGGCGAAGCACTTCTGCAAATGCAGGGGCACGGGATAGTAGATCTCGCTGCCGACGCCGCGCTCGGTGAGCCTTGCCCTGAGGGCGTCCCGGTTCTGCGCCCGTACGACGTATTGGTTGAAGATGTGACGATAGCCGGCAACGGCCAGCGGCGTGCGCAGTTGTTCCCCCAACCCGGCATCGGCAAAAGCAGCGTCGTAATACGCCGCGTTGCGCTGCCTCCCTTCCGTCCATCCGTCCAGGTATTTCAATTTCACGCGCAGCACGGCGGCCTGCAATTCGTCGATGCGGAAGTTGCCGCCGATCACTGCATGAAAATACTTGGGTTTGCCGCCGTGCACGCGCAGCACCCGCAAGCTTTCGGCAAGCTCCGCATCATTGGTCGTACACAAGCCGGCATCGCCGAACGCACCCAAATTCTTGGTGGGAAAGAACGAAAAGCAGCCAACGTCGCCGATCGAGCCGGCGCGAACACCGTTCTTGTATTCCGTGCCGATGGCCTGCGCGGCATCTTCGATGACCTTCAATCGATACCGCCGCGCGATGGCCATCAACGGGTCCATGTCGGCGGATTGACCGTACAGGTGGACCGGCATCAATGCCTTGATACGGCCGCCGGTGGCGCGGTTGATCAAGCCCTCGCGTTCCGCGCACCGTTCGTCAATGAAGCTTTGCACTGCAGCCGGCGACAAATTGAAGGTCACGGGGTCAATATCGCAAAATACCGGCCGCGCGCCGGTGCGGGCGATCGTTCCCGCTGTTGCGAAAAACGTAAAAGGAGAAGTGATAACCTCATCCCCCGCCCCGATGCCGAGAGCCATGAGCGCGAGCAACAGGGCGTCCGTACCGGAGGAGACGCCGATGCCGGCCGACGCCGCGCAATAGCGCGCGACCTCTTCCTCCAGAGCGCGCACGTGTTCGCCCAGAATGAAATGCTGACTGGCGCACACTTGGTCGATGGCCGGCATCACCTCGGCGCGAATTTGGGCAAATTGGGCCTTAAGATCCAGTAATGGGACGTTTGTCATAGTCCCGTAGAATACCATTGGCCGGGGGGGCGGCCACCCCTCGGACTCGATCGAGCATTGGCGGAGACGATTTGACATTGGTGGCGACGATTTGACATTAGCGGAGACGATTTGACATTGGCGGATAGGTCACGCATGAATCGATGGATTTGACTGATAATGTGCAGGTGATTTTGTCGCACTTTTGCCACGCGCGAGCATCGCGAATGCCGTCCGCGGCGCAACGGATACCCGATGACCCAGCCGGTCCTATTTAAGCAGAGCTTTCTCATCGCCGTATTGGCCGGAATTCAGGCGGTGATGCCGGCTGTCGTGGCCGTTGCGTCCTTGTATGCGACGATCGTATTTTTCGGCATCGTGTTCGACCGGTCTTCCCAGGCCATCATCATCGTCGCAGTGCTGTGCTTGATCCTGGTTCAACCGCCGCGCGAGGTGAGCACTCAGCTGACTTCGGCACGCATATCCGCGGTCGCGGACGTGATCTTTCGCTGGCTGCTGCTCCTCGCGGTCATGCTGGCGATCGGCTACGTGACGCATTCTCTCTCTGAATATCCGCGCCGTATATTCATCACCTGGGCGGTGGTCACGCCGGTCGCGCTCGCCTTCTCCACGCTGGCCATGCAGGAAATCATGCATCGCTTCTTGATGAGTGCCTTCGACAACCGCAGCGCCATCTTCGCCGGCTACAACAACAGCAGCCTCGAACTCGCGCGCCGGCTGAAGAACAACCCCGCAATGCGCCTGGAGGTCTCCGGCTTCTTCGACGACCGCAGCAGCGACCGGCTTGGCTTGGAGTCCGATGCCAAACTCGTCGGCAGCCTGAGCGATCTGTCCACCTACGTGAAGGAACACGGGACTGATGTCATTTTCATCGCCCTGCCCATCCGGCACGTGAAGCGGGTCATGAACCTGCTCGACGATTTGCGCGACACCACGGCGTCGATCTACTACGTCCCGGATATCTTCGTGTTCGACCTCATCCAAGCGCGTTCCGGCGAGATTCACGGCATCCCCGTGGTCGCCATGTGTGAAACCCCATTCTACGGATACCGCGGGGTCACCAAACGGCTGACCGACATCGGCCTGTCGATCGTCATCCTGCTGCTGTTCTTGCCCCTACTGCTGCTGATTGCTGTCCTGGTGAAAATGTCATCGCCCGGGCCCGTCATATTCAAGCAGCGCCGCTATGGCCTCGATGGGCGCGAGATCGCCGTGTATAAATTCAGGACCATGAGCGTCACCGAAGACGGCGAACAAATCCGGCAGGCGTCGAAGGCCGACGCCCGCATTACCCGCATCGGCCGCATCCTCAGACGGACCTCGGCGGATGAGCTGCCGCAGCTCATCAATGTCCTGCAGGGCCGTATGAGCCTGGTGGGCCCGCGGCCCCACGCCGTGGCGCACAACGAGGAGTACCGGAAGCTCATCAAGGGCTACATGGTGCGTCACAAAGTATTGCCCGGCATCACCGGCCTTGCGCAGGTCAACGGTTGCCGAGGAGAGACCTCGCAGCTGGAAGAGATGGAGGCGCGGGTGAATTACGACCTCGACTACCTCAGGCATTGGACGCCCATGCTGGACATCAAAATCATTTTGCTCACCGCGGTCAAAGTCTTTCGCGACGACAAGGCCTACTGAACCGGACGGGCCGCGTTTACACCGGCGACGGCCTGGAAGGCGGGCCGTCGGGCATTGTTTCGACCGGCACGGCAATGCCGGCCGTCACTTCTTCCTCGTGCAATAGATACCGGCCTTGCAGGGGCATGATCGCGTGATCCTCAAAGGCAATGCGCCGCGTGGACCGGATACTGAATGTGCCCATCGCGGCAGGCTCCGTCACCGCCTCCACCACCGCATCGAGAAAATTCAAGCGCTCGCGCGTCAAGGGATATTGGCATTTGTAGAAAGCCTCCTTGGCCGAGAAGATCAAGGTGGCTGCGGCGGCCTGCTCCGATGGGGGCAGTGAGCGCAGCCAGGCGATCTCGCTCATGGTGCAGATGGTCGCCCAAAGCGGCACCTTGACCTGTCCGACGGTCTCGCTGTCCAGTCCCAGCGCGTGCATGCGCCGGCGTTCGGCCACCACCGCGGCGCCGTACCCCTCTGTGTGGGTGATACTCCCGACAAAGGCGTCAGGCCAGATCGGCTGCCGGTCTTCGGCTACTCGGATGGGGAAATCGAC
>Ga0073928_10007760_pt1 | contig 13764 bp, 15 predicted proteins | sample PaiPotPPA55metaG_FD_76969 | JGI IMG/M metagenome (GOLD analysis project Ga0073928, IMG submission 76969) | Iron sulfur acid spring bacterial and archeal communities from Banff, Canada, to study Microbial Dark Matter (Phase II) - Paint Pots PPA... ... | reverse complement strand
GAGGCGGGCGTGCCGTTCTTCTCGATCAGCGGCTCGGACTTCGTCGAGATGTTCGTCGGCGTCGGCGCGTCACGGGTCCGTGACCTGTTCCGGCAGGCCAAGGCCGCCGCGCCCGCCATCGTGTTCGTCGACGAGATCGACGCCGTCGGCCGCCACCGGGGCGCGGGCGTCGGCGGCGGCCACGACGAGCGGGAGCAGACCCTGAACCAGCTGCTGGTCGAGATGGACGGCTTCGACCAGCGGTCGGGCGTCATCCTGCTGGCGTCCACGAACCGGCCCGACATCCTCGACCCCGCGCTGCTCCGGCCGGGCCGCTTCGACCGCCAGGTCGTCGTCGACCGTCCCGACCTCGCCGGTCGCAAGGCCATCCTGGCCGTCCACGCGGCGACGAAGCCGCTCGCGGCCGGCGTCGACCTCGACGTCATCGCGCGCCGCACGCCCGGGTTCACCGGCGCCGACCTCGCCAACCTCTTGAACGAGGCCGCGCTGCTGGCGGCGCGCCACGGGCTGCCCAAGATCGGGCTCCCCCAGCTCGAGGAGGCGACCGAGCGGGTCATGGCCGGCCCCGAGCGCCGGAGCCGGGTCCTCTCCGACCGGGAGCGGCGGATCATCGCCTACCACGAGGGCGGCCACGCCCTCGTCGCGCACGCGCTGCCGAACACCGACCCGGTGCACAAGGTGTCGATCATCCCCCGGGGTCGCTCGCTCGGCTACACGCTCACGCTGCCCACCGAGGACAAGTTCCTCGTGACCCGCGCCGAGCTGGTCGACGAGCTGGCCATGCTCCTCGGGGGTCGCACCGCCGAGGAGATCGTCTTCGCCGACCCCACCACCGGCGCCCAGAACGACATCGACCGGGCCACCACGATCGCCCGCCAGATGGTCACCGAGTACGGGATGAGCGACGAGCTGGGGCCGCTGCGGCTCGGCCAGCCGCGCGGCGAGGTGTTCCTCGGCCGGGACCTCGTCGCCACGCCCGACTACTCGGACCAGGTGGCGGCGCGCATCGACGGCGAGGTCCGCCGGCTCGTCGAGGACGCCCGCGCCGTCGCCCGGCGCATCATCGAGACCAACCGGCCCGTGCTCGACCAGCTGGCGGCCGAGCTGGTGGAGCACGAGACGGTCGACGTCGACCGGGTCAGCGAGATCTTCGCCCCCGTCGAGCCCTATCGCGGGGGCGGCCTCGGCCGCCCGAGCGCGGTCGCCGTCAGTGACACCAACCCGGGAGGCACGAGCCGGTGAGCGAGATCGACCCCCTCGAGCCCGAATCCCCGATCGACCTGCTGCGGATCGAGAAGGCGGTCCGCGAGATCCTCGAGGCGATCGGCGAGGACCCCGACCGGGACGGCCTCCAGCGCACCCCGAGCCGGGTGGCGCGCATGTACGCCGAGATCTTCCGGGGCCTCCACGAGGACCCGGCCTCGAACCTGACCGTCACCTTCGAGGCCGAGCACGACGAGATGGTCCTCGTGCGCGACATCCCCCTCTACGGGACCTGCGAGCACCACCTGGTCCCGTTCGCCGGCCGCGCCCACGTCGCGTACATCCCCGGCCCCGACGGTCGGATCACCGGGCTGTCGAAGATCGCCCGCCTCGTCGAGGGCTTCGGGCGCCGGCCCCAGGTCCAGGAGCGGCTGACGACCCAGATCGCCGACGCGCTCGTGGACGTGCTGCGCCCGGAGGGGGTGCTGGTGATGATCGAGGCCGAGCATCTCTGCATGTCGATGCGCGGCGTGAAGAAGCCGGGCGCGCTCACCGTCACGTCGGCGGTCCGGGGCCTGTTCAAGTCCAACGCCGCCACCCGCGCCGAGGCGATGAGCCTCATCACCGCCCAGGGGAACCGCCTCTAGCGGGAGCGGTAGCTCCCCGGCCCGTCGGTCGGCTCGGAGCGGCGAGGCCGCTGGCTGGTGGCGGAGGCCGTCCCGGTGACGGTCGCGAGCGCGGACTCGCCCGCCGCGGTTGGCGACCGCCGCCGGTACCATCCGCCGCGTGTTCGCCTGGGTGAGCGTCTGCGGGGCGCAGCCTGCGGTGATGGGCATCGTGAACGTGACGCCCGATTCGTTCTCCGACGGCGGCCGCTACCTCGACACCGAGGCCGCCGTCGCGCACGCCCACGGGCTGGCCGCGGCCGGCGCCACCATCCTCGACGTCGGCGGTGAGTCCACCCGGCCCGGTGCCGAGCCGGTCGACGAGCACGAGGAGCGGCGCCGGGTCGTCCCCGTCATCGAGCGGCTGGCCGTCGAGTCCTCGGTGCCGATCAGCGTGGACACCACGAAGGCGGCGGTTGCGGCCGCGGCCCTCGACGCCGGCGCCGTGATCGTCAACGACGTGACCGCAGGCCGGCTGCACCCGTCGATCCTCGAGGTGGTCGCCGACCGGGGCGCGGGGTACGTCGCGATGCACATGCTCGGCGAGCCCCGCACCATGCAGGACGACCCCCGGTACGACGACGTCCTCACCGAGGTCGGCGACTTCCTGGTGGACCGGCTCGAGGCCGCCCGGGGGGCCGGGATCCCCGACGCCGCGCTCGCCGCCGACCCCGGGATCGGGTTCGGCAAGACCCGCGACCACAACCTGACCCTGCTGGCCCGCCTCGACGAGCTCTGCGACCGGGTCGGCGTCCCGGTCGTCGTCGGCGCGTCCCGGAAGCGGTTCCTCGGGTCGCTGGTCGCCGGCGGGGGTGGCGAGCCGCCGCCCGAGCAGCGCGACGACGCCACCCTGGCGACCGTCGTGTGGGCCCTCGACCACGGGGCCCGGGTGGTGCGGGTGCACGCGGCCCGGCCGGCCGCCGACGCGGTCGCGCTCGTCACCGCGCTGCGGGAGGCCGCGTAGTGCGCGGTCGATGGGCCCAGGGCCTGGAGCCCCGCGGGTTCACGTGGGTGATCAAGGACCGGCTGGCGGCGTCCGAGCGACCGGGCGGGTTCGCGCGCAACCACCGCAAGGTCCGGCGCCAGGAGGAGCTCATCTGGCTGGCCGGCAACGGGTTCACGCACGTGCTGTCGCTGCTCGAGTCGCCCCACAACCTCCACGCCTACGACGAGGCGGCGATCGCCTACGAGCACCTGCCGCTCGGGCGCCACGACGAATGGTCGATGAACCTGCCCGTCATCTACGTGACGCTGAAGCAGTGGCTGGACGACCCGGCCGAGCGGGTGCTCATCCACCACGAGGAGTTCGGCGAGCGCCTCCTCGGCGTCCTCGCCGGCTACCTCCTCTATGCGGGCGTGGTGGACGACGGGTCGCACGTCATCGTGCTCATGGAGAAGCTCACCGGGCGCCAGCTCGGCGCGCCGGGCCGCGAGATCGTCGCGGCGACCATCGACGAGGGCCTCGCCGGCGCCGGGGCCGCTCGCACCTGAGCCATGGACCGCATCATCATCGCCGGGCTCCGCGAGCTGGGCGTGCACGGCGTGCTCGCCGAGGAGCAGACCCGGCCCCAGCCGTTCGAGGTCGACATCGAGCTCAGCGTCGACGCGTCCCGGGCCGGGGAGAGCGACGCCCTCGAGCACACCGTCAACTACTCGGCGGTCGCCGAGTCCGTGAGCCGGGTCGTGCGGTCCGAGCGCTACCAGCTCCTCGAGCGGCTGGCCACGCGGATCGCCGAGGTGTGCACGGTCGACGAGCGGGTGCTCGGTGTCACGGTCACGGTCCGCAAGCTGCACCCGCCCGTGCGGGCGATGGTCGAGCACGTGGCAGTGCGCATCGAGCGGTGACGGCGCGCCGCGCCTACCTCGGGATCGGGTCGAACCTCGGGGATCGCCTCGCGCACCTGCGGGCTGCCGTGCGCGGGCTCCACGACGCCCGCGGCGTCGCGGTCATCGACGTCTCCCCGGTCTACGAGACCGCACCGGTAGGCGGGCCGCCTCAGCCCGACTACCTGAACGCGGTCGTGGCCCTGGACACCGCACTCAGCCCCCGGGAGCTCCTCGAGGTCGCGCAGCGCCTCGAGGGAGACGCCCATCGGGTCCGGGCCGAGCGGTTCGGGCCTCGGACCATCGACGTCGACGTGCTCCTCGTCGGCGAGGAGCGAGTCGACGAGCCCGACCTCGTCGTCCCGCACCCCCGGATGCACGAGCGGGGCTTCGTGCTCGCGCCCCTCCGGGACCTCGATGCCGACGCCGCCGGGCCCGCCCCACCCGGCGGCTGGCCCGGCGTGCGCCGAACCGAATTAGTGTTGGAGCTGCCCTGAGTTCGACCGGCACCCCCCACGGGGGCTGGATCGAGAGGTCAGATGCACGAGACCACACGACGAGGCTTCGCCCTCGTCGGGCCGGGCCGGGCCGGCACCACGATCGCCGACGCGCTCGTCGCGGCCGGCTACCGCTGCGTGGCCGTCACCGGCCGCGCCGGCTCGCCGTCGGTGCCCGTCGCCGCCCGCCGACTCGACGCGCCGGCCGTCGCCGTCGGCGAGGCCGGGCGCGACGCCGACCTCGTCGTCGTCGCCACGCCCGACGCGGCCATCAGCGCGGTCGCGACCGAGCTGGCGAGCGGGCTGCGGCCGGGCGCGCTCGTCGTGCACCTCGCCGGGTCGCGCGGCGTCGACGCGCTGGCGCCGATCGCCGTCGCACGCGACGACGTCGCGCTCGGTGCGCTCCACCCCCTCCAGACGCTGACCGGCGACGCGGCCGCGCTCGACGGGTCATGGGCCGCGGTCGCGGGTCCGCCCGCGGTCCGGCACCTCGCCCGCGCCCTCGGCCTGCGGCCGTTCGCGATCGCGCCCGACCGACGCGCCACCTACCACGCCGCGGCCGCGGTGGCGTCGAACCACGTCGTCGCGCTGCTCGGGCAGGTCGAGCGGCTGGCGGCCCAGGCGGGTATCCCCTTCGAGGCCTTCGAGCCCCTCGTCCGCCGCAGCGTCGCCAACGCGTTCGCCGACGGCCCGACGGCCGCGCTCACGGGCCCGGTCGCGCGCGGTGACGTCGACACGGTCGCCCGCCACCTCGACGCCATCGACGACGACGAGCAGCGCACCTACCGCGCCCTCGCCGAGGCGGCCCGCCGGCTCGCCGGCCGTGACGAGCCGCCGCTGCGGCAGGTACTGGCGTGATCACGCTCCATGACGTCGACGACGTCCGGCGCTGCTGCGACGACGCCCGCCGCGCCGGCCGGACGGTCGCGCTGGTGCCGACGATGGGCGGCTTCCACGAGGGGCACCGCTCGCTCATGCGGGCGGCGCGCGCCGACGCCGACCTCGTCGTCGTGAGCCTGTTCGTGAACCCCACCCAGTTCGGGCCCGACGAGGACCTCGAGGCCTACCCGCGCGACCTGGCCGGCGACGCCGCGGTGGCGGCGGCGGAGGGCGTCGACGTGCTCTTCGCGCCGAACGTCGACGCCATGTACCCGACCACGGCGCCCCGCACGACCGTGCACGTCGACGGGCTCACCGCCCGCCTGTGCGGCGCCAGCCGCCCCACCCACTTCGACGGCGTGGCGACGGTGGTCACGAAGCTGTTCTCGATCGTCGGCGCCTGCACCGCCTACTTCGGTCGCAAGGACGCCCAGCAGCTGGCCGTGGTGCGGCGACTGGCCGCCGACCTCAACCTGCCGGTGACCGTCGTCGGCTGCCCGCTCGTCCGCGACCCCGACGGGATCGCGCGCTCGAGCCGCAACACCTACCTCGATGCCGACCAGCGCCGGGCCGCCACCGTGCTGCACCGCGCCCTGGGCGAGGCCGCCGAGGCGGTGCAGGCCGGCGAGCGCGACGCCGCCGCGCTCAGCGAGCGGACGGCGCGGACGATCCAGGCCGAGCCCGGCGTCCGGCTCGACTACGCCGAGCTCGTCGACGCGTCGACCGTCGAGCCGGTGACCCAGGTCGACGGCGAGCTCTTCCTGGCCGTGGCCGCGTACGTCGGCCCCACCCACCTCATCGACAACCTTCACATCACGGCGACCACCGCCGGGGTCGACACTGACCTCGGCGTCGTCGCGGAGGAGCAGCGCGCCTGATGCAGCGCACCATGATGAAGTCGAAGATCCACCGTGCGACCGTGACCGGTGCCGACCTCAACTACGTCGGGTCGATCACGCTCGACCCCGCGCTCATGACGGCGGCCGACATCCTCGAGCACGAGCAGGTGCACGTGCTCGACCTCGACAACGGCGCCCGGTTCGAGACCTACGCCATCCGGGGCGGCCCCGGTGACGTCGTCCTGAACGGGGCCGCGGCGCGACTCGTCCACACCGGCGACCGCGTGATCGTCATCAGCTACGCGACGTACGACGAGGCGGAGCTGGCGCGCTACGAGCCGAACGTCGTCCACGTCGACGCGCGCAACCGCATCGTCTCCACGACGCTGGCCGCAGTCCCCGGGGAGAGCGGCGAACAAGCGTCGTAGGCTGTCGTGATGCCCGCCCGGCCTGAGGTCGACCTGCTCGTCCTCGGCAGCGGGGTGGCAGGGCTCTCGGCCGCGATCCGCGCCGCGCGCGGCGGCTGCACCGTCACCGTGCTGACGAAGGCGGCACTCGCATCGTCGGCCACCCAGTACGCGCAGGGCGGTGTCGCGGCGGCGCTCGAGGAGGACGTCGACTCCCCGGCGCTGCACCTCTCCGACACGATCTCGGCTGGCGCGGGGCTGTGCGACGTCGACGCGGCGCGCGTCCTCGTCACCGAGGGCCCGACTCGGGTGCGAGAGCTCATGGGGCTCGGCGCCGAGTTCGACCGGGCCGCGAACCGCGACCTCGCCTACACGCGGGAGGGCGGGCACTCGGTGGCCCGGATCGTGCATGCGGGCGGTGACGCGACCGGCGCCGAGATCGAGCGGGCGCTGGTCAGCGCGCTGCGGGCGACGTCCGCCGCCGTCCTCGAGCGCTGGTTCGCGCTGGACCTGCTCGTCGTCGACGGCCACGCCGTCGGGGTGCGCGCCACCGATCCCGACGGTGTCGAGCACGAGGTGCGCGCTCGCCACACCGTGCTGGCCACCGGCGGCGCCGGCCAGTGCTTCGCGGTGACGACGAACCCGGCCCTGTCGACCGGGGACGGCATCGCGATGGCCCGCCGAGCCGGCGTCGCGGTCGCCGACGTCGAGTTCATGCAGTTCCACCCCACCGCGCTCGACCATCCGGCGATGCCCCGCCCGCTGCTCTCGGAGGCGCTGAGAGGGGAGGGCGCGGTCCTGCGCGACGAGACCGGCTATGCGTTCATGGCCGACGAGCACCCGCGGGCCGACCTCGCGCCGCGAGATGTCGTGGCGCGCGCCATCACGCGGCGGCTCAACGAGCGCGACCTCCCGCATCTCTGGCTCGATGCCACCGCCATCCCCGACTTCCAGACCCGGTTCCCGACCGTGTCACGGGTGACCACCAGCGTCGGGCTCGACCCGTCTCGAGACTGGCTCCCGGTCGCGCCCGCCGCGCACTACCTGTCGGGCGGCGTCTGCACCGATCTCGACGGCGCCAGCACGGTGCCGGGGCTGTGGGCGTGCGGCGAGGTGGCGTGCTCCGGGGTCCACGGCGCCAACCGGCTGGCGTCGAACTCGCTGCTCGACGGGCTCGTGTTCGGCACCCGGTGCGTCGACGCCATCCTCGCCGGCAAGGACGGCCCCAGCGAGACCGGCGTGCTGCGGGGCGTCGACCCCGGCCCCGCCCACCCGCCGGTCACCGCGGCGCCGGCGCCGGACGGGACCGAGCGGGCCGCGCTGCAGAAGGTGATGACCCGCGACGCCGGGGTCCTGCGCGACGCGGCCAGCCTCGGGCGGGCCCGGGCCGCGCTGGCCGCGATGCGCCCCGCCGACCGCGAGGTCGCCAATCTGCTCGCCGTGAGCCGAGCCCTCGTCGACGCCGCGCTGGCCCGCGAGGAGTCGCGGGGAACCCACACCCGGCTCGACTTCCCCGACGCCGACGCGCGCTTCCTCGGGCGGTTCGTGTTCGAGCATGGCGACACCCCGACCTTCGTGCGGCTCCCCGAGCCGGCGATCCACGGATGACGAGCGTCGACCCACCCCGCCACCTCGTGCGCGAGGCCGTGGCCCGGGCGCTGGCCGAGGATGTCGGCCCGCTCGGAGACCTGACGGCCTCGCTCGTGCCCGCCGCCGCCCGCGCCCGCGGCGCGATCGTGGCCCGCCAGCCCGGTGTGCTCGCGGGGCAGGCCTGCGCGACCGAGACCTGGGCCCAGCTCGACCCCGACGTCGCGGTCACGTGGCATCGGTGCGACGGCGCCGACCTCGACGCCGGTGCGAGCGTGGCGACGGTCACCGGTCCGTTGCGCAGCCTGCTCACCGGCGAGCGCACGGCGCTGAACTTCCTCTGCCACCTCTCGGGGGTGGCGACGCTCACCCGCCGCTTCGCGACGGCGGCCGGGAGCCGGACGCGCGTGTGGGACACCCGCAAGACGCTGCCCGGCCTGCGCGCGCTCGAGAAGGCGGCCGTGCGCGCCGGCGGCGGCCTGAACCACCGCGGCTCGCTCTCGGACATGGTGCTCGTGAAGGACAACCACCTGGTCGAGCTCGGGGTCGGCGACGCGGTCCGGCGCGCCCGCGCCGCCTGGCCCGGCCGCGGCATCGAGGTGGAGTGCGACCGGGTCGAGCAGGTGCGGGAGGCGATCGAGGCCGGCGCCGACCTCGTCATGCTCGACAACCTCAGCCCCGCCGATGTCTCGGCGTGCGTCGCCGAGGTGCGGGCCGGCCCCCGTCCCGACCTGCCGGTGGAGGTGTCGGGCGGCGTCACGCTCGACGACGTCGCGGCCTACGCCGACGCGGGCGCCGACCTGATCTCGACCAGCGTCATCACCCAGTCGGCGCCGGCCCTCGATCTGGGCCTCGACCTCGACCGGACGCGTGGTCGCTGATGCTCCTCGCCATCGACTCCGGCAACACCCAGACCGTCATCGGGCTCTTCGACGGCAAGGAGCTCACCGACCACTGGCGCATCGCGACCGTCGTCGAGCGCACCGCCGACGAGCTCGCGCTCATGGTCCAGCAGTTCCTCGGCTTCCACGGCTTCACGCTGCGCGCCGAGCCCGCCCGGGACCCGGACGCGCCCGCCGCCGTCCTCGACGGCGGGACCATCGACGGCGTCGCCATCTCCTCCGGGGTCCCGCGCGTCACCGCCGAGCTGCGCGCCATGACCGCCCGCTACTTCGGGTTCCCCGCCCTCGTCCTCGAGCCCGGTGTCCGCACCGGCATGCCGATCCTCTACGACAACCCGAAGGAGGTCGGCGCGGACCGGATCGCCAACGCGGTCGCCGCCTACGAGCTGTACGGCGGCCCGTCGATCGTCGTCGACTTCGGCACCGCCAACACCATCGAGGCGGTGAGCGAGCGCGGCGAGTACCTGGGGGGTGCGATCTTCCCCGGCATCGAGATCTCGATGGACGCCCTGTTTGGCCGGGCGGCCGCGCTGCGCCGGGTCGAGCTCGTGGCCCCCCGTCACGTGATCGGCAAGTCGACGGTCGAATCGATCCAGTCCGGCTGCGTCTTCGGGTTCAGCGGCCAGGTCGACGCCCTCGTCGCCCGCTTCCAGGCCGAGCTCGGCGAGTGCACGGTCGTCGCGACCGGGGGCCTCGCCGACCCGATCATCGAGCACTCGCGCACCATCCAGCACTACGAGCCCTGGCTCACCCTCCAGGGGCTGCGCATCGTGTTCGAGCGGAACCGATGACCGACCGGGAGGCCCCGGGCGGGGACGACTACGTCGGCGACGAGCGCCAGCGGCGCCTGGCCAAGCTCGAGTCGCTGCGGGCCGGGGGCGTCGAGCCCTACCCGGTGCGCTTCGACCGCACCCACACCGCGGCCGAGCTGCACGAGGTTTGGGACGGGCTGGCGCCGGGTGAAGAGACCGACGACGTGGTGCGCGTCGCGGGCCGGCTGCTGCTGATCCGGCGGCAGGGCAAGCTCACCTTCGCGACCCTGCGGGACGGGACCGGGACCGTGCAGCTGTTCGTCTCCGACGCCGAGATCGGGCGCGACGCGCACGCCTCCTTCGACGACCTCGACCTGGGCGACTTCGTCGGCGCCGCCGGCACCGTCCTGCGGACCAAGCGGGGCGAGCTGTCGGTGAAGGTCGCCACCTTCGAGCTGCTGGCCAAGGCCCTGCGACCGCTGCCGGAGAAGTGGCACGGCCTGAGCGACGTCGACACCCGGTTCCGGATGCGCTACGTCGACCTCATTGCCAACGACGACGCCCGGCGGGTGTTCGCGATCCGGTTCGCCGTCATCGCGGCGCTGCGCGAGCAGCTCCTCGGGCGGGCCTTCGTCGAGGTCGAGACCCCGGTCCTGCACGCCCAGGCCGGCGGCGCGGCGGCGCGCCCGTTCACGACGTACCACAACGCGCTCGACCTGCCGCTGAGCCTGCGCGTCGCGCTCGAGCTGCACCTGAAGCGGCTCCTCGTAGGCGGCTACGAGCGGGTGTTCGAGATCGGGCGGGTGTTCCGCAACGAGGGCCTCGGCACCCGGTACAACCCCGAGTTCACGATGCTCGAGCTGTACCAGGCCTACGCCGACTACCGCGACATGGCGACGCTCACCGAGGAGCTCGTCGCCACCTGCGCCGAGGCCGCGACCGGCTCGACGACGGTCAGCGTCGGCGACCAGCAGCTCGACCTCGCCCCGCCGTGGCCGCGGCGTCCGATGCTCGACCTCATCGAGGAGCACGCGGGCGTCCGCGTCCACCCGAGCACGCCGGTCTCGGAGCTGGAGGCCTTCGCGGACCGGCTCGAGGTCCCCCGCGAGATCGGGTGGGGGCCCGGGAAGCTGGTGATGGAGATCTACGAGAAGACGGTGGAGCCGAACCTGGTCGGGCCGGTCTTCGTCACCGACTACCCGCGCGAGGTCTCGCCGCTCGCCCGGGCCAAGCCCGAAGACCCGACGCTGGTTGAGCGGTTCGAGGTGGTCGTGCTCGGCCGCGAGCTCGCCAACGCGTTCAGCGAGCTCAACGACCCGGTCGACCAGCGGGCGCGCTTCGAGGACCAGGCCAAGCTCGCCGCGGCCGGCGACGTCGAGGCCCACGGCGTCGACGAGGACTACCTCCGGGCGCTCGAGTACGGGCTGCCGCCGTGCGGGGGCCTCGGGATCGGCGTCGACCGGCTCGTGATGCTGGTCGCGGGTGTCTCTACTATCCGGGAGGTCATCCTGTTCCCCCAACTCCGGCCGGAGACGGGCGAGACTGGGGTCGAAGGGGGAGCAGGCTAGATGCGCGTGCTGGTGACCGGTATGGGGGGCGTGATCGGGACCCGCGTCACCCAGATGCTCGAGGCGCGGGCCGAGGTCACCGAGATCGCGGGCTGCGACTTCATGCCGCCCCGGCGGCGGTTGCACCGGGCCACCTTCAAGCGGATCGACCCCCGCGACCGCGACCGGCTGGTCGGCTTCGTCACCGAGTTCGCGCCCGACGCCGTCGCCCACGTCGGTGTCTACGAGCCCGACGCGCGGATGGGCACCCGGGAGGCCGCCGCCAGCACCGAGGCCTGCACCGTCAACGCGCTCGGCGCGGCCGCGCGCGCGGGCCGGCTGGAGCGCATCGTCGTGCGCAGCGGCCTGGAGGTGTACGGGCGCGGGCGGGGCCACCCGCTCGTCCCCGACGAGTGGGCGCCGCTGCTGCCCACCACGCCCTACGGGCGGCTCTGCCTCGACGTCGAGCGGCTGGCGGCCGGAATCGGGCGCCGCCACGACGTGCGGTTCGGCGCCCTGCGGTGCGCGGTCGTCGCGGGGTCGCACGCGCCCAGCCCGCTCGCCCGCTACCTGCGGCTGCCGGCCGTGTTCGTCCCCGCCTTCGCCGACCCGCCGTTCGCGCTCCTCGACACCGACGACGCCGCGCGCGCCTTCGTCCAAGCGCTGGTGCGTGACGTCGACGGGCCCTACAACGTCGTCGGCCCCGGCGCCGCCAGCCCGTGGCAGGCGGTGCGCCGCGGCGGGCGCGTCCCCATCCCGGCCGCCGGCGCGGGCTGGAGGGTCGCGGTCCGGGTCGCCGAGGTCGCGGGCGCCCCGGTGCCCCCGCACGTGCTCGAGCTGCTGCGTCGGGGCCGGGTCGCCGACGGCGGCCGGGCCGTCACCGACCTCGGGCTGCCCGACCTCCGGCCGACCCAGTCCGTCCTCGACGACCTCTTCGAGTGGGCGACCGTCACCCGCCTCGAGCCGGCGGGCCGGGAGGTGGTCGCGTGACGGCCGCCAACTACGGGCTCGACACCGACCGCGCCTCCACCGCGGACCCGCTGCTCGTCGCGCTGCGCCGCCGGGCCGCGGGCCGATACGCGGTCGACGAGTTTGGCGGTGACCCGCACCTCATGGACCTGGTGGCGCCGCTGTTCCCGCTGCCGGTGGCGGTCGAGCACGGCGAGCGGGTCCCCGACCTCGGCCCGGCGCTGCTCATCGCCAACCGCGGGCTGGGGCTCCTCGAGCCGTTGGCGGTGACCCGCGCCGTGCGCCGGGCCGCCGGGCGGCGCACGCGCGTCGTCGGCGCGCCCGAGCTCCCGATCGTCGGCGACGCGCTCCGCACCCTCGGCACCATCGGCTACCGGCCCGACGACGTCGCGGCGATGCTCCGGGCCGGGCACCTGGCGGCGGCGCCGCTCGGACCGACCTGGTTCCGCGGCGGCGCTGGCGCGCCGCCGCGCGAGCTGTTCGTCGCCACGCTCGGGTTCCCGGTCCTGCCGGTCGCGGTGCGGCCCGGCTTCCCCCAGAACCTGCCCGGCCGGCCGTGGCGGGTCCGCTTCGGCGAGCCGCTCGGGCCGCCGCCCGGCACCCGGTCCGGCGACCAGCTGGCGGCCGCCGAGCTGGCCGAGGACGTCGGCGAGGCCGTCACCGCGCTGCTGGCGGACGACGCGTGAGCAGCACCGCGCTCGCCGGCGACGGCACCTGGATCGCCTACGACGCCAGCGGCCGGCGCGGCGGCTCGCCGGTGCTGCTCCTCCAGGGCCTCGGCGCCGACGCGCGCGGCTGGGCGCTCCAGCGGATCCCGCTCGGCCGCCGCCACCGGGTGATCGGGGTCGACAACCGGGGCGTCGGCGGCAGCGCCAACGCGCCGCGTCCCTACTCGCTCGAGCAGATGGCCGACGACGCGGTGGCGGTCCTCGACGCCGAGGGCGTCGAGCGCGCCCACGTCGTCGGCGCGTCGATGGGCGGCGTGCTCGCGCAGATCCTCGCCGCCCGCCACCCCGATCGGGTCCGCTCGCTCGTGCTGGCGTGCACCGCCTGCCGGCACCACGAGTGGCGGCGCGAGCTCCTGCAGGAGTGGGCCGACGAGGTGCGCGCCGGCGGCATGGGCGGACTCGGCAGCGACGGCCTCCGATGGCTGATCGGCCCCCGCCTGCACCGCCGCTTCGGCGTGTGGCTGAACCTGATGGCGCGCATCCTCTTGCAGGCCCGACCCGAGAACTTCGCCGCCCAGGTGGCGGCCATCCTGGAGGCGCCCGACGAGCTGCGCTTCGAGCTCGTGAACGTCGACGCGCCGACGCTCGTCATCACCGGCAGCCAGGACCTGCTCACCCCGGTCGGCGACGCCGAGGAGCTGTGCGAGCTGCTGCCCCGGGCCCGCCTCGAGGAGCTGCGGGGGGCCGGCCACGCGCTGATGGTCGAGGCGCCGAACGCGTTCAACCGGGCGCTGCTGAACTTCCTCGCCGAGACCGAGGCCCGACCGCTCGCGGCCTAGGGCCAGGCTCGCGTCAGCTCTGGCGCGCGACGAGGCCTTCGACGAGGCGGCGCAGCGCGTCGCACACCGACGCGTCGAGGGTGTCGGCTCCTCCGAGCGCCTCGCCGGCCTTGGTGGCGTGGTCGCGCGCGACCGCGAGCGCGGCGTCGACGGCGCCGTTGGCGCTGGCCCGCCGGCGCACCTCGG
>Ga0073928_10007759_pt1 | contig 13765 bp, 9 predicted proteins | sample PaiPotPPA55metaG_FD_76969 | JGI IMG/M metagenome (GOLD analysis project Ga0073928, IMG submission 76969) | Iron sulfur acid spring bacterial and archeal communities from Banff, Canada, to study Microbial Dark Matter (Phase II) - Paint Pots PPA... ... | reverse complement strand
GCATCACGCCGAAATCGTGCAGGCGATGCTCGCTTACGACCTCATCGGTTTCCAAACCGTGGAGGATCGGCAGAATTTCGAGGACTACTTGCAGGCCGAACTCCGCTGCAACGTCGTCGACGGCACCGTCGCCTCGGACTGGGGATTGACCCAGCTCGCGACTTTCCCGATCGGGATCGATGTCGACGAATTTGCCGCGCGCGCGACCAAGGCGATGGGCCGTCTCGAAGTGACGCGCTTGAGGGAAAGCCTGCGCGGCGCCAAGCTCGTGCTCGGAGTCGATCGCCTGGATTATTCGAAAGGCCTCGCCAACAGGATGCGCGCCTTCGATCGCATGCTTGAGCTCGAGCCGGGCTTCAAGCGGGCGGTTTCACTGTTACAGGTCGCCGTTCCATCCCGCGGCAACATCAAAGCCTATCGCGAGCTCAAGGCCGAACTGGCCGCTCTGGTCGGCGAGGTGAACGGTCGGCATGGCGAAGTGGACTGGATGCCGATCCGGTATCTCAACAAGGGATTTTCGCAGCTGACGCTAGCCGGTTTTTATCGCGTGGCGAGCGTCGGTCTGGTCACGCCACTGCATGACGGGATGAACTTGGTGGCCAAGGAATATGTCGCCGCGCAGAACCCGCTCGATCCGGGCGTACTGGTGCTGTCGTCCTTTGCCGGCGCGGCCAAAGAACTCGATACGGCGGTCCTGATCAATCCGCACGACATTGACGGCATGGCGCGGCAGCTGGCGGTGGCGCTGCATATGCGCATCGAAGAACGGCGCGAACGCTGGCAGGCCATGGTGCGCAAGCTCAAAGCGTCATCCGTGCAAAATTGGTTCTCCGACTTCCTTCATACTCTTGCTGACATCCGCCGCACGCCGCTCCAAGCGGCGACACGGCCGATCGTTCTGCAACTGGCGAACCGCAAAGCGGCCGCCAGCTGAAACACAGGTGCCGCCACAACAAAGTATTTACCGTATGTCGCCATAGTTCCCGCCAAGCGGTGCGGGGGGCTCGCGTGGAGAGTGCGATGTCGGCTTCACTGAAGATCGACGGATTGGCGATCGGCAGACTGGCGCGCGGTATTCAGCTTCAGCGGACGGCATCCAAGCTGCGCCGCTTTTTGACCGGCGCCGCGATAATCGCGGGGCTAGGCATTGCCCTCCCGGTAACTGCGCAGGGCGCAAAGATCGCCCCCCAAGACCCCTCCCACCCGCACGTCTATCTGATGCGCGGCCTGATGAATATTTTCTCTCTTGGCATGGACCAGCTTGCTACCCAAGTGGCCCGCAACGGCATCGACGCGACCGTTTATAACCACTCGGTCGCCGAAACGGTGGTGCAGGCGATTGCGCAGAAATACCGCGGCGGCGACCACGGTCCTTATATTTTGGTCGGCCATTCACTCGGCGCCGACGCAGTCATGACGATGGCGGCACAATTGAATCTGCAAGGCGTGCCTGTGGCGCTGGTCGTGCCGTTCGACGGCACCGGATCTTATGCCGCCCCCGGCAATGTTTCCTGCGTGCTCAATCTGACGCAGCGGAGATATGCCTATGTGCAGGCGGGCGCGGGCTTTCACGGCAAGCTATCGAATGTCGATGTGTCGAGCGATACCAGTGTCGATCATTTCACCATCGACAAATCACCGCGACTGCAGGGCATAGCTCTGACCGCGATCTTGCAAGCGGCGCATGGGCAGTCGTGCCGTCCGGTCGGCGGCCCGCCGACGGTGGCGCGGGCCAAGGAGCCGCAAATAGCCAAGGAGACCGCGCCCAAAGAAATCGCGCCTAAGGAGATTGCGCCGAAGGAGAGCGCATCCAAAGAGGCGGCGCCAAACAAAAGCGCCTCGCCGAATAACAGCGCCGCGCCGGCCAAGAGCGCCGCGCCGGCCAAGAGTGCCGCGCCGGCCAAGAGCGCTGCGCCGGCCAAGAGCGGCGCGCCAGCCAAGAGCGCCTCGCCGATAGTGAGTTCGGGCTCACAGGGCTAGAGCATAGTTCCTTTAAATTGAATCGTTCAGTGCTCTAGCATGTTGATGGAGCATGATCTTTTCGGGGAACCGGTTTCCACTTTTCCGGATCATGCTCTAAGCGAACGGATTCCCGGATTAGCAGCGTACCGCCTATGTGCCGGTGTCGCTGCATGAAGGACTATCTTCTGAACATCGCGCGCGTCTTGGATCTGATCGAGCGCGTCGTCTGCAATCCCGCAGCGCGCGCTGCCTGCTGCAAGCCGCGGCGGATCTCATCTCGCTTCTCATGAATCGACGCAATCACCGGACCGGTCGGCAGTCCGAGACCGACCAGCGCGGCTTCGGAGAGTTGCAAGCTGGCTTCGATCGCTTCCGGCACCGCGTCGGTGGCGCCGAGGCGATAGAGATGCCGTGCATGATCGGCGTCGCGCGCCCGCGATACGATCAGTATATCCGGCCGCATCGCGCGGACATGCTCGACCACCAGATCGATCAGCTCGCCGGCATGGATGGTGATTATGACGCCGGCGGCGCTGGCTAAGCCGCAAATTTCGAGAAACTTCGGATCGGCGGCGTCGCCATAATAAACGTCGTGGCCATCGCGGCGGTCGCGGGTCACCGTCGAAGCATCGAAATCGGCGGCGATATAGGGAATGCCATGCTCATTGAGCAGTCCGCATACTACTTTGCCGACACGGCCATAGCCGACGACGATCGCATGGCTCGGCCGAACGCTCGGCCGCGCCGTCAGCTCCGGTGGCGCAGCGGCGGAGCGCAAGCGGGATGCGAAGTGCCGCGCGACAAAGGACAATAGCGGTATCAATGCCATTGTCACCGAAGTGACCGTGAGTACATAGGTAGCTGTGGCGGAATCGATCAGGCCTAGTTGTGAAGCCATTGCAATCCCGACGAAGGCGAATTCGCCGCCGGCTCCGAGCAGGAGCCCCATTTCGACCGCGACCGGCCATGACACACGGAAAAGTTTGGCGAGACCGACGATGACAAGCGATTTAAGCGCAATCAGTCCGAACACGCCGCCGGCCAGCAACAGCGGCTCGTGCAACAATTCGCGCACGTCGATGTCCATGCCGACGGTGAAGAAGAAAATTCCGAGCAACAGGCCCTTGAAGGGATCGATGGTCGCTTCAACGGCGCGGCGGTATTCGGTCTCGGCGAGCAAAAGTCCCGCAACGAAGGCGCCCAGTACCATCGAGAGGCCGGCTTGATTGGTGATGACGCCGGCGGCGATGACAACGAACAGCGCGGTCGCGATGAAAAGGTCGCGCGAGCGCGTGGAGGCGACCAGCCGGAACAGCGGCTGCAGCAGAAAGCGGCCGAAAATGATGATAACGGCAAGCGCGATGGCTGCCTGCATAAACGCCTTGCCGACGCTGGCAAGCACCGAGCCTTGCGGACCGGCCGTGAGCAGCGCGATGAAGATGAGGAGGGGAATGACAGCGATATCCTGCGCCAGCAGCACAGCGAAGCTCGCTCGTCCGACATTCGTCTTCAGGCGCTCCTGCTTCGATAACAGTTCGAGGACGATCGCGGTGGAAGACAGTGACAGGCTCGCCCCGAGAATGATCGCTTCCGACGGCGTCTTGCCGAAATAGACGGCGAGCGCCGCGAGCAGCACCGTCGTGATCAGAACCTGCAGTCCGCCAAGCCCGAATACCAGGCGCCGCATCGTCATCAGCCGGTGCAGCGACATTTCGAGGCCGATTAGGAACAACAGAAAAACAACGCCGAGTTCGGCGATGCCGGCGACGTCCCGGGCGTCGCTCACGGTGAACCAGAACAGCACCGGAAAAGAGTCAATCAGCGAACCCAGCCCAAGTGGTCCCAATAGCGCCCCCGCGGCCAGATAGCCGAGCACCGGACTAAAACCGAGCCGGCTAAGGATCGGCACAACAATGCCTGCGGTGCCGAGCACGACGAGCGCGTCGCTATAAGCCGCTACATTAATGGTCGAGGCCATGAACCGCTCCGGCTCGTCCAGTCGCCGAATCCAATACGACGCAAATCACAATTGATCCAATCGCAGTCGTTTCTGTGACGATCTCGCCGCCGTTTCTAAGGCCAGCGCCTCAGTTCTCGCCGGGTGAAAGTGTGATCGTTTCGCCACATCGCGATAAAATCCGTTCGCGCCTGCCGCAAAAGCAGAAACTGCCGCCTGATCCGCGTCAATGGCTTTGGTCTGGTTTTGCCACGGTTGGCGCAATCCCGCCTTTGTGCGCTAATATGGCTGGTGCGTCGGGCAGCGTGGGTCGTTTGGGAAAACATTCCATCCACGGCGGCGATGGGCTCGGGGGTCGACGTTCTCGTGGCAACCAGCATAAGGCGGGCAGGTCTGGGCTTGATCGCGGACGTCGCCGGTTCGGCGGCGCTTCTGATCGCGCTCACGGTCAGCTGTTTCGGTCAGGGCTTTTCCGATTTCACCAAGACCATCGATCCGTTGTTTGCGGGCGTGCTGGCCCAGCCAGGCAATCTCAGCAATACGATTCAATATGCTGCGGCATCGGCGAATAGCGGCGATATCGAATCGGCGATCAGCGCTTACGAACAGCTTCGCTTCTATAATCCCAGGCTTGCCGCAACGCGCTTTCAGCTCGGCGTGCTCTATTATCAGCTTGGCTCCTACGACCAGGCGCGCGGTTATCTGCAAACGGCGCTGCAGATGCCGGACGTCACGCCCGAGCTTCGCCAGAACATTGAGGACCTGCTTGAGCTGGTCGATAAAAAGCTTCGGCCCGATCAATTCTCGGGGTTCGCGCAGACCGGGTTGCGTTATCAGAGCAATGCCAGCCTTGGCGCCGGCGCGCAGACAGTTCTTGCCTCCGGCGCAACTCTCAACAGCCGCTTCGTTGCCCGGCCGGACTGGAATTGGTTCGGAACCGCCGGAATCAATTACGTCCACGACTTCGAAACGCAGACCGGCGAGACCTTCGAAGCCTCCGTCATTGCCTACGACGCGCAACAATTTTCGCTGCATCAATTCGATATCGGCTTGATCGAACTTCGCGCCGGGCCGCGCTTTGCCGTATCACCCGGGGATATCAACGGCTTGACCGTCAAACCCTATGTCGTGGCGACTGGCGCGTTGCTGGCCGACGCCCCCTATATGGGCGGCCTCGGCGGCGGGCTTACGCTTCACGCCGTGGTAGGGAATGTTTCGCTCGATCCTTACGGCGAAATCGTTCAACAGCGCTTCCGCAATTCCGCGCTCTATCCGCTCGCCAGCGGATTGAGCGGCACGCTATCGACCGCTGGGCTGCAAGCATCGGGACCGGTCGCTTTCGGGCTCGGGTGGCAATCGCGCGTTGCTTTTGCCCGCGCCAGCGACCAATTCGCCTTCGACAGCTATCGCAGCTATGTCGCCGACATCTGGTTGCCGTGGACGTTCTATTGGCCGACTCCTTGGGCCGGCAGTGCGCGCTGGACCGTCATTCCGACCGTCGGCGTGACCCAGTGGCGCTACGATGCACCCGATCCGTTTGTTGCGCCGTTCACCACCGCGCACACGACTGAATGGCGAGCCGGGCTCGGCCTGGAAGTGCCGATCTGGCACAAACTGATCTTCGCATCGCTCGTGCAATATCGAAACGCGACATCCAACGTGGCGGCGTTCTCGTATCGCGATCTCTCCGTCAGCGCCGGACCGCTGGTCCGATTTTGAGGGCAGATCTTTTGAGGGACAGATCTTTTGAGGCATACGTAATGGCTGGGAAATATAAAGCAGTCGCATTGGCATTCGCTGCCGTTCTCATCGGCGGTGCGACCGCGAATGCGCAACAGGTCGGCACCGCGACCGCGGTCAATCCGAACTCGGAAAGCACGCCGCCCGGCGGCTCGGCGATCAGGCTCACGGTCGGCTCCCGCGTCGTGCACAAAGAACGCATCCATACCTCGCCGACCGGTTCGGTACAGCTTTTGTTTGTCGACAAAAGCACGCTCAATATCGCTCCGAATACCAATCTGCTGATCGACGAATTCGTCTACGATCCGGCATCCGGCAGCGGCCACATGCTGACCAAGCTTACCCAAGGCACGCTGCAATATATCGGCGGCAAATTGAGCCATGAGGGCGCGGTCACGATCACGACGCCGGCCGCCGTCATCGGCATTCGCGGCGGCATCGGCACCGTCGAGCACAACACCGTCGAGCACAGCACGCCGCCCGGAACACAAGCCTTCAATCAAAACGGCTGGATGACCATCACCAATGGTGCCGGCACTATCGGCATCAGACCCGGGTTTATAGTGACGATTATCAACTGGAACACGCCGCCGGGGCAGCCGGAGCGGATTACGAATGAGCGGGTCATCCATTACATCGAATATTTGTCCAGCAAGTTCACCCAGGACGGCGGCGTGCCCGGCCTGAAACACCTCGACACGGCCAATTTTGCTTGCGGGATCTACTCGACGACGCCCTGCCCCAAACCCCCATGGCTGCCGACCAATGCCGGCGAGAATGACGCCTTGCAGATCATCATTCAATCGACGCAGCGGGCGACGCTACCGACACCGCCGCCGCCTCCGGTGTTTACGGATTCTTTCGTAGGGGGGAAGTGAAGGCCTCCGGTCGCGAAGCGGGTCAAAAATTGCTCGTCTTGGCGTTGACGCGCCGGTGAAGTTTTCGCAGCATCTGGCGCTACTGCCTATCTGGTCAGAAACAAATCGCGCCTCGCATGACCGACACGACCATCACGGCCATTCGCACCACCATGCTGCGCGTGCCGTGGCCGCAAACGCCATGGCTCAAGGGCCACGCCTTCGGCCCGATGCGCGAGTTTCTGGTGCTTGATGTCGAGACGCGCGGCGGCATCGCCGGGATGGGCTATTTGTTTTTGTTCCGCCCGGCGATGCGCACCATCGCGACCTGCCTGGAAGAGTGCGTGATCCCGCGGGTGCTCGGTAAAGACGCGAGCGCAGTCGAGGCGATCTGGCAGGATCTGTGGAGCGCCACGGTTACCTATGGCCGCGCCGGAATCGCCGTGATGGCGATGTCTGTTCTCGATATCGCGCTGTGGGACGTGCTCGGCAAACGCGCCAATCTGCCGCTGCATCGGCTGTGGGGTCATTACCGCGGGCAATTGCCGGCCTATGGCAGCGGCTGCTTTCGCGGCAGCGGCGGCGACGGCATGATCGCAAAGGCGCTGCACTACAAGGAGCGCGGCTACAAAGCGATCAAGATGCAGGTCGCTCACACCGCCGATCTGGCAACCGATCTCGACAATGTACGGCGGATGCGCGAGGCGCTCGGCCCCGGCATCGACATCATGATCGACGTCAATATGGGCTGGACCGCCGACATCGCCATTGCGATGGGCCGCAAGTTCCAAGACTATAATGTCTATTGGCTGGAAGAGCCGGTGGTGCCGGACGATTTCGCCGGCTATTTGCGCATCGCCAAGGCGCTCGACCTGCGCGTGGTGGGCGGCGAGACGCATTTCACGCGCTTCGATCTCAAGCCGTTTTTCGAAAATCCGCGGCTGCCGATCCTGCAGCCCGATCCGATGCGCGGCGGGCTGACCGAATTGCGTAAGATCGCAACCGTCGCCGACACCTGGGGCATGACGATCGCGCCACATCTGTTTCCGGAATTGAATATCCAGCTGCTCGCCTCAATTCCGAATGGATTGTGGATCGAGGACATGGGGCTCGCCGAGGATCTATGGGTCGATCCGGTGCCGGTTGCGAACGGATTGGTCACCGTACCGGAACGGCCCGGTCATGGTCTTGCCTTCAAGCCGGAAATCTTGCGCGATTGCGCGGTGAGGAATTGAGACGGGCCCAGGCTATTGCCGCACCGGCCTTTATTTCATCGAACATTTTTGCGGCGGCGGCGTTCCAGAATTGTCGTCCTGTCACGAACTGGACATTGGTATTTGCAGCAGCGAATATTATCCGTCAGTTTCTAAGGCTCTCGACATTGCCGATTGCCAGTACTTGATCGATTGCCAGTACTTGATCGATTGCCAGCACTTGGCCGATTGTCAGTACTTGGCAGATTGCTTGTATTTGGCAGTCCAGCGTGCCGAGAGGTTGTCCGGAGACGAGCCATGCTGACCACCCCGCTTTGCGACCTGTTCGGCATCGACGTGCCGATCATTTTGGCGCCGATGGGAACCTGCACGTCCGCTGAGCTGGCGGCCGCGGTCTCCAATGCCGGCGGACTGGGCGGCATCGGGACGCTGTTCCGTAGCTTCGCGGCGATCAAGCGCGATATCGATTTGGCGAAGACGCTGACGCAGCGTCCCTTCGCGATCAATCACATTCCGCAGACGCTCGACGCCGAGGCGTTTCGCTACACGCTGGCGGCGCGGCCGGCGGTGATCTCATTCACCCTCGCCGATCCGGGCGATCTGGCGCGCGCGGCCCACGATGCCGGTGCGCGTGTGATGGTGCAGGTGACAACCGTGGACCAGGCTTTGCAAGCGGCGGAAAGCGGCGCCGATGTGATCGTCGCGCAAGGTGGCGAATCTGGCGGCTATTGCGGCGAGGTCAGTACGATGACGCTGGTGCCGCAAGTCGTCGATGCGGTATCCCCGATCCCGGTGGTCGCCTCCGGCGGCATTTTTGATGGCCGCGGCATAGCGGCAGCGCTCATGCTCGGCGCCGTCGGCGTCAATCTTGGCACCCGGTTCATCGCCTCCAAAGAAGCTCCAGCGCCGTTGCAATGGAAAGAGGCAATTGTGGCCGCCAAATCCGAAGACGCAATCAAGGCCGAGGTTCTCAACGACATCACCCCGCTGCCGGGCACGGCCGGATTTAAGACAGTGCTGCGCTCGCTGCCGACGGGTTTTTTGACGGAATGGAGCGCCAAGCGCGATGAAGCGCGCCGCCAGCGCGATCGCCTGCGCAACCAAATCGTCTCGACCACCCAGGCAGGCCGGCCGCATGAATGTCTGTTGACGGCGGGCCAGACCGCAGGCGGCATTAGCGAGATCCTTCCGGTCAGCGAGATTATGCGAAAACTCATCGCCGAAGCGGATGCGGCGCTAACGAAGATGCAGTGGCGCGGCGAGCAGGCCGCACATGCGCGGCCCAAGCCGATGCCCGAGACCCATTCGTCGCCTTCGCTCGCCGCGATGCAAGAAGTCCCGGAGCCAGACAGCCTCGGCGGCTGAGTGGCGCGCGCGGGGATAATGGTTACGCGCGTTTGCGCGACTCCGACATCCAAGTTTCAGAAGAAGTGGTAGCGGAGGACGGATTTGAACCGCCGACACACGGATTATGATTCCGCTGCTCTAACCAACTGAGCTACTCCGCCCCAACCTTTCGCCGCGCAGAGGAAGACCACGCCACGGTTCCCGACGGCGTCCTGCTTTGGCTGTTACGGCCGCCATCGTATCGGCCGCGCCTTTAGGGCCTGATCGCTTCAGATTGAATCGATTGGCCTCCATTAGCATTTTGATGGAGCATGATCTTTTCGGAAAACCGGTTTCCACTTTTCCGGATCATGCTCCAGGACGCACATTTATGACAGCCGCAGCGGCTTTCCAAGCGGGATTCTGGACACTTGCGGGTCGATTGCCTGGGGCCGAGGACGGGCTTTTATGCTACTGAGATTAAAGGGGTCTTGACGCAAATCCTGCCTTTCGAGATTGGTCGATTCGGGATGCCGGGTGGCCCGAGGCAGAAAATGTCCGCGCCAGAGCACAGCGATCGGTTCGATGAACAAGCCTGACCTACCCGTTTCCGCGGCGAATTCCGGCGTGGCCTCCGATTCGGCGAATTCCGGCATGGCGCAGCAGGCGATCACATTCATCGAAGACTTCGCGGCGTTTGCCGGTCTTGCCGGCATCTGGGCGGCGGCGCTTGCGGTAATTGCCGCGGCGTTCGAAGGCATCGGTCCTCTGCTCCTCGTGCCACTCTTGTCGATCGTCACCGCCGCCGACACCGGCGCGGGCTGGACTCACAGATTCATCGCGCAGGGGTTCGACATCTTCGGCGCACAAACGCGCAGCGCGCGTCTGTCGGCGCTGCTCGGCGTTTTCGCCGTGCTGGTCGTTATCCGGGCGATCGCCGTTGCCCGCCGCAACATGACGCTGGCGCGGCTCGACGCCGGCTTCGTTGAAACCGTCCATGCCCGGCTCGCTAAGCGGCTCGCCGCCGCGCCGTGGCCGATAATCTCGCGCCTGCAGCATGGCCGCGTCACGCATCTGATGAGCGGCGACATTCTCCGGGTCGGCGCCGCGACGCACTATATGATTCAGTTTGCTGCGACAGTGATCGTCATTTTCGCTCAGATCGTCATCGCGTTTTTGCTGGCGCCGCTGCTGACCGCCGTGGCGCTTTTTCTGATCGCCATCGGCGCGGCCGCAGGTTTTGTGATGCTGCGCCGGGCTCACGAGTTCGGAGCGCAGCTCAGCCGTATGGGCATTGAGCTCACGCATGAGACGACGCAGTTTCTCGGCGGCCTCAAGCTCGCGGCCGGGCAAAACAGTCAAGCCAATTTCCTTGCTGAATTTCAGGACAGTCTCGCCAGCCAAAAGCTCCTGCAGCTCACTTACATCCGTCAGCAAAACCGCAATCGCCTGGCCGTGACCATCATTGCGGGATTTGTCGGCGCTTTGATCGCTTTTATCGGCCTCGTGGTCTTCGACATGCAGGCCGCGGTCATTCTCACAATGCTTTTGATCTTTGCCCGCATCTCCGGACCGGCCATGCAAATGAGCCAGATGCTGCAGCAATTCGTCACCATGCTTCCCGCGCATGCGGAATTTCTCCGGCTTGAACGCGAGCTTGCGGTGCCGGAGCTGCGCGCCGATCAGACGGCCGTTGCGATCACGCCCGGCGCCATCATGTTTCGCGATGTCAGCTTTCATTACGATCAATCCGGTCAGCCCGGTCCCGGCATCGAACGCCTCAATCTGACCGTCGCGCCAGCGACATTCCTTGGCGTAAGCGGGCCGACTGGCGCCGGCAAAAGCACATTCGCCGATCTGCTGATCGGCTTGCTCGAGCCTGATTCCGGCGAGATTACCGTCGGCGGCGTGCGGCTGCGTGGGGCGACAGCCGCAAAATGGCGGGATCACGTCAGCTATGTCGTGCAAGACCCGTATTTGTTCCGCGACAGCATTCGCCGCAATCTGTTGTGGGCGAACCCGCAAGCGAGCGAGGCCGAAATCTGGGACGCGCTCGCCATTGCCGAGGCCGATGAATTTGTCGCGCGCTTGAAAGATGGACTCGACACGGTTCTCGGCGAACGTGGCACGCTTATTTCCGGCGGCGAACGCCAGCGGCTGTGCCTCGCCCGCGCAGCGCTGCGGCGGCCCTGGCTGTTCGTGCTGGACGAAGCCACCAGCGCGATCGACGTCGCGACCGAACACAAAATCCTCAAGCACATGCTCGATCTCGATCCGCGGCCGACCATCGTGATGATCGCACACCGTGACCAGAGCCTGGCCTATTGCGACCGGGTGTTGCGTTTCGAAAACGGCAGGTTCGTCACCGACGAATCGCCTGTGACGGTATAGAGCCGCGGCCACGAGATCATGCTCTAGTCAATTCGTTTTCGACTTCCGCGCAAACCGGATCAGCGAAAAATGACCGAGCGGCGGCATTGCCCGCCGTTCGATGAGTTCGATACCGCCATGGCGCGTCGCCCAGTTGGCAAGCCGCTGCCAGCCGAATTCCGGGCGCCAGCCGAGCCGGCGCGCAAGCGGAGCGAATGATTTCTCGCAGACCGCGCGCAGACCGGTTTCGGCGCCGAGATGATTGACCAAGACGATTTCGCCGCCCGGCCTGGTGACGCGGGCAAACTCATCGAGCGTGGCCTCGGGGTCGGGCACCGCTGTGATCACATATTGCGCCACCACCACATCGAAGGCGGCCTCGGCAAACGCGAGATGCTGCGCATCCATCACCGCAAGGCCGTCAATATTGCCGAGCCTGCGTTCCGCAACGCGCGCTTTGGCTTTACGCAGCATCGGCGCCGAAAGATCGACCCCGACGAGCCGGTTCGCCACGGAATAATCCGGCAGCGAGAGCCCAGTGCCAACGCCGACCTCAAGGATCCGGCCGCCGATGCGCTCCGCCGCGGCAGTCGCCGCTTTGCGGCCGCGTTCGAACACCGCGCCGAACACGAAGTCGTAGACGGGCGCCCAGCGCGCATAGGCTTTAACGACGGCCGTTTTGTCGAATTGGTCGGCCATGAGTTGGTCGGCTGGCTCGCTTTAGAGCGCGATCGGGAAAGATAGGCCGCTAGGATTTGACCGCCGGCGGCAATCTTGCACAATCGTCATGCGCCGCTCGACGTCATCTTGCGCCGGCAAGCGCCGCGGCAGCATTGCTCGTCGCTTGCGCCGATTGCGTGCCGGCGATGATGCCGCCGCCAAGCACGCGCGCCTGACCATCAGCCGCGTCGTAGAACACGCAGGCCTGTCCGGGCGACACGCCGTCTTCGCCGCCAATCAACTCGACTTCGAAATCAGCCTCAGCATAACGGCGTAGCCAGGCGGCTTGGGGTGGGCGCGTCGAGCGGACCTTGACGTAAATTTCGGCGTGACGCTCGATTGCTTCGCCGATGGCGATATCGCCGAGCCAATTGACGTTGCGCAGGCGAACGCGACTGGTCCGCAACGCTTCGCGCGGGCCGACCACGACCCGGCGCGACGCAGCATCGAGGCGCACGACGTAGAGCGGCGAACCGGCGGCTATGCCAAGGCCGCGCCGCTGACCCACGGTAAAATGAATGATGCCGTCATGCCGGCCGAGCACGCGGCCGTCCATATCGACGATTTCGCCCGGTCCTGCGGCGCCGGGACGCAGCCGTTCGATCACGTCGGCATAGCGACCGCTCGGCACAAAGCAGATGTCCTGGCTGTCCTGCTTGTCGGCAACGGCAAGCCCGAAGCGCCGCGCCAGTTCGCGCGTTTCCGCCTTGGTCCGATCGCCGAGCGGGAAGCGCAACAGATCGAGCTGCGCGCGCGTCGTGGCGAACAGAAAGTAGCTCTGGTCCCGCTCCGTCTCGCGGGCACGGTAGAGCGCACGACCGCCATCCGGCAATCGGCGCGAGGCGACGTAATGGCCGGTCGCCAGCACGGCGGCGCCGAGTTCGCGCGCAGTCGCCAACAGATCGCGGAATTTGATCGCCTGGTTGCACTCGACGCAGGGCACCGGGGTTTCTCCCGCGACATAACTTTCCGCAAAGCGGTCGATAACCGCTTCCTTGAAACGCTGTTCGTAATCGAGGACGTAATGCGGAATACCGATCCGCGCGGCTACCGCCCGGGCATCGTGGATGTCGCGGCCGGCGCAGCATGCGCCCTTGCGATGGGTCGCCGCGCCATGATCGTAAAGCTGAAGCGTAATGCCGACGACATCGTAACCGGCCTCCGCCAGCAGCGCCGCGGTCACCGATGAATCGACGCCGCCCGACATCGCCACGACGACGCGCGTATCGGACGGACGGTCTTCGATATCCAGCGTGTTCAGATCCATTGGCGGAAGGTCCTGGGCAGCAAATCTGGGCACAAAGGTCTCTGCGGCGGGATTATCTACCCGCCAAGTGGCCGTGGCCTCGCTTTACTATAGGCGGCGCTGTCCCCCTCCGCCATTAGGTAACCAGACTGGCGGAACCGGACAACCGGAACGGCAGCCATTAACGGAGCGATAAGGCGACCGCCGCTGGCCCCGCCGGCGAATCGAATTCGCCGGCAGAAATGGCGCAAAACCTGCCTTCCCGCTTAGCCAAATCTTAAGTCGCGCTCCGTAGATTGGCCCTCTGTAGCGTTGTCGAGTTGGCGAGAGTAGCTATGACTGAACCCCATCGCCCGAGGGTCAAATATGTGAT
>Ga0073928_10007758_pt1 | contig 13768 bp, 11 predicted proteins | sample PaiPotPPA55metaG_FD_76969 | JGI IMG/M metagenome (GOLD analysis project Ga0073928, IMG submission 76969) | Iron sulfur acid spring bacterial and archeal communities from Banff, Canada, to study Microbial Dark Matter (Phase II) - Paint Pots PPA... ... | reverse complement strand
TGGACGCCGCGCACAGCGCAGGCCTCAAGGTGATCCAGGATCAGGTCGAGAATCACACCGGCCCGTATCACCCGTGGGTCGAGGACTCACCCACGCCCACCTGGTTCCACGGCACTGCGGCGCACCACGTCGCGGAAACTTGGCAGATATCCACGCTCATCGATCCGCACGCCACGCCCGAAATGCGCCGGCCCACGCTGGATGGCTGGTTCATCGACATCTTGCCTGACCTGAATCAGGACGATCCGGAAGTCGCGCGCTATCTCATCCAAAACACGCTGTGGTGGGTCGGCATCAGCGGCCTCGATGGCATACGCCAGGATACGCTGCCCTACGTCCCGCGCACCTTCTGGCGCGATTGGATGGCCGCCATCAAGCGCGAGTATCCCAACCTGCGCGTGGTCGGCGAAGTGTTCGATGGTGACCCCGCGCTGCCGGCGTTTTTCCAAGGTGGCCGAGTGCGCTTCGATGGCGTCGATTCGGGCGTCGATACGGTATTCGATTTTCCAGGCTATTATGCGGTCCGTCACGCCTTCGCGGAAGGCAAGCCGGTGCGCGACCTGGCGGTGATGGCGGCGCACGATTATATGTATCCGGACCCCGGCATGCTGGTGACCTTTCTTGGCCTGCACGACGTGTCCCGCTTCATGAGCGAAACCGGCGCGACCGCGCAGGGCCTCGACCTCGCGCTCACCTACTTGATGACCGCCCGCGGCGTGCCCATGATTTACTACGGCGATGAGATCGGCATGCGCGGCGGCAACGATCCGGATAATCGCCGCGATTTCCCGGGCGGCTGGCGCGAGGATGCGCACAATACGTTTACCGCCGCGGGCCGAACGCCGGAAGAACAGTCGATCTGGGAACATGTGCGGCGTCTCGCTCATTTGCGCGGAGAACTCGCGCCGTTGCGCCGCGGAGCGATGCTGAATCTCTGCGCTGGCGAACAGAGCTACGGCTACGCGCGCACCGGCGCCGGCGGGCCGGTGGTCGTGCTGATCAACAACGCCGCGCAGCCGGCCGATGTGGATTGCGACCTCGCGCCGCTCCAGTTCCCTGAAGGCGCACATCTCAGCGACCGCCTCGGCGCCGCGCCTGACCTCACCGTCACCGGCGGCAAAATCCACGCGCAATTTCCCCCGCGCACCGCTGGAATCTACTCTAAAAAATAGCGAAAAGCTGCAAGAGTCCGAAGCCGTCGCGAAAGCCGTGCGCGCCGGATTCATCAGTTAAGACTCCCTTCTCGGATTGCAACGCTTTCGATGCCGGCAACCACGCCCGGCCTACGGCGGAAGCCATAACTCCCGGCCGGCGGCGGCGAAACGGGGGGCAAATATTTCTTGTTTCAGATGTAACGCCGCCGCTCGTATCATCACTTAGACTTGGAGTCAGCTAGAGTAACGAATTTCAAAATGGAGAAGAACATGCACGCTACAAAAATCGCTCGAACAGTATTGGCGCTTTGCGCCTTCTCAACGGCCTGGGGTCAACCTTCGCCCAAAGGACCCCATCGGTTACCCGCTCGGTTGAATGCGCCATCGCCGGCCTCCGCCAACACTCCGGCGACCGGCACACACTACAAGTTCATTGAGATCGGCCCTCCCAACTCACCCTACGCCGTAGCGGATGGCATCAACAACTCCGGCATGGTCAGCGGATACTACCTGGATATGAGCAGCGTCTTTCACGGATTTGCGGCTTACGGCGGCATGTTCCAGACGGTGGACTATCCGGGCGCCTCGCAAACCCTGCTCTACGGCCTCAACAATCTGGGCGTGGCCATCGGCTACTACACCGATTCGTCCGGCAACAACCATGTGGTCACCTACACGATCTCGACCGGTAAGTGGGGATCGCTACCCGACATTCCCAACTACTCACAGAATGACGGCTACTGTATCAATGACGCCGGCTATGCTGTCGGCAACGCCTATCAGGGTACCGCCTCGGCGGCTTGGATCTATAATCCCGGCACGAGTTCCTACTCATTTTTCACCGCGCCGGCCGCCGCCCCGAACAGCACGTTCCCGAGCTGCATCAATAGCAAAAATGAGGTGGCGGGCTACTATGTCGATCCGAGCGGCGTGTACCATGGCTTTCTCAACGCCTATGGCTCGATCGTCACTATTGACGTGCCCGGCGCGACCGATACGTTTCCCGATGGAATCAACAACCGCGGCGTAGTCGAAGGGCAGATCGTATCGTCCGGCGGCGCCTTGGAAGGGTATGTGGAAAATGTGGGTGGCAACTACGCCATCGTGAACTACCCGGGCGCGCAAGCTACGGCCATCGTGGGCATCAACGAAGCCGGCGACTTGTGCGGTTCCGAGGGTGGAACGAACTTCGCGAATGCCAAGGCGTTCATCGCAATCAAGCAGCCTTGACCTGAGCCGCGCGCTTCAGCAAGGGTTTCAACGAAGAACACCATGCATACAACGAATATCGCACGAACGGTGGTGGCGCTGTACGCCGCCTCTGTCTGGGGCCAAACAGCTCCGGCCCAAACGAACTATAGGTTCATCACGATCGGCCCCACGACCGAGAGCTTTGCCGCGGCGTACGGCATCAACAATTCCGGTATGGTCAGCGGCAACTACGCGGACTCGAACAATATCAGTCATGGGTTTGTCGGGTCCGGGGCCCGATTTCTAAAGGTGGACTATCCCGGCGGCACATCCACCGCTCTCTACGGCTTGAACAACCTGGGCGTGGCCATCGGCACCTATACGGATAGCGCCGGGAACAACCACACGGCCACGTATACCATCTCGACCCGGACGTGGGCGCAACTCCCCGACATTCCGAACTACTCCGGCAGTGCCGGTTTCTGTATTAACGACGCCGGGTATGCCATTGGGACTGCCTACGGAAATCCTTCGGTCGCCTGGTTCTTTGATCCAGGTTCCGCTACCTACTCGTTCATCTCCGTGCCTGGAGTCAACCCAGGCAACACCGACGCGCTCTGCATCAACAACAAAGATGAGATCGTCGGCAACTACTTTGCGAAGGTCAAGTCTCACAGCTTCCTCTTTGCGTACGGAGCCTATGAAAACATCGATGTGGACGGCTCGGCCAATACCTATGCCTTTGCCATGAACGACCGGGGCGCGATTACGGGAAACATCTTCTCCGTGAGCACCGGGACACAGGGATACGTCGAAAGCGTGAGCGGCTCGGTCGAAATCGTCAACTATCCGGGCGCCACGGCCACCAGCATCCTCGGCATCAACGAAGCCGGCGACTTGTGCGGTGCCTACGGGACCGCCGGCAACTTTGTGAACGTACCGTTCATTGCAATCAAGCTGCCCTGACGGCAGCAACAGCGTTTCGAAGCCGTGCACGTCAGGCGCACGGCTTCAACTAAAAATTTGTTAGGAGAAGACTATGCACACAACCATCATCACACGAACGACTCTGGCGCTTTACACAGCCATGACCATCGCTAACAGCGTTCTTGCGCAGAATGTCACACCCAATTGGAACAGCAGCGCAGGTACAGCTTATGTGTCCAACGGCGGCGACGCTAGCGGTAATGGCGGCTCGCTATCGCTGCTCGACCTTGCCAACCTGCATGTCAGGGAAACCCTGCCGCTAGGAGGCGCTCCCGTGGGCGTGGTACTCAATCGTTCTCGGAACCGCATCTATGTTGCCAACAGTGCCTCGAACTTTGCGTGGGTCGTCAGCGCGGACAACTTGCGGGTACTGGCGAAAGCGGCGACAGTAGCCTCGCCGATCAACCTGGCCTTGACACCGGACGGCGCATTCCTCTACGCGACCAGCGGGAGCTCGGGTGCGGTCTCAGTGACGGATACGGAAACAAATTCACTGGTGGCCACGATCAGTATCCCTACGCAACGGATACTCTCGATCGCGATCACGCCGGACGGGCGGTTGGCCTATGCCACGGACTGCTGTTCGGACAACAACGTCACGGTGATCGACACGCGAACCAATACGGTGGTGACCCAGATCCCTCTCGCCGGAGGGCCGAGCGGCATCGCGATCACCCCTGATGGGCGCTTCGCATTCGTGGAAGACCTGGTCGACACATCCATTATTGATACGCACACAAATCAAATCGTGGATACCATTCCGGGCGCCGGCGGTTGCGGCCCCTCGGTCGTGCTTACCCCGGATGGCACACGCGCCTATGTTGCGAATTATTGCGGCAACACAGTTTCGGTGATCGACACAAGCAGCCAAACTTTAGTGACGACTCTGACCACCAATACTCCCATTGGAGAGGCCTTCGCCGCACAAGGTGGCTTTGTCCTCTTTGTGAACAACAACTGTGTAGCGTTTCCTTGTACGGTTCCAGGCACGGTCTCCATCCTGAAGACATCGGACTACAGTCTGGCGGCCACCGCGACAGTGGGGCTCAATCCGCAAGAGATCGTGATTGCCCCGGCGCTCCAATGATTTGGACGAAGGCACCCCTGACTTTGTCGCCCGCGCTCTGAAACTCGGCCACGCCTGGCTGACCGGCGTGGCCATTCGTATTTCCCCCCCTTACAATTTCGAACTATACCCATCCATCTGGATAGTGACCCGGCGGCGTGACTCGCTCTTTCTGCTTCCAGAGCACGCATATGGGCCACAACACGGACGACTTTGTGATGCACTTCGAGCCGCGCATCCGCGCCAAGGCGCGCCAGTTGTTGTAACGATACCGCGGTCACCGAGGAGCGCAAGCGGCTGGTGTGGAACGTCCTCAGCCGGCTTCGGAAGGTGGACCGCGATCTGCTGATCGCCGCGCTGCTGGAACAGGATAGAGACGAGATTTGCCGGCGGTTCGGGGTGGATCGCGAGTACTAGGCTTGCCGCGCCCCACAGCCCGGATCGTAACCGCCCCCGAACGGCGCACCGTGCGGACCAGCACAGATTGTGAAGCAACGTCCAAAATTCACAAATTTTCGTATAAACGGATGACGGGAAATGGCGCCCATTCTCGCTTTATGGTTGTAGGAACGAGAATTCCGGACGCTGGGTTCCGGAGACCGGGGTAAGGGACATTACAACAGGGGAGACCCTTAAAAGGCAGCAATATGAATGTCACTACGGATGTCGCTATGGAAGATTCTGTGATGCGCTACAGGCCCGGCATTCGCGCGAAGGCCCGCCAATCGTTATGGATGCCCGACCTCGCCGAGGATGCCTGTCAGGAAACCCTATTTCGGGTTTTGCGCCACTTCAGGGCTGGGAAACAGTTTGAAAGCCCGGCCGTACTAACGCGTTTCGTTCTCACCACATGCCGCAATGTCGTGCTGGAGATGAATCGCCAGGTCCAACCGCAAATCCCGGAAGCGTGGGAAGCATTCGACCAAAGCCCGAGCCCGCACGAAGTCGCGGTGACCGAAGAACGCAAGCGGCTGGTGCATGAGATTCTGAAGCGGCTCCGGCCCCGGGATCGCAACCTCCTGATCGCCGTGTTACAAGAACGCGATAAAGATCAGCTTTGCCGGCAGTTCGGCGTGGATCGCGACTACCTGCGGGTGCTGTTGTTCCACGCTCGGCAACGCTTTCGCAGGGAAGTGGAGAAAATGGAAGGCACGGACGACGACGGTCCAGCCAACTAGGCGGCCAAGGCGCCTCAAACGTCGGTGAGCCTCTTGTTCAGCCCCGTGCGTAGATTGATCCCGAACTGTACATAGGCTTTCAGTCCGCACAAGGTGTAGGTCCAGCCGGCGTTCTGGCCCAAAGCCATTTTGACGCCCTCTTCGGTCAGCGGAAAGCTGGATTCGTTGACCGCGACGACCGTGGCGTCCGGGCCATCCGGCGCGAATTCGATGGTGGTGCGAATCGGCCGTCCCAGGGCGTCCGATTCCAACACGATCTTGCGATTCTCCTGGACCTCGAGCACGGTAATCAGCACCTTGACCCCGACGTCGCCGAACTCCCACTCGATTTTGCCCACCCGGATCGGCCCGCTGGCGCCCGAGATGAAGTAGTTGGACATCTTGCGATGATCCACCACCGCGTCGAACACCTCGCTCACCGGCTTCAGAATTCGCTCCCGCACGTTCACGTCAAAGTCCATTCGTCCATTCTATCCGGGACCGGGCGATCCGGCCTGACGCTGGCCGCCTCAACTATCGCATAATAGAACGAAGGAGACCGCCCATGAAGCCCAGCTTGACGATCGGTATCGAGGAGGAGTATCAGACCATCGACCCGGAAACGCGCGACCTGCGCTCGCACATCGGCCTGGAGATCATCGAAAAAGGCAAAGCCGTGCTCACCGAGCGGGTCAAGCCGGAGATGCACCAGTCGGTGGTCGAGGCGGGCACCCGGATCTGCCGCAACATCAAGGAAGCCAAGGAAGAGATCCGCATGATCCGCCGCCATATGGTGGAGTTGGCCAAGCAGAACGGCTTGCGGCTGGCGGCGGCGGCTTCGCATCCTTTCGCCGATTGGAGCAAGCAGGAGATCTACCCGGACCAGCGCTACCACACCATCGTGGAAGACATGCAGATGGTGGCGCGCGCCAATCTGATTTTCGGCCTGCACGTGCACGTGGGCGTGGAAGATCCCGATACCGCCATCCACATCATGAACGCCGCCCGCTACTTCCTGCCGCACATCCTGGCGCTCTCCACCAACTCGCCCTTCTGGCGGGGCATGGACACCGGCCTGAAATCGTACCGCTGCAAGGTATTTGATAAGTTCCCGCGCACCAACATCCCCGATTATTTCCCCAGCTACGGCGAGTACGAAAGCTTCGTCAACCTGCTGGTGAAGACCAACTGCATCGATAACGGCAAGAAGATCTGGTGGGATCTGCGTCCGCATCCTCTGTTTAACACGCTGGAGTTCCGGGTTTGCGACATCCCCATGCGCGCCGACGAAACCATTGCGCTGGCCGCGCTGATCCAGGCCACCGTGGCCAAGCTGTATCAGTTGCACTCGCGGAACCAGGGCTTCCGGCTGTACCGGCGCGCGCTCATCATGGAAAACAAGTGGCGCGCACTGCGCTACGGAATCGACGGCAAGCTGATCGATTTCGGCAAGCGCATCGAAGTGCCCTTCCACGATCTGATGGAGGAATACTTCGAGATCATCGACGACGTGGTAGACGAGCTTGGCAGCCGCGAGGAGATCAACTACATTCGCCAGATCCTGAAGAACGGCACCGGCGCCGACCGCCAACTGCGCGTCTGGAAGGAGACGGGGGACATGACCAAGGTGGTGGATTACATCATCGAGGAAACGGAAGCGGGGTTGTACGACGCTGAAGAGCAACAGGTCGCGGTGCGCTGACGTCGTCTCATTCTCCAGCACGCGCACACGCTGCTCAACAACGGCAACGGCACATTCCGCGTCGGCCTTAACACGAATCCCGGCGGCGTGCTCGGCTTCTTCTTCGTCCATCCGGCTGACGGCGAAGCCCACGTGCACCATCACGCAATCGCCCAAAACGGCTTCCGGCAGTACTCCAGGCAAACCTCCTGGAGCACGCCACCGGAGTCCACCTTGGCCATCTCTTACGCCGCCAGTGTCATGCAGCTCGACGATTTTGCCCGGAATGGCGAGACACATCCGATCCCATCTTGTCAGCGCAGGCTCGCTGAACGCCAACGCCCGGCGCCGCGAGACTCCTCCCGCCGCACCCTGACCCTTACCTCCACGCGCGACCCAAGGCGGTTCATGATGGACAACAGCCGATCGACCGTGAACCGCCGCAGGTCCGCATTACGAATCCGCGAGAAATCCGCCGCCGCGATCCCCGTCCGCGCATACGCGGCCCGCACAGTCAGCCCGTCCCGGTCGAGCAGCTTGATGATTTCCGCCGCCAGCATCGCCTTGACCTGCTCCGCGTCGGCATTCTCATGCCCGAGGTCCCGAAAAACGTTCCCAGTTCCCCGCACGACCTCCAATGTTTCACCTCTCATCGCAACATCTCCTTCAATCGCTTCAGGCGGTCCTTGATCAGATCCAATTCACGCTTCGGCGTTCGGATGCCTTGTGTCGATTTCTTCTGGAATGCGTGGATCACCCAAATTTCGCGCGAGAGTTGCAGCGCGTAAACCACGCGGAACGCATCCCCTCTGAACGCCAGCGCGATCTCGAAGATCCCGGATCCCAAGCCTCGCAAGGGCTTCGCCACATCGGCCTTCCCGCCTTCCGAGGCGATGGTCAACGCCGCCAAGAAAATCGATCTGGCATCATCGGGGAAGCTCTCGAATTCCCTTCGCGCGGCGCCGATCCAAGAGATCGGTCGTGTCCTGCGGGCCTCCACCTTCATTATATGTTGTCATATTTGACTACACAGCGTCAAGTGAGAGTGTGCCCAAAAAAATTCGAACGCGCCTTCGGCGCGTGAAAAGGAAAAAGGAAAAAAGCATCAAGGGACAACTTCCCGGACGCAACGAAAACCAATGACGTCGCTTCGGTTGCCCGGCGCGTACCAGTTACGGAGAGAAGCGCGCAGGATCCTCGAAACATCGCCGAACGAACCCCCGCGCAACACCCGCACCTCGCCCGATTGCGGGCCGCGCGGATCCTCCGCCGGCTTATCCGACGGCAGGGTCGCGTAATACTTTTCGCCGTACCAATCGGCCACCCACTCCCACACATTCCCGGCCATGTCGTACAATCCCCAGGCATTCGCCGGATACGAACGTACCGGCGATGTGCCCTTCCACTTGCTGCCCCCGTAGTTCGCGTTTTCGGATGTGATCTCGTTCCCCCACGGATACTTCAGTCCGTCCTTGCCGCCCCGGGCGGCGTATTCCCATTCGGCCTCGGTAGGCAACCTGCCGCCGGCCCATTCGCAGTAGACCTTGGCCTCGTCCCAGGTAACGCGGACGATGGGGTGATCGTCCTTGCTCCAGCCGGGGTTGAAATCCGGGGGCGGTGGTAAGCTGCGCGTGAAGCGCTTGTACTCGGCGACCGTCACCGGAGTCTCGCTCATCCAGAAGCCCTTGGTGATGCGAACGGGGTGGCGCGGCTTCTCGTCTGCGTCCGCTTCGCCGTCGCCGGGCGCTGCGCCCATCTGGAACTCGCCCGCCGGAATGTGGACATAGGACAGGCCGTCGTTCCGGTTGGTGCTGGTCCCCGGAGGCTGCGTCGGACTGCTCGCTTGCGGCTGGCGGTCTGTTGGGCGCGGCGTCTTGCCCGGCCAAAGATCGTAGGTGACGAACACCGCGCAGAGCAGCACCGCGAGTGAGGCGCCCGCCACAACCCAGCGCCGCGGGATGCGGCCGAGGCGGGCGGGGAGGGCCCACTCTGTCACGAGCTGACGTTCCTCTTGGGCGGGCTTCTCGGCTATAGCCCCGGGCGCCGGCGCGTGGGGCTCCTCTGTCGGCTTGTCTCTCCTTGCAACGGGCGCCCCGCGCGCCTCCTCGGGAGGCTCCGCTTTCGCCACCCCGGGCGTCGCACTCAGTCCCCCATGCGCCGCGATGTCGCGGACTAGCGCCCGGAAGACGGGCGCGGAACTGTCCCCTCCCCAATTCGTGAGGTCTGCCGCGTGAACCTCGCCGAAGCCCAGCGGCGGCTCGGCATCGTCAATTCGCACTGGAACCAGGATGCCGCGCTTCTGTCCCAGGGAAGCCTCGTCGAGAACCCAGTTGCTTTCCACCGACTCCCGCGACCAAATCACCACCATGCAGCGGGCTTTGCCGATCTCCTCCCGGATGACCTTCCGGAACGTCTGGCCCGCCGGGATGATCGGGTCCCACCACACGGACCATCCCTGCGTTTCGAGCGCGGCGGCCAACGCCTGTGCCCGTGGCCGATCTTCCCTCGCATAACTGATGAAGATATCGCTCATGCCCAAACCAGCCCCGGCCGCGCTTCGCTCCCGCTACCACGGGGCCGGAGCCTCTTTGCTATTCGACGCCGAAGGCCGCACCTTCGCTCGTCAGGCGCGCGGCCCGGAAGTGGAGCACGCACTCCCGCGGCGGCCCTGACCGCCCCGGCTCCCGCTGCGGAAGCGCCTGCGCGCCTCCGCTCCACATCCCGGACGCAACGAAAACCAATGTTGTTGTTTCGGTTGCCCGGCGCGTTCCTGTTACGGTTCGATGCGCGCAGGTTCCTCGATTCATTGTTGAACGAACCCCCGCGCAACACCCGCACCTTAGACCGCGCGCCCTTTCTGGAACGTGAACTGCCCAAACAACTGCTGCCGCAGCCGCCAGGTCTCCCCGTGGGCCGCGTGGGCAATCCACGCCTGAACTCTGGGACGAATTTCATCCCATCCGATCCCGCCCTGCGCGTATTCCGCCGCAAGATGACGCATTCTTCTGCGAAATCGTACCACATTTCCCCGCACCAGCCGCGCGCGCTGCGGAAAGATGCGCCAGCCAAGAAAGGTGAAGCCATCGGCCGTGCGATACACGCGGCTCTTGCCCGGATGCAACTCCAACCGCAGGCCGCACAACTGGCTCTCGATCTCCCGGCGGAAATCCGCAAGCTGCGCCTTGCTCTCGCCGAAGAGCACGAAATCATCCACGTAGCGCGCGTACATTTCCGGACGCAGTTGGCGGGCGACATGCTGATCCAGCGGGTTCAGATACACGTTGGCGAAGAATTGGGAGGTCTGATTGCCCAGGGGCAGTCCGCGCCCCCGCTCAAACGGCGTGAACAGATCGTCGCCGGGGAAATAGGCGACCACCGGCTCCTGCGGATTTGAGGCGCCGATGATGCGGGCGGCCAGATCCAGCGTCCGGCCGCACTTGATCGCCCGTGCCAGCAGATCCTTCAGGATCTGGTGGTCGATGGAAGGGAAGTATTTGCGGATATCGCACTGCAAGACGCAGGGGCAGCGCCGCGCGCCTTCCTTGGCGCGTGCCAGCGCGCGGTGCGTGCCCAAGCCCGTACGGCAGGCAAAGGAATCGCGCGAAAAGCGCCGCTCAAACACCGGCTCCAGCACCTGGGTCAAGGCGTGATGCACCACCCGGTCGCGGAACGGCGCCGCCGAGATCAGCCGCGGCTTGGGATCGCGCACGCGAAAGCTCCGATAGGGGCCCGGCGTGTAGGAGCCGCTCTCGATCTCCCGCTGGAGGCGGGCCAACTGCGGCTCCAGCTCCAGCAGGAACGCCGCCACATCCGGACGGCTCCGCTTGCCCGCCGCCGCCCGCTGCGCCGCCCGCAGCAGGTTCGGAAACGATATCAGCTCCGGCCACAGGTTGCCCACCCGCTTCATGTGCGCCGCGCCGCCGATTTCTGCCAGCCACCCACCATGCGCCCGATCTCCTCCAGGCTGCCGGCGGCGAAGCCGTAGGCATCCACGCTCAGCAGGCGCAGGTCCTTCGCCAGGCGCAGCAGATAGCGCAGACCGTTCACTTTGGAATTGGCTGCTGCCAGCAAGGCGCTCTTGTTGGCGCTATAGGCGGCGTCCACCAGCACCAACAACAAGTCCAGCCCGTGCGCCACCAGCCGCTCCCCCACGCTGAATCGATACGAGCGCGCGAACCCCTCTGCTTTCGGTAGCAGCCACAGCACGAAGTCGTAGGCTTTCACTACCACCACGGCAGGCTCTTCACGTTCGGGCGGCGGCATGCTCTACCTCCAAAAAAAATTTCCCACGCGCCTTCGGCGCGTGAAAAGGAAAAAGGGAAAAAGTATAAAGGGACTAAACTTCCCGGACGCAACGAAAACCAATGCCGTTGCCCCGGCCGCCCGGCGCGCCCCTGAAACGGCCCGAAGCGCGCAGGAACCACGATCCATAGCCGAACGAACCCCCGCGCAACACCCGCACCTCGGCGTCTGGCTGCTCGCCGTATTTACCATACGCATCGGCTACCCATTCGAACACGTTACCAGCCATATCCAGAATACCCTCCGGCGTCGCTCCCGCCGGGTAAAGACCCACCGGCGTCACATCGCGGAGCTTGCCTTCATGGTAATTCGCACGTGTGCCGTCCGGGGCTTCGTTACCCCAGGGATACTTCCTGCCGCTCAATCCCCTTGCCGCCCGCTCCCACTCGGCCTCGCTCGGCAGGCGGATGCCCGGTCCCGCCCAAGCGCAGTACGCGGCGGCCTCGTACCAGCATATGCCGGTTACCGGCCGGCTAGGATGCAGCGTCTGCTCATCCCACTGGCTGGGTGCGGCACTCTCGCCGAATCCACCCGCTTGCCACCAGCGATTGTCCTGATAGCCATCATCTTCGACGAAACGGCGGTACTCCTCGACGGTAACAGGGTAGCGACCGATCCGATAGGCGCTCAGGGGCACCGCATGAACCGGCTCCTCATCCGTTTCGCCCTTGTCGGGTTCCCACACCTCGGGGTCATAGTTGGGCTGCGACGGGTCCCGCTTCTGCGCCCCCATCAGGAACTCACCCGCCTCGATCGTGATCCAGTTGTCGCGAGCCAGGCGCGGGTCACCAGCCTGCCCCAGCGCTTCCGCAGCCTCCAACCGCACCTTGAAATCAAGCGTGGATGCCTGGGCCGCCTCGAAGATGGCGAGCACCGCGTCCATCGTAGTCTTGTAGCGTGCATCAGCCGGCTGATACCGGAACGGCTGGAGATCGCGCACCATGGCGCCCAGCAAACCCGCGCAGCGCGCCCGCTCCACCAGCTTGGGCTTTGCGTCGAGCGATTCCAGCACCGCGGAAACCAGCGCGTCCACCTTGTCGACGCCTTGCCGGTAGAGAATGCCCGCCAGCAGCAGCGCCACCTCCCGCCATTCGGACCTGTAGATAAGGCGGCCCTTCAGCAATAGTTCGTGCTGGGCAGCATCCGCCATGCCTGCGATCGCCTTGGCCGCCAGGTGCTCCTGAAAGGTCAGGTGGCGATACGCGACATCGCTGGCCCGGCTGACGATGATGCCGCTATCCACCTCTTCCTGCTCCAGGAACTCGCTGGCGCGCGCCGGGCGTTCGTCTTCGGGCGCTTCGCGGAATTGCGGCGTCACGATGCCGGCCGCGCGGCCCTTGGACACCTGCACCTGCCGGCCTTTCTGGTCGTTCTGCATCCCCAGCGCGAGGTGCTGCAGCAGCGTCAGGCAGCGCTCGGCGGTGGGGCGATCCGGACGCTGCTCGCGCGAGCGGGCCAGCCACGTCAGGATCGAGTCATACAGGTCCGCCCTCTGTTCCGGCAGGCGGCGCTCGTTCCAATGCACGACGGCCAGCGCGGTAAGCATCACCGGGTTGCGCGCCATGCGGCGGATTTCGGCCCGCGCGCGCAGCGCTTCCTTCAATTCGGCAAGGTGCCCGGCGGTGGCCTGCGGGCTTTCCGCGAACAGCGCCCCGCACCAGTGCTCCAGGAACGCATCGATGGCCCCGGTTTCGAGCGGCTCGATCTTTGCCTCCTGGAAACCGGCGAGCACGCTCTCGCCCGCATAGGCCAGCGGCCGGGTAGTCACCACGAAGGGGCATTTCCCGTAGGCCTGAGTCGCCTTCTCAAACAGGCGCGCGATGGCTTCGCGCTCGGTACGGCTGGGCGCTTCGTCCAACCCGTCCAGCAGCAGAACCGCCGCGCCTGACTTCAGTTTGCGTTCAAAGAACCCCTCGTCCAGGCCCCAGCCGAATTCCGCGTTGCGCGTCTGGAGCAGATGGGGCAGCCAAGCGGGAGACACGTCTGTGGACGGCCCCTCGTGGCGGTGGCGGCAGGTACGCGCGTGCTCGATCAGGTCGGCGATGGAGATCAGCATGGGGAAAGGCGCGTTGCTGCCCGCGAGCAGCGCCTCGCAATGCTGGAAGGCGATATGGCGCAGGAACGTGGATTTGCCGGCGCCGGGATCGCCCGTGATCACCAGGCGCGTATCGCGGAGCGCGTCCTCCAGCCGAACCGAATCGCGCATGGCACGCTCGCCGCGCTCGGCGGC
>Ga0073928_10007757_pt1 | contig 13769 bp, 10 predicted proteins | sample PaiPotPPA55metaG_FD_76969 | JGI IMG/M metagenome (GOLD analysis project Ga0073928, IMG submission 76969) | Iron sulfur acid spring bacterial and archeal communities from Banff, Canada, to study Microbial Dark Matter (Phase II) - Paint Pots PPA... ... | reverse complement strand
TGTTCTATAACACACAGATAGCCTTCTGTCAACACAATTCTTCCAGTGAGGGAATTTGCGCAAGGCTCCGCGGCAGGATCTTCAATGTCTATGTGGTGTTACAGGCTTGGGCCGGAACTCCTGCCCGACGAGCAACGAAAACGCCGCAAGCGCCACCCGTGCTAAACTTGCAGGGATAAACCTAACCGAGGATTACACCGTGGCAGAGAAGAAACCAGCTGAAGAATCGTTTCGCGTGATAGACCGGCGCCCGTTTACGACTGAGGGCGAACTGCGCGAAGAATTTGCGGCCGAGAAGGCGCGCGAGGCCCAACTAGAAGCGAAGAAAGAACCGGTTGCACCGCAGGCTTCGACCGCAGTGCCCGAAGCGAAAACGCCAGCGGCCGAAACCCCAAAGCGTTCCGCACCTTTTGAGAATTTGATTCGTATGTTGGGCAGTAACGGTGCGATGGTGCTAGGTGCTTACACCGATCCGCGCACCGGGCAACCGGTGATCGATCCAGAAGCAGCGCGCGAGTTGATCGACATGCTCGATGCGATGCACGAAAAGACCAAAGGCAACCTGGCGCCGGAGGAAGACAGCTTGCTGCTCGACCTGCTGGGCAAATTGAAAATGACTTATCTTGAGGTCAATCAGGCATTGGCTGCGCAGGCCGCCCAAGCGGCAAAGGGTAAGGGCCGCTAGCGCGGGCCACAGCGCCACCCAGCGCGCTGCGCTTCGTATTCGCATCATGTCCGCAAACACTTCACAATTCCATTCATCATCGAGGCCCGGCTTGCAATTGACGGTGCTCGGCTCCGGAACTTCCATGGGAGTTCCGACCATCGGCTGCCATTGCGCGGTTTGTACTTCGAACGATCCGCACGACAACCGCATGCGGACTTCGGTTTTGCTTTCCCGCAATGGCCAGAATGTCTTGATCGACACCACCCCGGACTTTCGTACTCAAGCATTGCGAGCGGGCATCAATCAAATTGAGGCGGTGCTGCTAACTCACGGCCACGCCGACCACGTGATGGGCTTCGACGATTTGCGGCCATTGAGCGTTGGCCGGTCGCAGCCCATGCCGGTATACGGGAATAAGCAGGCATTTGACATTGTGCGTCGCGCGTTTTCCTACGCATTCGATGGAAAACCTAAATTAAGCACAGTGCCCAGCGTAATTTTGAAAGAGATCGACGGCCCGTTCGAGCTGCTGGGAGCAAAAATTACGCCCATTCCGCTGGTGCACGGCGAAATGACGGTGCTGGGATTTCGCTTCGGACGCGCCGCATACCTCACGGATTTTAATTCCGTACCGGAATCTTCGTTGGCGCTGTTGCAGGGTCTCGATGATGCGATCCTCGATGCCCTACGCGATACGCCTCATCCCATGCACCAGACAGTCGAACAAGCGCTGGCGCTGGTAGAAAAAATCAAACCGAAACGCGCGTGGTTCACGCACATTGCGCATGACCTCGGGCACGCCGTAACCAACGAGCGATTGCGCAAGCAGGGCCACGCGAATGTTCAATTGGCGTACGACGGCCTGAAACTTGAAATCGCCACGGACAGCCCGGCGGCGGCAATCAAGAATTCCGAATTCATCATTCCTCGCTTTGACGGCTTGGCGGTCTTTACCGCTCCGGAAGAATGGCGCGAATTCTACGCGGCGAGCCACCGAGGCAGCGTGTTGGCGATCGGCAATTTTGACGGAATTCACCTGGGACACCAGACAATTTTGCAGGAAGCCACAAATCGCGCCGCGAAAAGCGGCGCTGTGGCCACTGCGCTGACCTTCGAACCGGCGCCGCTGAAAATCTTAAGGCCAGACGCCGCGCCGAAGCGTCTTTCTACAAATGAACAACGCCTCGAATGGTTTCGCGTAGTAGGCGTCGAAGCCGCGGTGGTGATGCCATTCACTCTGGAATTGTCAAAACTCAGCCCACAGGAATTCGTCGAGAAAATCCTGGTAAACGAGCTGCAAGTACGCGCGCTGTTGGTCGGCGAGAATTTTCGCTTTGGCCACAAACAAGCCGGCGATACGCAACTGCTGCGCGAGTTGGGAAAAGTGCACGGGTTTGACGTTGTCAGCATCCCGCCAATCATGGCGCATGGCGAAATAGTCTCCAGCACCGTGATCCGGCGCGAAATTGCAGAGGGAGAGGTCACCCAAGCCGGGCGGCTGTTGGGCAGACCGTTCGTCTTGACAGGATCGATTGTGAGCGGAACGGGAACGGGCAGTAAATTTACATTCCCCACCTTGAACCTGCGCCCGGACCAGGAACTGCTGCCCGCCGGCGGAGTCTATATCACCCGAACCCTGCTGCAAGGCGAGAGCAAGAGCCGGCGCTCGGTCACCAATATTGGTATTCGGCCTACCTTCAACGGCACTGCTCTTTCCATCGAAACATATCTCCTCGATTTTTCCGGAACGATTTCGGCAAAGCGAATGGAGTTACGTTTTTGGAAGCGGCTTCGCGCGGAAAAAAAATTCTCCGGCCCGGACCAACTGCGCGTTCAGATTGCGAAAGACATCGCTTCGGCAAATCGGTTTTTTACGTTACTGCGAAAATTCAGAATCCTGATGCTCTCGGATTAACCTTCGAGTCCTGGTCCTTACGTTAGTCGACTACTCAATGCCATATCGCTCGCATGTCCCACGTGCAGCTTCCATTTTTGTATTCAACAGAAATTTTCGCCGGTACATATAACCACGCGTCGATGGCTCGCTCAAGTGCCGGGAAGAAAAGTATGCCAACTAGAATAGCCGTGCCAGAATCAGTGCAGTACTTCGATGTCACGGCAAGGTGAGCGCGCCAGTCATACGGACTTGCACACCGCCGTCGCAAATCGGTTCCCACAGTTGCGTCTTAGGAATGCGGTTAACAGGCGCTGTTGGCCAGACATTCGGCGCAGTAACCGCCAACTTCGGTGCGCGAAATGGTGACCTTCATACCGAAATCTTTTTCGATCTGCGATTTAAGCTGCTCGTAGAGCCGGCTTTCAAACTCGCGCACCTTTCCGCACTTCAGACAAGCCACATGAATGTGATCGCGCGGCCCGTGCGTTTCGTAATAATGGCGATCGCCGCGAAGATGCAGCAAATCCAGTTCGTCGATCAGGCGTTCTTTCTTGAGGAGTTCGACCGTGCGGTAAACTGTGACCAGGTGTACACCAGCATCGATTTCTTTGGCTCGTGCGAAAATTTGATCCACATCGAGATGCTGTTCGGCGTCGTCCATCACCTGCAGAATCACCCGGCGCTGGCGCGTCAGGCGAATGCCACGCTCGCCAAGAGCCTTGATGAGATTGCCTTTAGTTTCCGAACTGTTGATGCGCTCGCCAGTCGAAGCGCGATGCGCGGGCGTGGCGGACATTGCGGAAATCCTTTTTCAACTCAGGGCCTTAATCAGGAATGAATCGGAATCAATCCGACGACGTCATTGTACATGACGTACGCAAAGAGCAGCAGCAGGAACACAAAGCCAACCTGAACAAAGCGCTCTTTGACCGCCATGCTCAAATCCCGGCGCATCAAGCCCTCGATAGTCAGCATAAGGATCTGACCGCCGTCGAGGATCGGTATCGGCAACAAGTTGAGAATGCCCAGATTTACGCTGATGAACGCCATCAACGCAATGACCTGCGAAGGCCCGCGGTGCACCGCATCGCCGGAAACCTGCGCGATGCCCACTACGCTCTGCAACTGCTTTACGGACGCGCGCCCGCTGAACAGTTTCCCCACCACACCAAGCGTCTGCGTAAAGTAATCGCCGGTGCGACGGACCGCAAACCCAGTCGACTCCCGCAGCGGCACCCGCTTGTAAATAATATCGTCCTGATTTACCACACCGATCTGCCAATTATTTTCCGGGCTATCCGTAAGCCCTTTCTGCGGAGTGACATTGATCGTTAACGGCTTGCCGTTGCGCGCAACCTTCAAAGTCACTGCGTGCCCCTGCGACTGATGCACCGCATCGACAAACTGGCCCCAGTAAGTGATCGGCGTTCCATTCGCCTCCAGAATGCGATCATCTGCTCGCAGTCCGGCGTGTTTTGCGGGTGAACGAGGACTTACTTCGTCGATCACAGGCGGAAATGGCACGAAGCCAAATAACCAGCCAAAAGAAGTCGGGTCTTTTACAGTCGTCTGCACGGTGCGCTGAACTCCGTGATTCTCAACGATCAGCGTCAGCGGAGCACCAGCTTGCAAATGCTCGAGTTGCCCCAAAGCGGTTTCCCATGTGGGATTCTTAAGACCGTTGAGCTCAATAACGCGGTCGCCGCCTTGCAGCGGGCCAGGCTGCGCCAGCCAAGTCGACATGTAGGTCACTTCCAGAGGCTGCTTGAGTATCCGCGACTCCGGCAATCCAACCACGCCGTAAAGCACGCTCAGCAAAATCAACGGCAATAGGAAGTTGACGGCAGGGCCGCCAAACGCAATCAATGCGCGTTGCCAGCGCGGCTTGCTCATCAGTTCATCGGAAGCGCCCGTGGGAGCAACATCGTTGGAATCAACGTCAGCCAGGTCCTGCCCAGCCATGCGCACGTAGCCGCCAAGCGGCAGCGCGCTGATGCGCCAGTCGGTGGCGCCGCGCTTCCATCCAAACAGCCGCGGACCGAATCCGATGGAAAACACATCCACGCGCACACCGCACATCCGCGCGATGATGAAATGTCCCCACTCGTGGACCAGAATGATGACCCCCAAGACGAGGGCAACGCCTACTAAAATATTCAAGGCCATAGATCGGGCCACCTTTGCTGTCAGCTAACCGCAACCGTCATAGACTTCGCAGCCAGCCGACTTACCTCTTCTTTTGCAATTCGACGGGCTTCCGCGTCAGCGGCGAGCACATCGTCCATCTTTTCAATCTGAACCCGCGCAGTGCGCGACAACACCGCTTCCACAACCTCCGCAATCCCCAGAAACGAAATCTGCCGCTCCAGGAATGCCGCAACCGCAACTTCATCTGCCGCGTTTAAAGCGCAGGGCCAAGCCCCGCCTTTTTTCATCGCTTCGCGCGCTAACCGCAGGCAGGGATAACGTCGAGTCGAAACTTTTTCAAAGTCCAGACGCTTAAGTTTGGCCCAGTCCAGGTCTACCTGGTTAGATGCCACCCGTTCTGGATAGGTTAACGCATATTGGATTGGCATCCGCATATCAGTTGCGCCGAGTTGCGCAAGAATCGACCCGTCCACATATTCGACCATAGAGTGAATCGTGGATTGCGGATGAATGACCACATCTACTTGCGAGGGCTTCATATCGAACAGCCAGCGCGCCTCGATAATCTCGAACCCCTTGTTCATCATAGTTGCGGAGTCAACCGTGATGCGGTTGCCCATTTTCCAGTTGGGATGTGCCAGCGCTTGTTCTACGGAAACATTCTGCAAATCTTTAATGGGCGTCTTTCGGAACGGCCCGCCCGAAGCGGTAAGCACGAGGCGGCGCACTTCGCTATGCGCTCCTCCACGCAGGCACTGGTGAACCGCGCTGTGCTCGCTATCTACCGGAAGAAGTTCTTTGCCGGCCTTGTGTGCTGCGGCCATAACCAATTCTCCGGCCGCCACCAGAACTTCTTTGTTCGAAAGCGCGATGGTCTTGCCGAGTTTTACGGCTTCGTAAGTTGCGGGAAGCCCGACCACGCCAACCGCCGCAGACACAACAATCTCGGCCTGGGAGTGCGTTCCAACCGCGAGCATGCCTTCCGCGCCATGATGAACTGCGGGGAGCTTGGCAATCCCCTTCTCGCGCAAGCGCGCAGAAAGACTGTCGGCTTTCTTCTCATCTCCAACGGAAACAAGTTCCGGCTGATAACGCTCAATCTGGCCGATCAGTTCGTCCAGGTTGCCGCCTGCCGCCAGCGCCACCACGCCAAACCGCGCTGCTAACGCATCCACCACCGATAAACATTGGCGGCCAATCGAACCGGTCGAACCAAGAATGGCAAGCTGCTTCACGAATCAGAAAATCCTTAAATTTAAGTTTGCGATCTGTGGCGGGGACCCAGCGGATTTACGCGCGCGGCGAGTAGATCCACAACCAATAATACCAGACAACTGGGATGGCAAGGATGAGTGCGTCTATACGGTCAAGGACGCCACCATGACCCGGCAACAGCGCGCCAGAATCTTTTACACCCGCGCTCCGCTTGTAAGCCGATTCAAGCAGGTCGCCCATCTGCCCGGCCACATTGCCGGCTGCGGCCATGCCGATCAGGTGGATCACCGCAACGTTCACAAGATGAGTTGCCGCAAGCGCAATCGCGATCAGGATCGAACCAAGGAAGCTGGCCGCCGCGCCTTCCCAGGTTTTTTTGGGACTCAAATGTGGCGCGAACGGATGGCGGCCAATCGCGCGACCCACGAAATAAGCTGCGCTATCTCCAATCCAGGTGATGACCAGAGAAAATAGCAGCACATACTTACCGACCAAGGAAATGCCGTGCAGCCGCACGGCAAAAGTCAGCGGAAGCGCAACCAGCAGCAGCGCTGACGAACTGATGCCCGCAGCCGGCAAAGCCTCGACCATCGGACGACGCGTGGTAAGAGTGAGGATGGTCACGCCAAGCAAAAAAACAAACAGAACATCTGCCACTGAAGGTGTGGCCAGCTTGAAAAGCCCGAAGATCCGATGAACCGCTGGACCATCGTTCAACGAATGCTGCGCGTCCAAGGCCGCAAGATATTGCACGTACACCAGCAGCAGCGCGCAGAAGGCGGTCCACAAGCGATACGCGCGATGACCAATCGCTTCCCCTAGCGAAAAGTATTCGAAGGTCGCCAGCAGAATCACCAATGCCAGGGCCACAGCCACCAGCGCTGTGGGCGCACCAAGCACCAGAGCAACGACGCACGGTATCAGCACCGCCGCCGTCGCCACGCGTTTCCAGGTCATCGAACGTTCTGCCTCGGCAAAAGGAGTAAAGCGAATTGACCAGTCATCATAACGGGGAGACTACGCAGAAGAAAACGAAATCGGGACGGTAGAGCTTAAATTACTTGCTTGCAGCCCTGGACGCGGAGGACTCCGATTCCTCGCTTTCGCCGATGCCGCCATAGCGCCGGTCGCGCTTCTGGAATTCGACGAATGCTTCGAGCAAACGTGGACGGCTGAAATCCGGCCACAGCGTTTCCGTGACAAAAATCTCCGCATAGGCAATCTGCCACAGCAGGAAGTTACTTACGCGCATCTCTCCGCTGGTTCGAATCAACAGATCGGGATCAGGCAGTCCGGACGTATAGAGGTGGCGCTCAAGTTCGGCCGCAGTGAGCTTCCGCGAATCGCCGGCGGCCTGGCGCTCCGCCAGCAAAGCATTCGCCGCATCCACAATTTCCGCTCGCCCGCCGTAGTTCAGAGCAATGCACAACACCATGCCGGTGTTCCCGGCTGTTGCTTCCACCGCTTCGCGGGTATCACGCTGCACGGCTGCCGGAAGTTCGTCCGACCGGCCCAAAAAACGCATGCGGATATTATTTCGCTGGATCAGCGGCATCTCTTGCCGCAGATATTCGCGCAACAATTGCATCAGAAAATCGATCTCCGCCTTCGGACGGCGCCAGTTCTCCACCGAAAAAGCGTACAGCGTCAGCGCCTCGATTTTGAGGCGCGAACAGGTCTCGATGGCGATGCGCGCGGTTTCAGTTCCCTTCCGGTGCCCTGCGATGCGCGGCAAATGACGCCGCTGCGCCCAGCGACCGTTGCCATCCATGATTACCGCAAGATGCTTCGGCAAGCGGCCAAGATTCAGTTTTTCCAGCAGAAACGCTTCTTCGGCGGTTACCGCGCCAAGCGGGTGGGCGGACGCGACGTGGAGAGTTTTCGAAGAGGTAGGTTCAGTCACGGGAGTTAGGTGGCGCTCTCCTTTACCGCATAAAGTTAACACGGCATTCGGAAGGCCCGCAACGGGTTATCCCTGGCGTATCCAAAAGACAATCCTGCGTTCAGCGTGAGGTTGCGGGCGGAGCGCTTTGCTGGAATAGAGCGGTGTAGGTGAGAACCAACGTCAAAGCGATCATTACGATGGCGGTCGCCCACGCCACAATGTTGAAAGTCATGGTGTTGACGTATTCGCCCATAAGGTCGCGCCGGTTCACCAGGAGCAGGATGAAGATTACCACCACCGGCAACCATATCCCGTTGCCAACCTGAGAGAAAATTAGGATTTTCCAGAGCGGCGCACGCGGCAGCAAGACGACGCCCGCTCCAATGACTATCAGCGTCGTATAGAGCCAGTAGAAGATGGGGGCGTCTTTGAGTTTGTGGTCGAGGCCCGCCTCAAAGCCAAGTCCCTCGCAAATCACATGAGCCGTCGAAAGCGGCAGAATAGAGGCCGCGAAGAGTGAAGCGTTGAGCAAGCCAAAGGCGAATAATACCCCGGCGCCTTTGCCGGCCAGGGGGATGAGCGCTTGTGCTGCCTGGCCGGCGTCGGTGATGTCGCGGTGATTCGAAACCCACAAGGTCGCCGCGCAGCAAATCATGATGAAAAAGACGATCACCATGCAGCTGATGCTGCCGAAAAGAACGTCAGCGCGGGCCTGAGGATACTGGCGCGGACCAACCTTTTTCTCCACGAATCCGGCTTGGAGATAGAAGAACTGCCAGGGCGCGATTGTTGTGCCGACGAGTCCAGTCAGCATGATGAGATAACCGGAATCGAGGCGCAGATTCGGAATTAGCGTGTGTTTTGCGGCGAGGAGCCAATCCGGCTTTGCCAAGATGGCGGAGAATACATACGACAGGTATAAAACACACGCAAATAAAAAGATGACCTCAACTTGGCGGTACGTTCCTCGGATCACCAAAACCCAAACCAAGATAGCCGCAATTGGCACCGCAACATACTTGCTGACTCCAAAAATCTGCATGGACGCAGCCACGCCAGCGAACTCCGCCACCACGTTTGCCAGATCCACAAAAAAGCCCGTGATCATCACAAAAAACGTCGGCCGGAATCCAAATTCCTCGCGAATGAGATCGGATAGCCCTTTACCTGTCACAACACCCATCCGCGCGCACATCTCTTCCGTAACATAGAGCGCAATGGTCATCGGAATAAGCGACCACAGCAAGGCGTACCCGTATTGGGCTCCCGCCTGGGTGTAGACGGAGATACCGCCGGCGTCGTTGTCCACGTTGGACGTGATTATGCCGGGTCCGACCACCGCGAGGAGCAGCGTAAGCCGCCGTCGCAGGCTGCGAAGGCGCTTTTGCAGGTCCGTGCCGCGCCCTTTCAGCCCCTCAATTCCAGAAGTTATGTCACCCCAATTCATCGGCCGTTGTCGCTTCCCTTCTCACTTATTTCTTCACTAGCCGCGATACCACGTCGTCCACTGTGATTGCTCCAATGGGACGATTGTCCTCATCCACGATGGTCAACATTCGCAGGTTGTACTTGTCGAAAATCTCAAACACTTCCTTCTCGCTCGCGTCCGCAGGCAGCGACAGCAATGGCTCGATTTTTAGGTTTGCCAACTGCTGCTCAGAATCCGCCAGCAGCAGCCTGGCTACCGGCACGGTGCCGGAGAACTGCGCCACGCGGTCCAACAGCACGATGGTATCAAGCTGGTCCAGGTTCAAATCCTCTTCGCGCATCCAGTTCAGCACTTCTTCTCGCGTCGAACCTTCGCCAACAAATACAAATTCCGTATTCATCATTCCACCCGCCGTGGAGCGATCGAATTCCAGCAACTCCCGCACATCCGCCGCTTCCTGTCCGGGCATCTCTTCCAGCAACTCTTCCGAAGTCTCTTTCGGCAAATCGGCAAGCAAGTCCGCGGCGGCGTCCGGTGCCATCTCTTCCAGAATGTCCGCAGCTTTTTCCGGGTCCATCTTTTCCACGATCTGTGAAGTCAGCCGCGCGTCCAGTTCTGCAAGTACGCCTGCTGCGGTCTCTTCGTCCAAAGAGGCAATAATTCCCTGCCGCTCGGCCGCCGAAAGGTCTTCCATGATGTCCGCGAGATCGGCGGGATGCAGGTCCTCCAGTTTCTCGTGCGTGATGCGCAGCTTTACCCGCCTCAGCGGGTCCGACTCCACCAGGTTCACGAATTCCCACCGAATCGACCGCTGCGGAAACCGGCCCTGCAGATTGCGAATAAATTTTCGTGGCGCGATTCCTTGAAACAGTCGCCGCACCGCTCCCGGCAGGCCCACATCCACTTGGGTCACACGCAACTCTACGCTGCCATTGCTGCGCTGCTCGGCAAAATCCACATCATTCACCCGAACCACTTTTCGACCGGCAGTATCGATGATTTGCTGATCCAGCAGATCTTTTTGTACCGCCAGCCATGCCTCATTCGGCTGGTACGGCTCCAGCGCCTTCTCATTCACATTCAACCGCATATCACCCGGCTTGACCGATGCCACTTGGTCATACCGCGCCACCAGCGGTTGAAAATTGCCGCGCGACAGCAAATAGTGCGCGACGCGATTCGGCTGGTCCGCCGGTTCGATAAAAAATTCGCGAATCTTCCCAACATAGTTGCCCTGAGCGTCGTAAGTCTTGGCTCCCATTAATTCCGTGGCATAAAGCATGACATGCTCCGTTCCGCGGGCAATAAAAAAGCCCGCATGCCGGAATCGCTCGGCTGCGGGCGCTCTACCGTTGCAATGACTCGCCCTAGCCGCCGATGAATCCCTCCACCCCTGCCCCTCGGACGTACCCCTCGCCTGCGCGAGAGGTTATTCTCAAAATCCGTCCCGCCTTCTGTCCCAATCCGGGCTGCAAAGCACGACGGCGGGGGCCAGGTTCGGGTTCCTTGGGAGAGTTCATCGAAAGAAATTGACTCCGAGCGTAGTGTTAAGTTGCCTGGGGAATAAAGTCAAGAAAAAACGACGCTTATTGAAATCATTTCTTATTTTTCGGCCGTTGCCGGGTGAGATTTACTTTTTCTTTCCGGATGCGAACAGCATATTTCCGGGCGTGATCCCACGCCGCCTGCAATCTTCCGCGTATAGCTCCAGATAATTTTTCAGCAAATAGTCCTTTCGCGAGTAGCCCATCGCTTCGGCCGCCTTGTCGATAGCCTCCGGTGGGCCCTCCAGCTCTACGAACGTCCCGGCAGGAGTTTCGTCCAGCTCTATCAGCAGATTCTTCGCCCAACGCGTCGCCGCCCCCAGCTTCCAGGTGGTCCGGTATTTTTCATACGAAAACCAGCCTCGCAAGCCCAATCCTTCGAAGATTTTCCCCAGCATCGCCGCATTGGCGACTTCAACCTCGGTCTCTTCCCGTATCTTGAACCTGCTGCCGTCATTATCAACGGTCCGCACCGCCGGCTGCTTGAACGCCAGCACCACCCGGCCGAGTGCAGCTTTCTTGCCTGCAGCCTGCGGCGTTTCGGTTCGAATTCTTAGCAACTGCCCATGCTTCGCCAGTCCGCCGTCCGGAGTATCAAAAATAACGTTCAGTTCATGCACGCGACCATTCCCGGCCCCGGCGATCTTCCCGCCAAGCTTCTTCACCTTCCGTTCGAAGGCTTTAATGTCGCGCACGGCCAGCTTGATTTCGGTTTCTTTCGCCATCGTGTCCCTTCATGCCCGTTTTTTCCGCGGCGCGCTTTTGCGCTCGCGCAACTTCCGCTAGTATAACCAACGCGCACCAATTGTTTTCGGTACCTGACACAGACGCCAGCTTTACCGAAAATGTAAAAAATGGAAACCAAAAGCACGCAAGAATCCTCAATTGCACCCGCAGACGTAGCGCACGAGCTCTCTTACCGCCAGCCGCCGGTCGCTGCACGCAGGCCGGTCGAGCACCGGCTGCATGGTGACCTGCGCGTTGACGACTACGCCTGGCTCCGCGAAAAGGATAATCCCGAGGTCATCGAGCACCTCGAAGCCGAAAACGCCTACAGCAAAGCCGTCTTGCAATCGACGGAGGCATTCCAGGAAAAGCTCTACCAGGAAATGTTGTCGCGCATTCAACAAACCGACCTCACTGTCCCATACAAACTGCGCGGCTATTCCTACTTCACGAAAACGGTCGAGGGGTTGCAGTATCCGGTGCACTACCGCGGACCGAATGACGATCCGTCTGTCGTACAGGCGCAACATGTTTACCCCGGACCGCACGGGGTCGCGCCCCAGCTTGGCGCAGATTCCTCGCAGGAACTTCTGCTCGATCTAAACGCTTTGGCCGAAGGCCATAGCTTTCTCGGCCTCGGCGCGTTCGAAGTGAGCGATAACAATCAACTGCTCGCGTATTCAACCGATACCAGCGGCTTTCGGCAGTACACCTTGCAGATTAAAGATTTGCGAACCGGCGAGCTTTCGCCGTTTCGCGCCGAACGTGTCACCAGCGCTGCGTGGGCCAGCGACAACCGCACTTTGTTTTATACCGTGGAAGACGAGACCACCAAGCGCTCGCATCGATTATATCGCCACACCTTCGGAAACAGCCGCCCGGATCCACTGCTTTTTGAAGAAGCCGACGAACGCTTCCACATCGAAATTGAACGAACCTCCAGCGGCGCATATTTAATCCTGCTCGTAGCCAGTCACACCGCCAGTGAGGTCCGCTATCTCTCATCCAGCGATCCGTCCGGTGAGTTTCATCTGATTGCGCCGCGCGAAGATGCTCACGAATATTACGTCGATCATCATCCGAACTTTTCGGCCGTAGAAAACAATTCGTCGCCATCAGGCGTGTTTCTGATTCGTACAAATTCTGGCGGGCGCACCTTCCGGCTGGTCGCAGCTCCTGTCGGCGCCCCGCAGCGTTCGAACTGGCACCAACTGATCCCCAATCGCCCAGCTGTCATGCTCTCCGCTGCACTGCCCTTCCACTCACATCTGGTCTTGTTCGAACGCGAAGACGGCCTGCCATTTCTGCGCCTCATCCCGCTTCAGCAGAAATCAACAGATTTGCTTGAGTCGTCCTATCGCATCAATTTCAGCGAACCCGCATACAACGCCGCCCCAGGAATGAATCGCGAATTTGCCCAGACGCATTTTCGTTATTCCTACGAATCTTTCGTCACTCCGCGCTCAATTTTTGATTTTGATGTCAGCATTCGTGAAAGTACGTTGCGTAAGCAACAGCCAGTCCTCGGCGGTTACGATGCAACTCAATACGCTAGCGAACGGCTTCACGCCGTAGCGCCCGATGGTACCCACCTCCCGATCTCGATCGTCTACCGCAAAGACACTCCCCGCGATGGTACGGCGCCACTTCTTCTCTATGGCTACGGCAGCTACGGCATCTCCATGCCGGTCAACTTCAGTTCGAACCGCCTAAGCCTGCTCGATCGCGGCGTGATCTACGCCGTTGCTCACATCCGCGGCGGCGGAGAACTCGGCAAACCCTGGCACGACGCTGGCCGCATGCGCCGAAAGAAGACCACCTTCACCGATTTTATCGCCTCGGCCGAACATCTGATCGCTTTGCAGTTCACCAACAGCAAAAAACTCGTCATCGAAGGCGGCAGCGCCGGCGGATTGCTAATGGGCGCAGTCTCCAACCTCCGCCCCGATCTTTTTCACGCAGTCATAACTCACGTGCCGTTTGTGGACGTGCTCAACACCATGCTGGACGCAACCTTGCCCCTCACCGTCGGCGAATACGAAGAGTGGGGCAATCCACAAATGGCCGAAGACTACTTCTATATAAGGAGCTATTGCCCTTACACAAATCTGGAATCCAAAGCATACCCGGCCATGCTCGTCAAAACCGGCCTGAACGATAGCCAGGTCATGTACTGGGAACCCGCCAAATACGTCGCGAACCTCCGCAGACTGAAAACGGATTCGAACGCGCTGCTTTTCAAAATCAATATGGGCGCA
>Ga0073928_10007756_pt1 | contig 13770 bp, 10 predicted proteins | sample PaiPotPPA55metaG_FD_76969 | JGI IMG/M metagenome (GOLD analysis project Ga0073928, IMG submission 76969) | Iron sulfur acid spring bacterial and archeal communities from Banff, Canada, to study Microbial Dark Matter (Phase II) - Paint Pots PPA... ... | reverse complement strand
TTCTGCCAGAGAGTTTTGCCTGTTTTTCCTTCCATTGGCGTTGAGGTCTTTATTTTGATAGAGCGGATGAACTGAATGAGATCGCTCTGGGGGCGGAGTCCTTCGGCAAGTAAGTGGACGTGGTCGGGCATTAAGCAATAGGCATGTACGGCGAATAGGTGCGAACGCAGCGTTCGCACGCAGAAGATTCAGGAACCAATCGCACGTTTTAGCGGCGGTGAAGAATTTGCGGCGATTGGCGCAGCATAAAGTAGTGAAATACCAGCGTTGGCCAAGGTAGTTTGAAGGCGATAGGCGGATATTTTTGCGCTGAAACGGCATGGGCGGCGTTAGCGTAGCACCAGTTGGGCAGCCGCGCAGGCGCGGCGGTGGAGAACGGCGAAGGCTGCCCGCGACGGTCCGCGACCTCTACACAGGCCACGCCCAGAGAAAAGCGAGGGCTGACCGCGACAGTCCGCAGCCACTACATAGGCCACCCCAAAGAAAAAGGCAAAGGCTGCCCGCGACGGTCCGCGGCCGCTACATAGGCTACCCCAAAGAAAAAGGCAAAGGCTGCCCGCGACGGTCCGCGGCCGCTACATAGGCTACCCCAAAGAAAAAGGCAAAGGCTGCCCGCGACAGTCCGCGGCCGCTACACAGCACAGGCTACCCCAAAGAAAAAGGCAAAGGCTGCCCGCGACGGTCCGCGGCCTCTACATAGGCTGCGGCGGCTAGTTCACGCCGTTTTTGGGATCCCAGGAGCCTTGCTCTTTGCGCACGTAGATGATTTGGCCGACGTGGTAGGCGTTGTGAGTGCTGATGTGCGTGAAGGTCTGGGCGGACTCTTTCAGCTTGGCATCGACGGCGGTTTCCACCCACTTTTCGAGTTCTTTCATGACGTCATCGAGCTGCTGCACGATGCCATCCCACGTCTTGCTGTCAAATTTATTGAAGGTCTCTTCGTTGTTGCCGCGGAATGCGTCAGGTTTCTCGCCCTTGAGGCGTACAAGATTCTGCCGGTTCCAGAAAACCAGGTGATAGGCAAGCTGGCCGACGGAGTGATTGCCTTTGCCGTCGGACCAACTGGCCTGCTCGGCGGTCAAGCCTTTCATGGCGGTATTGGCGGGCACAAACCACTCCGCATTGGTGTGGGTCGAGCGCAGGTCCGCGAGAAACAGTTCGCGCAGAGTCGTGGGTTTACTAGCTTTCTGGTCCCGCTCTTGAGCCGGCGCGCAAACGGCAACAGCAAAGAGCAACGGCACGCAAATCGATACGCGTTTCAGCATTCTAGGATTCCTCGGACGCCTTAGACGTTTATCCCATTGGAACGGCTTTTGCCAAGCGGCGGCCAGGAACACCACGTACGTAAAACTACGTAAGGGTTCGCGAGGCTAGGATTTTCTGGTTCGGCAGAGCAGGCGCGGGTTGAGCGTGTGCCACTTTCTGAGCTTGAGAAAGACATGAGGGTTTCGATGGCGACAGTTCTACTCGACACGGCAGTAGCAATAGAGGAATTGCTGCGATGTCCCAAAAGGCGTTTGGTGTAGCTCTTTGGAACTCTCGACTAGCCGGAAGCGTGAACCAAATTCACCGTGAAGCGATGCAGCGTCGTAACGTGACACCTCGAGTCCGCTACATTTCGTGGGGCCTTCTGGTCCGAATGTGCTGACGATTACGTGCCCGCCTGCCCTGACGGCTGTTGCGACGTTTCGTACATAAGCTGCACGTTGCTGGATTGAGGTAAGAAAATGAAATACGGCACGATCGTGCCAGACGTCATAAGCCGACGGCTGGAGTTCTACTTGCGTAACATCTGCGACAATCCACTTGATGTGTTCCGCGAAAGGACCTAACCGCTTCTTCGTCACGTCGAGTGCGGTTTGAGAGACATCGAAAACGGTGATGTTCTTGTAGCCCTTTGCAGCCAAGTCATCCACAAGAGTTGATTCACCAGCGCCGATATCAATAATGGAAGCCGAGTTTGAATCTGCCGCGCGTTCGACAAAGGCAAGAGATGTTTCGAGGTGCGGCCGATACCAGCTAACTGCGTCTGGTTCTTTGGTCTGATAGACCTTTTCCCAGTGCGTTTTTGCATCCATCGGAGTAACTCCCGGCGCCAGTAGTTTACTACCGCGCACTGCCTCGGTGATACAGGTCGAGCATCCACACGAGCGTTTCAGGTTGCGCAGCGTGGACCAGCCCAGCAGCCTCCAATACCGCTGCCATCCGCTCCGGCGCGTGAACAAATGCCCGAAACTTCTTGCCTGTCAGCCGTAGCCAGAAGTTCCCGAATGCAAACATGGTGCGCACGTACCAACGGTCACGCGGATAGGTGAAGGCCAGCACTTGACGCGTCCGCGCTGCCGCTGCCCGAGCAGCACCTCTGCATCAGGGTAGCAGCACACAACCCGGTCAAGCGTGACCACGTCGGCGTCTGGCAGCGTCCCTGCGATTGCCGCGAAATCGCCAAGGACAAATTGGGTGGAGCGTGATCCGTACTTTAGTCCGACCTCGCGTCGGGCGACCTCCAAATAAGCGGGTGATGCTTCCACTATGGCCGCGCTGGTGTCGGAGCCCTTCGAAGCTCAGGATAAACTAAAGCTCCGACCCCCAAAACGGTCACCAAGTAAATTACGAATATGTACGCAACGGGACAGACATCCATTTTCAATGCGTCTAGCATTGGGGTTGCGTAGCACGAGCGCTGTTGTGCAAGTCGCTCGCTTCCGTCTAGCCGCTTCGGCGTCATGCCTGATTGTGGTTCGAAGCTCTTAACAAAGGCTTCGGAAAGAGCACACTTCCCCAGCCGCACTTTTTGATCATGGAGGTCAGCGATGATAGGTAAAGCAATTTCCGTTTTCTGTTTAGGACTGGCTGCAACCGCCGCGATTTACGCGGCTAGCAAAGAAGAAAAGCGCCTGGAAAGCGCCGCGGTCGTAATGCAAGAAATCATGAACACACCCGAGAATATTCCTCAAGGCGTACTGGAGAAAGCGGAGTGCGTAATCGTTTTCCCTTCTGTTCTCAAAGCAGCTTTCGTGGTCGGTGGAAGCTACGGCCGCGGTGCGATGGCTTGCCGAACCGGGAAAGACTTCAGAGGACCGTGGGGCGCTCCAGCAATGTATGCGCTCGAAGGAGGCAGCATTGGATTTCAAATCGGCGGGCAAGCAACCGATCTCGTTCTCCTGGTGATGAACGAGAGGGGTGCGAGTTCGATTCTCGATAGCCAAGTTAAACTAGGAGCCGACGCCTCTGTTGCCGCAGGCCCCGTCGGACGGGATGCATCTGCTGACACCGACGCTTCTCTCCGATCTGAGGTTCTCAGCTACTCGCGTTCCCGCGGGCTCTTTGCCGGCATTTCGCTAGAGGGTTCCACACTCCGGCCCGACGACGACGCCACCGCAGAGGTGTATGGCCGCAAACTCACAGCACGAGAAATTGTGTTAGGCGGAAAAATTGGAATTCCCGCATCTGGCCGCCACCTGATTGCTGTATTGCAGAAAAATGCACCACGAAATGAATCGAAAGAATCCGCAAGGAAGTAGCGATTGGTTGGGTGGTGTTGCAGCGATGCGAGTTATCGTTGCAACGCCAACAACTATGGTTGCGGCTCTTAGTTTCTGAGACACCCAGTCACCGTCAACGCAATTTCTTGAGATCGAAAGTTGCGCTCATGGTCTTTGCATCTGGCGTGACCACTTCGACTATGGTTTCTTGGGACGCCGCATCCTTCGCGTCAAATTCCAGCCATACGTTTGCGCCATCGAGAGCGGCGGGAGCTCCCTTCGTAGCCGAGGAATCAATTGATTTGTTGCGGATCGAGCGCGATGGAATTACCTTCCCATTCTGCTTCACGTTGAACTGGAAGTTTTGCCAGAAATTTTCTGGACGCACGACGCGGCTATTCCCAGCGGGCGGGTTTGTGGTGCGAGAGTCTGTTCCGGTGGTAGGGTACGCAGCGGGCAACATGATCACTATGTTTATCAATATGGTGTTTCCATGTTGGCGGTAGTCCAGAGCGGCTTGCTCTTCACTGTAGCTGGTTGTCTTCTGCCGCGATCGATCCACAACCTGGGCGTATGGCGTCAGGACCTGAATCTCGGCGGTATAAGGATCGTTCTCTCCACCGGAAATCTTCTTTAGATACTGGGCGAGGAAAGTTCCCGTTGCCTGATCGTTGCGCTGGCCGAGCTCCCAAGCCTCATGCAATGCGCGCGCGTCGAGTGGCCACTCGTACGCCCAAGCGTGTGAAAGGAAGAGAGAAATCGCAACCACAAGGATTGCCACTCGTATTGTCATGCCCTGAACTCTTAGAAAGCCCGCCCGCGCCTTACGTGCAGTTTGTCCTCAACCCACTCAATCTGCTCTTTGGTGAAATTTATTCGCCAACCGCAGTCCGGACATCTACGGAACGACGCAAGATCCGACTCCATGCTCGGATTTGCGCACTGCGGGCATTCTCCAAGGACTTTCGCCTGCGTAGATTTATCCAGCTTCCACTCAAGTTTTTCGCTACATTTCTCACTCGCGCGATGCAAGCACGTGTGCGCGTAATCGAGCGCGGATTTCAACGTATGGTGGTCAACGGGTGTCCATTTCTTGCCGTCCAAACTCATGTACCACCTGAGAACCTCGTCGTGTGCAACTCGAATTAGCTCGTCACCGTGCTGCGCGTAACGGATGCTGTACAAGCTCACGTTATTACCTCGGCGCTTCCCACAGCATACTGCGCGTTGCTATTCAACGCCAACCGAGAGTACGACCTGTCTGGATTGAAGGGCGGAGTGCGCGGCAAATATATCGCGCGCTATCGAGGAGGAACGAACCTGGTACTACTTTCGCCGGATGTCGCGAAGCATTTCCCCGACGGGCAGGCCGTTAATACCGCGTTGCGGAGATTGATTCGCTCGAGGCCCGTCCGGCGCGCCCGCTGAGCCGTCGCGATGGTTCAAAAACCGCACCCTTCGATAAAGCACGAAGGGATGCGGTACCCGAAATCCTTCCAAACCTGTTTGCCACTCGCTTGGGACAGCGAAAACACCCATAAGACAGCTTTAGCTGCAGAAAGAACTTCCGTACTTCTCTTGCTCATCCCACGCCTTCGCACAATTCGAACACAGCTTGATAGTGAAATTAACCACTATCGGCTTGGCCTTGTCTCGATCACGAATCCGCCATGTTCGCCGTGCAGTTGCCGCCCTCCGCGGACAGTCATTGAATTGCGGGGGTTGTGCGGGATCGTCAGGAAAAAATATCTTTGATTCGCATTGCGCCGCAGATGACATCTAGTTATTAGGTCGTTCAGAAATCGCTGAATAAGGGTGGGACGCGAGTGGCCTCGACAGATTTCGTCCGGCTCAGTTACGAAATCGCGTCCCACGGAGTGGGTGCTTCAATGGGGCGCGATATTAACGCTCTGTCTGCGTTGCGAGTGTATTTTGAATATTCCGCTTGCTATAGCAAGCAGGACACTTGGCCGCCGTCTTGTTTAGCTACGCAATTTTTTGCGGATATTCCTGTAGTGAATCTTGAAAGCCACTAACTCTTCCAGAACCTGCCTGCCTTTGTTCACAGTTAGTTGAACAGACGACCAACAAGGTGGTGCTAGTCTGTGGGAGCGCGTTACGTACTGTACGTACTGATACTGATTCCATCTAAACTTCGCGCTCAGACCGGCAATGCGCCGGACGCGAAAGCAAAGACGAGACTTTGGAGGCGGTGCATGGCATTGATGACGAATTCCGGATCCCTTTCAGTGCAGTCCTTTCTTGTAGGAGTGCTTCACGCGATTCGAGGTGGTAGGTGCCGCAATGCGACATTAGTTGCCATGCTGTCTTTCGCTCTATTGGGAACAGGGTGCGGAAGTGCGTACAGCGGCAGTAGCGGCCAGATTGCAGTCTCACTGACTACTATGCCGCCCGCGTCTATGCAGAGCGGGGCCACGGCAACCATAGCGGCCACGGTTGCGAATGACGCGTCCAACAAAGGGGTAACCTGGAGCTGCGCCCCGAGCGCTTCGTGCGGATCGTTTGCTCCTGCCCAGACCGCTTCTGGCGCAGCGACAACTTACGCTGCGCCAGCGACGGCGCCTCCGGGCGGCAGCGTAACGATTACCGCTATCGCAGTGGGCGACACAACGAAAAGCGCCGTTACCAAGATCATTATTACGGCAACACCGATTTCGGTAGCGATCACAACCGCTCCGGGCGCGTCCATGCAGACGAACGCCACGACAAGCGTGACGGCGACAGTTTCCAATGATTCCACAAATAAAGGAGTGACCTGGAGCTGTGCGCCGAGCACTTCGTGCGGCTCATTTACTCCTACTCAGACCGCTTCTGGCGCACCGACGACTTACACAGCGCCAGCAAACGCGCCCGCAGGCGGAAGCGTAACCCTTACGGCTACTTCGGTTAGCGACACAACGAAGAGTGCGACTGCCAATGTCTCGATCACCGCGCCGCCGGTCTCAATAGCCATCACCACTGCTCCGGCCGCGTCTATGCAGACGAACGCCACGACGAGCGTGACGGCGACGGTTTCTAACGATTCCGCGAACAAAGGCGTGACCTGGAGCTGTGCGCCAAGCGGTTCGTGCGGATCCTTAACTCCTGTCCAGACTGCTTCTGGCGCAGCGACAACTTACACAGCGCCTGCCGCAGTGCCTGCGGGCGGCAATGTGACTATTACGGCGACGTCGATCAGCGACATTACGCAGACGGCCTCAGCCACAGTAGCCGTTACGGTCATCGGCTCGAACGCAAGTCTGAAGGGGCAGTATGCTTTCCTTCTGGAAGGGCAAGATAACCTTGGAGGATATGCGCTTGCCGGCAGTCTAACCTTTGATGGGCAAGGGAATATTACCGGGGAGCAGGACTTCGCCGACATGACGGGGTGGTACTCAGCCGATCCAGTTATCGGCACGTACACGGTCGGTCCGAATGGCCGCGGAAGGATGACCCTCAATCCGCAAGTCCGACCAACGACAGAAAGTTTTGCCTTCACCATAACATCAAGCTCCCACGCCTTGCTTAACGAAGACGATGGAACAGCGTCTGGGACTGGAAGGGGCGTCCTTGATCTTCAGGCCGCCGGTCCAAACTTCGCTTCCCAATTCTCAGGCGGATACTCATTCACTCTGACGGGAGAGGATGAAGTCGCTGCCGCAGCTACCGTGTTTGGTGGGGTGTTTACCGCAGACGGGACGGGCAACTTGCAGGCTGGCACGCTCGACGAAAATGATAGCGGTATCTTCACCAGCACGCCTTTCACGGCCACGTTTACGGCGCCGGATGCGAACGGACGCGGCACGATCACGTCCACTACTAACGCGACCTATGTCTACTACATCGTGCGCCCACAAGTGATCCGGCTGGTCGAAACGGACATTAATTTCGTGTCTGGCGGGACAGCTTATTCGCAAGGAACAGGATCCTTTACAAACGCCTCAATGGCCGGACACTTCGTTTTCAACAATGTGGGTTCCACTGTTGCCGGCTCATTCGCAGCGGCCGGCCAGTTCGCGACAGACGGCAATGGAAACTTCACCGGTATAGCGGACGCGAACAACAACGGAACAGTGACCTCTGGTTCGGTAGTAGCGAGCACATATGCGTTTAACAACAGCCCGCGGGGAAGCATTACAATTCCCGCAGGACCGGTCTTCACAAGTGGCATGACCTGGTCCGTCTATGCGGTTGACCCGAGTCTCAACCTCCTCGACCCCAACAACACCAGTGGAGGGGGCGGAGCGTTGCTTATCACAAACGACGCAAGCGTTGTCGGCAGGGGGGTGATTGTTCCCCAGGCGGCTCCAGCGCCGTCCAAGTTCGCGGGGAACTATGCCGTCAATCTGACTAGCGCGCCGAATACTGGGACGGAGGCTGACCTGACAGGTCAGGCTGTTGCCGATCTCTCGAGCAATCTCAATGGGACCGCAGACTATGCCAACACCGCTGGCAGCGCCAGTAGCTCCTCCACTACAAACGCAACGTACACAGGTACGTTTGCTCCTGACGGCAACAACCCCGGACACCTTACGGGCACGCTTTTGCTAACCGGCGGAACGCTAAACTTCGTGCCGGGCGGCGTGGCGCAAAAGTTGTCTTACTATCAGGCCGACGGTTCGCGTATGTTCGTCATCGAAACCGACGCAAATGTTACTGCTGGCGTTCTGATGCACCAGTGATTCTCTGGAACGCCTGCTCTTTCGAAGAAGTGCGGGCAGAGTTTCCATGTCGCGCCTCCGTCTGTGAGGATTGACACTGAAAATAGAGCGCACTAAGCTCACTGCGATTTTCAGACAAGCGTCAGGGACGGAGACGAGATGAAGACTGCTGTGAAAGCCGCCTCAGCGGCGGTGCTCGCACTGGTTGTCGTGTGCGTGATGGTTAAATCGCGGACGGCACGTGCGGACGGAGATGCCGCCGATGCGGCGATGGCGACCATCCGCGCGGAAGCGATTCGCGCGGACATGCGCTTCCTGGCCGACGACCTCCTGGAGGGACGCGGAACCGCGACCCGTGGGCACGAGATTGCCGCCAAGTTTATGGCCGCGCAATTCGAGCAGATGGGACTCGAACCGGCCGGCGATAACGGAACGTACTTTCAGAGCGTGCCCTTTCGTTCCGGGCGGCCCAATGAAGCGAAAACCGCGTTGACCCTGGTGCGCGGCGGCAAGGAAGAAAAGCTGGTCTACCGCAGGGATTTTATTACCGGAGCGAATCCCGGCACGGCCGATAGTTCGGTGGATGCCCCGGTTGTTTTTGTGGGCGGCGGCGTGACCGCGCCGGAGCAAGGCTACGACGACTACAAAGGAATCGATGCCAAGGGAAAGATTGTAGCGTTGGCCTTCGAAGCGCCCCACTTTGAATCCTCACTCAAGGCGCACTACTCTTCTTTCGAGGTAAAGCAAGCGAATGCCGTGGCGCACGGCGCCGTCGGCATAATCTTGATCTCCGACCCCATCCTCGAAGGAATCTATCCCTACAGCATGCAGACCCGCGACCTGAGCTTTCCGCAATTTCGCTGGCTCGATAAGCAAGGCAAGCCGAATGACTATTTCCCGGAATTAAAAGGCGGAGCGGTTTTGAGCCTGGCGGAAACGAAGAAACTCTTTGAGGGCAGCGGTCACACTGCCGACGAGGTGTTCGCGGATATCAAGGCCGGAACGCCAAAATCGTTCGCGCTGCCGGTGACCGCCAAAATCCACAACGTCACCAAGCTCGAAGACGTGCGCAGCCCCAACGTCGTCGCCAAGCTCGAGGGCAGCGATCCCAACTTGAAGTCCGAATACGTCGTGTACACCGCGCATTCCGATCACCTGGGAATCGGCGAGCCGGTGAACGGCGACAAGATTTATAACGGAGCGCTGGATAATGCGTCGAGGTCCGCGCTGCTGGTGGAGATCGCGCGCGCTTTCACCAGGCGAAATCCGCGCCCGCGGCGGTCTCTTCTGTTTGTCTCCGTGACCGGAGAAGAGGCGGGACTCTTAGGCTCTGACTATTTCGCGAACTATCCTACAGTAACGAAGGACGCCATCGTGGCCAACGTGAATATGGACGAGGACGATATGCTCTGGCCGCTCGAAGATGTCATCGCCTTCGGAGCGGAGCATTCGAGCCTGGATGCTGTGGTCCGGAAAGCCGCGGAGCGCGTGCATTTAGGCGTAAGTCCGGACCCCATGCCCGAGGAAGTGGTTTTTATTCGCAGCGATCAATACTCGTTCGTCAAGCAAGGAATCCCCGCCGTCTTTCCGGTGGGAGGATTCAAGTCCAGCGATCCCAAGATCAAGCCGGCGGAGATCTTCAAGAAATGGGAAAAGGAGCGTTATCATGAGCCCGGTGATGATATGCAACAACCGGGACTGATGTTCGACGAAGCCGCCAAGTACGGCCGCTTTGTGTTTTTGTGCGGCGACTTAATCGCCGACGATCCCCAGCGCCCATTGTGGAACAAAGGCGACTTCTTCGGCGATCGGTACGGGAAGAAGAAGCAGTAGATCGCGGGCGGCCAGTGTCCGGGTCCGCGACATTTTTGTGTTGTTGCGTAGTCTTTACAGGCGGTCATACCTTTGCTTGATTTGGGCGCAAATTTCCTATCGCGCACGATTTCACGCCCGTCAAATTGCACGCCTAGTTCGAGTGGAGCGCTGAGACAGCCAGCACCGCAGCGGCTCCGGCCTATGGCTTCCCCGCTGCTTTCTGGGACTTCCGATGAGCATCTTCCGACCACTGCATCGCTTTAGACGCATGTTCCAACGCCTGTTTGGAATGCTCGTGCCCGGTCTGGTGATCTTCTTTTCCGTGGTGCGCCGCGGCAGCTCGGTGCACGTGTGCGGCCAGCTCGTGGAATTCGGCAGCTCTTTGGTGCGAGTCATTTGGCATGATGTCCCCAGTCTAAAAACATTTTAGTTTCTGCACTATCCCAAAAGGGACATAAGGCCGGGTCAATTACTCGTGAACATTCTCCGTTCAGCGCATAAGGAGCGGCGTTCGGTTTGTGAGTTACTCCGCCCGACTCACCGCATCAAAATAATGACTGAGAAAGGCGCGTACACCGTATGACTCACCTTTTTGACCCTCTGGCGATTCGGGATCTTACTTTTGCGAATCGCGTGTTTGTTTCGCCTATGTGCGAGTACTCGAGCACGGACGGATTCGCGAGCGACTGGCATTTCGTGCATCTGGGCAGCCGGGCAGTGGGGGGCGCCGGACTGGTGCTTACCGAAGCAACTGCGGTTGTTCCCGAGGGGCGGATTAGTCCGCAGGACTTGGGGATCTGGAAGGATGAGCATATTGAGCCGCTGGCACGAGTCGTGCGGTTTATTCATGAGCAAGGAAGCGTGGCTGGGATGCAGTTGGCGCATGCCGGCCGCAAGGCGAGCACTTACGCGCCGTGGGCGGGGCATGGAACGGTTCCCGAAAGTGAAGGCGGTTGGAAGAATGTCGTTGCGCCGAGCGCATTGGCTTTCGCCGATGGGTATCCGATGCCGCGAGCGCTCTCTATTGATGGTATTAAGAACATCATTTCTGCTTTTGCCGCCGCCGCGCGTCGTGCTTGTGAGGCGGGCTTCCGTGTGATTGAGATTCACGCTGCGCATGGATACCTGATTCATGAGTTTCTGTCGCCTCTTAGCAATCAAAGAACGGATGCTTACGGGGGATCATTTGAAAATCGCACTCGGATATTGCGCGAGATTGTTGGTGCTGTGCGAGGTTCGTGGCCGGAGGGAGCGCCGCTATTCGTGCGCATTTCGGCGACCGATTGGATCGAGGGAGGCTGGGATATTCAGCAGTCGGTTGAACTCGCCCGCAAACTGAAGGAACTGGGAGCAGACCTGATCGATTGCTCTTCTGGCGGCAATGTACCGCATGCAAAGATGCCGGTGGGACCGGGGTATCAAACGACGTTTGCGGAGCAGATCCGACGGGAAGCCAACATCCTGACCGGCGGGGTGGGGATGATCACATCAGCTGTTCAGGCCGAGCACATCCTGGTTACCGGACAGGCGGACGCGGTCGTCATCGCGCGCGAACTCCTGCGAGATCCGTATTGGCCATTGCGGGCAGCGCGTGAGCTAGGGCAGCCGACTTCATGGCCCATCCAATATCTCAGGGCTGCGCCGGAGGGCTCACAGGCGCGCGTTCCGGTCGACCTCAAAAATCTGGAGTCGTGCTTCGAGGAACAACACGCGATTCCTGAGCGCTAACTCGCGTTCAACGTGCGGCGGACGGTAGCATCTGGCAATCAAGTGCGTCCTCCAGTGGGCCTTCGGCGTTGTATAGCGGTGCGAGATGGATTCCGTGGCCGGCGGCGATTGTTTCCATCTCTTCGACCCGTTCCGGAGTGATGAATCCCCTTCCCTGAGAGAAAGGCTCAAAGCGGCCTTCGAGAGCTAGCGCCATGCCTTCGAGTAGACATCCGTGGACGACATCAGGAAACGGATGGCGATTTAGAATTCCGTGAAAATCCGGTGTGAATCTCATTCCGCCTGTGACCTGTCCTAGACCTCCGAAGAAGACTTTGGCGCCAGGCATTTGCGCGCTTGGAGACAAGTTCTTTGGGTAGCCGGCATCGCAAACGATTGCATCGGGCGCGACGCGGCCTAACAGAAGCGAAGGCGACGCCAGACTTGCGGCGCAGATCACTACGTCGGCCTCTGCGGAGAATCGCTGAAGATCGGTCGCGATCTCGACCTGAATTCCGTCGGCTTCCAACTCGGCTGCGAGCTTGCGTAGTCGCTCTGCGTTGCGTGCGCTGAGGAGCACGCGCCGGACGATCGGCGCCAAACAACGGGCGCAGCCGGAACCTACGTCTCCGGTTGCTCCAACGATGAGCAGCGTTGATTTTGCAAGGGTCCGACCCTCGACCGCGCACATCTTCTTGATGGCTTGCACGATGAAAGCAACTGTCAACGTATTGCCCGTGGTGAAGACGGTATCGCGTCTTTGTGGAAGCTGATCGAAGTTGCCCTCGATGAGAATGGAGCTGAAGCCGCCGAGACTTACGATCTTCGCTCCCGCGTTGATCGCGCAGGCCGCGGCCTTTCGAACGCGCGCAATATTCTCGTGCACGTAAGCGGCTTCGAGACGGTCGGGAGGAATGAAGGAGTCTATGTAGAGGCCGCGCGCTGTTGCGCCGACGATTGATTCGACGTCGACATGGCAGACTGGTCTGGGCGGAATCCAGGGAAGGATGTCCCTGATCTCGTCATCCGGTATAGGCGTGTGCTGCGGCCCGCGCAGGACCGCGAGTACGTCCGCAGCCGCACGCCAACTTTCCTGATGGCCGATCAGAGCGAAATCGACGTCGGTAGTCCGCCCGTGGCTGGCTATACTGACAGCTGAGTTACCCATGTAAGTGTCACCTCTCCAGGTATCCCCAGCATGTCTAACGTCTTCAGATACTGTTGCAGCGAAGCGCCGCGAAGCTCGGCTGCGGACAAGCTGACGTCGAACAGTGATGGCTTCACACAGGTGTGGTGGCACACTTCGCAGTGGCCGTCTTTGCATTCCTTCGCGAGCATCTGGGCGAGGGTGGTCATTACATCGAGATGCAGCCGATAGACCTTGTCGTCGAAGCGCTGCACGTTGCGGGCTCGCTCCGCTCTGAGGATCGACATGGCGTGATCGACGTGGTCTTCTTCTTCTGCTGCTATGCGGGCGAAGGTTTTTCCCAGGCTGCCCGGAGCTGCTTTGCCGACGCGTGAATAGCTTGCGACCGCGAAGGATTCCAGCATGATTTCCTGGACGATCAGGCAGGCGATGAAGTCACGTTCTGCGATGCAGCGGAGGAATGCTTCGCGGAGGCGCTTCCAATGCTTGGCGTCGACGTTATTGGTGACGTCCACTCCCATCTTGCGGCCCTCGGCGGCGAACGCAGCGGCATGGCCGCGTTCTCCCTGCGCGTGCTCCAATGCATCAGCTACTTCCGCAGGATCGTCGCAAATTTCCGACAAGGAGGCGTAGTTCATCGCGGCGAGTAGTTCGCCGGTCATGGCCTGCGCCAGGATGTCCCGCCAAATCGGAGCAGTGGTTGAGAGAGAAGTACATTCTGTCGGTGAACTGCTAACACTAATCATTGGTTCCATGTTTCCTCCTAATCATCGAATTGGACATTGCACTGTTCCTACTCGGTTCTCTTTACGCGAAGCATTGAATAAAAATTGCATGCGAATCAGATCGGTCCTTGATACCGGCGCAGGCGGACCGCGGCGGCGAGGAATATCGCGGCGAATATCAGTCCGATCCACAGACCCGGTGTGCTCAGGAATTTTCCCGGAGTGAGTAG
>Ga0073928_10007755_pt1 | contig 13770 bp, 13 predicted proteins | sample PaiPotPPA55metaG_FD_76969 | JGI IMG/M metagenome (GOLD analysis project Ga0073928, IMG submission 76969) | Iron sulfur acid spring bacterial and archeal communities from Banff, Canada, to study Microbial Dark Matter (Phase II) - Paint Pots PPA... ... | reverse complement strand
TGGAACTGGATCGCCGGGAAGCTGTTGATGGGCAGCGGCGCCTCAGCGGCCAATTGTGTCAGGGCACTCTGCAAGGAGGGCCAGTAATATGCGTATGCGATTGTGCGGGACTGACCCCTTTACAACCGACGGTCGATGTCGTGTAGCACGTCAGCAAAGGGGCGCCCTTTTGCAAGTCCAGAGTCCAGTAGCTTGATCCGGCTTTCGATTTCATCCTCCCATGCCGACTCGGCATCGACATCCCCAGCGGCCTCGGCTCGCTCCAACAGCGTGAGAGCCAGCCGCAACTGCTCAGCCTCGGACAGCCGAAAAGCTTCATCCGCAATTTCGGCAAGATTTCGACTCATGCCGATAATTCATCAGACCACGACAATTTGTCGAAGTTTGACAGTGACGGATTGCATTGGCGCGGTGCAGTTGCGCCAAAGGCAGCGTACTCCGCTGCTTGCTTTTCTCTGTGCGCCTCTCGCGCCTCTGCGGTTAATCCATCCTTCTCGCTGCGCTTCGGTGCGGGTTCGGCACTCGACACTCCCGGCTGCGCGTGTAAGTTCCAGTCATGGCGATTCCGGTGGTGAGCATCGCGGAGATGAGGGAGTGGGAGCGGGCCACATGGGCCATGGGCCAAACGGAAGCCGAGGTCATACGCCTGGTCGGGATGTCGGTCGCGCGCCAGGCGTTGCGAATGACGCGGGCGGAGGATTTGATTTTGATTCTCGCAGGCAAGGGCAATAACGGGCAGGACGCCCTTTGCGCGCGAGACCACCTCGCTAATCGCGGGGTCGATGTGCTGCAAGCGAAGGAGCCGTCCGCCGAATTATCCAAATTGGACGCGATGCTCTCGTTGCGCCCGGCGCTGGTGGTGGATGGGTTATTCGGCATCGGCATCAATCGGCCGCTCGATGCTTCCTGGGTTCGCTTCATTGAGCGCGTCAACGTCGCCGGTGTGCCGGTCCTGGCGGTGGACACGCCGTCGGGCTTGAACGCGGACACGGGCGAACCGCAGGGCGCGGCGATCCGGGCGTCGGTAACGCTGACTGTCGGCGCACCCAAAACCGGCTTGCTGCAAGAACCGGCGTGGCCGTTCGTCGGGAGACTGGAAGTGGCGACTGAAGTCGGCCTGGCGCGTTGCCCGGTCAAAAGCGAAGTGAACTGGACGTTGCCGAGGGATTTCGAGAATTTTCCCCCGCCCCGGGCCGCGGCCACGCACAAGGGCAGTTATGGCCATTTGGGCATCGTCGCCGGCAGCCTCGGTTTTCATGGTGCAAGCGTGCTGGCGGCGCGGGGGGCGCAACGCGCGCAACCGGGCCTCGTCACCCTGCACACGCACGAAGCCGTTTATCCCGTCGTGGCTTCGCAATTGCAGGCGGTGATGGTTTCTCCGTGGCGGCAGTCGCTGGAATTGCCCGGCGCTTATGCGGCGGTCCTGATCGGTCCCGGCCTGGCGGCAGCGGATGTGCCGGAAGCATTGAAAGAGTCGGCGCGCCAAGTCTGGCGCGAGGCGGCTGTGCCGGTCATCGTGGATGCCAGCGCTTTGGCGTGGCTGCCGCAAGGCGCGGTCAAGGAAAATTCGATTCGTGTCATCACGCCGCATCCGGGCGAAGCGGCGCGGCTTCTGGGCACGAACGCCCAGCAGGTGCAGGCGCATCGGCGCGAGGCCCTGCGGGATCTCTCGAAGCGATTCGGAAACACCTGGGTGGTGTTGAAAGGCCACCAGACTCTTGTGGGCCAAAGCGCCGGGGAGATTTACATAAATCCATCGGGCAATCCGCATCTGGCGCAAGGGGGGAGCGGGGACACGTTGTCGGGCTTTCTCGCCGGCCTGCTGGCTCAGCCCGCGTTGAGCGCGGAGGCCGGCAAGACGATTCGTTATGCCGTATGGCAGCATGGCGCGGCGGCGGACGTCCTGCAAGAAACCCGGCCAAATTGGGTCGTCGAAGAGTTGATCGAGATGTTGGGAAGAGCGCGCGGGAGAATGGCGAATGACCCGCCTTCGCAAAGCTACGGCGAGGCAAGCGAATGACGAAGCCCGAAGGAAATCGGAAGCCCCAAGCTTGGGAGCGAGCCGGAGAGCCGGCGAAAGGGTGAGCCGGCGAAAGGTCTCCGGCTCGCCGGTTCGTCCATTCACCGTTTCGGATTTCCTTCCTTCGGATTTCGGCCTTCCGCCCGCGCGGCGCGGCGGCGGATTTCTTCTTTCATTGCCTGGGGACATTTGTTATGGAAAAGGCGTGGTGCGCAGATATTGCTTAATTTTCGGCTTGATCCTTTGCGGCTGGCTGGCCGCGACCGCCCGCGGGGACACTTTCCAACTCACAACGGGCGAATCCGTCACCGGCGAAGCATTGATCAGTTCCGCCAACGACGACGGCGTGCAGATCAAAGTCGGGGAAGGCGATTACAAACGGGTGCCGTGGGCGAGCTTCTCCCAGGACGACCTGAAGAAATTCGCGCAGACACCGAAACTCCAGCCGTTGGTCGATCCATTCATCGAAATCTCAGCGGAGGAGAAAGCGAAGAAAACCGAAGTGACCGTCAAGCCGCCGCCGCGCTTCGAAAGGCCCGCGCCGCAGTCGCTGGTGGGCGCGCTTTTTTCGTCCGCGCCGGGTCTTTTCCTCGTGTTGGTGGTCTATGCCGCGACCATCTATGCGGGCTATGAAGTGGCGATTTTCCGCGCGCAGCCCATCCCGCTGGTGTGTGGTCTGGCGGCAGTGCCGGTGCTCGGGGTGTTGTCGCCGATCATTTTCCTGTCGAGGCCGACCAAAATGGCGCCACGAGCGGGCGTCGAGGAAATTCCCGTTGCAGAGCCCAGCGCCGAAACCGCGGCAGCGGGAGCGCCCGGAGCCGCCGCAGCCCCGGCGGCAGGGGGAGCGGATGCGGACAATCCGATGGCCGTGGCGGGCGCCGAACACCCTGCGGGGTTAAAGCTGGCTCACACCGAGGAGCCGGCGAAACCCGCGCTGCCGCCCACCACCACGTTCCAGCGAGGCCAATACACGTTCAACCGCCGTTTCATCGAGACCAAGTTTTCGGGCTTCTTCGCCGTGGTGCGGCGCGATGCGGACAAAGACATGGTGCTGGTGATCAAATCGGCGCGCGGCGAATTCATCGGCCAGCGCATCAGCCGCATTGCGTCCAACGACATGCATTTGGAAGTGCATCGCGGCCACGCCTCCGAGGAAGTCGTGATACCCTTCGTCGAAATCCAGGAAATTCGTTTGAAACACAAAGACGCTTGAAATACCGCACGATACTGCTGTTTGGCGCGCCGGGCGCGGGCAAGGGCACGCAAGGCAAGATCCTGGGCACGATTCCAAATTTTTTCCACTGCGCCTGCGGCGATGTTTTTCGCAGCATGAAAACGGACAGCGAGATCGGCCAGGTTTTTCTCGACCACTCCGGCCGCGGCGAACTGGTGCCCGACGAGCCCACCATCCGGCTTTGGCGCGCTTTCATCGACGGCAGCACGCAGACGGGGCGTTTTCGTCCCGAGACGGACACGCTCGTGCTCGATGGCATCCCGCGCAATATTCATCAGGCCCAGATGCTGAACGCTTCGGTCAACGTGGTGGGTGTCTTTTACCTGCGCTGCAAGGACCCGGCCGAACTGGTGGAGCGGCTTCGGCGGCGGGCGCTCAAGGAAAATCGTCTCGACGACGCCAACCTGGACGTCATCAGGAATCGGCTGGCCACCTACGAACGCGAAACCAAACCGGTGCTCGACTACTATGGCAAAGGGCTGGTGCATCGAATCGATGCGGGCCAAAAACCGGCCAAAGTCCTGTTTGATATTTTGCGGCATGTGGCAAAGATTTGAGGGGATGCCGGAACAATTTGGAAAATTCACTGCCAGCGAGCTTTATTGCCCGAAATGCCGCCGCTCGCAGCCGGTTCGCGAAAGGCTGCTGCTCGTGCTGCCTTCCGGGGAACTGCACGAATTCCTGTGTTCCCATTGCGCAACTTCGCTGGGCAAACGAACCGTCTCCGGCCCCGCGGTAGCGCCCGTGGCCCGGCCGCCAAAGGCGGGGCCCGCGGCGGGGCGACGGCTATTGCGATAGCGCCGGCTGGAATCCGATTTCGGGTAGCACAGGCCACTGGCCTGTGCCGTCCGGCGACCCGCCGGACGGAACGGAAGTAAATGTGTTGGAGCCAGCTCGGCTTGCGTGATGAGCGAAGCTGCACCCACGTTCCGATCGGTCCCGACGTGTCGGGAACCTGGGACGGGCGGGTCGCCCGTGCCACCCATGTTTTCCGATGCGCTCCTGGCACCGATCGTGGGGTCATTCGAAGGATCGGCTCGTCATTATTCCGGGCGTGACATTGGTTTATCGATCATGGCTGCATTGCGTATCATTTTCATGGGCACAGCGGAGTTGTCTTGCGCCAGCCTCCAGGCGCTGTGCGAGTCGCCCGATTGCGAGGTAGTGGGGGTCGTCACGCAGCCGGATCGGCCAAAGGGACGGGACCTGAAGCGCCAGGCGCCGCCGGTCAAAGAACTGGCGGTGCGCGCGAACTTGCCTCTGCTGCAGCCCGAAAGCGCCCGCACCGGGGCTTTTCTCGCGGAACTGGGTTTGCTGCAGCCGGACTTGATTGCGGTGGCGGCTTACGGACAGATTCTGCCCAAGGGCATTTTGAATTTGCCGCGCTTCGGCTGTCTCAACGTGCATACCTCGCTGCTTCCCAAGTATCGCGGCGCCGCGCCCATTCAATGGGCCATTCTCAATGGCGAGTCCGAAACGGGCGTCACCATCATGAAGATGGATGTGGGCCTGGATACCGGCGACATTCTCGCCCAGGAGAAAATGCAAATCCTTCCCAGCGATGATGGCGAAACATTGCACGACCGCCTTGCGGTTATGGGCGCAAAGCTATTGGTGGCGACGATTCCCGACTATGTTTCCGGTCGGATTCAGCCTCGGCCACAGCCCGCCGAAGGAGTCAGTACCGCCCCGAAAATAAAAAAGCAGGACGGACGGATTGATTGGAACCAGCCCGCGAGAACGATATGGAATCGCATTCGCGGCCTGACGCCATGGCCGGGCGCGTTTGCGTATCTCCCCGGATCGCCTCAGCCGCAGTTGCTCAAGATCTGGCGCGCGGAGATCGCGGAGGCCACTGGGACGCCCGGCGAGATCCTGAGCGCGGACAAGGCCGGGGTACTCGTCGGCTGCGGCCACGCGGCCTTGCGGGTGTTGGAGTTGCAACGCGAAGGCGGCCGCCGCCTCGGCGCGGTGGCTTTTCTCGCCGGCCATCCGCTCCAAGCCGGGCAACGGTTGGGCTGAAAAACCGTTTCCCCTTTCGCAAAACTTGTTACGCTGATCGAAAAACTAGGAAACCTGTGGGCACAAAATATCTTTCCTTAAACGAGCAACTCTATCGCTATATCGACGAGTGCCGGAGCGACGCGGCAGACCCATTGCTGCGGCAATTGCGCGAAGAGACTGCCGCGCTGGGCGAGGTCATCAGCGCCTGCCAAATCAGCGATGACCAGGGGACTTTTCTGAGCATCCTCGTCGCGGCGCTGGGTGTGAAGTCCGCCATCGAGATCGGGACGTTCACCGGCTACAGTTCGCTGTGCATTGCGCGCGCGATGCCCGCCGGGGGGCGGCTGCTTTGTTTGGATCAAAGCGAAGAGTGGACGGCCATGGCCCGCAAATATTGGACGCGGGCCGGTGTGCAAGACCGCATCGAATTGCGGCTCGGTCCTGCCATCTCCTTGCTGCAAAAGCTCGAACCGGGCCGGACCTTCGATTTTGTCTTCATCGACGCAGAGAAAACGGAATACGACGCCTACTATGAATTGGTTTTGCCGCGCGTGCGGCCAAATGGATTGATTCTGTTCGACAACATGCTTTGGCGCGGAAAAGTGGCCACGCCCCCGTTGACCGAACCGGCCGCGCAGGCGGTGGATGCGCTGAACCGCAAACTGGCCAAAGACGAACGCGTCGAGGCCGTCCTGCTGTCGCTGGCCGACGGCATCCAGTTCTGCCGCAAGCGCTGAAGCATGAGGCGGACTTGTTTTGCATGGGTGGCGCGGGCGACACGCCCGGCCCGCTTCCCGACTCGTCGGGACCGAGCGGAACGGGGACAACTTGCCGATATTGAATGGCTGGCATTCGAATTTAGCGGTCGCGAAAAACCGGTTGCGTTATCCCCATTCCGCCGGGCGGGTCGCCCGGCGGCACAGGCAGGTTGCCTGTGCTACCCGCTCTGAACAGATTGCATGACCGCTCATCCCTTCACTGGCGACTTGTCCTGGAAACGGTCCCGGTATGGGTTCGCCGCTTTCTATTTCGTATCGCTCTTGACCGCATGGTTCGTGTTGCGGCTGGTTTTGTTTTTCTCTTTCGAGCCGTCCGCGGCGCCGCTGGGCGATATCCTCCGCGCGTTCCTGAGCGGCTTCTACCGGGACCTGTTCATCGCGCTGGCCGAAACGGTGCCGCTGCTGGGCTGGATGTGGATCGTCCCGGACCGCTTTTTCCAGGCGACATGGAACCGCCTCTTTTTTTTCGCCGCAGCCTTGATCATTTGCTTCGGCCAGATTTTCCTATTGTTCGTCGAGTTCTTCTTTTTCGAAGAGTTCAAATCCCGCTTCAACACCGTCGCCGTCGATTACCTGCTCTATCCGCGCGAGGTGTTCATGAACATCTGGGAATCGTATCATGTCGGCGTGGTTCTGGCCGTCTGCCTGTTGTTGGCTCTCGGCTGGCTGTGGCTGGCGAGCCGGTTGTTCACGCAGATGTGGGAGCGTCCGTTCCGGGCCCGGGCGCGGCTGCTGCACCTGGCCGCGGCGGCCGGGCTGGTGGTGGTGCTCGTGCCTACTTTCAATCTCAAAGGCGCGCATGTCAGCGCGGACCGCACGTTGAACGAAGTGGCCAACAACGGCGCGCTGGCTTTCGCGGCGGCGGCCTACACCGGCAACCTCGATTACGGCGCGTATTACAAAACACTGCCGCGGCAAGAGGCCTACGAGCGGACGCGCCGCCTTTTGGCTGGGCCAAACTCGCAATTCGAGGAAGGCGGCGAGTCCATTCGCCGGCGCGTCTCCGGCGATTCTGCGCGTCCGCGCCTGAACGTCGTCATCTTCCTCGAAGAAAGCCTGGGCTCGGAATTCTGGGGGTGTCTGGGACGCGCGCACACCCTCACGCCAGAGATGGACCGGCTCGCCGCCGAAGAAGGCCTGCTTTTCACGAACCTCTACGCCTGTGGCAACCGCACCGTTCGCGGCATGGAAGGCGTGCTGGCTTCGTTTCCGCCGCTTCCGGGCGAATCCGTCGTCAAGCGCGATCGTTCCGAAAACGTCGAGACCATCGCCCGCATCTTGAAGCGCGACGGTTACACGAACGTCTTTCTCTATGGCGGACGCGGAGTATTCGACGGCATGCGCTCGTTCGCGTTGCACAACGGTTACGACCGGTTCGTCGAACAAAAACACATTGCGCATCCGACCTTCACCACCATCTGGGGCGTTTGCGACGAGGACCTTTTTATGCGCGCGGTCGAGGAGTTCCGCGAGCTGTCGAACAGGGGCAACCCGTTTTTCGCGACGGTGCTTTCGGTTTCGAATCACAAACCGTTTACTTATCCCAAAGGCAAAATTCCCGAAGACCCCGGCCAAAAGAGGCGCGAGAATGCCGTGAAATACTCCGATTACGCGCTGGGCCAATTCTTCCGCAAGGCGCGGCAGGAATCGTTTTGGACCAACACGATCTTTGTTGTCGTCGCCGACCACGGGGCACGCGTGTACGGCAAGCAGAGCATTCCCATTCATTCGTATGAAATTCCGTTGGTGGTGGCCGGCCCGGCGGTCGTGAAAAGACCGGAGCGCATCGGGCAACTGGGCGGCTCGCTCGATGTTTCGCCGACGATTCTTGGCCTGCTTGGGCGTCCCTACGAGACGATGTTTTTTGGCCGCGACTTGCTGGCGGACCCGCGTCAGCCGGGACGCGCGTTCCTGAACCACAACCGCGACATCGGCATGTTGGCGCGCGACCGCCTCGTCGTCCTGGGCCTCATGAAGACCGACGAATTTTATGGCGGCGATCCGAAGGTGGCAGAGATCAATCCCCTCTCCGCCCCATCAGCCGCGGACCGCGAGATGGAGTCGGACGCGATCGCCATTTATCAGGTGGCCGACGACCTTTACATGCACCGGCAATACCGAATCGACGAAAACCATTGAGGAAAAAACCAAAGGCTGTAAAAGCCGTCGAGGACGAAAAGTGAGCGCGCCGGATAATAGTGCGACTCCAAAGGCAGCCTCAGCTAACCACGCCTCCGCGAACAGTTACTGGCTCACGCGGTTCGTGATTCTGCGATGGCTGGGCTTTGTTTATGCCGTGGCATTCTTCAGCACGGCAAAACAAGTCCTGCCGCTGATCGGGTCGCATGGTCTCCTGCCGGTGGCCTTGTTTCTCGAACGGGTCCAGAACGCTTTGGGTTCGACGTCCGCCGGCTTTGTCCGATTGCCATCGCTGTTCTGGTTCGTCCACGCGGACGCGGTTTTGCAACTGGCGGCATGGGTCGGCTTCGCCCTCGCGAGCGCCGTCGTGGCCGGTTACGCAAATGCGATCGTCATGGCCGTACTTTGGGCCCTCTACATGTCCATTGTTCACGTCGGTCAGGACTGGTACGGTTACGGCTGGGAAATTCAACTGCTCGAAACCGGATTCTTGTCGATCTTCCTCTGTCCGCTGCTCGATGGCCGGCCGTTCCCAAAACGCGAGCCGCCGCTGGTGGTGCTCTGGCTGTTCCGCTGGCTGATTTTTCGCGCCATGCTCGGGGCGGCGCTCATCAAGCTTCGCGGCGACTCCGTCTGGCGCGATCTCACCGCGCTCTATTATCACTTCGAGACCCAGCCAATTCCCAATCCGTTGAGCCGCTGGTTTCACTTCCTGCCGCGCTGGCTGCTCAAAGCCGGCGTGCTGTTCAATTACCTCGCCGAACTCATCGCCCCGTGGTTAGCCTTTTACCCGCGCGTGGCCCGGCACATTGCGGGCGCAATCATGGTGCTTTTTCAATTCACGCTCATCCTCAGCGGCAATCTATCCTTTTTGAACTGGCTGACCATCGTGCCGGCGCTGGCATGTTTCGACGACGGATTCTGGGCGAAGCTCCTGCCTCGCGGGCTGGTAGGTCGCGCGACCGCCGCCGCTGCAGCCGCGCAACCGAGCCGTCCGATGCAGCGCACGGCATGGACGATCGCCGTGGTGGTCGCGGTGTTGAGCGTTCAACCCGTGGTCAACATGATTTCACCGGGGCAAATCATGAACACATCGTTCGATCCGCTCGACCTGGTGAACACCTACGGCGCATTCGGCAGCGTGGGCCGCGAGCGCTTGAATGTTGTGTTCGAAGGCACGGACGCCGTCGTCCCCGATACCAAGGCCGTTTGGAGGGATTATCCTTACCAGGCGCTGCCCGTGGAGCTGGATCGGAGACCTCGCCAGGTCGCGCCCTATCAGCCACGACTCGACTGGCAGATGTGGTTTGCCTCCATGAGCACACCCAACGAATACCCATGGACTCTGCATCTGGTCTGGAAACTCCTGCACGACGATGCTGGAGCGCTGAGTCTCTTCGGCGAAAACCCGTTTCCGAAGAATCCGCCGCGTTACATTCGCGCCGTGCTTTATCGCTACGAATTTGCGCGGCCGGGAAATCCCCAAGGCAGCTGGTGGAAGCGCGAAGCAATGGGAGTCTGGCTGCCTCCACTGTCCGCCAATGACCCGCGCTTTCTGGACTTATTGAAACAGGAAGGCTGGCTTGAAAAGGCAAGCCTCATGAGAAGCGGCGAAGAAAAAACCATAGCTCCAAAGGCCAAGTGAAAACAACGAGCAGTCTTATGGATTGACCGTCCTGCGCTTGCGGACAATCCCCAATGGGCAGCTTGACAGCATGGCAAGACTTGAGTTTCTTGAGGGTAGCAGAGCCGATATGCAGGCCATGAATCGCACGGATATTGTCTATTGGTTGACGTGGATTAACGCAGCCTTCTGGGGCATCTGTTTTTGGTGGATGCATCGCATTTCGTCCCGGCAGGACGCTTTGTTGGCCCAGCTTAAAGAGCAGGGCCGGCGAATCGAAATCCTTTCCAAGGCGGAGCATGAATTGATCAAAGAGGTTCATCCACAGGTGGGCGAACTTGTCGAGGGAATGCAAGAGGTGGTCGACTCCGTGCGGGAGAACGCGGAAGCGAAACCGTCCGAAACGCGACGCTGAAGCGCCCAACAAGTCATCAGGCAACCAGATCGAACACGACGCGCTTTTTCAAAAACGAGCGATTACCGCCGCAGAAAGCAAACCCGGTTCGTCCATTCCCATTTGGCGGATTCCAGCATAAGCCTTCGAAGCGCGCGGATCAGTCCTCCAAAATCGGACGCTGGAATGGTCTTATCATCCACAAAAATCACGCCACCGTGGTCCCGCCCCGCTTCCGCCCAGATTTTGAGCAGCGGGGGAATGGTCTTCCGGTCATAAGTAACCAGCGTCAGCTTTTGGGCAGCGGCTTCCCTGAGGATAAGCTCGTCGGTCTGCCCTAGAAACCGCCCCTCATCCCACTCCGGGAGAGAAATAATTGTGAGTTGCTCGTGCCTCCTACGGAATCCTTCGGCAACGACGGGCGAAATTTGCTCGTCCAGGAGGAACTTTAGCATGTTACCGCTTGGCGGTTCGCTTGCTGACGACGAATTCCTTGGCCTGCGGCAACGTTTGCGCCAGGGATTCGAAGTCCGCCGCCTCGTTGTTGGCAATGGCATTGTCGATTTCTTCCGGGAAAGCCCTGGCGTAGTTGAACGCGGCCTGGACTTTGGCTGGCGGCCAGCGGAGATGGCCGGCCACCTTTATCGCATCGCCTTTGTAATCCCGCGCCAGCATCATGACCTCCCATACGGCAAGGGAGCTTCCCTGAAGGCAGGCCTGGCGCCCGTCGGCGGAGTCGCGGAAATCAATGAAGGCAAATTCCGACCGGCGCAAACCTTCTTCGACCAACCGGGCGCTTGCGTCGCTCGCTGTCCAGCCGTGCCGGCTGGCCAATCGCCGCAAGCGCCGGCCGCTCTTGAGGGGAAGGCGCATGCTGATCACCATCGAATTGCTCGTGCTCATCGTATAATAGTTACAATGTAACTTTTGTAAGTAAGATAGGGTTTTTGGGTATCGATGTCAACGGGGCTTTTTGTGCAAGGAGACATTTTTGGGCAAAGCCGTCAGGGCCTCAAAAAGACCCAATGTCGGCAAGGCTGATTACGCCGTTACAGGCTCAGCGGGGAGAAATGTCGGCGGAGGAGCGAGGCGAGTGTGCGAAATGTTACGATTCGCCGGACGCGCTCTTAAGCCTTTTCGAACCGGTGCGGGGCGGTTAGGCTATCAAGGGTCGTGCAATCCAAAGCAAACAAGAGCACTTTCGGCGCGGAGCATTTCCTGAATCGGGAACTGAGCTGGCTGGAGTTCAACCACCGGGTGCTGGAGGAGGCGCTGGACAGGACGAATCCGTTGCTGGAGCGGCTCAAGTTCTTTTGCATCGTTAGTTCGAACCTCGACGAGTTCTTCGAGGTGCGCGTGGCGGCCATCAAGCAGCAAATCGAGAGTGATGTTGTCGAGCGGTCGATGGACGGCTTGACGGCGACGGAGGCGTTTCGCGCCATCGTTCAGCGGATTCGGCGCTTGGTCGATGAACAATACAAATGCCTGCGGGAAGAGTTGATGCCGGCGCTGGCAGCCAGCGGATTACGAATCCTGGAGCTGTCCCAATTGGACGCGCCCGACCGGCAATGGCTGGAGGAATATTATCGCGGGCAAGTCCGGCCCGTGCTGACGCCGCTGGCAATCGATCCGGCCCATCCGTTTCCGCAATTACTCAATAAGTCGCTGAACCTAATCGTGCGGCTGGAGATGCGGCGCAACGAGGAAACCCTCAAGCACATGGCGGTGGTGCAAATACCGCGCATTTTGCCGCGCATGGTGAAGTTGCCCCGCACGGACACGCGGCAGGATTACGTGTATCTGGGTAAGTTGATTGGGCATAATCTGGCGGATTTGTTTGCCGGCACGAAGATCCTCGGCTACTGGGCCTTCCGCGTGACGCGCAACAGCGAGCTCTACATCGACGAGGAAGAAACGGCCAACCTGCTCAAGGCGGTGGAGAATGAGTTGCACAACCGCCGAAAAGGAGACGCGGTGCGGTTGGAGGTGGACTACGAATGCCCGCCTTTCATCCGCGACGCGTTGCTCAAGACCCTGCGCCTGACCACCGAAGATTTGTATTTGATCGACGGCCCGTTGAATCCCACGCGGCTGATGGCGTTGTATGAGGGCGATCATTCGCCCGAATTGCGCGACCCGCCCTTCGTGGCGCCGGCGGCTGCGGCGCTGCACGGGCGGGTTGATCTGTTCGAGGCCATTCGTGAGCGCGACATTTTGTTGCACCATCCCTACGAGAATTTCAGCAGCGTGGTGGATTTCCTGGAACTGGCGGCATCAGACCCGAAGGTGCTGGCGATCAAGCAGACACTCTATCGCACCGGAGGCGATCCGCGCATCATCGGCGCATTGGAGAACGCGGTGAAAAACGGCAAGCAGGTTACGGCGGTAGTGGAGTTGCGGGCGCGGTTCGACGAGGCCAACAATATTCTCTGGGCACGTCAACTCGAGGAAGCCGGCGTGCATGTGGTGTACGGTCTGGTCGGCTATAAAATTCATGCCAAGAGCTGCCTCGTGGTGCGGAGCGAAGGTCATCACATCCGGCGCTACGTGCACCTGTCCACCGGTAATTACAATCCGTCCACGGCCAGGCTCTACACGGACATCGGTCTGCTGAGTTGCCGGCCCGAATTGGGGGAGGATGTCACCAATCTGTTCAATTTGCTGACGGGAATCTGCCAATTTCAGCCGCTGCGCAAACTGGTGGTGGCGCCATTCGAATTGCACGAAAAGGTGGTCCAGTGGATCGACCGCGAGGCGGACAACGCGCGGAGCGGTCTGCCCTCGCGCATCATTGCCAAGCTCAATTCGCTGGCGGAGCGCCAGACCATCGAAGCCCTGTACCGGGCTTCGCAGGCGGGAGTGAAGATCGAGCTGATCGTCCGGGGCATTTGCGCCTTGCGGCCAGGCGTCAAAGGCATCAGCGAGAACATCACGGTGCGGAGCATCGTCGATCGCTACCTCGAACACAGCCGGGTTTATTATTTCGAAAACGCCTGCCGGCCGCAGGTTTTCGTGGCAAGCGCCGATTGGCTGCCGCGCAACTTTTTCCGCCGCATCGAATTGGCCTTTCCCATCGAGGAAGGCAATCTGCGGGAGCGCATCGTTCAGGAGATACTGACGACTTCGCTGTCCGATAATAGCAAGGTGAGTTTCTTGCAGCCGGACGGCACGTATCGCCGCGCGGCCGCGGGGAAGGCCGAAAAGCCGCGGCGCAGCCAGTTCGAATTCGTGGCGCGGGCTTCGGCGACAGACCAGCTGCCGGATGGGCCCGTGGACGGCAAGATCCGGTATCCGCGGGTCAAGCTGGCTCCGTCGCCATTCGACGCGCCGAGGTCAGCGAGAAAGCGATAGGGACCATGGCGAGAACGAGTTCCCGGCTTAAGACCTTAATCGAGCAGACGCGAACATTTTTGGACGAAAACGTCCATGGGTCGGGAACGCGGATTACGAAGTTGCATCGCTTCGTGCATTTTTGGGTATTGGTCGGGCGCAGTTTTTCCCGCAACCGCTGTCCGCTTCGGGCGTCGGCGCTGGCCTACGGCACGTTGCTGGCGCTCATTCCGATGCTGGCCGTGG
>Ga0073928_10007754_pt1 | contig 13775 bp, 8 predicted proteins | sample PaiPotPPA55metaG_FD_76969 | JGI IMG/M metagenome (GOLD analysis project Ga0073928, IMG submission 76969) | Iron sulfur acid spring bacterial and archeal communities from Banff, Canada, to study Microbial Dark Matter (Phase II) - Paint Pots PPA... ... | reverse complement strand
GGAATGATGCGGGGCGTGTCAAAGCCCTCGGGCGATGGCAACATTGCGAGCAGCGTTACAAAGCCGGTTGCGATGCCCAATCCGATGCCGCCGCTAAAGGCCGTGAGAAACGCGCCTTCGATGAAAAACTGCGTCAGGATGGCGCGATACGTTGCCCCCAGCGCCTTGCGCAGTCCGATCTCTTTGGTTCGTTCCGTCACCGAGACCAGCATGATGTTGATGATGCCAATGGCCCCCAGGCCCAGCGTCACCACGCCGACCACGCCCAGGAACCAGTCCATGGCATCGAAGATCCTTCCCACGCGCTTCATGTTTTCGATGGTGTCCCAATCCTCAAAGGCGTCCTGCAGCTTGGGACTGAAACCGTGGCGGCGCGCCAGGATGCGATGAATTTCATCTTTCGCTTCGGCGTGCAGATCTTTGGAGATGGGCTGATAGTTGAGGAACGAGATCGCGTCCTCGGAATTTGCTTTGGTCAATGGAAAGAGATCGCGCATGGTTTCGATGGGAATGAAGATACGCGAGTTCGTGCCGTTGTTCCCGTCGCGGCCGACTTTAGCGACCACGCCGACCACGTCGAAATTGATTCCGTTCAGCAGAATCGTCGAGCCGACTGCCGGCCGTCCGGGAAACATGTTCTTGAGCAACTCCCAGCCCACCACGGCCACACGGCGGCGTTCCAAATTGTCCTGGCTGTTGAACCAGCGGCCGGGTTCCACAGGGACGTTTCGAATCTGGTTGTAATCGGACGCGACGCCGAATACCTGGCCGTTGGTCGAGCCGTAGTCGCTCACCGCGCGAATATCCTCGCGATTCAACACCGGCGATAACGCTCCTACGAACTGAGCCTCGCTGCGGATCGCCAAATAGTCGTTGTAGGTGAAGTAATAGGTCTTCCCGGATTGCGTACTGCCCTCGACCGCAGGAACGCGCCCGGGAAACATGAACATAATGTTTTGTCCCAACGTGGCGAGCTGCTTTTCCTGGCCGCTGCGGAACCCTTCTCCCAGGCCCACCAGCAGCAGCAAGGAGCCAACGCCCCAGGCGATTCCAAACATGGTGAGGAAGGAGCGCAGCTTGTGCGCCCACAGCGTGGACAGGGACTGCCGAATGATGTCGACGAGCATTCGCATAAAGCTGTGGCAGAATCATGCCCCCACGCCTCCGGGGAGGGGCGCGGGGGCACCCGGGTAACGTTCAGGCGAGGGGTCTCAATCCCGCCCAACCATCTGATCAGAGATACGCAGCCGAGTTCGGTAAAGTTCCCCGCTGGTAGTTAGGTATTTAGACCTCGACTGCCGCTAAAAGGTTAGCTGGACCGCCAACTCAAAATGGCATGCAAGCCCCGCGCTAACGCCACAAAAAATTACAAACAAGAAACAAGTTATTCGTGCACGTAGGCCAGGTTGTCGAACCTTAGACCGTCGCCGTGGGTGAACGCGATGCTGATTCGTGAACTCGCTGCAGACCATCCCGTGCGCAGCCGCCGCAGTTCACCGGCCTTGAGAGTCATTGATACGTCGGGTGCGCCGTCTGTGTGGACTGCGATGTTGGCCTCCGAAGTCCCGCCGTTATAAACATCGACGCCGACAAAGACGCGGGGATTGGGAAAAGAAAATTGCAATTCGCGGGCCGCGGGATCGGCGGGAACAAGGTTGAAGGTGCCGAACTTGCCGCCGGGCGCGCCGATCTTCCCTTCATGCTGCGGCCAGTCGATTAATCCCGAAGGATACGAACCATTTAGTTCCGTTCCAGCCGCCAGGTGAGGATCGTCGAATGTGACGTAGAGCGGAGGGGCGCTTTCGCTTCGTCCCTGGATGTCGATGGCGCGCGCCCCGTCGTGACGAATTCGCAGCACGCCAGTCGATTCGTCAAAAATAAACCCCGGTTGATCCAGAACCTTGCGCTGCGGCAAAGGCCGTCCGTTTGCGCTGACGGACTCGGGACTGAAGTTCAGCCGCAGCACGTCGTTGGACTCAGCGTCGAAAGTGGAATATGTTACCGAGCCTTTGCCGTAGCTGATCTTCGTGACTACCGAAGATGAACCCAACAAGTGTGACTCGTCGGCGGTCGCCCACTCGGGGATAGCCCAGAAGGCATCCATCAGGCGCCGCGGTCCGTCGGCAAACTGGTCCGTGAACCACCACTGGTTCTCGCCGAACGGAGCATGCGCTCCGCCGGGAAGTCCCTGAAAATAGGTCACCCAATTGAACGATCGGAAGGCGGCTTCGCGGTATTCCGGATCGCCTGTCTTGGCAAAATACAAGGCTTCCACGGCTGCCAGTCGCGCGGTGTGGCTATCGCAACATTGATTCGGGAGGTTGCAGCAGAAGCTGATGCCGTCGCCTTGTTCCGTGGTCACGGTCGCGCCGTGCACAATATATTTCGGCCATTTCGGCGTGGTCTTTACCCACGCGATCAGCTGTCGCGCATGCTCCTTCCACTGCGGATCCTTTTCCGGATGCAACAGAACATAGCGCGCGAATTCCAGAGGAATCACCTGATTCATGTTTCCCATGCTGGGTACGACGTCTTCGAAGTAACCGACCCAAAGGTTGTTCGTGAGCGGATACGTCTTAAACCATTGCCACGCAAGCTGCCGGACGCGGGCGTAACCGGAAACATCCCCCTGGCGCAGCCGCAAGAGTTCGTCGAAGAGCATGATGGGCTCGATGACATTCGCTGAGTACGGTCCCATGGGCGCGCCTTCGGTCCTGCCATCGCGCGCATAACATCGCACGGGCCATGGAGAGTGGGTCTCGTCACCGCGCTTATAGTTCTTAACCAGCGCATCGGCGCACAGGATGGCGGCCTGTAAGTACTTGGTGTTGCCCGTCATTTCGTACAGCCGCAAGTAGGCGTACCCATCTTCACCGACGACGTGAGGTTCAACGTAATCCTTGCCCTGCGAGCTCCAGCCGCGGTAGTGGCGAGCTCCGGGATCGGCCGACGGGTATGGCACTCGCGCCCACGCATAGTCCGCGGGAGTGCGGCCATTTTCCAATTCGTAATCGACGAAGTCTTCGAGGAAGGTAAGTGTCCGGTCATCCCCGGTGTAGGGATAGAGACGTTCCACAAAACCCTGGAGCATGGCTCGAAGGTATGCAGTCGAGTTTGCCCAGGTTTTGTCGGGGATCAGCTCGTAGGTCGTTCGATCGAAATCGAAGCAACAGTGGAAATAGTAAAGTCGCTGGCGGTTGTATTGATCCCACAGAATGGTCCACTGCGAAAGAAAATGGGACGAGTAGGAATAGCCGATGTTGCCGGGCATCGGCCAGGGCAGAAGTTTTCCCTGCGCGTCCAATTCAACGGGACGCCCAGCGATGGTGGGCTGATCGACGGTGGAGACTACGGGAAACGGCGTGGGCTTTTCTTGTGCCAGGGTGGTTGCGGTGAAAATGAGCGCCACCGCGACTGTGGCGAGTTGGGCCCTTCGCGCCATGGTTGATTACCTGTTACATCCGACTGGGCGGCCAAACGCATTTAGCCGCTGCGACCCTCGTCACGCTGCGATTGATCACGATTTCTCTTTCGGCCGCTCGTAAGCTTTCTGCAGGTATTTCCGGGCTTCTTCGAGGGCGCCGAAGGTATTGTCGTTGGTCTGGAGGGCCTGACGGTATTCATTGACCGCGCGCTCGCGCTGGCCTGTGATATCGAAAATCTTACCCAGCTGAATGCGGCTCCAGACCTCGGTCCAGCGCGGGTCTCCGTCGCCATTGAGGCCTTCGCGGTAAGCGTTGGCTGAGGACTGATAGTTGCGCTGCAAGAAAAAGACTTCGGCAATGCGGTAGTGAGCCAGGGAACTGTTCTTGTTAAGGTCGAGCGCTTTGTTGAACTCCAGCAGCGCGCCGGTTAGATCTCCCTGTTGCTGCATGGCCTGCCCGCGCAGAATGGACGCACGCAACTTCACGTCGCTGGAGTTCGTGAGCACGCGGTGATCGGGATCGACCGCGATGCGCCGGGGGCGGCCGAAGGTCTCAATCGAAAACGGCGAATTCGTGCCGACTACTTCCACCCGCTGATTCTCGGTTTTGCCGTCGGTATCGATGCGCAAGTCCACGGGCATGCGGAACAGATCGAGATCCTGAGAAATTTCGCCGGTAACGCGGAACCCCGGAGCTCTTTCCTGCTGGGCCTTCGACTCCTTTGCAAAATTGCCGCCCAAACGGTAAGTGGTGTACTTCACCTTAAACTCGGGGGCTCCGGTGGAATCGAGCCATTGGGAAAAGAACCAGGTCAGCTGCTGCCCATTGTTTTTCTCGGCGACTTCGCGGAAGTCGTCGGTGGTCGCCGATTTTCCGGCGAATTGCGCGGCAAATTCGCGCATGGTCTTGTTGTACTTGTCCTCGCCGAGCACAGAGCGCAGCATGTGCAGGATCATCGCGCCCTTGTCGGTGGCCAGCGACTGAAATTCGGTGGAGAAAATGTCGAGCTTGCTGGCCTGGGAGAGCGGCACGGTATCGTAGGCTAAAGCGCCGACCGACATATCCTTTACCGCTTCTTCGAGGCCTGCGGCACCGGCGGCGTTCTCCACATACATCGCCTCGGAATAGCGGGAGAAGCCGTCACTCAGCCACCAGTCATCCTTAGTGGCCGGACTCACCGAGACGCCCCACCACTGATGGGAAATCGCGTTGGCGAGCAGGCGGTAGTTCGTCTTCTCGGTGATGGAAGGCCCCGCCAAGCCAGCGATTTCCGGCGCCCAAAGGTACGGCAGCGTGTCTGCGGGTAATTCCACGATGTTCATTTTCTGCGATGGCGGCAGGCCGTACAGCGTGATGAAGTAGCTAAACTCCTGCACCGCGGTCGTGGTATAGGCCGGAGCCAGACTCTGATGGGTGGGCTTGAAAAAAACGTGTAGATCGAGGCCGGCTTCGTCGCTCTTATATTCCGGGGCAAAAATTCCGGCAACGATGGTCCCAGGGAAGCTGGGCTTGGTGGAAACGAACGTGAAAGTCTTGGTCGGTAGAACGCTGGCGTTGGGCTTCTTCGAAGCCGCAGCATCAGTGACGCTCGACTGGCCGCTGCCGATTACCAGCATATGCGCGGGCACGGTCACGCTGATGTTGGACGTGAAACGATTCAGGCCATAGCCGCTGACCGGGAACCAGCGTCCGGCATAGAGCAGGTAGCTGGTGTCGTCGCCAATATAGGCCAACTTGAGGCCGGGCACCGGGCTGTTGTCGGCATTTTCCAGCGTCCCGTCGTATTCGAAAGTCAAGGTGGTGGAGGCGTCTTTGGACAAGCCCGCGGGCAGTGGCACCCGCACGGTGGAATCCTGGGTTACCCGCTCCGCCGATAGAGGCTGATTCTTTTCGTCCGTCACTTTGGTGACGCGCAAGTCATTGTGCAGTTCGAAGACAGCGACGCTGATGTCCTGCAGGGCGGTAAATTTTACCTTGGCGCGAGCGGTAATTTGATGGAGATGCGGGTCGAGTTCAGCCTCGATCCGATAGTCGTCGACGCGAAGACGCGCCTTTTCCGCCGCCCGCGCTGGGATCGCGAGCAGAACCAGCAATGCCACAGTCAGGGAACTCGTAAGGACGCTGAGAGCGCGCCGGGGGTGAATCCACATTCAGGAGGTTCTCCAGGCAATGATAACCCATTTCCTATGATGAAGATTCTCACGCAAAAGATGCTGGGAGCACAAGGTTTAGGGCAGCATGCCAGTATTTTGGCATTTCGCGATTTGTCATTCCGAGCTTGGCGAGGAATTGGGGTGTGCCTGCGTAGGCAGGAACTCAGGTCCCTCGCTAAGGCTCGGGATGACAGTTCATTACCACTCCGCATAGCTTATTGTTTCCTGGGGAGCGTCAGGATGATTTCGGCGGCCCGGTCGGCCGGATGCTGCGTGGCCGCTGAAGAATCCTGCGGAACGCGAAGACGGGCTTTCACCTGGGCCAGACCTTTCAGCATCCGCTCGCGAGGGGGACCGTCGGGCAGAATCTCCTGCAGACGAGAGACGACGTTTTGCGGGTTAAAGCCGTGTTGTACCAGTTCAGGGACGACTTGCTTCCCGGCGATCAGATTCACCATGGCAAAGTACGGTACCTTAACCCGCGGCTTGCCCAGAAGGTAGGTGAGGGGTGAGACGCGGTAGACCATCACGAAGGGCGTATTCATCATCGCGGCCTCAACGGTGGCCGTGCCGCTGGCCACGATGGCGGCTCGTGAGTGCCAAAGTGCGGCCAGGGCTTCTGGGACGAGGGTAATTTTCCTGTCGCCGATCAGAGCCAGCAAGAAATTACGGTCGAGCGTGGGGGCGACCGGAAGCAAGAACTCATACTCCGACCCTAGCTGCGCCGCCGACTCCAGAATGGTTGGCAGGTTCATGCGGACTTCCTTGACGCGGCTGCCCGGCATCAGGGTAATCCACGGGTTGGTTGGGCCCAGATGAAATTGCGCCGCATAGCTGCTGCGCTCAACCGTCGGGGGCGGCAACTCTGCCAGGGGATGGCCGACGAAGGTCGCCTCCACACCCCGCTCGCGGTAAAACTGTTCCTCAAAGGGAAAGATTACCAGCGCCTTGTCGATGTAGTCGCGCAGCAGGCGCACCCGTCCCTGGCGCCATGCCCAGAACTGCGGGGCAACATAATAGACGGTGGGAATACCGCGTTTCTTCATCTGCCGAGCGACCCGCCAGTTGAATGCCGGGGAGTCGATGACGATGGCAAGATCGGGCTTGCGCCGGTCGGCTTCGGCGATTAGATGCCGGTAGCGGCCGTAAATCTTGGGCAAGTGGCTGAGAATTTCCGTGATGCCGACGACGGAAAGATCCTTAGCGTCGACGACGGTGTCGCAGCCGGCGGCGCGCATGCGATCACCGCCGACACCGAAGAATTCGAGCTGCGATGCCGCTGAGGAGTGAGACGCTTGTGTGGGGACGGGCAACGCGCCGGTCCCGGAGCGAAGCTCCACAGATTCTCGGCTGGCAGCCCGGCGCAGTGCTTCAATCAGCTGCGCCCCATACATTTCTCCCGAAGCTTCGCCGGCTGAGATTAGGATAAGCAAGCGAGCATTGTAAAGCCGCGATGCCGGCCGAGATGCTCACGAACGTCTTTTGGGGTGCTGCCCCTGTTGCGGCAGCGGACAGTGGCGAGAAATTCGGTATCGATTTCGATTGAACCAGCGGTAGCCCTGCCAAAGAATTGAATTGAACCCCGGCAAGTGGAAGATTGCATAAAACGGCCATGCCCACCATATTTTCCGCGACACATACAGGTATGCGTTTGCGCCTGACTCCAACCTTCCATTCCGGGTCAGTACTTGCAAGTTGTCCAAGAGCCTATCATCTGGGATTTGCAACATTCGCTCGGCGGAAGCGGATTGAAGGTCTTTAACCGCCAAGCCCCGACGCTCAACCACATTCTTCCAGAAGTGAACCCAGCGGAAGCAAAATCCGCAAGCGCCATCGTAAAGTACCCACCCTCTCGAGGGAGACTGGTTTCCGATTTGTGGTCGGCCAATTTCATTCGATTCTATTACCCTTGAACACAACAACGGGCGATCCATCTGCCACGAATGCACTGTCAGGGCGCCGCTGGATCGCTGCCCCGAGCTCAAGCCCATAAAGAGAGCTCGCGTCGCCTTCGAACCCGGCGGCAGTCGTTGCCCAAACGTTCCATGCAGGATGCGAGACGTGATATTCGTGGCACTCGCGGGTCCCGCGAGTTGAATAGCCCCAGTAGTGTTCGGTGATGAATTGCTCCAAGCTTCCTTCTGTTGGGTGTCTCGGAATATCAAAAGTAACGGCATAGACCTTGCACCATTGACGGTTCACCCGCCATTGATACTCGGTTGTATTTCTTAAGCCATCTGTCTGAATGCTGTGTTTCATCGGAAGACACACGTAGTTCTCGCCGTACACGATGCGAGCCGTTGTCGCAATCGCGTATCTGGGCACCACTTCGGCAATGAAAACTACTCCTCTCCGGTCCTCATCGCCGGGCTTGCGTCGGACGTAAAAACGTAAGTTCACTTCATCGAAATCAGTATGAAACGGAATTGGGAAACGCCCAAGCATCTTGGTACGGCAGAATCGAAAGCCTACAAGGCTGATATATGTCTTTCCCTGGAACGAATCCAGCGACGTACAAGGTGGAACGTATCGGCTCAAAAGACTGGGCTCGACCTCATAGTTCAGCATCACCAGGTAGCGCCATTCTGCGGAGAGGAAAACTCGTTTTGGCTGAGACAGGCTTGTCATTGCCTAATCATCCGCGCTAGCGTTGACCTCGGCATTCGCGGGCGTGGGTGCCGGCGCCCCATTCAGTTCCTGATCTTTGTATTGCAGCTGATACAGCTTGAAGTAAATGCCGCGCTGGGCCAGCAATTCCTGGTGCGTGCCCATCTCGCGGAGCTGGCCTTTGTGCATGACGATAATCTTATCGGCGCGCTGCACGGTGGAGAGGCGGTGGGCGATGATCAGCGAGGTACGGCCTTCGACCATACGGCCGAGGGCGTCGCGCACTTTGAATTCGGTTTCGGTATCCACGCTCGAAGTGGCTTCGTCGAGGATCAGAATCTTTGGCTCGTGGGCCAGGGCGCGTGCGAAAGAGATCAGTTGCTTCTGGCCAGTCGAAAGAGTGGAACCGCGCTCGCGGACTTCTTCGTCGAACCCCTTGGGGAGGGCGCGGATGAAGTCGCCAAGGTTCACGTCTTCGGCAGCCTTGGCGACGTGCTCGTCCCGAATGCGCCCGGTGCCCAACCGGATGTTGCCGCCGATCGTCCCTGTGAACAGGAACGGGTCTTGCAGCACGACCCCGAAGCGGCTGCGCAGGTCACTGAGGTCCATTTCTTTTACATCGACGCCATCGATGCGGATGGCGCCTCTTGGGACGTCGTAGAAGCGCAGCAGCAGAGAAATTAAAGTCGTCTTGCCGGCGCCGGTGTGGCCGACTACCGCTACGGTTTCTCCGGGGTCGATGGCGAAGGTGACGTCGCGGAGGACCCAGTCGGGGGCCGCATTGCCATTCCCCGGCAAAGAGCCTGCCGAGCTTTGCTCGGCCTGGACGGGTCTGAGACCCGTCCCCACACGAGCCGTGCCGCTTGCGCCGTCGCTGCTTTCCGCCGGCGTATCCCGATAGGCGAACCAGACGTGGTCGAACTCGATTCTGCCCGGGCCTTCAGGTCTCTTTGTCAAGGCTGGCGAAACGATTTCGACCGGCGTATCCAGCAATTTGAAGATGCGTTCGCTGGCCGCCATCGCGGACTGGAGAATGTTGTACTTCTCGCTGAAGTCCATGATGGGGCGAAAGAAACGCTGCGCGTATTGCGTGAAGGCGATCAGCACCCCGAGTGATGCGAAATCCGATCCTAGATGAGGTCCGAAATGAGGTTCTAGGCTGAAGGCCACGCTGGTGACCTCGACGTGGCGCATGATGTCACCTCCGCCAAACCAGATGACGCAGGCAATCGCCACCGCGGAAAAGAAATCGACCACAGGGTAGTAGACGGAATAAGCCATGATCGCGTCTTTGAACGCATCCATGTGGCTGCGGTTAATCTCAGAAAAGCGCTGATAGGCCTTGCGCTCGCGGTTGAAAAGCTGCAGCACTACCATGCCGCTCACATGCTCCTGCAAATAAGAATTGATGCGGGCGATGGCAGTGCGAATACGACGGTAAGAATCGCGCACCTTGTCGCGGAAAAGTTTGGTTGCCACCACGATGAACGGCAGCACGGCGAAGGTGATCAGCGCCAGCTTCCAGTTCATGCACAACATGATGCCCAGGATTCCGATCAGGACGAAGAAGTCTTCAAAAATGGAGACCACGCCGGAGGTGAACATCTCATTCAAGGCGTCGACGTCGGTCGTAACGCGCGTGACCAGGCGGCCGACCGGATTTTTGTCGTAGAACGCGACGTGCATACGCTGCAGGTGGCGGAAAATCTGGCTGCGCAGGTCGAACATCACTTTTTGTCCGGTCCACTGCATGAAGTAGGTTTGCAGAAACTCGAACACGAAAGTAAGAATGAGCAGGCCGAAATAAATGGAGGAAATTTGTGCGATCCCGTCCAGCGGCCGCGGGCTCAGCCAACTCCATAAGCCCGAGGTCGAGCCGTTTACGGGTGCGAGGTAGCGGTCCACCGCGACCTTCACTAGATAGGGCCCCAGCACGTCGCAGAAAGATTTGAGGATGATCGAGACAATGGCAATCGTCACCTGCCAGCGGTAAGGGTGCAGGTAAGTGAGCAGCCGCCGCATCAAGCGGCTGTCATACGCCTTGCCCAGAATTTCCTCTTCGTGAGCCATTGTTTCTGAACAGTTTCCCGAGCGGCGCTGAGATCCCTAGGAACAGGTTAACCTAAATCGATAGCCGCGGCAGAGGCCAAAGGTTTGAGAGTGGGATAATCAAGACAGTGGCTCTGGGCATCTACATCTCGGTTCCGTTCTGCCGCACAAAGTGCAGCTACTGCAACTTCGCCTCCGACGTATTTTCTCGCGCCGTTTTTGAGCGATACGTGGATCGGGTGTGCGCTGATGTTGCTAATTCGTTTCAAACTGCCCAGGAGATGGGGGGAGTGATCGATCGGGAAGTGGACTCGATCTATCTCGGCGGCGGCACGCCCACGGTGCTCGACGCCGGGCAACTGCGGCGAATTTTTGACGCGGTGCGGGAGCGGTTCCATGTGATACCCGACGCCGAAGTCACGGTAGAGTGTGCCCCCGGAACTCTCGCGCCCGGAGCGGTCGAGGGACTGCTGCATTGTGGCGTGAATCGCGTCAGCCTGGGCGTGCAGTCGTTTGTTGACGCCGAGGCCGCCGCGGTTGGACGCTTGCACAAGCGCACCACCGTGCTGGAAGATATCGCCCACCTGCGGGCCGCGGGCATTGCCCACATCAATATCGATTTGATCGCTGGCCTGCCGCATCAGACGCCGGAGACTTGGCAGGAGTCGCTACGGGAAGCGCTTGCGACGGAAGTGGCACACGTCAGCGTCTACATGTTAGAGGTGGACGAAGATTCGCGCTTGGGCCGCGAAGTGATGGCAGGAGGAACGCGATATCACGCGCATTGCGTTGCGGATGAACAAGCGACAGCCGATTTCTATCTTGCGGCCTGTGAACAATTGGAAGCGGCGGGCATTGCCCAGTACGAAATTTCCAATTTTGCCCGCGCAGGTTCGGAATCGCGGCACAATCTAAAGTACTGGACCCGCCAGCCTTATCTCGGCTTCGGTGTGGACGCGCACTCGATGCTAGTGTCAGCGTTGCCTGACGCTGACGCGGTGCGCTTTGCTGCTGCGGATGTGCTGGAAAAATATGTCGCCGGGTCGCCGTTGCAAAGGACCGTGGTCCCACACGAAGCCGCTCTGGAAGAGACCTTCTTTCTTGGATTGCGCCTGAACCGCGGCGTCGACTTGGGGATCGTTGCCGCAACCTTCGGCCCGCACGGTCTCGACAACTTGCGGCCTGCCATCGCAGAACTGATCGACGATGGACTGTTGAAGCAGCAAGATCGTTGTATTCGTCTGACCTCACGCGGGCGATTGCTGTCCAACGAAGTCTTTCAGGCCTTCCTATCCAATGACAAACTTACCACCGAAGCTGAAATCGGACGCGAACCAGCGCAGAAAACCTCGCAGTGGCCGTCGATGACCTTCGAAAGCTAACCATCCGGTCGGTTGGCTCGCAAAGGTAAATGTATAGAATCGCCAGTGTTAACGCGGCGTTCCGCGGGCTTGTTTTTTATTCCCGTGAGTAACTTTTCCCTCCGTTCGGCGCTATGTTTTAATCACAATTTGCGGTCGTGGGGACGTATGGATCTTATTTCGCTGCGCGCGCCACTGTGAGGAACCTTGGATTTCCAACTGAACGAAGAGCAGTTGCACTTGAAAAGAAGCGTTCGCGAGTTTGCCGAGCGCGAGATCAGGCCGAACGTCATGAAGTGGGACGAGGCTGGCGAGTTCCCGTTGGCAACGATCAAAGAGTTGGGAAAACTCGGAATGTTGGGAATGGTTTTTCCGGTGGAATATGGCGGCGCCGGCATGGGCTACGTGGAATACGTTACCGCGATCGAGGAACTCTCGCGCGTGGATGGGTCGGTGGGAATTATCGTAGCGGCGCACACGTCGTTGTGTTCGAATCATATTTTTCTTGCCGGCACGGAGGCGCAGAAAGAGAAATACGTCAGCAAGTTGGCCACCGGCGAATTCATTGGGGCCTGGGGCCTGACTGAACCATCATCGGGATCGGATGCCGGCAGCGCGCGCATGACGGCGGTGCGGCGAGGAAATAACTGGGCACTGAACGGTACTAAGACCTTCTGCACCAACGGACACTATGCCGATGTGATCGTCGTGCTGGCGGTGACGGATCGCGCCGCGCATACCCACGGAATTTCCGCGTTCGTGGTAGAGAAGGATACCAAGGGATTTCGTCCCGGCAAAAAAGAAAACAAGCTGGGACTGCGGGCCAGCGATACCGCCGAGCTGATTTTTGAAGACTGCGTGATTCCCGCGGAGAATCTGCTGGGCGGCGAGGGGCAAGGATTTCCCGACGCCATGCGCGTGCTCGATGGCGGCCGCATCTCGATTGCGGCCCTTTCGCTGGGCATGGCCGAGGGCGCGTACGAAGCGGCCCTGAAGTATTCCAAACAGCGCAAACAGTTCGGCAAAGCGATCAGCGATTTTCAGGCGATCCAGTGGAAGCTGGCCGACATGGCTACGGAGATTGACGCCGCCATGCTGCTCACCATGCGCGCCGCGTCAATGAAAGACGCGGGCATGAAGACTACTCAAGAATCTTCCATGGCGAAGCTATATGCGAGTGAAGTCGCCGTGCGTTGCGCCAACGAAGGCGTGCAGATTCACGGCGGATACGGGTTCATCAAAGATTATCCTGCTGAAAAGTTTTATCGCGACGTGAAACTGTGCACCATCGGCGAGGGCACGAGCGAGATTCAGCGGTTGGTAATCGCGCGGCAGTTGTTGAAAGATTAGCGGCCACACCAGGAGAATTGGGAGGAAGATCCATAGAGTTGTAGGCTAATATACGGCTGGACTGCTTTTTATAACTCGCCATGCGCGTCGTTCGGGGCGCCTACTATTATCGACGGAAGCCAGTTGCGTTTCGCAATGATTACTGCCTCTCGTGCGACGCGCCGCGACGATCCATCGCCATCCGCAGCTTCGATGTAGGACACTTTTACTGGATTCCAATTCTGCCGGTTGGGTTTTGGCGACACTGGGTGTGCAGCGTCTGTGGCCGCAAACCGCACTCGAGAAAACGCCGGCTGCTTAAGTGGACCACGCTTTATTCCCTAATTACCATTTCCGTTGCCTTCTGGACGGTGCCGGTTGACCCGGGATTTGCCATGATCAGCTGGCTGGTTCGGGTCGTAGCGCCGGTAGGAGCGGTTCTTCTTTTCATTCGCCTGCTTCGATCGGGCACGCCCTTCTGGCTTCGCAGGAAACTCAGGTCCATACCCCCCGCTGCCGACACGATCTGTCCCTTCTGTTCCATTCCTTTGGTCGCCGGCACAGGCGGGCGGTTTTCCTGCCCAAGCTGCAGCGTCGTCAGGTACTAGACACCCATACTCATCGCCCAAACCTAATCACTCAAACTCACTCAAACTAATCACCCAAGGTGCCAGTGGTTTCGTAGACTCCGCTCCTGCTTTACACTGTTCGCTTGGACATTGCTGGTCAAAATAACGAAATTCAGTGGTTGGATATCAAAGCCTGGATCGACCCTTTGCGCGCGGGGGATGTGCGGACGCTGGCTCGTGCCATTTCTGTGGTCGAGAACCACGCACCTGGATGGTCCGATC